>Ga0105357_10000729_pt1 | contig 17560 bp, 17 predicted proteins | sample GOMGulsemesocosm_4_FD_83660 | JGI IMG/M metagenome (GOLD analysis project Ga0105357, IMG submission 83660) | Methane-oxidizing microbial communities from mesocosms in the Gulf of Mexico - GOM15B Gulf of Mexico | ecosystem: Environmental > Aquatic > Marine > Cold seeps | place: USA: Gulf of...
ACAAATTTACATACGCTCAAAAAACATATTATTCACCAACTAGCAACCGATTATCCTGAATTCTATCCTGAAATCAGTGCAAAAATTTACGCAAAAAATTACCCTGATCAAAATGTAGAGTTAAAATACACACAAGGTAGTAGTAGAACAACCATAAAAAGTGAGGAAGATACAAGAAACGCTATCACCAAAAAACTAGCAAAAACGAGTAAGCGAAAGCGAAACAAATCTCAGACAATATTAAGTATCGAATCTTTTGTTATTAATCATTTAGAATTAAACATTCAACAAGAAGAAAGTACGGTTCAAATTAAGAGGCAAAATATAGTTCTTCCTGCTGTCACTTTAAATAGCATTGAAAGTAATCGATTAGGTGGAGAAATACTTAAAAACTTATTTATTTACACGTTAAACTTAAGTAAAGATGATATTAGCCGTTAAAAAGTGAAGCAACTTAGACAATTACTTGCTTTTTAATGATAGCCTAGTAGTCTTAAGTATATAATTAATTAAATAGGGATGCCTTAATAATGCCTTTTAGAAAATATTCCTCAGTTAAATCAAGTATTCTAGTAACATTACTTATGGTAACTGTATTTTCTGTTAATAGTAATGCAACTGATGTTGAAATAACTCCTTTTATAGGACAGACATTTAGTCCTGACTTGATTTCCAGTGATACTTTAACATCGGTGCCGGTAACTGATGAACAAAGTTTTGGATTATCTTTAGCATGGCAAGAGTCTGCAAAAGGCCAAGGTAAAATTATAATCAATTATGTTAGCCGTGATTTTACTGATACTACCGATCAAAGTATTCAGTCTTTTGATACATTGTATGCTCACTTTAGTGGTGTTGCATTATTTAGAGAACGAAACTATGTCACTACTGTAGGGTTTGGCATCGGTGGAACATATTTTGATAGTGATAACAGTGATGTTGTTTATCCTTCTTTAACCGCAGCCATCGGTACACGATATGAATTTTCTAATCAGTTTGCTTTTGTTACAGAATTAAGAGCTTATGCAACATTAACCGATGAAGATGAAAATTTATTCTGTGCAAATGATGTTTGTGCTGGGCGTTTTGATAATACTGTTTGGGTCGATACCAACATCTCAATTGGCTTTTCTTACAAATTCTAAAAACTTAACAAAAAACAATTGAGATAATTAAATGTCTTTAAAAAACACAGATAATCACTATGGTTCTTTATCCATAAAAATGCATTGGTTCATGGTGATCTTAATGATCTCAACGTATGCATTTATTGAATGTAGAGTGTTTTTTGAAAAAGGCACTGACATGCGCAATTTATTTAAAATGTGGCACTTCATGTTAGGTTTATCTGTACTTGTAATGGTTGTTATTCGAATATATTTCCGCATCACACAAGTAACGCCAAAAATAACACCAACACCATCAAATATTCAAAATTTACTTGCTAAAGTTGCTCATCTTGCATTGTATTTATTCATGATAATAATGCCTATTGCAGGTTGGGTTATGCTTAGTGCATTTGGTAAGCCTATACCATTTTTTGGCTTAGAATTACCTGCTTTAATCTCTAAAAATAAAGAACTAGGCGGATCTATTCATGACATACATGAGCTTATAGGAACTATTGGTTATTTTGTTATAGGGCTACATGCTATTGCAGCACTTGTTCATCATCACATTCAAAAAGATGATACTTTAACAAGAATGCTACCTAAAAAGTAAAAGGTCAAAACTTACTCATTCAAGAGATTTAGTTCTTCTTAAGTTCATTCGCTTTGAGTAACATCGCTTTGCTTTCTGATAAAAACTCATTGGCATAATCACCAAACCAGTGTGAAACTTGATTGAACATGCTCACAAAAGCATCTTTATCGTTCATTTCAACATCTTCTAATAATTCTAAAAACCTATAAGCAAACCGTTTCATCATATTAATATTTTCAGGATTGGCAAAAATGATATCTGAATACAAAATTGGATTTTGCGCAAATAATCGACCGACCATAATCAGCTCTAAACGGTAGATTGGTGAACTCATATTAACCAATTTTTCAATATCCGTACCTTCAGACATAAGATGATAACCATAAGCAATTGTTGAGAAATGGCGCATTACTTGAACCATTGACATAGCTTGATCATGCTCATGTGCAGCCACTGGATATATTTTAGCACCCCATACCTGAAATTGATCCAATAACCATTGATATTTTTCGTTATCTCGGCCCTCACAAACAATTATGGTTTGCTTAATAAGACCTGTAACATCAGGGCCAAACATAGGATGAAAACCAACAACAGGACCAGAATGTACCTTCATCATTTCATAAAGAGGCGATTCTTTTACACTGGTAAAATCAGCTAAAATACAATTCTCAGGTAAGTTATTTAACTGATGAATAACTCCCGATGTTAACTGAATAGGCACAGTAACAATAACAACACTTGCATTTGATAAAATATTTTCGCTGTTTAGCCAATCATCTTTTTCAAGAACAGTTACTTGATAACTTGAGCGTTGGAATAAATCAACAAAAACCTGCCCAAGTTGACCCGCACCACCAATAATAACAACGTCATTACAATCAGGGTTAATACATTGATAACCACTTTCATCTTGGCTTACATATGAATCCCTCATGAGGCGACGTAAAACATCTTCAATTAAATCAGCATTAACTCCTGCATCAACTGCTTGTTGTCGACGCTTTTTTAACAAATCAGCTTCACGATCAGGCGCATAAATAGGCATTCCTACTTGGCTTTTTAATTGACCGACTTTAGTGGTAACACCACGCCGTTTAGCTAATAATGCAACCAATTGAGTGTCAATTTCATCAATTTCATCACGTAAAGCGCTTAATTTTTTATCAAAATTTTCCATCATTTTATTAACTTATTATTTACTTTAATCGATTAACCAATATATCACCAAGCTTTTCATTTGCAGCTGATAACAACAATTTTGTGGTAGTGAAATCGATACAAGCATCCGTAACGGACACTCCATATACCATCTCATTTTTTGGTATGTCAGAACTTTGATTTCCAGCACTTAAATTACTTTCTAACATAATACCTATTATAGATTTATTTCCATCACAAATTTGATTAAAAACATTGTCTGCAACTAAAGGTTGTCTTTTATAATCTTTATTAGAATTACCATGGCTGCAATCGACAACAATCCCTGGCTCTAAACTTTGTTTTGATAATACATTTTCACAATCAGTAATATTAACTGAATCATAATTTGGCTGTTTACCACCACGCAAAATAACATGGCCATCAGGGTTTCCTGCCGTTTTAATTAAAGCCACTTGCCCTTGACGATTAATACCCATAAAACGGTGTGAATGTGCGGCTGATTGCAATGCATTAATAGCAACATCTAAACTACCATTTGTACCATTTTTAAAGCCTATTGGCACAGATAAACCACTTGCCATTTCTCGGTGAGTTTGTGATTCTGTTGTACGGGCGCCAATAGCTGACCAACTAAACAATTCAGCTAAATATTGAGGACTGATAGGGTCTAAAGCCTCTGTTGCTAGTGGTAAGCCTAAATCAGTAAGGTAAATAAGCAATTCTCGTGCTTTGTATAAACCGCCTTCCACATCAAAAGAGCCATCCATATGAGGATCATTAATAAGACCTTTCCAACCAACAGTTGTACGTGGCTTTTCAAAATAAACGCGCATCACAATATAAAGTGAATCTTTAAATTCATCATGTAGTGCTTTAAGTTTTCGTGCATATTCTTTAGCGGCATCTATATCATGTACTGAGCAAGGGCCACTGATCACCAGTAACCTATGATCTTTTTTATGAATAATGTTACTGATTATTTTACGTGATAATTTAACGAATTCTCGATTATTTTCAGACAAAGGTAACTTTTCACGAAGCCCTTCAGGCGTTATTAAAACATACTCAGAATTAACACGAGTATCATTTAAAGTGCTTTTGTGAGCAGAGGTGGCAGGCATAATGATTCCTAATAAAAAGATTTAAAAAATATGAAAGGCAAAGAAAATTTAACACAAGCTAACCAATCAAAAAAACTGTAAAGATTAAATTACACGCTTTGTATTGTTATTTTTACATTATTTTTTAAAAAGGTACAGAGTTAAAAACAAAAAAAGCGTCAATTGACGCTTTTTTAAAATTTAACTTATTGTTTATTACTAGGGTTTGCTAATTCTATGCACCATGAATAATGCGTTTAGCAATTAAGTCTTCAACAACACTAGGATCAGCCAGTGTTGAAGTGTCACCTAAAGTATCAACATCATTTTCAGCTATCTTGCGTAAAATTCTGCGCATAATTTTACCTGAACGGGTTTTAGGTAAACCTGGAGCCCACTGAATATAGTCAGGTTTAGCAAAACGCCCTAATTCCTTACCAACAAATTCTTTAAGTTCTTTATTAAGTTCATCTGATTCTGTTGCATTAGCCATTAACGTTACATATGAATAAACACCTTGTCCTTTAATTTCATGAGGATAACCAACAACTGCGGCCTCAGCAACGGCAGGATGTAAGACCAATGCACTTTCAATTTCAGCTGTGCCTAAACGGTGTCCAGATACATTTAATACATCATCAACACGACCCGTGATCCAATAAAAGCCATCTTCATCACGTTTAGCGCCATCACCCGTAAAATAATTACCCGGGTATTGCGATAAATAAGTTTGATAAAAACGACCATGATCGCCATAAACTGTACGTAACTGACCCGGCCAACTATTAGTCATCACTAACAATCCTTGGTTTTCACCCTCTAATGTATTACCGTCAGCATCAAATAATGCTGGTTGAACACCAAAAAATGGCTTACCTGCACAACCTGGTTTCATATCAACAGCACCCGGTAAAGAAGTCAGCATAATACCGCCTGTTTCAGTCTGCCACCATGTATCAACAATAGGGCAGTTTCCTTTACCTACAATTTCATAGTACCAATGCCATGCTTCAGGGTTTATTGGCTCACCGACGGTTCCTAATAATCGCAATGAGGATAAATCAGCTTTTTCAACTAAATCATTACCAATACTCATCAATGCTCTAATAGCAGTCGGAGCAGTATAAAAAATATTTACTTTATGTTTTTCACAAACTTGCCAGAAACGACCTGCATCTGGATAGGTTGGTACACCTTCAAAAACTAAAGTAGTTGCACCATTGGCCAATGGGCCATAAAAAATATATGAATGCCCTGTTATCCAACCGGCATCCGCAGTGCACCAGTAAATTTCACCTTCTTTATAATCAAAAACGTACTTATGAGTCATTGCAGCATAAACAATATAACCACCACAAGTATGTACAACTCCTTTAGGTGTACCTGTAGAGCCTGAAGTATATAAAATAAATAAAGGATCTTCTGCATCCATCACTTCTGGCTCACATGTACTAGGTAAGTCTGCTACTGCTGCTGCATAATCAATATCAATTTTTTCATTCCAAGCAACATCACCACCCGTACGAGCTATAACAATAACAGAATGAACATTTGGACAGTCTGCAACTGCGGCATCAACATTTGATTTTAATGGAATACGCTTACCACCACGCAATGATTCGTCTGCTGTAATAACCACCTTACAGTCAGCATCAGCAACTCTACTTCTGATTGCTTCAGTTGAAAAGCCACCAAAAACAACAGAGTGAATAGCACCAATACGCGCACAAGCTAACATTGCATAACCAACTTCAGGAATCATTGGCATATAAATACAAACACGATCACCTTTTTTAACGCCGCGCTCTTTTAATAAATTAGCAAAACGACAAACATGATCATGCAATTCTTGATAAGTGACTTTCAGATCATCTGTTGGATCATCTCCTTCAAAAATAATGGCAGTATCGTTCGCCTTAGTCGCTAAATGTCGATCAATACAGTTATAACTTACATTTAATTTTGCACCTGAAAACCAACTAATCTCAGAATTTTTTAAATCAATTTTACTAACACTATCCCAAGGTTGATACCAATCAACAAACTCATTAGCTTGTTCTGCCCAAAAAGCATCAGGTTGCTCAATCGATTTTTTATACATTTCATCATAAGTATCTGCATCAAGATGAGTATGAGCTTTAGCTTTGTCTGAGACAGGATAACGAGTTTGTAATTTTTTCATTATATTTTCCTTTCGAGATTAACTTAATAATAAGTTACCTGACATGATAATTTATTATATTATTTAAAGTAATAAGGTTGATAATAATATTACATATGTTTACTTTTAGGATATATACGCCTTTAGTCTTAATTCATAAGATGTGCTTCACAACAAAGCTATTGCACCAATGTTGCTTTATATAATTAATGACCATTTAGCTTATACCCACTAATTAAAATATTACAATGAACTTAGCGTAGGCTCTAATACGTTCAATAATGCATCTATATGGTCATCTCGATCATTCAATGCTGGGATATAATGATATCGTTCTCCACCTGATTGCATGAATACAGTACGATTCTCATGTTCTAATTCTTCTAATGTTTCTAAACAGTCAGCACTAAATGCAGGGCTAATAATAGCAATATGTTTACTTCCTTGCTTTGCCAATAAAGCGAGTGTTTCATCAGTATAAGGCTGTAGCCATTTAGCTTTACCAAAACGAGATTGGAAGGTAATAACAAAGTCATCATCTGATAATTCTGTTTTATCTTTTAATGCAGAGATTAATAGTTGTGTTGTTTTTTGGCAAAATTCAGCATATGGATCACCCCATTGTTGAAAAAGTTCAGGCATTCCGTGATAAGACAAGACTAACTTATCGGGTTTTCCTTTCACCTCTATATGTTCGACAATCGAATTAGCAAGTGCCTTAATATATAAAGGATTATCATGATAACTGTTAATAAAGTTTAAACTCGGTATATATCGCCACTGTTGTAATTCACGGCTAACAACATCAAATGTAGAGCCTGTTGTAGGTCCTGCATATTGTGGATATAAAGGAAGTACTACAAGCTTATTAACACCTATTTGTTGAAATTTTTTCAACGCGTTATTGATTGAAGGTTTACCATAGCGCATTGCAAAATCAACAATCACTTGCTCACCATATTTATCTTTCAATTTAGCTGAAATTTTTTGATGCTGTGCTTTTGTAATAACAACTAATGGCGCACCTTGCTCTGTCCAAATACTTTGATATAACTTAGCTGATTTTTTAGGGCGAACTCTTAAAATAATGCCGTGTAGAATAATCATCCAAATAAATTTAGGAATTTCAACAACACGAGGATCAGATAAAAACTCACGTAGATAATGTCGTAAAGCAGTTGGCGTAGGCTCATCAGGTGAACCTAAGTTTGTTAATAAAACACCCGTTAATGCTTGTTGATTTTCGGTATCTATTTTTGCACTAAAACGTGATTTCATTCTTACTTCTTACTCGCTAGAAAATAACCCATTAACGACATTTTATTGAGCCTCAACAACAGTATTAATAACTAATGTTAATGTTTCTTTATGGTTAACAGGTATATGACTCAATTCAGCTTTAAAATCGCCCTCTTTTATGCCCACGCCTCCTTTATTTGAAACAATGGCAAAAAGGTTCACCTTTTCTACACTACTTAAATTAGCCTGAGGAGACATTGCACTACTGTCATTTAGTGTCACTGTTATCGGTAATTGATTAGCGGTTAACTTAACTGCGGCTAAAGGCATTCGCTGTCCATTAGTAGGAATAGCATAAACAAAAACAATTTTATCTTCTCTTGTTTCGGCTAATTTTTGTGCTATTTCATCTGACAAACTAACATTAATAATCAATTGAGGTCCAGATAACTCCTTTTTGTTTTCTGGCTCTAATGGCAAACCTAAACGATTCTTAGCTTCTGCTACAGCTTCTCTTAAAGCTGACTTATTTACATTTTTTTCAGTTGAATCAAGTATACGCTGCCAATGTTCTATAGCCTTTTGATAGTTTTGTGCTAGAAAATTATGCATACCTAATAAGATATTAGTCGATGGATCATTAATGTTCAGTGCTAATGCTTTATCAATTAAGCGTTGAAGTTCTTCATCAATGGTTTGGTTATTTTTATAATAAATAGCTTGTGCTTTTGCCCCAATTAAATCGGCATGTTCACCTTCAATTGAAATCACTCGATCAAAAGCAATAACCGCACTATCAAACTCTCCCATTCCAACAAGAGTCTGACCTAAGTCATACCAAGCAGCTGTATTTTTAGGATTATCTTTAACAAGTTGCTGTAATTCTTTAAGGTAAGCTAATGCTTCTTCTTCACGGTTAATTTCTTGTTGCTCACTTGAAATTTGAGCATTAACTGTTGTTATTTGTTTATAAGTACCTTGATCATTATATAAACTTAAACTAAAACCGATAATAAAAACGCTTATGATTGCAGGCCAAACAAAGCCGAACGATTTTTTAACTTGTTTATGTGTTGCTTTTTCAGTTGCGCTGGTTTCTATATCTTGCAATAAGCTATTATCAAGTTCCGATAATAAATACTGATAGCTTTCTTCATCAATACCACCTTCAGCATAGTCTTTTTCTATTTCACTTTTATGCTCATGGTATAAACTAATATTAGTTTCTTCTCGTATATTTCGTTGACTATTGTCTACATCATCTGCATTTTTATTTGCTTGTTGTTGCTTGACAAACGGTAGCCAAATAACAAGTAATGTTAAGACTAAAAAAATGATGATTATAAATACTAATTCCATAATAAACTTCTGTGTCTCTAGGTAAGGTTACTTATCTTTTAAAAGGTGTTTTAGTTTTTCTTTTTGCTGGGTGGTTAATGCTCGTTCTTCTTCTGGTTCTGATTTTCTTCGAACAATCATTATTACAACAATCAATCCAATAAACATTAATAATGCCGGTCCAAACCAAAGAATATAAGTAACACTTGATACGCGTGGGCGATATAAAACAAATTCACCATAACGCTCAACCATAAAGTTAACAATTTCACTATCCGCCTTACCTTCTTGCAATAAACCATATAATTCTCGGCGTAAATCTACAGAGATAGGAGAATTTGAATCTGCTAAATTTTGGTTTTGGCATTTAGGGCAACGTAGCTCTTTAGTCAACGCTTGAAAACGTACTTTAGTGACATCATCTTTAAATTGATATGTTTCAATTGGGCTAGCATTAGCTGAATTTAGCACCATAGCAAAACAAAAAATAACAAGAGAAAAGGATAAAACATTAATTATAAACTTAGCTTTAGTCATATTATTTCCCTTCTTTTCTCTCTGCAATAATTTGAGCAATTAATGGCTTAAATTCACTTCGCCATACTCTTGTTTCTATTGCGCCAGCATAACGTTTGCGAATAATGCCATGATGGTCAATAACAAACGTTTCTGGTGCGCCAAACACACCTAAATCTAAACCTAAAGATCCCGTATCATCATAAATAGAAAATACATACGGGTCTTCATATTTTGCTAACCATTGCAAAGCACCTCTTCGTTCATCTTTATAATTCAAACCATAAAGTTTTAATTGAGGATCTTTAGCAATATCCACTAAATACGGGTGTTCATATTTACAAGTAGGACACCATGTTGCCCATACATTCAATAAAACAATGTCTCCTTTTAAATCGGCTTTTGTTACCGTTCTATCAGGGTCATTTAATGTTTGAAGTGAAAATTCAGGCATGGCTTTACCCACTAAAGCTGATGGCATATCTTGAGGGTTCAGCGATAATCCACGGTATAAAACAACGCCTAAAGCCAAAACTAAAACAAGTGGTAAGAAACGAATTAACTTATTCATTTATGATAACTCCGTTACGGCTTTTTCAGATACAGGATCTGAAGTTTTAGTCGACAATTCATCAATACTCTTTTCTGCTTTTTTAGCTGGTTTTCTTTGACGGTAACGTTTATCAAGCATTGATATACCACCACCTAATGCCATAAAAATAGCACCTAACCAAATCCAACGAACAAAAGGTTTATAATGTACACGAATAGCCCAAGCACCATCATTTTTACCATTTGATGGTAGAGGATCACCCAATGCTACATATATATCTCTAAATAAACCGCCATCAATACCTGCTTCTGTCATCCCCATACTTTGAACTCGATAAGCACGACGTTCTGGTTTTAATAGGCTAATAAATTGATCATCCTTATAAATATTTATCTGCCCTTGTTCTGCACTATAGTTCGGACCTTCAACATGTTTAATACCCGTAAACTCTATTTCGTAACCTGAAATTTCAACTCGTTCGTTTACTGCCATTCTTACATTCGTTTCACTTTCATATACTGAAACAAGTGTTACACCAACAATAGTAACCGCTATACCAGCATGAGCAACAGCCATTCCTATATGGCTTAAACTCACTTTACGTAAACTACCTGTTGCTTTTATTTGGTTAACAATATCTTTAGATACAATTAAAAACACCCAACTAGCTAAAGTAATACCCATTGCAACCAAAATATTAAATTCACCACCATAAACAACAGGAAAAAGTAAACCAAAAACCAAGCTGATAATAGAAGGATGTGTTAGCTGTTTCCTTAACTCACCTTTTTTTGCTTTTTTCCAGCGTATTAAAGGGCCGATACCCATAACAACAAAAAGCACACTCATCACAGGAATAAATACCGCATTAAAATAAGGAGGACCTACTGATATTTTTCCATAACCAAGCGCATCAACTAACAATGGATATAAAGTACCTAACAATACGGTAACAGCAGCAACAACTAAAATAATATTACAAATTAGCAGTGCAGTTTCTCTTGAATAAAGAGCAAAACGACTAAAACTACTAACATTACTTGCTCTAAATGCATACAGTGTTAAAGAGCCACCCACCGCAATAGCGAGTAATAATAAAATAAAGATACCGCGTGAAGGATCAGCCGCAAAAGAATGCACAGATGTGATCACACCAGAGCGTACTAAAAACGTTCCTAACAAGCTTAAACTAAATGCAAAAATAGCCAGTAATACTGTCCAGTTTCTAAAAGTGCCACGCTTTTCAGTTACCGCTAAAGAATGTATTAGTGCAGTACCAACAAGCCATGGCATAAAAGAAGCATTCTCAACTGGATCCCAAAACCACCAACCGCCCCAACCGAGTTCGTAATACGCCCACCAACTTCCTAGTGCAATTCCCATCGTAAGGAATGCCCATGCAGCAACAGTCCAAGGACGAGACCATCTAGCCCATGCTGCATCCATTTTCCCTGACATTAATGCAGCAACAGCAAAAGCAAAAGCGACTGCAAAGCCTACATAACCTAAATAGAGTAAAGGTGGGTGTATAATTAAGCCAATATCTTGTAACAGAGGATTTAAATCTCGTCCTTCCATTGGAACATTTGGCCATAAACGCTCAAAAGGGTTAGATGTTAATAAGGTAAACGCGATAAAACCAACTGAAATCATACCCATTACAGCAAGAACTTGTGCAATGAATGCTTGTTCAATATTTTTTGAAAACTTAGCGACTGCAACAGTCCAAGCAGTTAAAGAGAAAACCCATAATAACAATGAGCCTTCATGCCCGCCCCAAACAGCACTTATTTTAAAGTAATAAGGTAAATGCGTATTTGAATGACTTGCAACATATTTTATTGAAAAATCATCAACAACAAAACTATATGCCAAAATACAAATACTAATAGCAGTAAAAATAAACATACCAAAAGCAAGTGGTTTTGCATACGCTTGCAATTGCTTAAATGAGCTTTGAACTGGGCTTAATACGCCAATCATTGGAACAATACTCAAACAGATCGAAAAAGCTAATGCAATAACAAGTGCAAAATGCCCTAACTCAGGTATTAATTCAGGTACCATTGCAGGTATCATTTATCTCTCCAGTAAAAAAAGTAAATCAGGGGTTTAAAAATCATTAGCGCAATTCTAACACCATATAAGATAAAATTAGATCTAAATTAGTTTCAGAATGTTACAATTTTCAGGCTATCAGTTTTATCGATGTATAGTATGATAGCATGCAAATTTAGAATACGATCTAAATCAACAATTAAAAGACAAAGGTGCGTTACTATTCACACCGAAATGAACCCGAACATTATTAAATAGAGTAAATAAACCTGTGTCAGCACAAGCATCATCAACACACATTAATGAAATAAAAACACCATTAATAAGTGCTGAAAAATTAACCTGCATTCGAGAAGATCGTCTATTATTTGATCAGTTATCTATTGATATTCATGCAGGTGATATTGTTCAAGTTGAAGGGCCGAACGGCTCAGGAAAAACTAGCTTATTGCGAATATTGGCAGGTTTATCTTTACCTTATGATGGCTCTGTATTATTTAAAGAAACTGCGACAAATGAATGCAGAGAAGAGTTCCACCAAAATTTACTTTATTTTGGTCATTTACCCGGAGTAAAGGGTGAGATGACTACACAAGAAAATTTGAATTTTAATTTAGCATTACACGGTTTAGATTGTAATAATTCTCAAGAGACATTAACAAACGTAAACTTATTAGGTTTTGAAGATAGCCTTGCATCACATTTAAGTGCCGGGCAACATAGACGTATAGCTTTAGCCCGTTTATATAAATCTAAGGCTCCTATTTGGATTTTAGATGAACCTTTTACCGCTATTGATAAACAAGGGGTAGAAAGTTTAGAGGCATTGTTTACACAACATGCACAAAATGGTGGCTGTGTTATTTTAACAACACACCAAGATTTAATTACAATTAACGCTAATAAAATTAAAAAAATCACACTAGATTATTGTTCATATTAATGAAAAATAGAATTTATGACTGCCAATAAACAAAACTTATCTTATCGCTCCGCATTTACGCTAGTATTAAAGCGTGATTTAACGATTGCTTTGCGTCATCGAGATGACATCATAAATCCACTTTTATTCTTTATTATTGTTGTTACATTATTTCCCTTAGGCATTGGGCCTGAAGCTCAAACATTAAGCCGTATTGCACCGGGTATTATTTGGGTAGCTGCATTGTTATCAACATTACTCTCTTTAGACCGATTATTTAAATCTGATCACAATGACGGTTCATTAGAACAAATGCTATTAAGCCCTCATCCTGTTTTTATTTTAGTTTTAGCTAAAATTATTGCCCATTGGTTAATCACAGGTTTACCGCTTATTTTTATTGCACCTTTATTAGCTGTTTTATTACATTTAAATGAACAAAGCTATGGCGCACTCATGCTAACATTACTATTAGGCACACCTGTTTTAAGCTTGCTAGGTGCTATTGGCGTGGCCTTAACGGTAGGTATAAAAAAAGGGGGCGTTTTACTTAGCTTATTAGTATTACCTCTATATATTCCAGTACTGATTTTTGCAACTAGTGCTATTGATACTGCTGCATTAGGCTTACCTTACAACGGACAGCTTGCTATAATAGCGGCACTATTTTTTGGTTCATTAACACTTGCGCCTTTCGCTGTTGGCGCAGCTTTAAAAGTGAGTACAAACTAACATGTGGAAATGGCTACATCCTTACGCAAACCCCGAAGTGTCTTACCATTTTGCTGGTAAATTATTACCTTGGCTGAGTGCGCTAGCAGCATTATTTTTAAGCATAGGCTTAGTATGGGCATTATTATTTGCACCGGCTGACTATCAACAAGGCGATAGTTTTAGAATTTTTTATATTCATGTTCCTGCTGCTTCCTTATCTATGGGAATTTATGTCGGTATGGCAATTGCTGCCTTTAGTAGCTTAGTTTGGCAATTAAAGCTTGCTAATGCATCTGCTGCTGCTATGGCACCAATTGGTGCAACCTTTACTGCCATAGCACTAATAACAGGTGCTGCATGGGGAAAACCTATGTGGGGAACGTGGTGGATTTGGGATGCACGTTTAACCTCTGAACTTATCTTGTTATTTTTATATATGGGTGTTATTGCTCTTCACAGTGCCTTTGAAGATAAGGATTTAGCCGGAAAAGCGGCTGGAATATTAACGCTAGTAGGTGTGGTTAATATTCCTATTATCAAATATTCAGTTGAATGGTGGAATACATTACATCAAGGCTCTACGGTTAGTAAAATGGGTAAACCTTCTATGTCAATTGATATGCTTTGGCCTTTTTTATTCTGTTTTATCGGCTTCGCTCTTTTAGTCAGTGTTATTATTTGCATTCGCTTTAGAACAGAGATTTTAGCGCGTAACAGCATTCGCCCTTGGGTGCGTGATTTAGTAAATTCCCATGTTGCTTATAACACTACTTTTAAGGAGCATATGTAATGCAATTTGATAGTTTCAGTGCTTTTATCAATATGGGTGGTTATGGCTTTTATGTTTGGTTATCGTTTGGAGTTTCAGCGGTACTTTTAGCGCTATTAATTTTTAGCTCTAAGTCAGGCCATCAACAAATAATTAAAAATATTGCTTCAAGACAGCAACGAGAAGATAAGCTTCGCCAAGCCAGAGAGTTGCGCGAACAAAACCTTAAAACTTAATATTTCATAAATAGTATTTCATAAATAACACTTAACACATAATGATGAGAAATAATCATGAATCCACGTCGTAAAAAACGCTTAGCTATTGTTGCATCAATTTTAATTGGAATTGGTGCTGTTGCAGGTTTAGTGCTGTATGCTTTAAGTCAAAATATTGATTTATTTTATACGCCATCTGAAATAACCCAAGGTAAAGAAGATACGGGCATTAAGCCAAGTATAGGGCAGCGTATTCGTATTGGGGGACTCGTTGTGCCTGATAGTGTTAAGCGTGATCCTGACAATTTAAAAGTATCCTTTAAATTAAGTGATATGAAAATGCCGATAGTATTTGCAGAAAGCGATCCTATGATCACTGTTTATTATGAAGGAATTTTACCTGATTTATTTCGTGAAGGGCAAGGTATTGTAGCGAATGGAACACTCATTAAAGATTCATCAGGTGACTTACATATTGAAGCAAGTGAAGTGCTAGCCAAACATGATGAAAATTATATGCCTGCAGAATTAGCAGATGCGGCAGGGAAAGACTATAAGAAAATGGATTATTCGCAAAAACAGCTAGACAGTAAAAATTAAGCTTCTTTCGATAAACTCAGGATGAATATACTCATCTTGAGTTTGTCGATATTAAGTTATATAACCATTAAATTACATAGTCTACTGATAAAATTCTATCACCAATTTTATTTAATATTTCAATCTCACCAGCACAAACAGCAATAATAGACTTTCCTTCTTTAAACTCTGCAGGAATAATCACTCGACCATGCTCATTTTGTATAAAGCTTTTTACTTCATGGTGTAACTCTAATTCATTATCATTATAATAAATTATTGTTATTGTGCGTTCTAGTTTACTCATAATAGTTACTACTCATTTTATTATTCGTATTGATATAAACTGACTATACACTAAGCATATTTCTGATACCATTCAGATGAATGAATTCATCCAAAATTAAAAGTGATGTCATTGTTTATTAAACTTATACTCGTTTCTGTTGGAGTAGGTATATTATTTCCATGCTCTCATTTTACAACCTTTAATGGCATAAAAAAGTATGAACAAATAACAAGGGAATAACACTAAATATCCACCTTGTTCTGCCATATCTGTCGATGTTGACATGATACTCCAAAATAATGGCCCAAAAGCACCACCAGAAATACCCATAATTAACAGTGCTGAGCCAACACTCGTTAACTTACCCATACCAGAAAGTGCCAAAGGAAAAACAGCAGGCCAAACAATCGCATTAGCAAAGCCTAAAAAAGCAATTAACACTAAAGTGTCTGGCAATTCTACGCCCCCTAGCACTGTATTCGCAATAGCATAAGAATGGTTATCACCAAAGACAATTGCTGTCGTTAATATAAGGCCTAAAACCGCTGAGATTGTTAACGCTACTTGTTGTGAAATGAAACGTGGTATTAACGCAATACCTAAGATATATCCTGCAACCATACAAAACATCGTATAAGAGGTCATCATAGTATAATTTTCAATACCTAATGAAAGTGCAAAAGTACCAATGGTGTCACCAGCAATAACTTCGGCTGCAACATAAAAGAATAAAGCAACAACACCTAAAACTAAATTAGGGTGTGACAAGGCTTCTTTTAGATGATTTTTGTGATCTCCTTCTTCTGCCTCACTCTCTAGCTCCGGCAAAGGAGATTTTTTAACTAACAATGCTAAGAGCCCTAAAAAAGTAGCCATTCCTAGATAAGGAAAAACCAATGAATTAGCCATATCATCAATCTGGATTTGTGTTAAGTCTAAGCCAGTTTCTTGAAAGCCACTTAAAATGAGCGCAGTAAAAACCATAGGAGCAACAACTCCAGCTCCTTTATTTAATATTCCCATAACCGAAATACGCGCAGCTGCAGACTCTTCAGGACCAATGCGAACAACATAAGGATTAACAGCGGTTTGTAACAATGTGATCCCTGAACCCATGATCAATTGGGCAAATAAAAACAGAGCAAAAATTTGTGTTTTTGCTGCAGGTATAAACAATAAGCCAGCAACCATCATTATTGCCATACCAAGCGCCATACCATTTTTATAACCAATTCGTCTAATGATCGATGCAGAAGGTAATGCTGTAAATGTAACCGCTATATAAAAAGAGAATAGAATGAGAGATGCTTGAAATGGCGTTAATTGTAATATTAGCTTTAAATATGGCATTAAAGAGCCATTTAACCATGTAGCAAAACCTAAAATAAAAAATAGGCCTGCAACAATTGCCATAGGTAATGCATTACTTTGTTTTTTTTCTTGTGTAATAGACATTTACAAATATTCCTTTGTTAATATTTTAAACTTTATGACCACTAATCCATGTTTCATTTACCGATAAATCATCATTCAATACGACCATATCAGCTTGATTACCTACTTTTAACTCACCACGAATAATATCTTGTTCTTGGTAAAGAAACTGAGCTGGATATAAACTGGCCATACGTAATGATTCATCAAGAGGTAAATGTAAATTAAAATGTGTATTTTTAACCGCTGTTGCCATATCTAAAGATGAGCCTGCTAACTCGCCAGTTGTCGATATAAGCTTTCCATCATTTAAATAAACGGTTCGTTCATATAAAGAAAACTCTGTAATATCAGAATTAACCACAGGCATTGCATCAGTCACTAAAAAAACCTTACCTTGAGGCTTTGCTTTTATTGCTAACATACAACTAGCATAATCAACATGATGACCATCAACAATTAAACCACACCAAGCTTTATCATTTAATAATGCACAACCAACAACACCTGGTTCACGCCCTTGTAATGGTGACATAGCATTATACAAATGGGTAAAGCCACTTGCACCAGCATCAATTGCATTTTGTGTTGTTTTAAAGTCCGCATTGGTATGGCCTAAACAAACCTTAATGCCTAGTGCTATCATACGTTGTATATCAGATTCTATAACAGTTTCTGGCGCTAAAGTAACAACAATATGACCAATATCTTTTCTGGATAATATTACCCATTCTTCCTCAGATATAGGGCGAATTGACTCGGCACAATGGGTACCTTTTTTGGCAATAGATAAATGTGGTCC
>Ga0105357_10000731_pt1 | contig 17530 bp, 16 predicted proteins | sample GOMGulsemesocosm_4_FD_83660 | JGI IMG/M metagenome (GOLD analysis project Ga0105357, IMG submission 83660) | Methane-oxidizing microbial communities from mesocosms in the Gulf of Mexico - GOM15B Gulf of Mexico | ecosystem: Environmental > Aquatic > Marine > Cold seeps | place: USA: Gulf of...
CCAATGGCTTTCTTGAAGTTGCCCTTGCTGACGCCAAAGGCCCGGCTGATGGCCTCGGGAGTGCTCTTGTCACTGAGAGCCAGCTGCCCGTCGTTATCCAGCAGTTTCTGCAGTATCTGATCCTGTAGCTGATCTGCAGCTGCGGCGCCCACCGGTTGCAGACTGAGGCTGATCTTGCCGTCGGCGCGCATCTCACGGATGTAGCCCTTTTCGCGCTGACCGCCGCGCAGGAATTTGAAGGCTTCGTTCTTGTGCACCAGCCCCCAGTGCAGGCCGTTGATGATGGCCTTGTGGCCCAGGTCAGTACGCTCCACGATCAGCAGATCAACCGGGTCGCCGGCCTTGTAGCGCGCTGGCGTCTTGTCGAGATAGCGGTCCAGACGGCTGGTGGCGATCACCCGGCTGGTGTGCTTGTCTAGATACAGATGCACCACAGCGTAGTCACCGACTTCCAGCGGGCGTTTCTGCTCAGAGAAGGGGAGTAGCACGTCCTTGGGCAGCCCCCAGTCGAGAAACACACCGACGTTGTTCTTGGCGATGACTTTCAGGCTGACAAAGTCGCCCACCTGCGCCTTGGGCTGCTCGGTGGTGGCGATGATCTTGTCTTCGCTGTCGAAGTAGATGAACACATCCAGCCAATCGCCAACTTCACTGGGTTCATCCTTGGGGATGTAGCGCTTGGGCAGCAGGATGTCACCGTCGTTACCGCCATTGAGATACAGACCGAAACCGGTGTGTTTGAGGACCTGCAGTCGGTTGAAACGCCCAATATCGGCCATGCTTTGATTCCTGAAGACAGTGAGCGGCCATTGTAGCAGGCCGGCGCCATCACTGGCGCGCAGCGGGTCAGTGTGCAGGGCGCTGTAGCGCCTCATCGATACCGCGTGCTTCGATCTGGTCCGAGTCAAACAGCCTCTCCAGATCAGCGCGTGCCTCGCGCGCGGTCTGCATTACCGCAGCGGCATCGTCATATACCTTGTGTTGTGCGGCCAGCACCTGTTCGTCGTGCTCCCGGAAGCGGGTGAGGCGAGAGTCTGCCTGGGCTTCGCTGAGGCCGAGGCCGGTCAGCACCTGCTTGCTCATCTCCAGGCTGGAGTGAAAGGTTTCGCGCACGGCTAGCGCACCGAGGTCGATCAGCCGGTGCACATGCTGGCGATTGCGCGCCCGGGCAATGATGGTCACATGCGGGTAGAGGCGGCGTACCAGTTCGGCGGTTCTCAGGTTGGTGTCTGGATCGTCGGTGGTGATGATGAAAAACTCGGCCTGATCCACCTGTGCGGCACGCAGGATCTCCGGGCGCAGGGAGTCGCCATAAAAGATCGGCATGTCGCGGCTCAGGCTGCGCGACAGCTCGATACTGTCTACCGAGGTTTCCAGCGCATGTAGGGTACGCGCTGGGCACGCAACACCCTTGCGATCACCTGGCCCATGCGGCCCATGCCGGAAATCACCACGCGGGGTGTCTCGGCGTCGATCTGCTTTAGCTCCTCAGGCACCTCGACCATGACAGGCTTGGGCTTGATCAGTTTCGAGAGCAGCAGAATGATCAATGGCGTCACCGCCATCGACAGGGTGATCGCCAGTACCAGCATGCTGTGCATGCGCGGGTCGAACAGCTGCTGATCCCGCGCCATCTGAAAAACCACAAAGGCAAACTCGCCGCCGGCCGCCAAGACCACACCCAGGCGCAGGGCGCTGAGCTTGTCGAGGCCGCCCGCGGCGCGGCCAACCAGATAGATCAGCGGCAGTTTGCAGCCGATGATCATGGCGGTCAGCAGCAGAACAGCGCCAGGGCTGCTGAGCAACAAGCCGAGATCGGCGGTCATGCCCACGCTGATAAAAAACAGACCCAGCAGGAGCCCCTTGAAAGGCTCTATCTGGGATTCCAGCTCGTGGCGGTACTCCGAATCTGCCAGCAGCAGACCGGCGAGAAAGGCACCCAGCGCCATGGAAACGCCGACACTCTGCATCAGCCAGGCGGTACCTATTACCACTAGCAGCGCGGTCGCGGTGGACACTTCCTGCAAACCGGTCCTGGCGACGATACGGAACACCGGCCGCAGCAGATAGCGGCCGCCGACGACAATCAGCGCGATACTGCCAACAATCTTGATCAGCTGTACCAGGTTGCTGTCGCTGCTGGGATCGCTGGCGCCGGCACCCAGCAGGGGGATCAGGGCAATCAAGGGGATAGCGGCAATGTCCTGAAACAGCAAGATGGCAAAGGCCAAGCGGCCGTGGGCGCTGTTCAGTTCCTTGCGCTCGGCGAGTATCTGCAAGCCGAAGGCGGTGGAAGACAGTGCCAGACCCAGGCCTAGCACCACCGCGGTGTTCACCGGCTGATCCAGCCCAATGTACGCCAGTGTGCCAATCAGGCTGGCGCATACCAGTACCTGCGCCACGCCCACCCCGAAGACCGCCTTGCGCATCAACCACAGTCGCCGCGGCGAGAGTTCGAGGCCGATGATGAACAGCAACAGCACCACACCCAGTTCGGAGATATGACGGATATCCTCGGGGTGCGCGATCAGGTTGAGCGTCGAGGGGCCAATCACCACGCCGGCCAGCAGGTAGCCGATGACCGCGCCCAGGCGCAAGCGCTTGGCCAGCGGCACAGCCGCCACGGCGGCCAGCAAAAAGACTACGGCCAGAAGGAGAAAGCTGCTTTGTTCGTGCATGAGGCAATCCAGGGCAGGGTTGGGCGCCCGGCGTAGTGAGTGCTGGCGACCCTAAACAGGTGAGTAGTGCTACCAGGATGATACGCCGCCCGGCACTGTGCCGGGCGGATTTTTCAGCGTATCTGCAGCACTCTCCGTGGGGCTTAGCGGCGCACTTTTTTCAAGGTTTCGGCGATCAAAAATGCCAGCTCCAGCGACTGGTCAGCGTTCAGCCTTGGATCGCAATGGGTGTGATAACGATCCGACAGGCCGTCTTCGGTGACCGGTGTGGCGCCGCCGATACACTCGGTGACATTCTGGCCCGTCATCTCGATGTGAATGCCCCCGGCCCAGGTGCCCTCTGCCTGGTGCACGGCAAAGAATTGCTCCACCTCAGCGAGAATACGCGCGAAATCGCGGGTCTTGTAGCCGCTGGATGCCTTCATGGTGTTGCCGTGCATGGGATCGGAACTCCATAGCACCTGCTTGCCTTCGCGCTGCACTGCGCGCACCAGCGCCGGCATATGCTGCTCTACCTTGTCGGCGCCCATGCGCACGATGACGTTCAGGCGGTCGTCGCGGTTGTCGGGGTTGAGGCGGTCGATCAGTCGTAGCAGATCATCGGGGTCGGTGCTGGGGCCGGCCTTGATGCCGATGGGGTTACCAATGCCGCGCATGAATTCCACGTGGGCGCCGTCCAACTGACGAGTTCGGTCGCCAATCCATAGCATGTGTGCCGAGCAGTCGTACCAGTCGCCGGTCAGGCTGTCGCGGCGGGTGAACGCCTGCTCGTAGTTCAGCAGCAGGGCTTCGTGGGCGGTGAAAAAGGCGGTCTCGCGCAACTGCGGGCTGTGCTCTTTGTCGAAGCCGCAGGCGCGCATGAACGCCAGGCTTTCATCAATGCGGTCAGCCAGTTGCTGGAAGCGGTCAGCCATAGCCGAGTTGGCAATAAAGTCGAGATTCCACTGGTGTACCTGATCCAGGCTGGCAAACCCGCCCTGGGCAAAGGCGCGCAGCAGGTTGAGCGTGGCAGTGGCTTGGTGGTACGCGCTGAGCAGTCGTTGCGGGTCGGGCGCACGGCCGGCGGCCTCGAAGGCTATATTGTTGATGATGTCACCACGGTAAGCGGGTAAAGTCACGCCGCCCAGAGTTTCATCGTCCGCCGACCTAGGCTTGGCAAACTGGCCGGCCATGCGGCCGACCTTGACGACCGGACAGCCGGCGGCAAAAGTCATGACCACAGCCATTTGCAACATGACCTTGAAGGTGTCGCGAATTTTGGGCGCAGAAAACTCGGCGAAGCTTTCTGCACAATCGCCACCCTGCAGCAGGAACGCGCGGCCGGCAGTGACCTCGGCAAACTGGCGGCGCAACTCGCGTGCCTCGCCGGCAAACACCAGCGGTGGATAGCTGGCCAGACTGTTCTCCACCGCCAGCAATGCCTGCGGATCGGGATAGGTGGGTTGTTGCAGTATGGGTTTGCTGCGCCAGCTGTCGGGTGTCCAGAGTGCGGTCATGGGTTGTTCGCTTGAGTGGGTTCAATGTAGGTGTGCCGCCAGATGGTAGCGCGTGTGACAGGGGGTAAACAGCCTATGGGCTGGATAAGTCAGCTATATCACTACCTGCTGCGGCAAGGTAGCGCTGCCGAACAGGAGCTCGAGCGCTGCGAGGACGACTTCGGCAGCCTGCGCGTGACGCAGCAGGGTGAGCTGCGCTATCTGTATTTTGGTGCAGAAACCGAGCAAAGCTGCGCGTTGGTGAGCGACCCCGCGTGGCTCGAATATGATTACACGCGCGCCATGCTGCTCGCCGGTTACTGGCAAAGCAAGGCGCCGCGCGCATTGGCCATGGGGCTGGGCGCAGGTACGCTGGTCAATGCGGTATTGCAGCATCTGCAGCCACAGCAAATGACGGCTGTGGAGTTGCGCGCCCGCGTGGTGGAGCTGTCGCGGCGCTGGTTTGGCCTGAGCGAGGATGCGCGCCTAGAGGTGGTCGTCGACAACGCTGAAGCCTACATTGCTACCCAGCCAAATAGCTGCGACCTGCTGTTTCTCGACCTTTACATGGAAGGTGGTATTGCGCGCCTGCAGCTGCAATCAGACTTTTTTGTTGCCTGCCAGGCAGCGCTGCGTCCGGGTGGGCTGCTGGTAGTGAATCAGTGGCAGCTTGGTCAGAGTGGCCAGCCCTATGCCGCCAGTCGTTTGCGGCGTCTGTTTGGCTCGCATTATCTGCAGGTCGAGGTAGAGGAGGGCAACATTATCCTGTTCATTCCGCAATCCGGTGAGCTGCCGCTGGACCTTGATGACATGCGGCGCTGGGCTGATCAGTTGGAGCCGCAGTTGGGTTATTCGCTGCGGCCATACATAGAAATGCTGCGCCGGGCAGGAGAGCCGCCTGCGGTAGTGGCCAGCTAAGCGGTTGCGGCTTGCTGCCGGCCGGTGAAATGCAGCAGATCACCACAGCGGCGGCATTGATACTGGCGACCTTTTCTGACCCAGGCGTGGCGTTGTGGGGTAAAGGGCATGTGGTCAGGGCAGGCGCAGCGGTAGAGGTAGCGGGTGCCGCTGCGCTTGGACACCGCGTAATTGTGGCAGCGGTTGGCTGGCAGGCGGAACAGCTCGGTCATGATGGCTTGCCATTGCGGGCCGTGCGGTCGAATACGCGGGCCGAAGAGCTGATGGGCAATCAGGTGCGCCGCTTCGTGAGGCACGGTTTGCAGTAGAAAGTCATCGGTGTTGTCACGGTACATCTGGCCATTGAAGCGCAGCAGGTTCTGGTTCAGATAGGCGACACCAGCCCGCTGCCCGCGCAGATCGAGTTCGATATCCGGGCGGGGGAAATGGCGGTTGAAGTGCTGCTCGGCAAGCTGGTAGCAGCCTTCAAGGCGGGCGAGTATGCGATCCATGATCGGAGTATAACGCTGTGAGGTGCGTGCCAGAAGCCTCGCGCGGTCGCCCGAAAGGGTGAGCGCTCAGAATACGCTGCCATCCAGCCCCGCGGCCATATACAGCCCCAGTTCCTCGGCTTGCTCTAAAAAGCCCTCCTGCCACTCCCCCTTGAACGTCAGCGGTGGCTGCACCCAGTTCCAGCGCAGGCCGGTGACAATGGATTCGGCTGCGCGGCGAGTGCCGGTGCCGTCCATGCCGGCGCGGATGTAGAGCGCGCAGGGCAGGCCCTGTTTGAGTTCTAGCACGGGGTAGTAGCTACGATCAAAGAAGTCTTTCAGCGCGCCGCTCATGTAGCCCAGGTTCTCGGTAGTGCCAAGGATGATGGCGTCGGCGGCGAGCACGTCTTCCGGGCCTGCCTCCAGCGGCGGCTTGCAGCGCACCTCCACCGCCTCAATATCGGTATGGCTGGCGCCGCGCAGTACGGCATCGCGCAGGGCGCGCGTGTTGTCCGAAGGCGCGTGCGCGACAATTAAAAGTATTTTGTTGCTCATGCGTGCTCCCGTCTGAATGCTCAGCCCTGCTTGCTATTCCACAGGCGGGCGATGGCGCGTTCCGAACCCAGCCAGGCTACCAACAGGCCAAACAACCCGATCAAGCCGAATACGCTGACCGGAATCAGAAAGGTGCGCTCGATGCCTGAGGGTAGAAATACCGCAAGGCCAATTGCCAGGCCCAGAAACAGCAAGCTCATTACCACCAGAATGCCGCGACTCTTGGGTGTGTAATGGTAGGGGGCATCGCTGTTTTCCAGCGGATTGAGCAGCGGAGCGCAGACTTTGCGGGCAAGATCTTTCAGGCTGGACATGGCGTAAACCGGTTCGTTGTGTAAAGGGTATGTCGCGGCAGTGTAGCGCTTTAGCTGTTCGTAATATAAGTCTTAAGAGCCGGGGGTTGAACCGGTGCTGAAGAAAATACAGGCTGGTCAGCGACGCGCTGCTGCGGTAGGGTGTTTACAGCTGAATATAAATTACAGATGCATAAACGCACACATTGACACCCGCGCTGTCTGAAATCGACCACGTCCACCAAGGGGAGATTTCAGCTCCATGATTAGACTACTGGTGCCCATCGGGGCACTGCTTACCGGTATCGCCCTGCTGTTGCTGGGCACCGGCCTACTGAATACCCTGCTGGCGCTGCGCGGCAGTGCCGAAGGCTTTGCTGATCAGACCCTGGGTCTGCTCGGGTCGGCGTATTTTGCCGGTTTCATTCTCGGAACCTGGCTGTGCCCGCGTTTGATCCGGCGCATGGGCCATGTCCGCGCGTTTACCTTTCTGGCGGCTGCCGAAGCGGCCTGCGTACTCATCCACGTACTCTGGATCGAACCGGGCATGTGGCTGTTGCTACGGGTGATAACCGGCGTAGCGCTGGTGGGAATCTACACTGTCATTGAGAGCTGGTTGAATACCACTGCGCCGCCCGAGCGACGCGGCCAGATCTTTGCCTGTTATATGGCGGTGAACCTCGGCTCGCTGGCACTGGCACAGCAGTTGCTGCGCTGGGACAGCCCCATGGCCTTCACTCTGTTTGCGATTGCCGCGATCCTGATCGTGGTGGCGGTGATGCCGGTCTCGGCTACGCGGCTGGCGCAACCGATCATCACCGACACGCCGGCACTCTCGCTCAAGCGCTTGTGGCAGGCAGCGCCGGTGGCCTGTGCGGGCGCCGTGCTGTCAGGTCTGGGCATGGGCGGCTTCTGGGGGCTGGGCGCGGTGTATGCCGGGCGCATGGGCATGGATACCGTACAGATCGCTGGTTTCGTATCGCTGGTGATCGTTGCGGGCGCTCTGGCGCAGTGGCCAATGGGCCGACTGTCTGACCAGATCGACCGGCGCAAGGCACTGGTGCTGATCTGCGGTCTGGCTGCCGTTGGTGGTTTGCTGATGGCCCTGCTCGGCCCGTTCGGCCAGTGGTTGCTGGTCGCTGCTGCGATATTTGGAGCGGGCTCATTTGCCGTCTACCCAGCAGTGGTGGCGCACCTTATAGATCATTTACACCAGGAAGATATTTTATCCGGTAATGCGGCGTTGTTGATGCTGCACGGGCTGGGTGCGGCCATCGGACCGGCGCTGGCCGGTGTGCTGATGAGCCTGACTGCGCCGGTGGCCTTGCCGCTGTTCTTTACCCTGATGTTTGCGCTGTGTGCTGTCTATGCCCTGTGGCAGCTGCGTCAGGGTCGCGACCGGATCGTTGATGAAGCTGCGCATTACATACCCATGGTGCGCACCTCGAACGCCGTCCTGGAGATGATGCTGGAAGACGCCACTCATGAGGACGTCGAGCCATCGCGCGACACTGGCAACGACGCCCCGGACGATACCTGGCCGGCGCCACAGGCGCCGGCTGAGCCGAGCCAGCAGACAGACGAACAGACGACGCCAGCGCGGCCATGAACCAGCCCCTGCAGTGCACGCATTCAGGTGCTCCGCAGAACCGAATTCAGTAGTAACAGGGAGAGCAAGACTATGATGTTGGCAACCGATCTGGACGGAACCTTTCTGGGAGGTGATCCCGATAACCGTCAAAGGCTGTATCAGCTGATCAACGCCCACCCGGGCATCACCCTGGTCTTCGTGACCGGACGCGGGCTTGAGGTGGTGGTGCCCTTGCTGTCTGATCCGGCGATTCCCCGGCCGGATTACATCATCTGTGATGTGGGCGCGACCGTAGTGGATGGTGAGACCCTGCAGCCGGTCTATCCGGTGCAGAGCGAGATTGAGGCCGACTGGCCGGGCGAACAGGTGGTGGCGCAGCGACTCTCGGTGTTCCCCGGGCTTGAGCGTCAGGATGTGCCGCAGCAGCGCCGCTGCTCCTATTTCTGCGAGCCGGGTGCTGTGACCGATAAGGTACGTGCGGCGATGGAGGGGCTGGGTTGCGATCTGCTGTTTTCCGCCGGCATGTATCTCGATTGCCTGCCACGTGGCGTCAACAAAGGCTCGACCCTGCGTCGTCTGGTCGAGCACATGGGCGCCTCCATGGAAGAGGTGCTGGTGGCCGGTGACACGCTGAATGATCTGTCGATGTATGAGCAGGGCTTTATGGGTGTCTGTGTGGGTGAGTCGGAACCTGCCCTGCTGGAGGCCACCGGTGATCGTGCCAAGGTTTTGCATGCGCGTTTGAGTGGCTGCGGCGGCATTCTGGAGGCCATCTCGCACTTCGGTTTTCTTGGCCCCTTGGGCGTCGACTCCGAACTACGCGACCTGCAGATCAAGGGTAAGGCTGATCTGGTGATGGTTTACCATCGCCTGCCCTACGAAGAGGTGATCGAAGACGGCAAGCTGGTCCGTCGGCCCCCGTCGTCGCCCAACGGCATTCTGCCCACGCTGCTAAGCTTTTTCGGCGGTGAGCAGCAGGGTTCCTGGGTGGCTTGGTCGATTCACGACCCGCGCCAGCGCGAGGCCTTTGAAGTGCACACCAAGGTAGATGCGGAGAACTATCCCAATCTGGTCGCTGCGCGCGTGGCCTTAAGCAAGAACGATGTGGATGTGTTCTACAAACGCTTCTCCAAAGAGGCCTTCTGGCCCACCTTGCACACTTTCTGGGAACGGGCGGTGTTTCGGGAGGAGGACTGGGCGGTGTTTCTCAAGGTAAACCGCCTGTTTGCCGAGCGCACTGCGGCCGAGGCGGCTGAAGGCGCAGTAGTGTGGCTGCACGATTACAACCTGTGGATGGTTCCGGCGTTCTTACGCCCCTTGCGTCCGGATCTGAACATCGCCTTTTTCCACCATACCTACTTCCCGTCAGCGGATGTATTCAACGTGCTGCCCTGGCGCCGCGAGATCATCGGCAGCCTGCTGCAGTGTGATTACGTCGGCTTCCATATCCCGCGTCAGGCCGAGAATTTCGTCGACGTGGTACGCGGTGTGGCACCGGTCGAGGTACTGGAAGAGAAGGGTTGTGCGCCGCGCTACCTGACCTATGGTTGCGCCGTGGGGCTGGATCGTATGACGACCATGATCTCGGTGCATGGCAGACCAATTGGTCTGGGCGCGCATCCGGTTGGGCTAGATGTGGGACGAGTCAAGAAAGTGATCGAGACCGACGACTGCCAGCAGCAAATTGTCGAACTGCGTGAGCAACTCAAAGGCGTGCGCGTGGTGCTCTCGGTTGAACGTCTGGACTACACCAAGGGTACCCACGCCAAGCTGTTGGCGTTCGAGGCTTTGCTGGAGGCGCATCCCGAGCTGATCGGCAAGGTTACGCTGATCACCATTTGCGTGCCGGCGGCGCGTGAAATGACGATTTATGACGAGCTGCTCAGCCAGATCGAGCAAGCCGTAGGGCGTATCAACGGTCAGTTCTCGCGCGTCGGCTGGACGCCGGTACAGTTCTTTTACCGGGCGGTGCCGTTCAACGAACTGATCGCCTACTACCTGATGGCCGACGTTATGTGGATCACACCGCTGCGCGATGGCCTCAATCTAGTGGCCAAGGAATACGTCGCAACCCAGGGCTTGTGCGGCGGCAATGGGGTGCTGGTGCTGTCGGAATTTGCTGGCGCGGCGGCGGAGCTGCATGGCGCTCTGCTGACCAATCCACATGATCCGCACGATCTACGCGATACCCTCTATATCGGCTTGACGCTGGGCAAGGCAGAGCGTGAAGCGCGGCTCAAGGAGCTCTTTGGGGTGGTGCAGCACAACGACATCAAGCGCTGGGGAGACGAATTCCTGCAGGGCGTGAAGCAAGCGCGGGCAGTGGCGCTGGAGCACCTGGCCGAGGATGTGGCCTGAGTGAAATACAGCGGCTGGCGCTCGGCGTCAGCCGCTGCAATGCTTACTCTACAGTTTGGTTGATCTGAAAGACCGCAGTAGTACCGCTCACTTCGTTACCGATCACCAGCAAGGCTTCGCCGTTGGGCGAGTCTTGCGCGCTGATGAATACCAGGCCTTCGGGGCCCAGATCACCGGCATCCGCCAGCACTGACTCAGGATCTTCGGTAGTCCAATCCTCGCGAGTGTTCAGATAATCCACGAAGAAGGGCGCAGTCGGGTCGGTGATGTCGTACGCCATCACGCCGCCAATGCGTTCCAGACCGATAAAGGCGAAGGTCTTGTTGCCCAGCTTGCCGACAGTCACGCCTTCAGGCTCTGGCCCTTTGTTGTCGCTGCGATTATCAAAAGTATCGCCTTCGTCGTGGGTAGCGTTGAAGTAATCCACGCAGGGTATATCCCGATTGCTGCCCAGCATGCAGTCGGCGCTGGCAAAGTGCTGCTCGAGCTGATCGGCGGAGTCCCACACCAGGTTGCCATCTTCGTCGCGAATCGAGAATGAGCGTGCACCGTAGGCGTACAGGTTGTCGTACATCAGTCGATCACCGGCCGGGTTTTCGATGCCGGTGGCATCAAAGATGACCGGGTTGCCGGCGGTATCCTTGCGGTAGCCGTCGGTCCAGGCCACGGTGAGGCGGCCGAGATTTTCGTCTTCGCCGCAGTCGCCACGGTCGGTTGCGGTGGCGCCGCAGTAACCGAATACAGCAGGGTTGATCAGCGCACCCTCGGCCAGCGCATGCAGTTGCGGAGCCAGATCATCGCCCACGCGGCGAGCAAAGCCGCGGCTATCCGTCAGGCTCTTCATACGGAACTCTTCAACAAAGCCCTTGCTGGCATCGCCGTCCCAGTAAGCCTGGTCATCTTCGCCCCAGGCGCGGGAATCCCCTTCATTGGCGGTAATCAGGTAAGTGCTGCCGCCAACGTCATAGGCATAAATGGCATCGGGCTGGTACATGCCGAGCACACCTGGCCAGGCTTTAATGTTGATGGCGTCGTCCTTGTCACTGGCGTCAATGCCATTGCCTTCCTGGCCATGATCCTTGTAGCCCAGCGGCAGGATATCGGTCACGGTGGCGGTGGCGATATCGACCTTGGCCAGTGCATTGTTTTCCTGCAGGGCAACCCAGGCGGTCGTGCTGTCAGCCGACACGGCGATGTATTCGGGTTCCAGGTCCTGAGCCACGCTGGCACCGGGGCCCAAGATGCGTACGCCAGCGTCCTGCAGGGCAGCTTTTTGGCTGTTGAACGCGCTGAAGTCAGCCGTTTTTACTTCGACCAGGTCGTCACCATTGATGCTCAGGATGCTGATGGAGCCTTCAGGGTCAACGCTGTAGTCGTTATTCGGCTCGCCTTCGTTGGCCACCAGCAGGTACTTGCCGTCCGGCGTAAAGGTGAGCATGTCGGGCAGGGCGCCCACCTGTTCGGAGCCCAGCAGCTCAAGGGTGGTGGCGTCAAAGAGTGCCACGTAGCCAAGGTCGGTTTTATTCGCAGCTTCTACCGCTACCGCCAAGTAACCGGCCTTGAAGGCTATGCTGTTGACCACGGCACCCTCGGCGATGCCCTCTACGGTTAGCGTTTGTACCAGTGAGGGGTTGGCGATGTCGCTGGCATCCAGTACGTCCACCGCGCCTTTTTGCGCGTTGACGATGAAGATTTGCTGATTCTGCGCGTCATAGGCGGGAATCTCGGCAGCGCTTTTGCCGAAGACGCCAGAGCTGTAGCGGCCCAGAAAACTGAGCGAGATGGATTGCGGTGTGACAACCTCGGGTGTTTCCGCTGTGTCGTCGTCACTGCTGCTGCTTTTACAACCAACTACCGCCGCCATTATGGCTGCGCTGGTGGCGGCAATGATCCACTTGTTCATCTTGTTTTCCCTTTCCGGAGTTGAGCGAAGGTGACATTGATACGCAGATTTCATGACAGCGCTTTTAACCTTTAATGGCACTTTGATTACACGAGAGGCTGGCTCGTTTGCCCTCAAGGCGACTGTTACACTGCAGCCATGGATAACCTTCAAGCGGACCAGTTATTGCCCGGCGGGTTTGCCGCCGAACTGTTTGGCCAGTTGCGTGCGGCGCCGCAGGGGCTGACCGAATATCAGTTGATTCGGCAACTGGCGGACCGTTTCCCCGACTCTCTGTTTGCCGAGCCCGGAGCATTGCAGGATCCCTTGCGCCTGTTTCAGCTGCACTTTCTGCTGTTTCATCAGCTTTATCGGTTGGCCGATGAACTGGCGCCAGAGGGCCTGAGCATGCAGATCCATGCGCTGTCCATTCGTTTGCTGCCGCGGACGGAGTCCGTGGCCGGGCTGCAGCAAACTGATCCGCTGCGGGCCTACTATCTGGATTGGCAGCAATGGCGTGATACCCACGCTGAGGACGTGCAGCGCCTGCTGGATGGCTTTTGGCGCCGGCGGGGAGGAGGATGCGTGGCGCCCGAAGAGCTGGAGCAGGCGCTGGCAACCCTGGATCTGGTGCAACCGACCGATGCCCATGCGGTAAAGCAGCGCTATCGCGCGCTGGTGAGCGTGCACCACCCGGATAGGGGCGGCAGTACAGCGCGGGTTCAGGAGATCAATCAGGCAATGCTAATTCTTGAACGCTATTACGGCAAAAATTGAAGTTGCCAATCTCTCTAAGCAAAGCCGTTTTGCCTTTTCTTTTTTTCGCTATAGTCAATGCAGGGCGCTGAGATTCCGGTGCCCGTGGCGCTATGGGTTTGCCTTGAGCGCTGAATAATAATTAGGAGGTCAGACCATGATCCACCATGTATTGGGGTTATTCACCCATCCCGACGAGGAATGGAAAGAAATCAAGGGCGAGGACGAAAGCATTGGTCACATGTACCTGACCCACGTGCTGATTCTTGCCGCTATCCCGGTTGTCTCCGCCTATATAGGCACTACCCAGGTTGGCTGGTATATCGGCACGCAGGAGGCGGTCAAGCTGACGCAGTCCAGTGCATTGTCGATGACGGTATTGTCCTATCTGGCCATGTTGGCAGGCGTCGCCGTGATGGGCGCCTTCATTCACTGGATGGCTCGGACCTACGATTCAACTCCAAGCTTCAATGATTGCGTGGTGTTTGCGGCCTACACCGCAACGCCGTTGTTCATCGCCGGTCTGGCGGCGCTCTATCCCAGCCTCTGGCTCGGCATGCTGGTGGGGACGGCGGCGGTCGCCTACACCGTTTATCTGCTGTATCAGGGCATACCGATCTTCATGGACATCCCCAGTGACGAGGGCTTTCTGTTCTCCAGCTCCATTCTGGCGGTAGGCTTGGTCGTGCTGGTCGCGATGATGGCAACCTCGGTTATCTTCTGGGGGTTCGGGGTCGGCCCGGTCTACCTGCGATAAACCTTTTTTATGCTTCCCAACAGCCCCTGCCGAGCCGCTCGGCAGGGGCTGTTGTTTTTATGTACAGCGGTTTCCAGTAAAATGCGCGTTTTACTTTTCCGGTGTGCCCCTCCATGAGCCATCTCAGCGTCAACCAGAACAAACTGCAGAAGCGTCTGCGCCGTCTCACCGCCGAAGCGGTGACCGACTACAACATGATCGAAGACGGTGACAAGGTGATGGTCTGCCTGTCCGGTGGCAAGGACAGTTACACCCTGCTGGATGTGTTGCTGCATCTGCAGAAAGTAGCGCCAATCAAGTTCGAGCTGGTGGCTGTCAACATGGATCAGAAGCAGCCAGGATTCCCGGAAGAGGTGCTGCCGGCCTACCTTGAGAAGCTCGGTGTGGCGTATCACATTCTGGAACGCGATACCTACTCCATCGTCAAGGAGAAGGTGCCGGAGGGCAAGACCACCTGTTCCCTGTGTTCACGGCTACGCCGCGGTAATCTGTATACCTTCGCCGATGAAATCGGGGCGACCAAGATGGCGCTCGGGCACCATCGCGACGACATCATCGAAACCTTTTTCCTCAATATGTTCTACGGCGGCAACCTCAAAGCCATGCCGCCCAAGCTGCGTTCCGATGATGGCCGCAACGTGGTCATTCGACCGCTGGCCTACTGCAACGAAAACGATATTGCGGCCTACGCCGAGCTGCAGGGCTTCCCGATTATTCCCTGCAATCTCTGCGGCTCGCAGGAAAACCTGCAACGCAAAGTGGTCAAGGAAATGCTGCAAGGCTGGGAGCGTGCGACACCGGGTCGCCTAGACAACGTCTTTCGTTCGCTACAGCATGTTCAGCCTTCACAGCTGGCCGATACCAAACTGTTCGACTTCGCCAGCCTGAGTATCGATGAGTCGGTGGCGCCGCGTTACCTCAATGTGATGAATCTCTGATGAATTACTGTAGCGGGGTGCATTGATCGTGCAGGATTACCGCTGGCTGGAAAGTTACTGTCTCAACCGGTTTGGTTCGCGTGCCGAGCTTGAGGCGCATCTGCCGGTGCCAAGGTCGTCTGACGCGCTGCGCCAGATCAGCGATGATCGCTACCTCTCGACCATGGCTTTGCGGGTGTTTCGCGCCGGTTTGAAGCACAGCCTGGTGGATGCCAAGTGGCCCGCTTTTGAAGAAGTGTTTTTCGGCTTTGACCCGGAAAAGGTGGTGCTCATGAGCGCTGAGCACCTCGAGCGGTTGATGGGCGACAAGCGCATCATTCGGCATCTTGGCAAGCTGCGCAGTGTACCGCGCAATGCGCAGCTGGTACTTGATGCGCGCGCCGAGTACGGCAGCATGGGCCAACTGATCGCGGACTGGCCGGTTGATGACATTGTGGGCCTGTGGCGCATGCTGGCCAAACGCGGCAGTCAACTGGGCGGACAGTCGGTGCCGCGTTTTTTGCGCATGGTCGGCAAGGACACCTGGGTTGCCACCGATGACGTGGTTGCCGCGCTCAAGGCGCAGGGCATCATCGACAAGGCGCCCACCAGCCAGCGCGATCAGAACGCTGCACAGGCGGCCTTCAATCAGTGGCTGGAGGAGAGCGGCAGACCGCTTTGCCAGTTGTCTGCAATGTTGGCTTTTACGGTCAATCACTGAGACTTGGCACAGTTAGTTAAAGTAAAATCTTGACACGACGTGGTATGTCGTACATTTTTTAATCAAATTCACTGTTGCATAGGTAAGCGGATGCGGTCAGGCGTTCTACTGATATTTCTCTTTGTGGCTGTGCTGGCAGGTTGCAGCAGCGCGCCCAAAGCGCCGGTATCCGCGACCACGCCAAACGTGCGCACCCCATTACCGCATATCACGCAATCCAACTCGGCTGACATTCTGGGTAACGACATCGTTTTTCAGGCCTTCAGTCTGATCGGTACACCCTACCGCTACGGCGGCACCTCGCCTGATACCGGTTTCGATTGCAGCGGCCTGATTCAGTATGTGTACCGAGAGGCTGCTGGGGTTAATTTACCGCGCACCACTGCCGGCCTGACCTCCATGCGTACTGCGAAACCCAGCGAAAGTGCTCTGGTGCCCGGCGACCTGCTGCTGTTCGCAATGAATGGCGGACGGGTCAACCATGCCGGTATCTACATCGGCGAAGGGCGTTTTCTGCACGCCCCCAGCACCGGTGGCGCTGTGCGCGTGGATGAGCTGGGTGCGCGCTACTGGCAGCGCACCTACAAGGGTGCGCGGCGCGTGCTCAGCAGCAATTAATTCTCTTGTCCGGCAAAGACACTTTGCCCCCGCCCATCGCCACTCGTGCTGCACTCTGGGCTGCCTTCTCTGAACTCTTCCTCGATACTGACATTGGCGCGGATACGCATCGCTTTGTGGCGCGCCGAATCATAGAATCCGGGTTGTCGCCCGAAGCAGTGCTGAAGGTGCTTTGGCTTGAGGTATTCCCGGCCCTGTGTGACAACCTGCGAGTGGTGGCCGGGGAGTGGGCCGGATTCACCGATGAGTGGCTGAGTGAGCGGATAGCGGGCATCGCGGCAGGAGAAGTGAGAGCCTATGCCCCTGTTGCACTGGTAACGGTGAGCCAGGTCATTACGGAAATCGAGACGCAATGGGAGCTGTGCGCCGCGTGTCTGCCGGCCAGTTACGGCGGTCTTCGGCGACCGTCCAGTCAACAGATCAAGCGGGTTGGCAAGAGGTGATTGCACCGCCTTTGTTAGGCCAACAGTTGTATGGGGGTACCCAAGTAAGAGGTCGGTAAACGCCGCTTCCAGCTTTTTGCCGGGGCAGGGACAGTTTCACTCAAGTGAGTGGAACGCATTAGAAAAAAGGAGTGGATAATGAAATATGGCGTGCTTTTTTTCGGCTTGGTTGGGCTGCTGTCCTGCGCTGTTGGTGTAGCGGACGAGCGACGGATAGCGGTCAGCAGCAGCGCTGCTTATTACGATGAGAACGTGATTGCGGGCAATATCCTGTCTGAATGTGCCGATTTGGGTTCCAGTTTTTCCGCTTCAACCGAGCAGTATCTGCGGGAAAATGGCTGGCATGTGACGCCGCTGGACGCTGAGCCCAGCGCCGGGGCGGGCAAGCAGCTGAAGCTGCGGATTATCAACGCGCTGAGCGCGGGCAACGCTTTTCTTGGTCACCGCAAGTCGGTATCGGTTATTGCCGAGCTTTATGACGACGGCCAACTGGTCGACAGCTACCGAGAGACTCGCAACTCCAGTGGCGGTTTTTCTGGTCCCTTCAAAGGCTCTTGCGCGGTGCTGTATCGGTGTACCAATACCTTGGGTAGCGATGTTGCCAAATGGATGGTCGACAAGTAGCCAGACACCGTGCGCGGATTAGAGCGGTAGTGCGTTCAGGTTATGTACTACCGGCGCAGGATGCGCGACGGGAGGGTGCTCAGTTGCGGTGTGGAGCGCACAAAGCCCTATCATGCTGCTAGTGGCGCGGCTGGGACTGTCGATCAGAGCAGCTATTGCCGACGTTGGGCGTTGGTTCAGCGCCCAGTATAGTCACCGCTATTGCTGCGCCTTGCGCAGCAGCACCACATCCGAACCGATCAATTGCAGCTCCGCATTCCAGCGCGTGGCCAGCCAGGCAAAGCTGCGCTCACTGAAAAAGCAGATATGGGTCGGGTCGTTTATGTAATGCCAGCGTTTGAAGGCGTCCTGATCTCGTACGCGCTTGGTCATAAGACCCAGCCAGCCACCGGGCTGCAGGCACGCCCACAGTTGGTCCAGTACCAACAAGGGTTGCGCGAGGTGCTCAACCACCTCGGTGGCGGTGATGAAATC
>Ga0105357_10000736_pt1 | contig 17493 bp, 17 predicted proteins | sample GOMGulsemesocosm_4_FD_83660 | JGI IMG/M metagenome (GOLD analysis project Ga0105357, IMG submission 83660) | Methane-oxidizing microbial communities from mesocosms in the Gulf of Mexico - GOM15B Gulf of Mexico | ecosystem: Environmental > Aquatic > Marine > Cold seeps | place: USA: Gulf of...
CCCCTCTCCCTCTGGAGAGGGCTAAAAGCAAGCTTTTTTGTAGATTAAGTATTGGCTGAGACTTATACGTAATCAGGAGCTTTTATAAGTTTTGTAAATACTTGAAATAATCAATAGGGCTATTAGCTAACTTTCTTCTTATCTCGGTATAAGTTTTATGATTTCTTTTTTTAATTTTATTTAATGCTGGAACTTCTAAAATATCTAATACTTTTCGCCTAAAACTACCCTTTGGACAGTGAATAATATTATTTCTTATATAAACAGCGAGTTGTATTCTAAGGGAATCACTTCTATCTTTTCTAAAATCTCTATTAGACCAACTCATTGATCCAAGGTGAAATATAAGATCACCATAAATACCGGCTAATAAATAATGGTCGTTAATTTTGTTACTACGAAGAAGAGGGGTCCATTTTATCTTTTTTGAGTACAGTAAGTAAGCTAGCCCAATACCTGAGTCAATATTTTGCTTTGTTTCTATTAAAAAATTCTGGAACGCTGAGGTTTGTATTTTTTCTTGGGATGGGAAAAACTCAAACTGATATTGATTGTAAAAATGGCTAGAAAAAAAAGTCATTGATGGATGGGGAAGAAATTTATCACCATTTTCTTTTCTGGACACTGCAATTACAGGAGATCCATCTGATAATTGAGAGTATAGAGAGTGTTCCCAATTTTCTTTAATAGGAAAGGAGTCACAATCTAATGTGCATATATGTGTTGAGTGACCTGAGTTAATCGCATGGTTTATAAGTTTATCTAGATAGTAGGAATGTTCTTCAGACCCTGTCCCATCAAATTCATCCAAAGAAACTAGTTCTAGTTTTTTTTGTTTTTTGAGATGCTCTTTTACGGTCTCACTTACTCTGTTAGCTACACCATATATGGTGTAATCTGATGTAGTATTTTTGGCAATAGATTGCAAATGTAAGTCCAGAATATCTATATCTTTATCATTTAGATAATAGACAACAATTATTCCTAATTTATTCATTTAGAGCATCTCTTAATTTTTATACTGCTTCGTTGTAAATCATTATCTATAGAATGATATTTTTGTATTGCAACTTCTAAAATATTTCCATCTAACTTAGTCGTTGAATAGTCAGTTTCATTTTTTTGTACTTTCCCTGTTTTAATATTATTAGATGAATCACCATATTTTTCTTTACCTGTATTTGTAAAGTTTTTATATTCAGCGGGGATAAAACTCTTCAAATTAAGGAATTGTTGGAGATTAAGTAATTCTTTGTCTGTTTGCTGTCTTAAGTCTTCCGCTTGTAAGTAATAAAATTTATTTGGTATTTGTTGGGCAAGCTTATGTATTTCTTGCAATCTCTCTATATAGTACTGTGATGCACCTTTCTCATGGCAGAAGGGGTGTGATGGATCAATTTTATTATATAGATTCATAATACTGCGAATAGTTTGTTCTGGTTCTCGCAACATAATGATGATTTTACTTTGCTGAAGTATTTCTTTATCTATAAAATGCTCATTATGTAAAATTTTATCAAAATAATAATGGCTAGTTGACTTTAAATGATGCTCTTCAAGATAAAGTAATTTTTGCCTAAATATACTTTTCCAACTGTAGTAACCAATATGCATTTCATAATATCCCTCAATTTCGGGATGATTACCCAGTAGATGGCTTAGTAAACTGGTATTTCCTCTCATATGGCTAATGAGAAAGATATTGTCACTATTTAAAAGTATTTTAGGGTTTAAACATAGTGATTTAAGGGTTGATGTTATACGCATATTGTTACTTATTTGTTAGTGATTTAATTGAAATAAGTAATGTGTATGCCAACCATTTTATTGTTGGTAATGCACCTAATGCTTCGCGAGCATAATATAAAGCCTCGTTGTATCTTTTCGCATTATAAAGTGCATCAGTTATATGTTTTAGTTGATGTACTTTTCCAGTTTTGCATGATTTAATCACTTCAGATCTTTTAGACAGTAAAATCCCTTTGTTATAAACATTTAACTGGAATAGTTTCTTTTCATATATAGATATCATGGTTGACATGTTATCTGATTGCACTGGGTTAGGTATATGATGTTTTGACACAAAATCAGGGTTATAAAGTATAGTTTCAGCAGCATCTATTGATTTAATATATATGTCGCGGTCACACTCATAGCGTATACCTTCATCCATACCTTTTATTGAGTGATAAAACTGTTTTCTAAAAATACTACAGTTTAAGTGGGAAAACCCACCACTTGTTAATAAAAAAGGAGTATCTACAGCAAATACATCGTTATAAGCTTTTGCTTTATTGGGTGCTTGTTCAATCAGGTCTTCTAGCCAAACATTATTGTTTTGTAGTTCTCCATTCGAGAAATAGGCTTTTTGATTACTGTAGTAAAGGTCTACATCTTTTTCATATGAATTTAAGTGTTCATATGCCTTTTGAAGATAATTATTATCAGTCCAGTAATCATCATCATCAAGGAAGCATAGGTATTTCCCTTTCGCTAAGTCTGCGCCATAATTCATTGAATAACTTTGGCCATGCCCATTAGGGCGATGTACTAAGTAATTAAATGATATTTCAGGGTATTTCTTTTGGATTTCTTTGTACTGATCTATGTATTCTTCTGTCGAACCATCATTGACTATTATTATTTCTTTATTTGCATATGTTTGCTTATGAACTGACTCTAAGGCTAGAAGAAATAATTCAGGTCTATTTCTTGTTGGAATAATGATAGAGAAGAAAATGCTATTGTCATTCATAATTATTTTTTAAGGTATTTAGGCTAGTAAATTGACCATTTAGAGTGTTACTAAAGAAATCAAGGTAGTCTTCTATGGTTTGAAGAAAGTTATTAAGTTCATTTTTATTATTAACATAAGGAGACCCACCCAGCATAAGTGTAGAGCTATGATAGGTAAGACAAAACACTTTATGGTCTTGATTAATCATATTTAAGGTAAGTCGTTTTAGCTCATCAAGAGTATGCCCTTCTGGTGATAATCTTATCCGTTCAAATAGTCTTAGTTTTGATAGTATCCCTGGAATTTTAAGTTGGATTAATTTTTTCTGTTGTATGGTGTTATAAAACTTATTACCAGCTTGTGATAATAATCCAACATAATCAACAGTTAGAGGAAACTCTAGAATATTATTGTTTGAAAACCAGTAGGGTTGGCAGTTGTTTATATGTGAGAAATCAGGACCATCATAGTTTCTAAAATCAGTATTGGGTACGATACTACAATCTATTGTATATCCCAGTTCTTTTAAGATTTTTGCTGTGTTTTTAGCAACACCATAACGACCGGCTTTATAAATCGTTGGACTAAACCCAAAATTTTCTGTAATCGTTTCTGTCAGTATTTTTAGCTTTTGGTATTCTTGTTTATAGCTTAGGTTTCCAGGAAATGAATTACGATTATTGACTTGTTCGGTAAATGGGGGGGTTACCCACGGGTGTAAGTGAGCGCCAATATCACAGAGTTGATTATCATAGAGTTCTTTAAGTGGGGCTATACCTTCTGCTTGGCTAGCAACTGGATAATCAATCACATAAGTCGGTTTAATGTTGTATTTAGCAAATATTTTTTGGGCTTTTTGCTGATGAGCTATGTTTTTTACCTGAATATTTTTTCTATCAAATGGTTTATTCCAATTAAACTCTTCCTCTGTATCAATAACAATTAATAATACTGGGTGTTTTAATTGACTTGTATCAAAAAGACTATTTGATGGTGCTAGCATATTTCAGTTATTTTTTTTACTGAGGATTCTATTTGTTTAAAACAGTTTCTGTATTCATCTAACGAATTACCATAGGGGTCATCAATTTCCAATGATGCTTTATGGTCAGGGTTTAAGCTACCTAATAGATAAGCTTTTGCAATAAATTGAGGGTATTCAGTTTTTAACCTTATTAGGTGCTCAATTTCCATAGCAAAGATAATATCAGCAGTTTCAAGCATAACTGTATTTACAATACTTGATGAACAATTTGTCATATTGATATTATTTTCTTGTGCTATTTTAACCATGTTAGGGTCAGCAGGGCGGTTATTTATGGGGTGAAATCCCGCTGACTGTATATTTAATGTTGCGGTATCATTATGTTGTAGATAAATACATTCTGCTGCTGCACTGCGATTTATATTGCCATAGCAGAGGAAGAGTACATTTTTTGATTGGGATAAAGGTTTCTGAAGAGCTTGTGTATTTTTTATTTTTAAGTGTTTTTTATAGAGTTTTTTCTTGTTGATAAAGTCATGACTAAAATTATAGAACCAAGAAACTGTATTAGCTAATTCAACAAAACCAGGTTTCATATCTTGGTAGTAAAATGCATCAAAGTGATGCTTATAGTGAAATATGGAAAAAAAATCTTTTATCAACTGACTGTTTTTAGGCCACTTAATAAGTGGATTGTTGTTTCTACGGAAGATAACCTGAATATACCAATATAAGTCTTCTTGAACTTTTCTAGAATAGTGACCTATTTCTGATTGGAATTGTTGTGGGTGTTTATGATCAATAAGTAACTGATATAAATACCAAGGGAAGTCAGAACCTGAAGAGACTGCCAGTGGCAAGGAACCCCAAAACCGTCCATTTATTTCCATCAAGCAACTTTGTTTATTGGTTTCATTATATTTAAATTCAACCATGGCAACACCATGCCAATTTAAAGCTTTAATTAGGTCTTGAGAATATTTGAGTAATTCAGGGGTGATTGTTACGCTTTTACGTAAACAGCTTCCTCCCCCTGTTAGTGGTAATTCGTGTTGGCGCTGGTGTTGAAAGGCATGAATAATTTTGCCTTGGTCAGCAATTAATTCAATACCCACTCCAGTACCTTCAAAATATTCTTGTAAGATTATTTCGCTGGTTTTTAATAATGAATTTACTTTCTTTTGTAACTCTTCTTTACTAAAGGCATAGTCAACATGCAATTTAGCTCGTATATCATTATCTGGGTTTGCAATTGAACGGGATGGTTTAAGTACGATAGGGTATTTTAGTTTATCTAAGCACTGTTCTAAATCATGCAGCCGGGTAATGTGGTAACTTTTCGGTGTAGGTACCTCTAACTGATCTGCAAGAGCAAAGGTTTTTGACTTGTCAGTCACTTGTTCTATCGCATCATTATTTGCTAAAGCCAATACGGTTTTTTGTTCTATTTTCTCTCGTATTTTTGCTAAAGGTAACGTAGTAAGCTCAGTAACTGGGATAATTAGATCATAGTCGTTTTTACTTATTTTATGATTTATAGCATCATAAAAGCCATCAATATCAGTGAGTGGGTTTGGGTAAATAAAAAAATCATCTATATATTTTGAATGCTTACATATAAACTTATTATCAGCAGCAGCAACTGTTATTTTTAACCCTTTTCTTCCTAGTGACCGTACAATAGCAAGTGTTGAGAATTGCTCTCCATCAAGTATCAGAACATGCCTTTTTATCTTTATTTGTAATGCCATTTAATATTTAATGAGTTAAAGATATTTAATTACAATTTAATCTTTAGATTATATGCTTTTTTATATTTTAGTACAAAAGGGGAGTAACATTATATTTATTGTTCTAGAGGAGGCTTGGCCTTCAAAGTATAAACAGCAAGTTTTGTGTTAATACCAATCATTAATATATAATATATAGCAATGAAAAACATTATTGTATTGACAAGTGGGCTTTCTGGGAGCTCTGTTGTTACTAACCTATTATCTAGAACTGGTTTTTGGTCTGGAAATATGACATGTAAAAAACTTGATTATGATACTCATGAAAATACTCAGCTAGTAAAGTTAAATGAACAATTGTTGAGAGCGGTGGGCTATGAGCAGGAATATAGTTATATCATCAAAACTGAAAAGCCGTTACAAGTTGAGCAGTTAATAAGTAAAATTGATTTGGCTCCCTTTAAGGCATTTATTACTGAATGTTCGGCTGAGTCTCCTTGGATTTGGAAAGACCCACGGCTGTGGGTAACTATGCCTTTTTGGGTACAATTACTAGAGATAAATAGTTTCCAATTGTTTTTTGTTGACCGATCAATTTCTCAGCGCTGGATTTCAGAATTATTAAGAAAAAATGTGCAAACCTTTGAATATTGTAAGCAATATAACACCCAAATAGAGGTAGTGATTAATCAGTTAGTTAGTAAACATAATTTAACTTGTTGTAATATTATGTTTGATGATCTAATTATTCACCCCGAAAACACTTTGTTGAAGATTAATAAAGTTTTAGGGAGTGCATTGACTGTTAATGATTTGAAGTCGGTTTACAATAAAAAAATTTATAAAAAACCTAGAGGGATTAAGCATTTATTATTTGCAGTATTAATTTATTTGAAGAATTATAAAGATAGATTAAAAATTGATTAACATTCTATTTTGGAAAATTTTATACGCTTTTCTAGTTAGTCGATGAGCTTTTAGTATTATAAATAAAAGGGCAGAGTCTATATTGGCTTCGTCTGCTCTTAACCTTGTTCCAGACGCGGCCAAAGGCCCCTCCTACCGATAAGAATAACTGATGTATAACTTTATCAAACATTATTTTGTATTGAGTGGTTTTATTTTTCACTTTATGGTGATTATACTGTTCATTAAATTTGCTGGCTCAATATCAAGTGTATTCAATTTTCTTATGGAAGTTATAAGTAGGGCACTAGGCTAAGCAACTTAATTATCTGTACATTCTGTCTGGGGAGCAAATCAAGTGATTACTATATTGAATGGGGCCTATATCAACTGTATTCGTTCTTGGGTTGTTACAGAAGTCAGTTTTCATGTTATTTGTTTGCAACCCTTTTTCAAGGATAGTATTTACCTGCTCTCGTAGTTCTAAATCTGCTTTGATAATATCCCAATACCAATCAATAAATGAACAACCATAAAATTCTCTAGATGGTGAAATACAATCCAAATCAATGATATTGTTTTTTTCTGTATAGCTAGCATTATCTCTAGTTTTTATACGTCCTGAAATAATGTTGTTATATATCTTTGCAGTTGATGAGCTAAATCTTACATCTATACCTAAGCTATTAAAAACCAGGTTATTATATATTTCTGTATTTTTTGCTTTATTTAAGTATATTCCAACATCATGTGAGCAATTCAGGATTACATTGTTACGCATAATGCCGTTACTATGTTCATTAGTACAATCTTTATCTCGACAATACCTAGGCCCTGTTCCTCCGCCCCCAAATGATAAGCCGATACGTGTACCTAAGTCAGCAGCAATAGTATGTTCACAGATAACTAAATTATTTTCAAATAATCCATAATGGCTGTTCCCTTTCATATAAGCACCAAAGCTAACTCTATTACTGCCAGACTTTTTTGCAAAATCAGAAATTAGATTTCCTCTTACTACCCAATGATTTGCACTGTTTATATTTATTAGGTTAACGGGCTGGTTTGTGTGTCTAGCCATTGTGTTGTAGATAGAGTTTTTTTCTACTAAACCATAATTTGGATAAATTGTTTTACCGTTAATATCACTGCTATTTACTTTTAAAGGAGCATTAAAGTTGGTAATAATATTGTTTCTAAGTACAAAAGAGTGACCATTGCCAACAACATGAAATGCATGATTACAATAACCATGTTTATTCTTTTTACATTGACCTTCAATTTCTAAATTTTCAAACACCCAGTAAGGGGCTTTTATGTGAAAGCCTTCTGATGAAGTTAAGTTTATTTTAACTTGCCCTAATTGTGCTGCTCTTATAGTGATAGGTGCATTTTTATAACCCTGTTTGGTAATAGAAATATATCGTTGTCTGATGTTATATTCACCAGACATAAGTTGAATGGTATAGCCCGCTTTTATATGCTTTATGGCATGAATTAGTTCTTGGCTAGTGTAGACAAGTTTCGTCTTACTCTCATCTATGGAATAAGGCCCTATGCTTGGTTGAACAGGGGTTTCATTTATATATCTTTGATTAGAAAATAAATTCTTTATTGATGCTCCTTGTCCTTGCCAATTATGTAAAGAAGTTAATAAAGAGCTTTGATCTATTTGTTTTTTATTCCAGTCATTAATGGGTAAATATTCTAATAATACTTTTCCTAAATATCGTTGTTTTGAACTTGAACCTGAGTGATTTAGGTGGTTGGCTGTTCGCTCAAGAAAAAAACCTAAAGGTTCTTTAAATATTAGTGTTGGAGTAAGTAAAGCAACAATTAATAATATATGAAAAAAAACCCCAGACCTATATAGATAATTGGTTAAGAATTTTGGTAAAAAATTAGTAAGGCTATTTATCTTCATTATTTAATGTGGCCTGCAATTCTATATTTTATACTTGGTATATATAATGATAATATGTCTATTATTGAGTGGCAATTATTTTATCAAAGGTTTTTAATGAATTTAAAATATAAACACGATTTAATCTCTGAACAAGAATATTTGGCTGGTGAGTTAGCGTGTAATAAAAAGCACGAGTTTATCAATGGTGATATTTATGCCATGGCAGGTGCTAGTACTAATCATAATCGTATTGTTGCTAATTTGATGAGAGAGTTGGGGGGATACTTAAAAAGTACTCCGTGTGAGCCTTTCGCCTCTGATATGAAAGCTAAGGTTGGGCCTAATTATTTTTACCCTGATGTTACGGTGGTTTGTGACCATCAAGCTAATATTGAAGGCGTGACTGATGAGCCAAAAATTATTATTGAGGTATTATCTCAATCAACTCGGCGACTTGACCATACTTTAAAACGAAATGCTTATCAGGGCTTGGCAAGTTTGCAAGAGTATGTGGTTATTGAACAAGATGTAGTGGATATTGAAGTTTGCAGACTGAGTAATCAGTGGCGTTCAGAGCATTTTTATCTGGGTGATGAGGTGTTTTTTGAATCAATTGATGTAAGGGTGCCTGTGGTTGAGATTTATGATCGAGTGGTAAATAAAGATGTGCAAGAATATTTGTTGGCATTAAAGGAACTAGTAGAATAAAGCCTATCCCTTGGGTTATATTCAATAGGGTGCTGTATTTTTAGATTATATTTTGTTTTGCTTCTTATAAGGACTGTTAGTGAAAAAATTGCTTTATCTGGTTCATCGCCTACCTTTCCCACCTAACAAAGGGGATAAGATTGCCTCTTTTAATTTGCTTAAGTTTCTATCAACAAAATATTCGATTTATTTAGGCTGTTTTATTGATGATGAAATTGATTGGCAATATGTTGATGAATTAAAAAATTATTGTGTAGATAGTTGTGTTGTAGGATTAAATCCTAGAAGATCTAAAATAATGAGCCTACGAGGGATTCTATCGGGAGAACCTTTATCTCTACCGTATTATAGAAATAAACAGTTACAGACATGGGTTGATAATACAGTTCAGCAAGAACAAATTGATTCAGTTCTAATTTTTTCAGGTGTGATGGCTCAATATGTTAGTCAGAAGTTACCTCTAAAAGGTCATTCAGTACTTGATTTGGTGGATGTGGATTCTGATAAATGGAGGTTATATGCAGAGGATCATATTTGGCCTTTAAGTTGGCTGTATCTGCGCGAATCTAAAAAACTATTAGCATACGAGGCTGAAATGGCGGCTAAATTTGATGCGACTGTATTTGTATCAGAAAAAGAGGCTGATTTTTTTAAACAATTAGCTCCTGAAGTTGCAGATAAAGTGGTTTTTAGAGTACATGGAGTCGATAGCCAATATTTCGATCCATCTTTGGAATATGAGTCTCCTTATCCTATTGACACCCCTATTTTTGTTTTTGCAGGTGCTATGGATTATTGGCCCAATATTCATGCGGCTATATGGTTTGCTGAAGAAATATTTCCATTAATTAAACAAAAAGTGGACAATGCTTGTTTTTATATTGTGGGTATGAATCCAAGTGATGATATTTTAAAGCTAGCTGATCTCTCTGGTGTTTATGTGACAGGCAGTGTTGATGATATTCGTCCTTATATTGCTTGTGCGACAATCTCTGTTGCACCATTAAGAATTGCTCGAGGAATTCAAAATAAAGTTCTTGAAGCGATGGCGATGGGAAAACCTATTTTGGCAACAAAAAATGCCTTAAATGGTATTCGTAACTTTGAGGAATTTACTCCAGTTATCGCCGAGACGGTTGATGAAATGGTTGAAGGAGCTATAAGCTTGTTAAATAATACAGAAGATAATCTGGCACGACAATGTGTGCTCGAACATTATAATTGGGATACTAATTTACGCCGTGTTGATAATTTATTAAAAAATGGTTTGTAAGAGTCATACTCTTAAAACTTTGCCTGTTTCTGCTATTGATTGCTTAAACTCAGATCACAATAGTTTTTTTTGCTCTTTTAGCTGGTATGAAAACTTTGTAGATACCGTTTTAAAGCAAGATAAAAACTGGTCAGATCATTTTATAGTTTATGAACAAAATAATGTTGTTCATACAGTTTTACCTCTTAAAGTTTTAAAGACGTCTAAAAGAGTGAAGCAATATGAAAGCTTAGGTAATTATTATTCGCCTTTATTTCAATTTAACAGACAATCTGAAAAGACTGATATTTGCGGTTTTTTTGTAAGTTTTAAGCAAATACAGAAAAACTGGGGAACGATAGTTTTAAAAGGGATGGATAAGCAAGAAGTATTTAAGTTATCAAAAAAGTTGGGGTTGCCTAGTATCCCTTTTTTCTGTTTTGCTAACTGGTATTTAGATGTAAACCAGCGTTCATTTGATGAATATTTTATTGGGTTATCTTCAAAAGTTAAAAATACTGTCTTTAGGAAAACTAAGCAATTCAACAAAATTGATGGTTCACGAACTGAAATTTTTCATAAGGAAAATGAGATAGAAACTGCTATACAAGCATTTGAAAGTGTTTATGCTTTAAGCTGGAAAAGTGAGGAAACTTTCCCTGATTTTATATCAGGTTTAATACGAATGGCTTCAAAACAAGGGGCACTACGGTTAGGTATTGCTTATATAAATGATATCGCCATTGCGGCCCAATTATGGATTGTGGCTGATAATACGGCCTATATTTATAAGTTAGCTTATGATGAAAAACATAAGAAATTATCAACAGGAACCATTTTAACTGCAACTTTAATGCGCTATGCTATAGATGTTGATAAAGTAAAATGTGTTGATTACTTAAGTGGTGATGATGCTTATAAAAAAGAATGGATGTCTCATAGACGAGAGCGGTGGGGAGTAATGATCTTTAATCCCCGAACATTAAGAGGTTGTTTAAAAATGATCAATGAATTTACTCGGTTTTATTTTAAGAAATGTTTAACATTTAAATAGAAGTATTATATTAGTTTTAGTTATTTAGGTATATATGTCAATATCAGCAGAAGTTAAAGGGATTTTAATCAGCGTTTTACAACTTAAGGGGGATAATACCATTTTGCAAGGTGATACCCCTTTGTTGGGTGCATTTCCTGAATTTGATTCTATGGCAGTCGTTTCTATTTTAACTGCGTTAGAAGAAAGATTCGGTTTTTATGTGGATGATGATGAAATTAATGCTCAGATTTTTGAAACTGTAGATTCTCTCATTGAGTTTATTGAAGAGAAAATATAACTTTTCTTTAGGAAACAAAAGGTATGTCGCAACATAAAATTACACCTTTATTTATTTCTAGTAAACGAGGGGCATTGTTTGCTATGTATTACACACCAATTACGGGAAATAGTTCTAAATGTATTTTTCATATCCCGGCATTTGCTGAGGAAATGAATAAATCAAGACATATGGTGGCTATGCAAGCTCAAGCATGGGCAGAGCAAGGATATGCAGTTTTAGTACTAGACTTATGGGGAACAGGGGATAGCCAAGGTGATTTTTCTGATGCTACTTGGGAAATTTGGTTAAGTGATATTGATACAGCCGTAAAATGGTTGCAAGACAAAGAGTATTTATCGATTAATTTATGGGGACTTAGATCTGGTAATTTACTTGCCCTAGATTACCTGCAACATCATAATTCTAGTATTGATAAATTAATTTGTTGGCAACCTGTTTTAAATGGTGAGCTGTTTATGATGCAATTCTTGCGATTACGTATTGCTGCAGCCATGATGAATAAAAATAAGACACAAGAAAAAACTTCTGACCTAAAACAACAGCTATTAAACGGACAGAGTGTTGAAGTTGCTGGTTACCTGTTAAACCCAGAGCTTGTGATTCCTCTGAGTTCTGTACAAGCCAAATCGATTAATATAAATAACGTAAAGCAGATTAATATATTCGAATTGGTTCAAGGGAATGAAGTAGTAGAGAGTCATGTTACTAATCAATGGATAAAGCAGCTTACTGAAAATAAAAACAAAGTTTCTATTGATGTTATTAATGGTAGTCATTTTTGGGCAACACAAGAAATAACTGATGCTGTTGATTTAATCAAACTATCTTCTACAAGGGTATAAGAATGGCTTTTAAACAAAATATAGTTACTATTACTGAAGATGAGTATTTGGCTGGTGAAGAAATAGCCAAAAATAAACATGAATTTATTGGTGGTGAGATTTTTGCCATGTCAGGCGCCAGTAAAAATCATGAGCGAATTTCAGGGAATGTTTTTGTGAACCTACATGCTCATCTACAAAACTCTCTGTGCGAACCTTTTGCTTCGGATGTAAAAGTTAAAGTAGGCGATGATTTTTTTTATCCTGATGCTATGGTTGTTTGTGAAGATCAAACGGAACATGATTATTACACTGAGACCCCTACTATCATTGTTGAAGTATTATCTAAATCGACTCGACGATATGATACGACCATTAAGCGAACAGCCTATCAATCTATTCCCACATTACAAGAGTATATTTTGATCGAACAGGACTTTGTAGATGTTGAGGTTAGTAGAAAAAAAGATCAATGGCACTCTAAACATTATTTATTAGGGGAGTCTTTAACTTTGGAATCAATTGGTTTAACTCTCAAAGTTGAAGACCTATATCAACGGGTGCAAAATGATGATATGAGAGAGTTTATAATCAATCGTGATAAATCCTAAGGTTACGCATCAATGACAAGGGTTGTAGAGTTACCTATTGTTTTTTCCTGTCAATCAGAGCAGTTGATAGGCATTATTCATAAACCAGAGAGTACGTCTGCAATAGGTGTTTTAATTGTTGTTGGAGGGTCTCAATATAGAGTTGGTAGTCATCGGCAGTTTGTTTTATTAGCACGTATGTTAGCTGAGAATAGTATTCCTACCATGCGTTTTGATTACCGTGGAATGGGTGACTCTCAAGGTGAGGCTCGCTCATTTTTGACTATTGATGAAGATATTTCATCAGCAATAGATACCTTTTACAAAAATATACCTAATTTAAAAGGCATTGTAATTTGGGGTTTATGTGATGCAGCATCTGCGGCTGCATTTTATGCTTATCAAGATAAACGAATAAAAGGCTTGGTTTTATTAAACCCTTGGGTTTTTACAGAACAAGGTGCGGCTAAAACCTATTTTAAGTATTATTATTTACAGCATTTATTTCACTCTGCACTATGGCGTAAAGTTTTTTCTTTTCAGTTTAATTATCGCCAGTCTTTTTCTTCTTTAGTTACACAATTCAAAAGTTTATTTGACTCAACGAACAATGAAAATAATAAAACAGAGTATGAATTGTCTCTAGTTGATTCACGATTATCTCTTCCAGACAGAGTTCTTAGCTGTTTGAACCAGTTTAAAAATCCTATTTTATTTATTTTAAGTGGGCGAGATTTAACAGCTAATGAGTTTAGGGAAATAGTGAAAGCTGATAAAAAACAATATAAAATATTTGAGAAAGCAGATGTTTCTAAGGTTGAGTTAATGGATGCTGATCATACTTTTTCGTCACAAGAATGGCGAGAACAAGTAGCTCAGATAACATTAAATTGGGTTAAGCGGCTCAATTAGATTTTCAAGGTTTATACTTCGCGCTACAGGTTTTTATTTTATTAGCTTAACGATATTAAGGAGGGTATCTAATTTTTTACCAAACCACAGGTTGATTTAGATAAATGATAGAGCATCCTACTTTTGCGAGCTTATGAAGTATGCCAATGATAGGTTTGTATATAGCCATGGTTTTTATAAACTTATCTCATTAAAGGAGACGTGTTAATAAACGTTTGTATTAATGATGAATAACCTTGTTGGGAAGCAGACTGATTTGTAAAAACCACATAATATATTTCAGGCGAGGTATCTAAAGTTAAGCGTTTATATAGCTGATATATTTTTGCTAAATATTGATTATTAGTATTTAAATTACCGACTTTATACCATTTTGCCGTAATAAAATCATTAATCTCGCCTCTTATTATTGAGGTATCAACAGTTAATGTTTTTTTACTTTCAGATGATGTAAATGTCTGTGTAGATTGATTTATAACATGCCACAAATCTCTCTCTTCCATATTAACTAATACATGTTGAGAGTTAATGAGTTCAGCTCCCTGTTCTTCATCACCAAAATTTGCTTGATATAAGCCAACTATAGAATTTTCTTTCTGAAAATAACGTAAAGATTCAGTTTTTACACCAACAAATTTAGGTCGCCAATTCCAGTTTGGTGATGTTGTTTCAATCCAATGGTTATTTTCTGCACTAAAAGAAAAGTCTGGTATGTAAGTTTGAGCCTTATAATGCGATTGAAGTTGATAATTACTAATTGGCCAGAAAGCTAAACCAAACATTATTGCAGACATTACAATGCTAGTTTGTTTACTAGTATAAGTATTGGGTTGAACCTTTAAGCTTGAAATCGTTTCTTCATCAATTTCTGGGTCTCGCCAAAAAGACCCTATATAAAACATTATAAAAATAATAATAGCAAAAAAGAATGCCCCGTAGATAATATGGTCTACCCCTGTGGCTAAGGTCATACCACTTAAATGACCAATCATAACGATCATATATGCACGCATACCATTGGCAAAGATAGGTACGATAAGTGAACATAAAATAAAAATTGTACGTTTATAATTCTTACGGTAAGTTATATAAGCATAGATAGTACCTAAAGTAATTGAAGAAATCAGGTAACGTACACCACTACATGCCTCTACTACTGACCAATCACCTGAAACTAAACTGAAGTGTAAGCCTTCTCTATAAACACTTAGCCCTGTTAATCGAATTAAAGCAATAGTAAAATCAGCTGTAAACCCCATCAAATAAGGTAACAGCTGAGCCTCTCCTACAGGAACCATGAAATACAAGAACAATACGGGGAAAACAAACTCTTTTATCGAATCGTTACCTAGGTAAAACCAGTAGGAACCAATTAACATGCCTACTAATGCTAATTGTTGAATAACCAGTATTTGGGTCATAGCCGCAAACAGCCAAAACAAACCATTACATAAAATAAAAGTGAGTCCTAAATAACTGGGTTTTGTAGGTTGTAAATAAGGGTGCAATGCTTTGTTCTGCCATATTAACCATAAACTTGCTGGAATCACCAAAAAGCCATGTGCATAGGTATCTGAACGAATCCATATATCAACCAGTGATTTCCAGGTATCAAAGAAAATAAGGATAGAAAATAATAGTATTGAAACTATATATACAGGAAAGCTTAATTGATTATTTTTAATAAATTGCATTGGCAGGCTTATTAATTGTTTTTATTTTTGTGCAGGAATAATATATCGATCTTTTAAAAGTTTTAGCACTTGATCGACACTTTCTTCTAGAGATAAACTATGCGTATCAATTCTTAATTCAGGATTGTTAGGAACCTCATAAGGGGACGATATGCCTGTGAAGTCTTTTATTTCCCCATTTCGTGCTTTTTTGTATAAACCTTTTACATCTCTTGTTTCACAAGTTTCTAGGGGACATTGGCAATGAATTTCAATAAAATCCCCATGTGGCATTAAACTTCTAGCCATTGCTCGTTCTTCTCTAAAAGGAGAAATAAAAGCTGTTAGTGTAATTATACCTGCTTCTAGCATTAGCTTTGATATTTCACTAATACGACGAATATTTTCTTTACGGTCTATATCGCTAAAGCCTAAGTCTTTATTTAAGCCATGACGTACATTATCACCATCTAAAACAAAGGTATTTAAGTTAAGATTATAAAGAGCTTCTTCAACTGCATGAGCCAAAGTAGATTTTCCTGAACCTGAAAGTCCTGTAAACCACAGTACAGCAGATTTATGTTGGTTTTTATCCTCTCTGCGTTTTCTGTTAACAGTCGCTTGATGCCAGACTACATTGCTCGATTTTTCCGTATCTTTATTCATTGTTATGATTGATGGTTTTAAGATTAAATAAGGTTGTATGACTTGAGTATTAAATTATAGTTTCAACACACAGGGGTTGACTTAAAAATTGATGCGGACTAGCTGAATACCCATAAGCACCAGATTGATATACAACGACTAAATCACTTATTTCTGATTCAGGTAAGGAGATATTATCTCCTAGTACATCAAGAGGAGTGCATAAAGGTCCAACAATAGTTACTGTTTCATGAGTATCACTTTGTATTTTGTTTCCAATATTCAAGGGATAGTTTTTTCTAATGACTTGTCCAAAATTACCTGAAGCAGCAAGATGGTGATGCAGGCCACCATCAACCACCACATAGGTTTTATCTCTAGATACTTTTTTATCTATTACTTTGCTGACATAGATTCCCGCTTCACCAACAAGATAACGTCCTAATTCTATAATTACTTCAGCTTGAGGGTGTTTTCTTTTAAAAGCACTCATGGACTTTTCTAAAGTATCTCCGATCAATTGAGTGTCTAAAGGTTTTTCGCCAGGAAAATAGGGGATACCATAACCACCACCAATATTAATTTTTTGTATTGGATTTGAGCAATATTCTGATAGTTTATCGGCTAAATCAAAGCTTTTCTGTTGAGCCTCTATGATTGATTCTGCCTTTAAGTTTTGAGAACCACTGTATATATGAAACCCTAGAAAATCAAGATTAAGTTGTTTAATACGCTTTAATACTATAGGAAGTTGTTCTTCATCAATACCGAAAGGTTTGCCCCCCCCCCCCATTTTCATCCCAGATGCTTTAAGTTCAAAAGCAGGGTTAACTCTAACCGCTATATGAGCGGATATTCCAATTTCTTGTTCTATTTTAGCTATAGTTTCTAGTTCATTAGCTGATTCGACATGAATAGTTATTTCAGCCGCAATAGCTTGTTTTAATTCTTCATACCTTTTTCCTGGTCCTGCTAGGCTAATATTATTAGTTGATATTGGCGTATTAAGAGCTATTTGCATTTCTTTTGCTGAAGCAAGGTCAAACCCATCAATCAGTGTTGCCATATGTTGAACCAATGCAGGCATAGGGTTAGCCTTTATTGCATAGTGTATTTTTAAATCATCCGGCATTTGTTGACGTAATTCATTTACCCTTTGCGTGATTAGTTGCCTATCATATGCATAAAAAGGTGTTTGGCCAATGCGTTGACTTAATTGTGTCAGTTTAATTCCTCCAACAACTAATTCATTATCTTCGATTGAAAATAATGCACGGTTATGATGTTGAGG
>Ga0105357_10000737_pt1 | contig 17480 bp, 11 predicted proteins | sample GOMGulsemesocosm_4_FD_83660 | JGI IMG/M metagenome (GOLD analysis project Ga0105357, IMG submission 83660) | Methane-oxidizing microbial communities from mesocosms in the Gulf of Mexico - GOM15B Gulf of Mexico | ecosystem: Environmental > Aquatic > Marine > Cold seeps | place: USA: Gulf of...
GCTCTATGCATGGTGTCTGATGAAAAACCATGTGCATTTATTAGCCCGCTGGAGAGCGAAGCTGGCCTCGACCAGTTATGACAGAATTGGCCGCCATGTATAAACGCGCGCTTTAGTATTTTTTAGAGGATTCGGATAAGTACTATCTTTAATTGCTATCGCTATAAAATATTTTGGCTCGGTGCGTAATGCATTGGTAATCTGTTTATTGAAAAAAAAGAGGGTTTTATGAAAAGGATTTTGTTCGTGCTTGCTCTTTTCCTTGGGGGTTGCGGGACCACCAAGGGCTATCATGGCAGCCCTGTTGATGACAAGGAATTGTCTAAAATTTCGGCGTATCACTATATTAAAGTCGGTTTGCCATCGCGGTATGAAATGTTTTCACTGCTGAAGGTTAACGATATGCAGGTTGGTTCTGCCAAGAAGGGTTATCCAACAGAGGTCAGCGTGCGTGCTGGGCGAAACCTATTCACTTTGGAATACAGGAATAACTTGGATCAGTCTATTTTGGGTGCTGCAGCGAGTGCTGGTGTGATAAACGGCGCCGTTATCGGAGTGCCTGGTTATTTTGGAAACTCCAATGTGTTTACCCTGGATGTTGAGTTAAAGGCTGGCCGTAGTTATAAAATAATGTTTAATCCGGCCTTAAAAAGTAAAGTTGAAGGGCTGCCGTTGCCGTGGGTGGTTGATATTGATTCGAAAGAGATTGTATATGGAAAGGTTCCTGGCTCTGTTCTCGATCCGCTGAAAATAGAATAATTTGGCAGGATTAGGTATGGGTAATCTAGTGCTTATAAATGCTAGGTGGTTTTTTAAGTTGAGTGAGCACTTTTTTTCTAAACTAAGGATGGTTGATATGGGCTGTCTTCTTCGCGTGTGTGGTTCAGCTAGAAAATGTTGTGTAATGTTGGCGATATTTGGCCTGCTGTCAGGCTGTGTGAATGGTGCCTATCAGGACCCTGTCGGCTCTGACATGGCGAAGATGCGTTTGATATCGGACTTGAGCAACACCACATTTAATTACTTTGATGCGCAAAACTGTGGGGGTAAAACTACTGGGCTGCTCAATAACTGGATGGCGGTGGACACCAAGCGTCGCGTAGGCATGGCGGTGCCACCACCGCACAGTGCGAAAAATTATATTGAAATAAACCTGAAAACCGGGCAGGAAGTAATGCTGCAAGCGAACACCATGTCTAATTCGGGTGGTTCGGTTTGTGGGGTGGTTTTCAAGTTGGTTCCGCAAGCTCATGCTGAGTACGAAGCTGAGTTCACTATGGGCGACGGTTACTGCAGGCTCGCACTGTCAGAGCTGCAGCGCTTTAACGGTGAAGTTGAGCGCGTGCGCCTGCCAGTTGTCAGTAATAGAGCCCGATTGGCCGAATGCTCGGGTTCGAGTGCTTTCCTTCCGGAATAAGTGTCGGGTGACTTGAGGATAAGCGGACCCATAATCCATCGGCGCAACGGAAAAAGGGGACAGATTTATTTCAGGAGAATGTAGATGCCCAGGATGGGGCGCATGGTTCTGCCGAACTACCCGCACCATATTGTACAGCGAGGCCATAACCGTCTGTTTGTGTTTGCGTGCGCCGATAATTTTCAACGCTACCTGACGGACATCAGAGAGCTAAAAGTGCAATGTGGCATCAAGCTCTATGCATGGTGCCTGATGACCAATCATGTTCATCTATTGGTCTGCCCGGAGAGCGCATCTGGCCTTGGCCAGTTCATGAAAGCATTGGCCGCAAGAGCTACCCGCTACCGCGAAAAATAAATCTGTCGCCTTTTTTTAACTGGCTAATCAGAGGGCGCTTTGCACCCTCTTTGCTGACTGGCTCACAGCTATGGCCTGCCCCTTGTGCGAGGATACCGCTGCTCATCTCGCCGCTAATACACGACGCTGACAGGGACGACGACAGGACAAGGAACCAGGCATGTTCAACCCGGCCAGCGAATCCCGTTTCAATCTGCACATCGAGGGCGCGCAGCACGGTTTCAAGGTGCTTGCCTTAACCGGCAACGAAACGCTCAGCACACCCTGCGCGGTACTGGTTCGCCTAGCCAAGCTCTTTGCCCTGGCAAGCCTGGGATTGCTCAGTGGCTGCGAAGCCATAGTGTGCAGCACCATGATCAACTGTTTCGACCCGCTCGGCAGAGCGGCCAGCTGGCCTGATGATATAGCCTACCTCGACCTTCAAACGCCAAACTACATGGACGCCCATATACTTCTGGTAGAAAGAGTGTACGGCAGCACAACAGCAAGAGATTCTGGATCTACCCTGATAGAAACTCGTACGCCCGGCCAGCTTGCAAATGGCTGGACGCCTCCCGCTTCCTTGCAGAAAGCACTCAGCTTTCACAAGTACACCGGGCTCCCCGAGCCACCAACAAAACTGACAGTAGAGTGGATTTCATTGCCCGAAAAAAAAGCATATCGAACTGTCAATGTTTTTGGCTTTAGCACATTCAGACACCTGACTCGTGAAGTTGAAACGACATGTATGCGCAACGAAAAACCTGTGTCGAGTAAAAGAAATATCATTACAGTGGCGCTTGCGCCCGGAGGGAAAGTAAAAGCCTGGGTTAGCGGCATTTGTTTGCCTGCAATTGAGATTGCGATGAAACAAGGGGTGCCGATTGACAGGAAAGAATTAACGGAAAATTCTAGCCAAACCCTCAAAGACTACGACCCCGAGCCAATGAACAGATATATCAAAACGTATGGCATCCCTTATGACTCTTGGTAGTCGTCCGTCTCGTTACACGTCCAAGGCAAGGAGGGCGCCAGCCGTGACCGCCAAGGCAAAGAGTAAGCCGTAGTGCCGTGCTCAAGGGAGAATGGAATCAGATGAACGTTTTGCGGAATATTTGACGAAGGGCATTACAAGTCCAGCATCGTTGATAGCGAATCCTACCTGCGGGCATGTTGTCGATACATGAGCTTAATCCGGTCAGGGCAAGAATGGTGGGGCCGGCAGCCGACTATCCTTGGTCCAGCTTCCCGTACAGGATGCAATCGTCCTCCTCCAGTTACCTGCTCGATGTGCACCCCTGTTATGAATATCTGGATCCGACAGAGCGAAGTCGGCAGGAGAAGTATGAGCAATTTGTGAATGCCGGTATTCCAGATAATGAATTACGGTTAGTTCGCGAAGCTGTCCACCGATGTCAATTAACCGGCGGGGGCGTTTTATCGATGAAATAGAGCGAATTACTGGCGTTCGGCTCGAGATGAGAGGTCAAGGCAGGCCGAGGAAGCGCACAAAATAAATCTGTCCCCTTTTTTGCTGGGCGTCATGGCCCAGCGCTTGGTGCGCACCCTGTGTCCGCATTGCAAGGCGCCGGTAGAGATCGATGAAGACGGCTGGAGCGATTTGACCAAGCCTTGGAATGCGCCGCTGCCGAGCAATGCGATGCAGCCGGTGGGCTGCATCGAGTGCCGCGAGACCGGTTACCGCGGCCGCGCCGGCGTGTACGAGCTGATGCCATTGAGCGAGGGGATCAAATCGCTGATTCACGCCGACACCGATTTGGGTGCGCTGCGTCGTCAGGCCTACAAGGAAGGTATGCACAGCCTGCGTTTGTCGGGTGCGCAGAAAGTGGGTTCCGGCCTGACGACTATCGAAGAGGTGCTGCGGGTCACGCCGCAGAGTCAGCAGGGGTAGGTTAAGGTGTGCGATTAGATTGCCGGGCAATCATTAGGATTTGGATAGCGCTGACTGCCATTTCGCGCGAGGCCTGGCGGCAAAGTTCAATAATATTTCCGCGGTTTGTGATCCAGTTCGCCAATGTGACACTGCTTGCCTTGTAAGTGGCGCAATGCCAGCTCAGAATTCGCCCGCGTTTTGTTCTCCCCACTATTTAGTAGGCTAGCGGACCATGAGTACCTGGGCTGCATAGTGAGTAGACTGCACGCGCTAAGGAAGCACCGCAGACATGAAGTCACTGGCATATCAGTCAGTTTTGTTGAGGTCCTTCGGAAAAGGAATTGAACCGAAGCCTCGTTGAGTTGCGCTTCGGATCTAGAAGAGACGGAGCAACGCACCTTGAATCTTTCCAAGCCTACCCTGCTGGCCACCTTCATCAGTGCGGCCATCACCAGTACCGCGATACACGCAGCGACCTCACTCGATATGGTGGTGGCTATTGATGAGTCCGGCTCTATGTCTGGTGAGCACAACGCCTTCATCGGCACCTACGTCAAGAACCTCGATAGCCTCCTCAATGACCAGAATGTGACCTTGAACCAGTTTGGTCTTTTGGGCTTTGGTGGTAGTACTGGGCAGAGTGTATCCGCCAACGAAGCTGGCCGTGAAAATGGCTCGGCGCTTTACCGCCACTTGTCTCTTGATAGCGATTCCAGCCCGTTATGGGGCAACGCTGCAGCCTTTGATGCAGTTACTCCTCAGCTGGAAACCAGTGGTAGTACGGAAGACGGCTACCGCGCGATTGACTACCTGTATCGGCACTTCCAGTTCCGGCCTACCGCTGGCTCTTCCATCATGCTGATTACCGATGAAGATCGAGATAACGACTTCTATAATCTTGATCCGAGCAACCTGCCAACCGGCATGAGCGAAATTGATAAAAGCTATATTCAGGATCAGCTCGCCCAGTACAAAACTGTAGTGCATGCGGTTGTCAGTCAGCGCCTGACCGACAAGAACGGCAATACAGCGATTGCTGTGGTGGGTAGCGATCCGGATACAGGCTACGCCTATGTAAAAGACAGCTCAGGCGTCATTACCAAGGTACAAGGTTATATTCTGACCTCTTCCGAAGGCACCACGGAGTCCGACTACACCGAGCTGGCGCTGCGCAGTGGCGGGACAGCGATGGATATCGACGGATTGCGCAGTGTTTACACCGATGCCGCCGCACTGTCTGCCCTCAGTGGTGAGCTAGCCAAGCTGGTTGCAGATATTGCAGTGGGTCAGGTGCCGGTTGTCGGCATCGATTGCGGGGCAGCGAGTGGCGTTGCTGCGCAGATTTGCTCGGCTATTTCCGCGTCTGACAACAGTCAGCTGCAAGCGTTAGGCCAACAGCTCAATAGCCCGCAGCAGTACAGCCAGTTGACGCAGTATCAGGTTAACCAGATGCTGAATACAGCGGTCTCAAATACCCGCAATGTTCGCCGTGTAGTGCTTGATCGTCTGGCGGATCTACGTCGTAACGGGTTTGCCAGCAATGACATCAATGTAATGGACTACAACCACGGCAATGTTGCCCTGTCCTCAGATGTAACCGAACGCCTGCAATATGCCCGCGGTGGTGCGGCGTCGGCTGAGCAGGGCGAGGTCGGGTACTTTATCCGGGGGATTTACACCAAGGGTGAATACGACAGCTCTGCTGCAGCTCCCGGTTTTGACAGCAAGACCTATACTTTTGTCGCCGGCGTAGACCGGTATTTGAACGATGCGACCCAAGTCGGCGCCGCGCTGTCGTACTCAACCTCCGATTCCGATTACTCTGACGTGGGTGGCGACAGCGAAACCGATACCTACGGCATCGCTGCCTATGGCTCACATGAGCTGGGTCAGGGGTTCTATCTGGAAGGCAATGTGGGCTTCAGTCGAGCTCATTTTGATACCAATCGTGATACGGGCTTCGGCATAGTTGAAGGCAAAACCAAAGGCGATATATGGAACATTTCGGCCGGTGTGACCAAAGCCTATCCAATGAACTCAGTAACGCTTGAGCCTTTCGCGTACCTCCATTACACCGACGTATCGGTAGATGGCTTTACCGAGAAGGGCGGCGCTGCTGCATTGAGCGTCAGACACAGCAGCTTTGATTCGCTGATTTCCGAGCTCGGCTTCACCTCTGCATATCAGCTAACAGAGACCCTGACGGGTGACCTGCGTCTTGCTTGGGAGCATGAGTTCAAGAATACCGAAACGAAAGTACCGGTTTCTTTCGTGAGTGCGCCGGGCAATGTATTTGTTAGCCAGGGAGAGTCACAGAGCACCGACTATGGCCGGATCGGTCTGGGGTTCACCAAGGCGATGGCCTATAACCGAAGCCTTTCGCTGCGAGCAGAAACCCTGGTTGGTCACGACAACTATGATGAATACTCGATCGAGGCACGCTTCCGTCAAAGCTTCTGACCTCTGTCACCAAGGGGTGCGTTCTGCGCACCCTTTTGATCAGTGGATCTATGGGCTGACCGCAGTAATGCGGTCGGCCTGTTTTGCTTTGGTATCTACGCTGCTGGCTGGCTGCGCATCCCCAGCGGAGCGCGCCGATGTGGTTGCCGAGCGCGCTGGACTGAGCACTGTTGCATTGGCTGGCGGTGGTTTTAGCCTGAAAGGTTTTGAGCGGCAGACTTCAGGTCGCCATGCAATCGTCTTCATTGAGGGAGACGGGCGGCCGTGGCGAGCGGGTGGGCGCGTTATTGCCGAAGATCCAACTCCGTTGCGGCTACTCGCCTTGAGTTGGATGGAAAAAACGCCAGGCCCTACGCTTTATCTGGGCCGCCCCTGCTACTTCCAATCCAAAGCTGATCAGCCCTGCGATGCCATGTTATGGAGTTACGGACGTTACTCGGAACAGGTAGTGCAAAGCATGGTCAAGGCGCTTGGAGGTTGGTTGCAGAAGCGCCCGCACATTAGCTCCCTTACCTTGGTAGGGCATTCAGGCGGCGGGGTACTGGCGCTGCTATTGGCAGAGCGAGTTCCGCACACCAAAGAAGTAATTGCGCTATCAACGCCAGTGGATGTTGATGCCTGGACTAGCTTGCATGCCTATACACCGCTGTTTACGTCGCTCAACCCCGTAAACCATCCCGGCTGGCGGGCTGGCGTGCAGCGCAGTTTCTATTTTGGCGAGGCGGACCACCAGGTCCCGCCCAGTCATTTCGTGTCACCCGCACGAGCCATTTCGGACGCTGAGGTCACCGTTGTTAAAGGTGTCGGCCATGACTGCTGTGGCCCGGATATCTGGTTAAAAAACGCGTATTGAGAGTCTGACTCCATCGTCTTTTGGAAGCGTTTTTCACTGGTTGATGGAGTGCCATATAGCATCGCTCTGCTGTGAATGGTCACACTCCTTGAAAAACCTCTAGGGCGGCTTCCGCAGTCTGAGGTATATGGTGTGTTCATAGTGTGAGCCACTTTGCAGTTCTGTCTTTTCCCTATTGGTATATCCAAGCAGTGCCCCAATAATGCCGGCCGCTTGATATTGGATTGCCATATACCTAGGGAAGGGAAATGATTCGGCCAGCGCTGCTAGTGGTATTTTTACTCTCGTTCAATTGCGTTCTCGCGCATGCCCAGGCCTTGCCGGGCGACCGGGATTTGATTCGCGAGCGCCAGGAGCGCGTGCTGGAAGAGCAGCGTCGCCGCCTCGAAGAGCTCCAACAGTTGCCCGGTAAGCCTCAGGTCCAACCTCCTGCCGTCGTTACGCCCGAAGGGCGCTGCTTCAACATCCAGAGCATCAAGCTAAGTGGTGCTAACCTGATCACCCAGACTCAGCAAGACGAGCTGCTCACGCCGTTTCTAGGGCGTTGCCTGGGCAGCGGTGAGTTGAATAACGTACTCAAGGTCATCACCGGTTTCTATCTTGATCGCGGCTACGTTACCTCCCGGGCCTATTTGCCGCAGCAGGATCTGAGTGATGGTGAGCTTGAGGTGCTGGTCATTGAAGGCTGGCTGGAGGGGCTCGACAGTTCCGAGCTGGCCAGTGACAGAGAGCTGGCTATGACGTTTCCGGGTGAGGAGGGGGAACGTCTCAATCTCCGTGAACTAGAGCAGTTGGTTGATCAACTAGGTAGGCTGCCTTCTCGTCGCGCCCAGCTGGAGTTGGTGCCCGGCGAGCAGCCAGGCAGTAGCCGGGTGCGCTTACAGGGTGAGCGCAGCAAGCCCTGGCATGCCTCACTCAGCCGACATAATGATGGCCAGGAAAGCACCGGCGAGCAGCAATGGAGTGCCGGACTGGATTGGGATAGTCCGTTGGGTTTAGGCGATCAGCTGCGGCTACGCGGTAGCAAAGATGCAGTCAGCGACCACTGGCGTCACTCGGCCAGCCAGAGCCTGTTTTACAGCCTGCCTTTTGGTTGGTGGACTTTTGACTACAGCTACAGCCAGAACTACTACCGCACCCGCGCTTCTACCGCTGGCCTGGTGTACGAAAGCGACGGAGAAAGTAAGCGCCACCAGTTGACTGCCGAACGTGTGATGCACCGGGACAATCTCGGCAAGACAGCACTGAACGTCGGCGTAGGGCACTTGCGCACACGCAACTATCTGCAAAGCACTTTATTAAGCAATTCGAGCAATCGGATCAGTGAGTTTCAGCTGGGCGGCAACCACGGCCGCCGGCTGGGCACGGCTTTCGCCAACGTCGACATTGGCTGGCAGCATGGCACCGGTGCATTCGACGCGCAGGGCAATGGCCACCCGCAAGGCAGCCAACCGGTCGCCCGCTATGACAAATACAGCCTGACTGCCAGCTATCTGCAGCCGATCACTTTGAAGGGGCACCGCTTCAGTCTCGACAGTCTGGTCAGTGGTCAGTACAGCGAAGACGTTCTGTTCTCGCCCCAGCGCATCAGCCTCGGCGGTCTCGCCTCGATTCGCGGTTTCAAGGAACAAACGCTCAGCGGCGATAGCGGCCTTTACTGGCGCAGCAATGTTCGCTGGCAGCAAGCAATTACCCAGCCTCAGATCAATCCCTGGCTGAATGAAGTGGGTGTTGCCCTTGGCTACGACTTGGGTGTGATCAGTGGTACGCGCTACAACGCCAACCGGCATGGGCGCTTGGCTGGCAACGCTCTTGAGCTATCTGCGCGTGGGCCGCATATCGCCGCCAGTCTTACCCTGGCGCAGTCGCTGTCGCGCCCTGATGTGATTGACCGCGGCGAGCACCCGGTCTACTTCCGTTTCGACCTGTTTTTCTGATCTGTTTATCAAGGAATGATGACCATGGATGTGCATAGCCCCCTGTTCAAGAATATTGCCAACCTGTTGATCGGGGTGCTGCTGCTTAACCCGGTAGTAAGTCTGGCGGCGGACCTCGCTGTGGATGCTGCAGCAGGCGGTAATACCAGCCTGGGCCAAGCCGGCAATGGCGTACCGGTTATCAACATCGCGACGCCCAACAGCAAGGGTTTGTCGCACAACCGTTTCAGCGAATACAACGTGGGCCAGCAGGGGCTGATCCTCAACAATGCCACCAGTGCTACTCAGGCTACGCAGTTGGGCGGTCTGGTGCATGGCAACCCGAATCTGGATAACCGCGCCGCCGGGCTGATTCTCAATGAAGTTACCGGCTCCAACCCAAGCCAATTGCGCGGCTATACCGAAGTGGCTGGGCAAGCCGCCGGCGTGATCGTGGCCAACCCGCATGGCATTAGTTGTGATGGGTGCGGCTTTATCAATACGCCGCGCGCGAGCCTGAGCACCGGCCAGCCGATCATTGAAGAGGGCCAACTGCAGCGCTTTGATGTTGAGCAGGGTGGGATCGCTATCGAAGGCGCGGGTCTCAATGCCAGCAATCTTGATCAGTTCGACCTGATTACCCGCAGTGTGCGTATCAACGCGGACTTGCATGCCAACCAATTGAACGTGATTACCGGCCGCAACGAGGTAGACGCCACCACGCTCAGCGCTACCGCCAAGGCTGACGACGGTAGCCAGCAGCCTTTGCTGGCGGTGGATAGCTCGGCCCTTGGCGGCATGTATGCCGGGTCCATTCGCCTGGTAGGCACCGAGCACGGTGTAGGTGTGCGACTGGCAGGCGACGTGGCAGCCAGCGCGGGTGACATCATCATTGATGTCAACGGCCAGCTGAGCGTTGCAGGTGTGGCCAGCAGTGGCGACCTGAATCTCGCCGCGCAGGAAATCAACCTGGCCCAGGGTTATGCCGATGGCGATGTGCAGTTAGAGGCCGCAAATGTATTGGATGTGACCGGCAGCCTCGCTAGCGGCGGCAGCCAGAGTATTCAGGCTAAAGAACTGTATAACCACGGCATTATAGAAGCGGGTATTGGTCTGGACGGTAGCCGCACACCGCAGGCAGATATCGCCATAATGGTTGATCATCTGGGCAACGCCGGGCTGGTTGTGGCCTCCGGTGAGCTGGATGTTAAAACAAAGACGTTGGACAACAGCAGCGCCACGCTAGCCGCCAAAGAGACGGTGCAGATCAGCAGCAAACAGGTGGTCAATCACGATGGCCAGATTATCGCCGAAGGCGAGCTGAAGCTGGATGCCGTCTCGCTGAATAATACCGAAGGCCTGCTAAGCGCAGGCCAAGCCATGAATATTGGCGTCGCGAATAATATTGATAATCGTGGCGGAGAAGTTCTCGGCAACACTCGTATGACTATCGCAGCGGATCAGATGGATAACCGCGGCGGTCAGGTTGGCGCAGTTGAGCATCTGGAGATATCCGCCAGCCAGCTGGATAACAGTGATCTGGGCACGCTATCCAGCCAAGGCACCCTGGCACTTCAGGTTAGCGGTGGGCTGAACAACAGTGATCAAGGTGCGCTGATCAGCAACGAAGATATGCTGGTCAGCGTGGGAGATTTGAACAACAGCCAGCAAGGCGCGGTGGTCGCCCGTGGCGACCTGGATCTGCAGGTCGATGGGACAATTGATAACCGTACTGGCACGCTGGTCGCCAATGGCGACCTGAACCTGCGGGCTGACGCGCTGGACAACCAGCAGGGCGACCTCAGTGCTGGCCAGTCCCTGAAAGCCCAGCTCACAGGCAAGCTGGATAATCGTGCCGGCATGCTGGCCAGTAGTAACCTGCTTGATGTTCAGGCTGGTCAGCTCGACAACCGCCAACAGGGGCAGCTGGTAAGTCAGGGCGATATCAGCTTGCGCGCCACCGAGTTGACCAATGCCGATGGCGTTCTCTATGCCAAAGGTAAAGCCACCCTTCAATTGAATGGCCAGTTGGACAACAGCCAGGGCGGCCTGCTTTTGGCCGATCAGGGCCTGAACCTGGATGCCAATAGCCTTGATAACCGTGATGGCACTATTCAGGCCACCGGTGGGCTCTTGTCAATGGTATTGGCCGCGCACCTCAATAATACCAACGGCTTGCTGCTGGCGGGTGATGGCGCGCTTGATATCCAAGCCGATGAGATTGATAACCAGAGCGGTGTAATAACCAGCCTTAAAGGACTGCTGCACAGCAGCAGTCGTGCTTTCAACAACCGCTCCGGCAATCTTCAAGCGCAGGATGTAGATTTAAAGGTTACCGAGAGCCTGAATAACGACCTTGGGCATATTGCCGCCATCAGTGGTGATCTCACGCTTGACGCGCAGCGTGTCAGCAACATGCACGGTGCCTTGTTTGCGCGGCAATTGCTCACCATCAGTGCCGAGCAACTCAACAATAACGACAGTCTGCTTGCCTTGTTTATGGGCACCGAGAGCGATTACCAGCTGCAAGACTGGATTGTTTTTTATCGTGAGATGCTTGAGCACAACTGGGAAGGCTTTGTCTCTACCTCTATCGCCCAAGGGCTGGAACCCTTTCTCGGAGATACCAGCGTTACCCGTCAACAGGAGCTGCTGGCAGTTCTGGATGCCATCGAGCAAGACCCCCAGGCCTGGGAGCAAGCCAGTCTGATCCACGCCGAGCGTATTGAGCTCAATGTTAATCAGTTCAGCCAAACCGTCACCAGCCAGGTGCTCGCGGAAGGTCAGCTACAAGGCACCGGCCAAAATTGGACCAACCATGGCTTCATCGCCAGTGACGGCGCGCTTGATCTGACCCTGACTGGGCACTACGACAGCTACGGCACCTTAGCCAGCGTGGACCAGCTTAACCTTAGCGCCGCGACTCTTGATCTTGAGCTGGGCGACCAGGACATCGGCGGCATTCTCGGTGGTAGCAATGTGGCTGTGCAGGTAGCCGGGACACTTAACAACAACGGCCAGTTGACGGCCATGGGGGATCTGGCAGTACAGGCCACCGCTATCGACAACCTGGGCGTGCTGGGTGCGGCTGATCAGCTGCAGGTAACCAGCGAACGTCTCTACAACAACCTTGGTTTGTTGTTCAGCGGGCAGAACATGCTGTTGCAGGTCGATCAACTGGTCAATCACGACGCTGATATCTATAGCCTCGCCGGCTTGCGTCTAAGTGGTCGCGATCCGTCGGCGCGTGCGCTGCGGTTGGATAACGTGTCTGGCACTATCGAGTCGGCAGGTAACATGCTGCTGAACGTGGAGACGCTTAACAACCGTAAAAACGTGTTCCGTGAAGAGCAGGTGCAGCTTGAAGGCGAGATGACCATTCGCTGCCTGGACTGCGGTGGTGACAAGCATAATGTTGATTACGTCGGTCGCGAAGTGTTCGAGAGCAGGGTGGTCGAAGACTCTCCTGCAGCGTTGTTGCACAGCGGCGGCAAGCTGAGTATCGATGCGGGTGATGTCGTCAACCAGTTCAGCACGCTGTCCGCCAGTGGCGACCTGCACATCCTATCTGGCACCTTGAGCAACTTGGGCGCGGTTGGCGGCCGCACCGAGCGCACGCGCACCTGGAATACGGGACGCATCACCGATGGTACCGATGAACGCTTCCGGCATAGTTATATCTATCCCTATGTAAGAGCGGAGCTGCCCAAGGAGCTGCCGCTTGAAGCGCTAGCTCGTTTCAACATGGTGAGCGACGTCTCCATAGTTACCCCGCTGGACGCCAATGCACCAGCGGTCATACAGGCCGGCGGCAACTTGCTCATTGAGGCAACGCAAGATTTGCAAAATAGCCGCACCGTCGGCAACGATCTGCCCGCCTGGCACGACGACCCCACTCGCAATGAAATCGCCATCGCCCTTGAAGACATCATCAAGGTGCAGATCAACGCCCAGTTACCCCCCGACCTGCAACAACAGCAGGTGAACCCCCTAACGCTGCCGGGCTTTAGCCTGCCTGATGGCCAACAAGGGCTGTTTCGCCTGGTGCAAACACCCTCGGGTTCAGCGCCCGATGCGGTTATGCCATCTGGGGTCAACGTGCCCAGCGCCGGTAACCATGGCTACCTGATCGAAACCAATCCAGCATTGACCAACCTCGGCCAGTTTCTGGGCTCAGACTACTTGCTGACACAACTGGGCCTGGACCCTGAGCAAACGCTCAAGCGCCTGGGTGACGGCCTGTATGAACAACGCATGCTGCGCGACGCGATAACCGCACGTACCGGCGCCCGCTTTCTGGCTGGCTTGACCAACGACGAAGCGATGTATCGCTACCTGATGGACAACGCGCTCGCCAGCCAAACGGCACTGCACCTGACGTTGGGGCTGGCGCTAACGGCTGAGCAGGTCGCCGCCTTGACGCACGACATCGTCTGGCTCGAAGAGCATGAAGTGATGGGCGAGAAGGTGCTGGTGCCGGTGCTGTACCTGGCACAAGCCGAAGGTCGGCTGGCGGCCAATGGCGCCCTGATTCAGGGGCAAGACGTAACCCTGATCAGTGGCGGTGATTTGGCCAACCAGGGCACCCTGCGCGCCACCGAGAATCTCAGCATCGTTGCTCCGAATATCGATAACAGCGGCTTGCTGCAAGCGCACGAGCGGGTGCAACTGATCGCCCAAAACAGCATCCTAAATGCTCGTGGCGGCATCATCGCGGGTAACAACGTTGCCCTGAGCGCAGGCGATGATGTGCTCAACGAAAGAACGGCCACCTATTACGATAACGAAAGCCGCCGCGCCCGAGAGGCTGGCACTATTCTCGATAGCGCAGCCCGCATCGAGGCCGCCAACGACCTAAGTATTCAAGCCGGCGGCGACCTGATCAATCTGGGGTCAACCCTGCAAGCCGGCGGAGATGCCAGCCTCAGCGCAGGTCAGGATTTGGTGATCGGTGCAGTAGAAGAGAGCAGTGCATCGCTACGCAAAGACCGCCGTCATCACTGGGAAAACAGCCAGGTCACCCAGCATGGTAGCGAAGTGGATGTCGGTCGCAGCCTGCAAGCCAGCGCTGGCAACGATTTGATGGTAATCGCCAGCAACGTTGAAGCCGGTGAATACTTAACACTGAACGCCCAAGGCGACCTTGTTGTTGCCGCCGCAGCGAACGAAGAGCACAGCGAATATCGTTACCGCAGCAGCGACAAGAAAATCACCAGTGAACGCAGCAACGTAGAGCAACAGGCCGCAGAACTGGTGGCTGGTGGTGATATCAGCCTGATCGCCGGTGAGAATCTTGCCGTTGTCGCCAGCCGTATCGAGGCCGCGCAGAAAGCCTATTTAGTGGCCGGCGATCAGCTGGCACTGATTGCAGCAGAAAACCTCGACCACAGCTTCTACGAGAAAAAAACCGAAGGTTCCTTCGGGCGCAAATCCTCCCGCAGCGATACCGTTACCCGCGTTACCCAGCAAGGCACCGCCATTACCACCGGCGGCGATCTTGCGCTGACCAGCGGCGGCGACCAAACCTACCAGGCGGCGGAACTGACCAGCGGCGCAGATCTTGCCCTGACCAGCGGCGGCGCCATCACCTTTGAAGGGGTGATGGACCTGCATCAGGAGAGTCACGAGAAGAGTAAGAATAGTTGGGCGTGGCAGTCAGCGAAGGGCAAGGGATTTACGGATGAAACCCTAATTCACAGTCAACTTCAGGCTCAGGGCGATTTGGTCATCAATGCAGTCGATGGGTTACAAATAGATATCAAGGAGATCAACCCACAAAGCATCAACGAGACCATTGAGGCTCTGGTCGCAGCGGAGCCTGATCTGCTGTGGATGAAGGAGATGGAGCAGCGCGGCGACGTAGACTGGCGGCTGGTCAAAGAAGTACACGATAGCTTCAGTTATAGCGGTTCAGGGCTTAGCGGGCCAGCGGCGATGGTGATAGCCATTGTGGTGGCCTATTTTACAGCAGGTTTGGCGAGCGGCATGGTTGCGGGCATGGCAGGCGGCGCAGGGGCTACAGCCACGGCAGGGACCGCCTGGGCTGCAGCCACTGCCTCTACTGCCGCGGGTTGGGCTAACGTCGCCGCCACAGCAGCCATCACCTCAGCAGCCAGCAGCGCAGCCATAAGCACCATTAACAATAGGGGCGATCTGGGGGCTGTGATTCAGGAGATTACCTCAAGTGATGCCCTGAAAGGATATGTAACAGCTGGCGTCACCGCAGGCGTAACATCTGGAGTGCTGGACCAGGCTTTTGGTGTGACAGGCGACAATATCTACCACACCACCAAAGGCTTCAATCTCAGTAACCCAGTTGAACTAGCACAGTTCGGTGCATACCTGGGAGCGCAAGGGTCGGTCCAAGCGGTCGCGCAGACTGCGGTCAATGGTGGAAGTCTGGGTGAAAACCTCCAGTTGTCCCTCACCAATCAGGTCTACCATCTTTTGCAGGCTACGGGTTTCAATGCCGTTGGCAACCTATCCTCTGCTAACGGGTGGGTGGAGGGCGGCCCGGAAAAAGTTGCGTTGCACGCTATCGTCGGCGGAATGCTCAACGAAGCCACCGGTGGTGATTTTGAAACAGGAGCGCTTGCCGCCGGGGCTAATGAAGCTTTGATCGAGCAGTTGGCCGGCGTAATCAAGGACGATGGTAATCTGGAACTGGCGGTGTCCCAGTTGATCGGTATTGCCGCGGCTACAGCCACCGGCGGGGATTATACCAAGGCTGCAGAGCTTGCGAAGAACGCCACCGCATATAACCGGCAGTTGCATATTGACGAAATCCGCTTCGCCTCTGAAGAGGACCGTGTAAAACGTTATGCAGAGCAGGCAGGTATATCCGAAGAGCAAGCGCGTCAAGAACTGTTAAGGGTTGCAGCCGCGATTGTGGATTATGGGTGGACGGCAGCTTTGGATGCGGCTGGCGCGCTTAGCTCGCAGGCATACCAATTTTTGGAAGCTGAGCGGACCAGCTCCAACACGCATCTCTTTCAGGTCTCTCAAGAGGAGTATTACAACGAACGGCTAGGGCTCAAGGAGTTGTTCAGTACTCCTGAGGATGTAGAGGCGTTACTAAGAGACATTGCTTTAGTGGACCCGCTGGCTTATCGGACTCATCCCGAGTATTTCAGCGAAGTGATGAACGCTAAAGGTGAAGGCAGTCAAGAAGGGTTCGCTAATGTCGCCACCCTACCTGTCGATGCGGTGGTATGGGCTGCTGGCGCTATCATTTGTCCTAGCTGTGCAATGGAGGACATACAGGTTGCATGGGAGGCCGTTCAGCAGCTGCCTGAGGAGTTGAGCTACAAAGGTTATCTGGATACTCTGCACATCATGCAGGGCGGGGGCGTTGAAGTTGTGCGCCAGAATGCTGCTTCAGCGACAGAGCTAGGAGTGGGTTTAAGCTTAGGTTCTGCTCCCGCAGTTTCTTCTGTTCGAAAGTTACTTCTTGAGCGGATTGGTGCAAGAGGTGGAGCTGCTAGCTCGGGCGCTGAAAATGCGGCTTTGTATCCAAAGCTGAAGGATCAACTGATACAAGAAAATCTGAGCAATATTGCGGCTCAGGACTCAAGATTAGCTGCGGCTGTAAACGGCAGTGGAACGAAAGATCCGAACTTCTCTATAGGTCAAGGTACATCTTCCGAAGCTAATCAGTTGGGTAAAACCTGGGTTGGAGATGGTGCGACAAAAACAAGTGATGGGCTTGGTTTGATTAGCGCGGACGGCACTCGTGTATATAGGCCGCCAACACCCAAAAATTCATCTTTTGCAACGACAGGCGTGCAGGCCAATTTTGAAATGTACAACATCAACCCGGTAACAGGTCAGCGCGTAAAAGTAAGTAACGGCCATCTGAATGTGGCTGACTAGGAGGAATGATGCGTGCTGTTATAAAAGGCATTTCTAATGATTTTTTTGATGTCGAGACCTACGTTCCTGATAACGTAGAAAACTTTTCTTTAAGTCTTCGTATTCGAATTGGGCTTGATAGTACGCAAGGGGCAGATGATTTTGAGCTTTTCATCTGCACCCCAAAGTGGTTAGAAGAGACAATGTGGGAGCCTCGTTGGGGGAGAGGTCTATTAATTGTTCGAGAATATGATTTTTCGACTATTAATGGATTGATTCATGAGTCTGTGAGTCGCTGCGAGGGCGGTAGCTGGGAAGCTATCGTGATAAAGCTGGGGAAGGCATTTGCCTGGGAGTTTGATGATTACCAATCCTAATCAATAAGATTGTTTATCTAACACCGGCCATGTGCCGGTGTTGCTTTATCTGTAGAAGTCTCGACTTGATCTGACACCCTGAACCGCCCCGGGTTTCGCGGAGGCTTCAACTCCTGAGAAGATGAAGCCATGAACAAGACAAACAAGTTTTCCCCTGAAGTTCGTGAGCGAGCTGTGCGCGAGGAAAAGGGGACAGATTTATTTTAGATTTATTTTAAGGAGGATGTAGATGCCCAGGATGAGTCGCATGGTTCTGCCGAACTACCCGCACCATGTTGTATAGAGGCCACAACCGTCAGGTAGTATTTGCCTGCGCCGATGATTTTCAGCGCTACCTGACGGACATCAGAGAGCTGAAAGTGCAATTTGGTATCAA
>Ga0105357_10000738_pt1 | contig 17472 bp, 15 predicted proteins | sample GOMGulsemesocosm_4_FD_83660 | JGI IMG/M metagenome (GOLD analysis project Ga0105357, IMG submission 83660) | Methane-oxidizing microbial communities from mesocosms in the Gulf of Mexico - GOM15B Gulf of Mexico | ecosystem: Environmental > Aquatic > Marine > Cold seeps | place: USA: Gulf of...
ACTGATGCTGCTGTTAGCCAGTGGCGTGGTAACCGCCATCCCGTTGCTGGCCTTTGCTGGTGCGGCGCGCCGGTTACGCTTGGCGACCCTGGGATTTCTCATGTACATCAATCCGAGCCTGCAGTTTCTGATTGCCGTGTTTGTGTTCCGTGAAAACGTCAGTGGGGTGCAATTAGCCAGTTTTGCGTTGATCTGGCTGGCGCTCCTGCTGTATTCCTGGTCGGCCTGGCGCGGTATGCAGAGCGCGAAAAAACAGCGGGCAGCGCTATAATCGGTGGCAATCGCGGTCTGCTGCATTACCGTTCTTGCGTAGCAGCGACATGGCGCGTGAGACTGCGCCTATCGTCCCGGTGCTGGCAGGTTGTTGTTGCAAGGATGCTGCAACAGACCACGCAACCTAGTTGAGGAGCCTTGTTATCAGGCTAATGAATACGCTCAAGAGCCGTTTGACGCTGCTGTTCGGTGGCTTGATTCTGGTGTCGACCATCATCAGTACGGCGCTGCTCAGCGACCTTGCCGTGGATGCCATGCAGCTGTCCACGGGGCAGAATCTGCAGGAGGTTGCCAGCCAGCTCCGCGATAAGATCGACCTTGACCTCTATGAGCGCTACAGCGATCTGAAGGTGGCGGGCGCCTTTGCCACCGACCGCCTGGCGTCCCAGCGTACGCCCGAAATAGACTCCTTGCTCAATGCGCTGAATGACAACTTCCCAAGCTACGCCTGGATTGGTCTGGTCACGCCCGACGGCACGGTACTGGAAAGCACGGGTGGCATGTTGGTAGGGGTCAACGTCAGCCAGCGACCCTGGTTCCAGCAGGCGATGGAAAAGCCATTTCTGGGTGATGCACACGAGGCGCTCTTGTTGGCCGACATGCTGGGCGGCGAAACGGATACGCCGCTGCGCTTTCTCGATGTCGCCGTGCCGTTGCGGTCGACCGATGGCAGGTTGTTGGCGGTGCTGGGCGCACACCTGTATCTGGACTGGGTGACCAGCATGGGTGAGTCCTTGGCCCCAATCAATAAGCGTCTTGGGTCCGAATTTCTGGTGGCAGACGTGCACGGCGTGGTCTTGATGGGGCCGCCAAACAGCATGGGGAAAAGCCTGCCCGATGCGCTGCTGGCCAAAGTCGCCGGCAAGGAGTCAGGTTATATCACCGCGTCGCTGCCGAGCAGCGAGGCCGCAGCCCTTCCCCAGGATTATCTGGTGGGGTTCAGTCGCCTGAAAGACCGCAGCGAGTACGCCAGCTTTGACTGGCTGGTTCTGGTCCGCAAGCCGACAGCGGCCGCTTTCCAGCCGGCAAGAGAGCTACAGCGTTCGCTCGTTCTGGTGGGCGCGCTGGTTGGTCTGGTGTTGATTTTCTTTGCCTCCGTGGCGGCCCGCTGGACCACCAGTCCGATCATCAAGATCACCGAAGAAGCCAGCAATCTCGACCCACAGAACCCGGACAACTCCATTCAACTGCGAGAGGACTACGCAGAGGTAAAAACCCTTTCATCCGTCTTGCGCGATCTGATTCGTAATCTGGCGAATAAAACCCGTGAGATGAACGAGCTCAACACCCACCTTGAAGCGCGTGTTACCGAACGTACTCAGGCGCTGGAGCAGGCCAATCAGCAGTTGGAGATGACCGCGCGTACGGATGCATTGACCGGTCTGAACAATCGCCGGCATTACTTTGAGCTGGGTGAGGTGGCCATGAAAAAGGCCATACGTGCTGCCAACCCGCTCTCTGTAATCATGTTTGATGCGGATCACTTCAAAGCGGTGAACGATACCTACGGCCATGGCGCTGGTGATGACGCGCTGGTGCATCTCGGTCAGTTGGCCCAGCGTGTGCTCCGAGATACCGACATTCTGGCGCGGGTAGGCGGTGAGGAATTTGCCATCGTGTTGGAAAACACCACCGAGGAGGCGGCGGCTGAGGTAGCCGAACGCCTGCGCCTCGGTATCGAATCAACACCCTTGCCGCTGGAACATGGGCCGCTCGGGTTGACCGTCAGTGTAGGGGTGGCCTGCGTGACGCCCACCGGTACGGATGATCTAGACGCCTTGTTGGCGCTGGCTGACAAGGCGCTCTACGCAGCAAAAAGGGCAGGGCGCAATCGCGTGGTTCGATATTCAGTGTTGCCGGTAACGGGGTAGCAGGGTGAGCGCCTGCTCAGAGGCGAACCCGAAAAGCCGCGCCGCCCAACTCGGCTTTTTCTACAAATAGCTCGCCGTCATAGCTTTCGAGAATGTCCTTGACCACGGCAGTGCCGATGCCTTGGCCAGGGTGCTGACCATCCAGCCGCTCGCCGCGCCGCAGAATACGCTCCCGCTGGCTGATGGGTACGCCGGGACCGTCATCCTCGACGCACAGCTGGCACCCGCCGTCACTGATGCTGGCGCTAACGCGAACCTGGCCAAGGCACAGGCGGTAAGCGTTTTCCAGCAGGTTGCCCAGCAGCTCAAGTAGCGCCGCGCGCTCCATGGGAATTTGCAGCTCAGGATCAAAGGCGCGTTGCACGGTCACCTGTTTACCGGCGTACACCTTGTCGAGAGCTTCGCAGAGGTTGTCCAGTACCTGCCGGAGCGGAACGCGATGGCGTATCAGGCCGCTTTTGCGCAGGCTGGCGCGCTGCAGCTGGTAGCTGATCTGCTGACTCATGCGTTCTATCTGAACCTGCACTATGCGGGTTTGTTCGCGGTTCTCTGGGTGTGCGGCGATGATTTCGCTGGCGCCCTGCAGGACTGACAGCGGCGTTTTCAGGCTGTGGGCCAGGTCGTCCAATGAGTGACGATAGCGCTCACGCTGCTGGCGCTCGCTGTCCAGCAGGCGGTTCAGCGAGCCAGTCAGGCGCAGCAGTTCGCTGGGATGGGCCTCGCTTAGACGCTCGCGGTGGCCGCTCTCCACCTCATCCAGCTCCCGGCGCAAACCACGCAGACTGCGAAAGCCCCAGGTCAGACCGAACCAGAGCAGGCCGAGCAACAGCAGCAGCGCCAACCCCAGCCACAGGTACAGCTGCTGCATGAAGCCGTTGTACAACGCCTGGGTATCGCTGGCCGGCTGCAGGGTAACGATACTGAAGGCCGCGCTTTCGCCGCGCAGCAAATCGACCTCTACGTCGTACAGATAGAATTCATCGCCGTTGCTGTCGTCGATGCGCAACAAGCGGTTGCCGCCGCCGTCGTAGCGCGGCAGATAGGTGACGGAGATGTCCCTGGCAGAGCGCGACTGCCAAACCAGATTGCCCTCACGGTCGTAGATAAAGCCCAGGAGCTTGGCGTCGGGTATGTCGAACTCTTCGTCCGGCAACTTGCTGGGCATGCTCAGCTTGCCGTTGTCGGTGCGTGCGGCGGAAATCAGCGCACCGGCATCGGCTGCCAGACGTTTTTCTACCGACTGTTCCAGAGCAATCAAAAAGGCACTGCGCAGCGCTGGCAGCAGAGCCAGCATGAAGAGCACCGCCAGTACCGCACTGCCAAGCATCAGGCGCCAGCGCAGTGAGGATGACCAGCGGCGCTGTAACCGGCCCCGGGCCGATCTCATCGGCAACGCTCGGTAAACAGATAACCCTGGCCACGTACTGTTTCTATCGGCTTGAACCCGTTGGCGTTTTCCAGCTTGCGGCGTAGCCGGCCTACCAGCACTTCGATCACGTTGGGGTCACGCTCGTCATCGTCAGGGTAGAGTTGTTCGATCAGGCGCTCCTTGGGCACCACCTGCTGCTGATGGCGCATCAGGTATTCAAGAATGCGGTACTCAAACGCCGTGAGATTCATGCTGGCGCCGCCCATCTGCGCCTGCTTGCGGTTCATGTCCAGCAGCAGGGGGCCGGCTTCGATAGTGGACTGGATAAACCCGGCGGAGCGGCGTAGCAGGGCGTTGAGCCGCGCCTCAAGCTCCTCGAACTGGAAGGGTTTGACAACGTAATCGTCAGCGCCGGCGGCCAGACCTTCAACCTTGTCTTGCCAGTTACCGCGAGCAGTGAGGATCAGTATGGGGAAGCGCTTGCCACTGCTGCGCAGCTGGCGGATCAGATCCAGCCCACTGATGTCCGGCAGGCCAAGGTCGATGATGGCCAGATCATGGTGATACTCCTCGGCGCGATAAAGCGCCTCTGCAGCGTCAGCGACCGCGTCTACTACGTGGCCCTGGTCGCCGAGTCGGGTATAGAGATGGTGACGCAGCAGCGCCTCATCCTCCACGACCAGCAGTTTCATGGTTGTGTCCTCTTCCTCGAAAACGAAGACGGGCCACCGTCAGGGTGGCCCGGTACCTTCGCGATCAGCCTAGAACTGGTAGTTTGCGCCCAGATACCATTGGCCGCTGCTGTGCAGGTCGACCTTGCCCAGCGAACCTGCTCCGTGCGGTGCCACGTCGACAGTGGCATTGCTGCGCAGGTAGCGATAACCGCCCTCCAGGGAAACGCGCTGACTGATGTCCTGCAGCAGCCCAGCCTGCAGGCCGGCAGCATAACTGATATTGCTGTCATGCGAGAAACCCGAGCCATTCTGCTCCAGTTTCACCAGCCCCAGGGTACCGCCACCAAATACCTGGGTGCCGCTCTGATTCAGCGGGTAAAACACGTCATAGCTGCCCAGCAGGTTCTGCTGGCGTAATTTCAGGCCGTTGTTGCTGCCGGAGATGTATTCGTAGGTGGCGTAGTAACGCGCGCTGTCATTCTGCTGACCGGCGCGTACGCCCCAGGTGGTTTCGTTATTGATCACGCTGTCGAAGTTGGGGTTGTTCAGGTTCGCGTTCAGCGCCGAAGATTTCTGCATGTTGTTGCTGGTCTGCCCCCAGGTAAGGCTGGCGAAGTTCTCGTCGGCCTGGGCTGCAGTGGCGGCGCAAAAAACCAGAGGGGTCGCTAGAACCAGTTTGGTGATAGTCGATTTCATGTGATGCCTCTCGAATGGCTGTGGATGTTGCAAGTTCGAGAGTCATGATGCAGGCGGGTAACTGAACGCTGGCTGAACCCTTGCTGAACAGTAGCTGAACGAGCGGCCCTTTACAGCATCCAGCCAGTGCGCCGCGTGCGCCTACAGGCTGGCAAGCAGCATGCGCGCCTGCGCCGGGGAGGTCAGGCGCACAAAGCGAATCTGCTGGCTGCTTTCCATCGTCTGCTGCAGCTGTGCATAGCGCCTGCGGTTGTGCTTGTAGTTCTTGAATAGCCAGAGAAAGATCGAGTCCTGCGACAGGAACGAGCGGCGGAATGACTCCGTGTTGCCAGTGCCGGGCCATAGCTCCTGCCGGGTAATGACACGCTGCGTCGTACGTTTGAACAACTGCCAGAACGTGCGCGCAAAGGAATAGTCGAGCCAGATGATTGTATCGGCGTTCTGCCATTTGATCGTGCTGGTGCGGCTGTAGTTGCCGTCCAGCACCCAGCGCGGGCCAGACACAGCCTGCGCGACTTTTGGGAAAAACGTCGCATCGCTCGACTCGCGCCATTGCGGTAACCAGAACAGCTGATCCATATGCACGCAAGGGCAAGCAAGCCTGTCGGCCAGTTGCCGGGCAAAGGTCGATTTGCCGCTGCCGGTGGTACCTATCACGTTGATTCTTTGCATCTTGAAATACGGTTTAGTCTGTTGGCGCGCTAGCTTACTGCATGGCGCTTTGTTGTCTCGGCGGCTGGTACAAGCAGGGCCGGGTGAGCTACGGCTTGACCTCAGTCGGCTGCGGGCAGTGCATCAATGCTGCGTAGCGCAGCACGGGTAATGGCTTCGCGCTTGTGCAGGTCTTCCAGCCGGTTGGGGGTGTCTATATTCAGCGCAAAAAACACCGGGCCTTCTGGCCACTCAACCCAGCCTACCCACCAGCCGTAACGACCCTCCCAGCCGGTTTTGGCGCGCAGTATCCAATCGCGCTGGGCTTCCACAATCATCACGTCCTTGGTCAGTCGCTGATGCGCCACCTCGAACGGCAGCTGATTGCGGTAAAGCCGCTGCAAAAAGGTGATCTGCTCCTTAGCCGAGATCGCCAGCTTGCCGTCGATCCAGTAGTCGCCTTGCTCTACGCTGGGGTCGGCATTGCCGTAATCCAGCCGCTGCAGATAGGCGCGGGCTTTGGGCTCGCCGATGGCATTGGCAAAACCGCGATACACCCACACGGTGGAGTGGCGCATGGCCGAGCGCAGGGTCTGATCCTGATTGTGGCCGGCGTAGCTGTGCTCTACGCCATCCCAGGGGAAGACCTGAAACTCGTCCGTCACCGCGCCCGCATCCAGCGCCATCAGCGTATGCGGAATCTTGAAGGTCGAGGCAGGCGAGTAGCGCTTTGCAGCGCGCGCGGGGTTATGCACCCAAGTGGTTTTGCTCGGCTGGCGCTCATCCACCACCACAATGGTGCCTACGGCATCCTGCGCGGCAAATATCGCGGCCCAGTCGGCGCGCTCCTGCTCGGCGGCTTGCAGTGGCAGGGCAAGGATGAACAGCAGATACAGCGTCAGTCTTGGCATGGAGCGAGGTTCTGGATTGATTGGGTTGAGCACTGCAAACGGGGCGCGATTATAACCCGCCGGGAGTACCGTCGCAGCTGCTCAGGCCCAGTCGCTTGTGCCAGTCGGCCAAAGACTCGTCCGGGTAGATTTCAAACAGCTTGTCATTCAGCTCGGCCTGTACTTTTACCCAGGGCGCCTTTGAGCCCAACATCAGGTGCGTGCGCTCAGGCGGCACCGGCAGCGGGGTATCAATGGCTGAGGCCAGTGGGTGCACCAGCTCTGGCCAGTTCGGGTCCCAGAGCCAGAGCGCGCTGCCACACTCGCTGCAAAAATGCCGTTGCCCCGAGCTTTGCCGCTGCTCTGCGGTTTCAGCGTCGGTGATCATCGCCTGATACACCTTCACATGCTCCATGCCCGCGACCTTGAGCGTTTGATAATCGCCGCCCAGGTTGATGGCATAGCCGCCACCGCCCGCCGTCTTGCGGCAGATGGAGCAGTAGCACAGGTTGAACGGGTAGGGCTGCGCGGATTCCAGCGAGAATTGAACGCGGCCGCAGTGGCATGAGCCTTTGAGATGCATGGGTACCTCCGGTTGCTGGTGCAGCCGGCGAAATGCCATGCGGAGTTTCAGGCTGCTTGAACAGTGATCATGAAAGTCGCCCTGGGTTCAGTCGGCATGACGACTGGCTGGACAGGTATTGCTGGGTTCACCGCAGAGCGCTGGTTACCAATGGCGCCGCGGCCCCCTTCGCGCACAGTCGTAGTCTGTAACCCGGCTGATCGCTGGTACATCAAGCCATGTCGCCACCGCAAAGGCCGCAACAACGCGGTTTAATTGCAGAGGGTAGTCGCGTTGTTCCAGAAGCCGGGAGTCAGGCCGTCCTGTTGGCATTGCTCCAGCGCCGTTATCAGCGGCGCCAACGCTGTAATGCTCAATGGAGCCAGACCTGGCGCCGTAAGCTCGACGGCAGACGCCGGTTTTATCGCCGCAACACTGCCCGCTAACGGCGCAAACTCAAAGCGAACATAGCGCCTGGCGCTATCGCCAATGGCAACTACGCTGCCTGTGGACGCTGGCGCGCCATTCACCAGCAGGCTCGCCGTCGCCTGCTGCACGTCAGCCATCAGTGTGCGATGGCGAGAGGTAACCTGCAGGTTCCAGGCGAACGTATCGTCTGGCAGGGCCCTGACTGACAGGTACAGTTGCTGCCCCTCGGTTTCAGGTTGCCGTGCCGAGCAGGTGACTGAGCGGATCTTCCGCGTGGCGGTGATCTGCCAGCCCTGCACGTGCGGCAGGCGCACTTCCTGCGCCATTGATCGCGCCTGGCTGTGTTGCGCGCTGCCGACCGCGAGGAGCAGTAGGGCACCTGATAACAATCCTTTCATGGTCTTTATCGTCAGGGCTGGGTGAGGTTCAGGGTTGGACTTCTTTATCTATGGCCTGTTGCACCTGCCGGAAGAACGCCAGGCGCTCTTTACCCTGGCTGCCGCCCTGCATATCGGTGGCCTGCGGCCAGTTGCCGTTGGAGGCAATCACCAGTTGGCGTTTGGGGTCGATAAAGATGCCCTGACCGAAAATGCCCTGGGCGATATAGGCGCCGTCATCCAGCGTCCACCACTGGTAACCATAACCAGCACCGGGGCGGCCAATATCCGCCTGTTTGGTGGTGGCCTCGGCAATCCAGCCCTCGGGTACTACCCGTTCGCCATCGGCAATGCCGCCACCGAGCATGAACAGCCCGAAGCGAGCATAGTCACGGGTCGCGGCCTGAATGCAGCAGCCGCCAATTTCATGCCCGGTGCTGCCCAGCAGCCAGGTCGCGTCCTGCTGCATGCCAAAGGGCTTCCAGACCTTTTCGGAGAGGTATTCAGCCAACGGTTTGTTGGCGGCGGAACTGGCCAGCACGCCAATCAGGTTGGTCTCGCCGGTTTTATACACCCACTTGGTGCCCGGTTCAGCTTCGGACTGCAACTGACGCATGTAGCTCACGGTCGCATCCATGCCGGGTTCGGGTGTGTGCTTGTTGAACTGCGCCACATCCGATTGCGGGTCGGCATAGTCCTCGTTCCAGGCCACGCCCGAGGTCATGGTCAGCAGCTGCTTGATGGTGACGTTGTCGTAGGCCGAGCCCTTGAGGTCGGGAATGTAGTCAGAGACCATGTCGTCGACGCTGTTGATGTAGCCGTCTTCAATGGCGGCTCCTACTAAGGTAGAGGTAAAGGATTTAGCGACGGAGAAACTGGTCCAGCGGCCCTCGGGGCCAAAGTCGAGGCCGTACTTCTCCAGCCGTACCTTGCCCTTGTGCACTATGATCAGCGCAGCAGCGCGTTGCGCGTCCATATAGGCACCCACGTCGACGCCCACGTCCAGGGGCGCTCCCTCGGGCAGGGGATAAACCTTGCCGCCAGCCGTAATCACACTCGATTCACTCAGCAGCGGTACACGATCCAGCGCCCGAAAGCCCGCATCGCGCTGCTCGGTAGACCAGAACAGTACATTGGTATCGGTGGGCAGGTTCAGCAGCAGCCGGCGCATGTCCTTGTCGGCCGTTGCCCAGACAATGCCGCAACCTACTACCAGCAGCAGTGCTATCGAGATGATTCCCTTTTTCATGCCTATGCTCCGTCTTATTGTTGTTTGGGTATCTTAGGGGCGGGCGCGGGTTGTCGGGTGATTTTTTAAACTTATAAGCCGTGGTGATTGCTGGGTATTGGTCCATTTTTGCTGGTTACAAAGCCAACGCCGAGTCACGGCCTTGCTAGCCGCGTTAGCCTCACTCCTGGGGCGCCTGGGCAATCAGCTCCCGCTGCACGCGCACCGCCGTGCTCTTGGGGCGCACAGACTTGCCCCGGCCCTCCAGATGCGCGCGGGTAAAAGCTGCGCCAAACAGCAGGATCATGGAGGAATAGTTCACCCACAGCAGCAGCAGCGCCAGCGAGCCGGCGGCGCCGTAGGCCGATGCCGTGGCGGTATAGGCCAGATAGGTAGCGATCAGCTCGCGGCCCACGGTAAACAGCACGGCGGTAATGAAGGCGCCCAGTATTACCTCACGCCAGGACAGCAGCACGTCGGGCAGAATCTTGAACATGGCAGCAAACAGCAGGGTAGTGACGAGCAACGACAGCGCCAACTCCATCCCCACCATGGCCGGGCCCGGAATTGGCAACCAGCCTTCGGCAAAAGCCGTTAGGGCGCTGAAGGCGACCGACAGCATCAGCGACACCAGCAAAATGAAGCCAATGGCCAGAATGATGGTGAGCGATAACAGGCGGCTTTTGATAAACAGCCAGAGATTGTTGCGCGTCGGCCGGGGCGCCACGCCCCAGATCTGATTCAGCGACTGCTGCATCTTGGCAAACACCGTGGTGGCGCCCACAACGGTGGCAAGAATCCCGATCAACGCCGGCCAGGGGCCGCTATTGTCAATCTGCGAATTAACCACCGCGGTTTGTATCACGCCGGCGGCCTCTGGCCCGAGCGTGCCCTCCAGCTGCGCAAACAGCTCCCCTTGCACCGCGCTCTGACCCAGAATCAGCCCTACCAGGGCCACCACCACAACCAGTACCGGCGCGATGGAAAAGACGGTGAAAAAGGCCAGGGCGGCAGCGTAGATAAAGGCCTGGCTATCAAGCCAGTTCTGGATGGCGGCGCGCAGAATGCTGAACCAGTGTTTCAACATAGCGCGGCGCTGCGGTGAAAGCTGAAAACCATTGTCGAAAAGCCTTTTATTGATATCAGTCTCGCGGGAGAGGGCCATTGTAGACACAGGCGCTCAAGCCTGACCACTGCGCGGGCCGGTTTTGGCGCGGGCGGCGAGGGCGCAGGAAGGGGCTGTAACGACTGATTCAAGGGTGTGAGGGTAAGGCCGCCCAGGCAGCAGGCGAGGAGTGAGGCCCCGCCGCGGCACCCTTGAGCGAAATGTCGCCCCATTCACAGCCGTCACCCACAGGTTAAAGCGTTCATGTGAATGGGTTTTAAGGCCTATGATAAGACAGTCCCGCGACGCGGATCAGGCAGGCGCCAAAGGTCGCTCACTGTTTGTCGGTAGCCAGAGCCCTGGGCGCCATGCCAGACCCCACCACCTTTCAGGAGAATAAAATGTCGGACACCAACATCGAACTGGTATCAACCATCAGCGAAGACAACAAACTGGAGCTGGCCCTGCGCGAGATCGAGATCCCCGAGCCGGGCGAGAACGATGTGATCATCCGCATCGAGGCCGCGCCCATCAACCCGTCTGACCTGGGCGTGATGTTCAGCGCCGCCGATATGACCACGGCCAAGCAATCCGGCAGCGCCGAGCGCCCGGTTATCCATGCCGACGTGCCGGCCAAGTTCATGGGCGCGGTTAAAAAGCGCATTGGCAAGGCGATCCCCGTGGGTAACGAAGGGGCAGGTACCGTTATTGCTGCAGGCTCATCTGCCGCGGCCCAAGCCCTGCTGGGCAAAACCGTCGCCTTTATCGGCGGTGGCAGCTACCGCAAATTCCTGCGTGCCAATGTGCAAAGCTGTCTGGAACTGGAGTCGGGTACCACTGCGGTTGAAGCCGCCTCCAGCTTTGTTAACCCGCTGACCGCCCTGGCCATGGTCGAAACCATGCGCGCGGAAGGGCACAAGGCGATCGTGCACGCGGCCGCTGCCTCCAACCTGGGGCAAATGCTCAACCGCATCTGCATCGCCGATGGCATCGACCTGGTCAACATCGTCCGCAAGCCCGAGCAGGAAGCCCTGCTGCGCGACCTGGGCGCCAAGTACGTGGTCAACTCCAGCAGCGACAGCTTCATGGCCGACCTGACCCAGGCGCTGATAGACACCGGCGCGACTATCGCCTTCGACCCGATTGGTGGTGGCCGCCTGGCCAGCGACATCCTCACCTGCATGGAAGCCGCCGTCTCACGCAACATGACGCAGTACAGCGTCTACGGATCGGACATCTACAAGCAGGTGTATATCTATGGCGGCCTGGATCGCGGCCCGATCACCCTCAACCGCAGCTTCGGCTTTGCCTGGGGTGTGAATGGCTTCTTGTTGTTCAACGCGCTGGGCAAACTGGGTAACGACACCGTCGCCGCCATGCGCAAGCGCATCGCCGCCGAAATCAAAACCACCTTCGCCAGCAGCTACACGCATGAAGTATCGCTGGCCGGTGCGTTAAAACTGGAATCGATGGCGGTGTACGGCAAGCAGGCGACTGGAGAGAAGTTCCTGATCAAGCCGCAGAGTTGAGATTTGTCTCTGGCCGCAAGGCCAGCCCAGGACGCTGGAGCCAATCTGGCTCCAGCGTCTGCCCCAAAGCAATCTTGCCCTCTAAGGCGCTAACGCCATTGCCGACTATTGATCCTGGTACTGCAAGCTGCTGATAAAAGCTTCTGATTCGGCGATCGATCTTTCCATTTCTCTGATCAGCTGGGCGACATCCGTCTCTATGCTCCCCAGTTCACCCTGCAACGAGTCAATCGCTCGCGCGTTCAGATTGTGCTTGAGAAACAGCACCTGATCCTGAAAGGCGCGCAACACCGGCTCCATGCTGGACTCAGCGCTGCGCATGGCTTTGATGAGCGCCTGGTATTGCCGCCGGGTCTGGGAAAGCTTGGCGGCACTCTGGCGCTTGAGGTTGGCGCTGCTGTATAGCTCGATTTCATCCTCCCACTCATCGAACAATGCCTCAGACACATCTTCCACCGCATCAATACGATCGGTCACCGATTCAGCGGCAGCTTTGCTGTCTTCGTATTCGCTGTTCAGCTTGTCGTATCGGGTGGCCAGATCCTGATCCTTGATCTGGATAATGGAGCGGAACTGCGCCAGCGCCGATTCGAATTGCTCTTTGGCATCGGTTTGCGCGTCTTGGGCCGACTCAACCCGATCGACCATGATGTCGCGTTTGTGAACGCCAACCCGCTCCATCGCGCCGTAGTACGCCGACTGGCAACCGGCTAGCGCAAGCAGCAAAAAAGAAATGAAAAACCAACGGCTTAATAACATGTGTCCTTACCTTTAGCTGAATTCAGACCCGTTCGATTAACGCAGATGAACGCCCTTGTAACGCGAGAGCAGGGGAGCGCCAGGTGCACGGGGCCAAGTGAATATTACTCATTTGACCACAATTACCTGCCATTGCATTTGTGCATCGTACAGGCGCCGGGCCTAAGGAATAAAGGTAGGGCGATGTGGCATCAAGCCTGAAGCCCCGTCTGAAAAACCGCCGTTGGCACTCAAGTTCTCGCTCAGCCTATGTTTGGATGCTGAAATCACACAAGGCTTGATTGCCAGCAGCCCTTGCCCATTCAGCAGGGCCTGCTGTTACCTGAGTGAGAGCAATGCTATGGCACGAAGTGATGGTGCTGGCAATTTGCCTGCTTTGCCCTGCATCTGTGCGGAACTGTTTGTCTCATGGGCCCTCATATTCACGAACTGCTGCACGGTCAGTGGCCGTGTTTACTCGTTTCCATCATTACGTTGGAGCCCCTTGCCGTGAGCAGCGTTAGAACCCTTGAGCCCATGCGGCCGACGGCGCCAAGTTGAGGCGCTCTCCCTTCGTCGCTATCGCGACCCTCGCTGTACTGGGGATGTCTCTTTGCGCGGCAATGAGCCGTAGCTTTTACGTTCAGGAGACCCTGGCTATTTCCAACGAATTCCAGGGGGATGTTGGACAGATTGCGGCAGTATTGGAGCGAGAGGTACTTCTTAACCTTGAGGTGCTTTTTGCTTTGAAAGCGGCCATCGAGGTTGTGCCCGGTATGGACGCAGAGCGCTTCCAATCCATCACCGATGGCATACTCGAGCGTTCACCGGTAATCATGGCCTTTGCTTGGGCCCCGATCATTAAGCGCAGCCAGATAGCGACCTTTGAAAGGGACCAGCAGGGCCATTTTCCGGGTTGGCGCCTTAGCGAAAGGGATGCTGAAAACAGCGTTATTCCTGTAGCCGAACGCAGTGTGTACGTCCCTGTGCAGTTCATAGCGCCATTGGACAAGAACGCTGCTGCGATGGGTTTTGACTTGGCCAGTGAAGCCAACCGCCGCGCAGCGATCGAAGCCTCACGCGACACGGGCAGGATGGCTGCGACTGCTGGCATCAAGCTGGTTCAAGAGACGGAAAAGAAACAGGGATTTTTGGTATTCGCTCCGCTTTATAAGGGCCGACCGACCAACCTGGAACAGCGGCGCGAGGCCCATTATGGTTACATCAATGGCGTCTTTCTGGTTGGGGAGCTGGCCAACCAGGCGATTGGTATCAGGAATAACCCGAATCTGCTGTTTCAGGTGGTAGATATTACCGGCGCCCAACCTAACCAGCTGTACAGCAACGCCGATCCCGCAGACCCCAGGTGGGTGAGCGATATGGGTTATAAAACCCTGCTGGCTGACGTGGCCGGCCGTACCTGGCAGATTCAAGCCAAGCCATCACAGACCTACGTTGATGCTCGACGTAGCTTTCTGCCGGCGCTGATCATGGTGTCTGGTTCTTTTTTCATTGCATTGCTGGTGATCTATGCGCTGATCAACGTCAATCGGAACCGCGCGCTTGTTGCCAGCAAGGAGAAGCTGGAAAAGATGTCCCTCACCGACGGTTTGACCCAGCTGGCGAACCGACGGCATTTTGATCAGTTTCTTGAGCAGGAGTGGGCTCGCGGTATGCGACAAAGCCAACCACTGTCATTGATCATGCTGGATATAGACCACTTCAAACACTACAACGATCAGTACGGGCACCCCGCTGGTGATGAGTGCCTGAGGAATGTGGCGCGCATTCTACAACGCGTCGTGCGCAGGCCGACCGACATGCTGGCCCGCTACGGAGGCGAAGAGTTCGCGATCATTCTGCCCGACACGGCCAACGGCAGCCTCGTTGCCGAAGCCTGTCGAGCCGCGATTGAACAGGCGGCAATGCAGCACGAGCTTTCCGATACCAGCAAACGAGTGACCATCAGCGCAGGCGTGTGCTCCATGGTACCGAGCGAATCCAACAGTCTGGAAGAGCTCAAAGAACAGGCAGACGCTGCGCTCTACCGCGCGAAAAATGCGGGTCGCAATAGGGTGGAAGGGTGTTGATGTGCGATCGGGGGGTACATCACGTGCGAAAAATTCTTCGCTTTTTGGTCGCTGGCCTCCGGCCGATACGTCCCTGGGTATTGCGTTGATTATCGTCGGTGAGTGGGAATGGTACGGCATTGAAAGCGATGTTGATTTTTATTCTGTTGGGGGCTGTGCAAGTTCTAAGGTGCTTGATCAAGTCTGAAAAAGAGGCCCGTTAGGGCCTTTTTTTTTGTCGCGCACTGCAAAGCCAAGGCTGTGGAAAACTGGCGAAATGTTCATCTGACCCGATTTCCCGTTAGGCTCCGCCTTTGCGAACACGGCGGCGAGCCCACCAACGAAAAGTGAAAAATACCGCCAGTATCAGCAGAGCCAGTGCCGGCACGACTGTTAGACCATTGTGCTCGTGGTAGACGACCGCACTATCTTCATCGAAGTAGCGGCCCTCCTCATTGAAGAGGTTTCTATACGGCCAGTACAAGGTGAAGAAGAGGAGCCAAAAGACGAGCGATCCGGCCGCAGAAAGGATTGCTGCGATCTGAATCAGCAGTTGCCAGATTTCTGCGACACGAGACGAGTGCACGAATTGCTCCTGCGGGGTTTAACGCCGCGCTCTGCGGTAAATTTGGAGCGTAGCGGAAAATTTGTCCGGCAGCAGCGTCTTGTTATGTAATGCAACGTATTTGTAAGTAGTCACTGAATATCCTTTATCATTTTCTTAATGATCATATTCTCCAATTTTCCAGATATAGCCGCCTCATTATCTTTCCAGTGCATTCCGTCGTTATAAATAATACCCAGCAAATAGAATGACTCTGGTACAGCGACACCCTTGCTTTCGGAAAATTTCAACTTGTTTGGCGTTTTATGTGTGGTAAGAAATTCCGCCTTAAAATCTTCGCTATTCAATCGATCATAGGCAAATTTTTCGATTTTCTTGCGCAACGCGCAACAGACGGCAAATGGGTCGTAAACGGACTCGTCGGCGATGTATTTTGCAAACTCTGAAAATACGTACTGGTCAAATACCGAAGAATCTCCCCAAGTTGGCTTTAAACCCATAGCCTCAAATGCTGGCCGGATATTTATCGGTTGTGGCTCGTAGTGCAAATGGTATTTAGATACGTCAGCCTCAATTTCTGGCTTCTCTCTGTTTAAAAGCAGTTTTTTTAAGTGAGGGTTAATCGTCGCATCTCGCCTCTCAAGATAAAAAACTTTCTGATTACTGAACGTGTAATTTCGAAAGAAGGCAGGATCTAGATGTGTAAGAATAATAGGGTAAAGCATCTTGCCATCTTCTTTAAACTTCGCTATTAGTTGAGTGACATAATATTGAACTGCAATAAGGTTTGCATCATCAAGATAATCAAAAACTTCGTCTATGACCAGAATGCTTCTTTTCTTGGTTAGACTAAGCTCTGCTTTTTTGAGAAGAGCTATAAAGCACATTACATCCCTTTGTCCGTTCGAGACTTGGTGAACTTTCGGCATCTCGACAACTAACTTTCCATCTTTTTCTTTGGGCTTGAATTCTTTCCAGCTAGAATTGAAATCATGAAACAGTCGTTCATAAGCGGACTTTCCAAAGTCATATACTGTTCTTTTTACAGCTTTTCTAAAATCAAGTGGATTATCATTGAAATCTGATGCCATCTGGATAGCCGCCAAGTAGTTCTCAGCTGCATTTGTAAAGCCAAAATCAAATGAAGCACATAGATCAGCGATGTTTGAGAGGTTATTGGTTGCCTCCAAGAATGGCATCTCGTTCTGATCAATCCAACACAATAGATTCTCTCTTGATCCGTTTTGGCCATTTAACCTTTGGATAAATAAATTTACCCTTTCTTGGACGCGCTGCCCAGAAATTCTTTCAAGATAAACGAGGTGGTTGTTTAACTCAGATATGAATTTCCCATTGTGATAAGCACTTCTGATATTGGGCAAAACCTTTCCATTCCCCCCAATTCTATCCTTGTGATTATTGACCGAGTAATTGAAGGCGGTTTTTTCTGGAATGCTGCTAGATAATACGATTGGAGGTATCTCTAATGAAGCAGAAGCTATGACGTTTCCTCCAATTCGATTTTTCTTTGCTTTAGCGAAGACTTGGTTGTTAATTACAAAATAATCAAAAATATTACTAATTTCATTAGTAGCACTGTCAGCAGAAGCGACTTCTATGTTCCCATCATCATCTAAATACGAGATTTCTATTCTTGGAGCTAAATCATCTTTTCCTTGATGAAGGTCATCTTTGTGAAGCTCAATCTTTGTACCTTTAAGTGATTTAAATGCAGTGGCCAAAGAGCTTTTCCCAAACCCATTTGGCGCAACTAAAATGCTAGGCTTGTTTTTTGGAATATCGAATTCATATATACCGTTAATTGTTCCGTCACCAATCCCTTTAATATTAGTGATTGAAATTTTTTTTATCACTAAAACTCTCCCTTCACATAACGTTTGAATTGGGCGTCTGGCGGTCAAATGTCGACCTCACCACGGATTAGCTCAACGGTTGGCTTAGCAACAGCCATCACTTCGGTAATCGTAGGCGGGCTACGTCGATAGGCCAGATTTAGCGATGCAAGCAAACGGCCACCATCAACGAGTTCAACCACAAAGCCTCTCTGCGCCGCGAGGGCTTGTTCTTTGGTCACTCCGCGAGTGAAATGGGACGAAGTCACAAGCAGAGAGTTGGTGGCGCCATTGATTGCCATTGTTCCAATGAGTTCCCGAAGGACACGCACGCCAACCTTGTTCTTGGTGTGTTTGACCTGGGCGTAAACATCACCGTGATCGTTATGATCAACGATGACGTCAATGCCCCCATCCTTTGATCTTGCGGTCACTCGGGCGTCGTAACCGAATTCGCGGAACACGCCCTTGGTCACGTCTTCTAGAGCCGCCCATGCGGTTGAAGAACCGCGACCAAGTAGATGCGCTTCAATCTCACTTTCGAGGGCGGCCAACTGCTGCTCATCTGGCCCGGAAGAAAACGTGCGTAGAGC
>Ga0105357_10000739_pt1 | contig 17462 bp, 13 predicted proteins | sample GOMGulsemesocosm_4_FD_83660 | JGI IMG/M metagenome (GOLD analysis project Ga0105357, IMG submission 83660) | Methane-oxidizing microbial communities from mesocosms in the Gulf of Mexico - GOM15B Gulf of Mexico | ecosystem: Environmental > Aquatic > Marine > Cold seeps | place: USA: Gulf of...
ATGGGAAAATGTTGTCGGCAGCTTGCCAAGTGATTATTGGTCCAGTTTTTTTGTCGAGCGTTTAGATAATGGTACCTATACGCCGTCTTCATTTGGAATGCTCGCAACGGAGCATGAATTAAATATTGAGAACATTGACCTAGTAGGTTTGGCATTGACAGGCGTTGAGTTTATTTAACAATTTAGTGGCACCTAGCGCGTTGTAATAGCGTCTATTTCTAGCAATGTCCCTAGAAATTATTGAAGGTGAGCGTTCGACAGCCGAGCGTTGAGCGAACCGCAGTATCACGAGTTGATCCCCGCAGATGAATGTGCGCGTTCGATGGCCTTTTTCATCCCTGGTTAGCAACTATTTGAACGTGTTGGCGAGGGAGGTGCTGTACGAATTGATGAGGAATGCTCTTCTTGTTTTATGGCTGATTTCTTTGGGTTAAGTTACTGCCAAGTGAAAGGTTCTGTTGCCGCAAACCAAGTAAGTCAGGCGTTTTAGAGGGGTTTGTTTTAACCTGACAGTAGGGAATGACAATATTTAAGTAGTGACGCGGCGGCGATTAATTTCACTGAGTTAAGTGGCCAGTCATCTATGATAGCTCTCAAGTAGTATCTAACCTTTAAGGGTTAGATACTAAAGTGCGGTTGTCGTTAAGGTTATGTTATGATTCTGGAAATATAATAAAAGTTTTAGGGTAAGGTTGTTTGAATGGGTGTTGCTAAGAAATCTGATTTACAGGAAGCACTATTACTGTGCAAAAAGTCATTTATGACGGCAGGTGTTTTTAGCCTATTCATAAATTTTCTCATGCTGGTTCCAGCTATTTACATGTTACAACTATATGATCGAGTTCTCACGAGTGGTAGTGAGTCGACTTTGTTAATGTTGACTTTGATCGTCATATTCCTTTTCGTCACCATGGGGCTGCTGGAATGGGTTCGGTCGAAAATGTTGGTTAGCGTGAGTGCTCGCTTAGAAACCTTGTTGAGCGAGCGTGTATACGGGGCTACATTTAAACAAGCGCTATTGTCTGGTGGCTCAAAAGCAAGCTCCCAACCGCTAGACGATTTAACCGGCTTACGACAATTTTTGACAGGCAATGGTTTGTTTGCTTTTTTTGATGCACCCTGGTTGCCGATTTATATAGCCGTTTTATTCATGTTCCATGTTTCGTATGGCGTAATGGCAATCATTACCGTCATTATCTTGCTTATACTAGCAATAGTGAACGAGAAGATGACAAGCGGTTTTTTGAAAGAGGCGAATGAGCAGGCTATTGCAGCGAGAGGGCTTGTTAATAAAAACTTAAGGAATGCCGAAGTCGTAGAATCAATGGGGATGCTCGCCGGAATCAGGGAGCGCTGGAAAGCAGGAACACAACAAGTTCTTATTAAACAAGCCCAGGCTAGTGCAAATGCCGGGGCAATAAGCTCCATGTCAAAAACATTTCGAATGTTGGCTCAATCATTGATTTTAGGCCTGGGTGCTTACCTTGCTCTTCAACAAGAAATAACACCTGGGCTGATGATTGCAGGCTCAATTTTGTTAGGTAGGGCGCTTGCGCCGATTGATTTGATGATTTCTTCTTGGAAAGGCTTTATTGCTGCTAGAGGGCAATATGAGCGTTTGAATGAAGTTTTATTAAAAATCCCTGAAGATGAAGAAAAGATGTCGCTTCCTGCTCCCAATGGCTGTGTTGATGTGACGGGTGTTATGGTTGTGCCGCCGGGTATGAAGGTGCCCGTGGTGAAAGGGGTTACTTTCAGGCTTGATGCGGGAGATGCCCTTGGGATCATTGGTCCGAGCGCATCAGGGAAGTCGACCTTAGGAAGGGCGTTGTTGGGTGTATGGCCGGCTTTGAATGGGAAGGTAAGGCTGGATGGGGTTGATGTCTTTGAATGGGACAGAGAGCAACTTGGCCCGCATATTGGCTATTTGCCACAAGATATCGAGCTGTTTGATGGCACCATTGCTGAAAATATTGCTCGTTTTACAGAGGTGGATTCAGCAAAGGTCGTTGCAGCTGCAAAATTAGCTGATGTGCATGAAACCATACTTGGTTTGCCTCAAGGGTATGATACTGTGATTGGTTCTACAAACGGTGCCTTGTCCGGCGGTCAAAGGCAAAGAATAGGCCTAGCACGAGCCGTTTTTGGCGACCCTAAGCTGATTCTGTTGGACGAACCAAATTCTAACCTAGATGATGTGGGGGAAAAGGCGCTAGCTAAAGCAATTAGGGCGTTGAAGAAAAAGAAAGTAACGACGATAGTTATTACTCATAGGCCGAGTATTTTGAATGAACTAGATAAGCTTTTGATTTTGAAGGATGGTTTGGCCGTAGCTTTTGGCCCGAAGACGGCGGTATTGCAAGAGTTAAATAAGAAAAATGCTGCGATAGGAAAGCCAAATAACAAAAGCTCAGTGCCTCCTGCAACAGTAACCCCTTGATTTAGAACGAGTTTGAGTGTAATTATGGAATGTAATGGAAATAACGATATTCAACAAAATGTAAGTGAGCTTACAAATGATACGAATATTAGACGAATCGGGTTTAGTGTGTTGGCCTTTACTTTTGGTGTGTTTGGCCTGTGGTCTTTTTTGGCGCCTATCGATGGAGCTGTGTTGGCTCAAGGTTATGTTGCGGTTAAGAACAACAGTAAAACAGTTCAGCATCTTGAAGGTGGCATAGTTAAGACCTTGCTTATAGAGGAAGGGAGTGCTGTAAAAATAGGGGACCTGTTGGTTGAGCTTGACGACACCCAAACAAAGGCACAAAAAGAGATATATGAAGGGCAGTATATTACTGCACAAGGCATGAAGGCTCGATTGCTTGCAGAGCAAAAAAGGTTTGATGTGATTGTTTTTCCAGATGATCTGCTGAATTCCAGCAATAGTCGAGTGACGGAAATTGTTGAGGAGCAACAAGATATATTTAAAGCAAGGGTGGCGAGTCGAGAAGGTGAAAAATCGGTATTAGAGCAGCGGATAGAGCAGCTTAATAGCAAGTATACCGGGCTGAAAGGGCAAAAGAAGAGTAACCAAGAGCTTTTAAACTCACTGTTAGAAGAAATATCTGAATTAAATGAGTTGTTGATTGAAGGATACGCAGACAAGAGAATCCTGAGGGAAAAATTACGTGAGAAAATTCGAGTGCAAAGTGATGTTGCAGAATTGACCGCAAACTTGGCGCAAATTAAAATTCAGAAAGGTGAAACTGAACTGCAAATTATTCAACTTGAAAAAGAAGCGAATAAGGAAATCGCAAATGAATTGGCCAGCGTCAAAGCCGAACTATTTGATGTTTCTGAGAAGTTAAGGGTGTCAAACTCAAGTTTAACAAGAGCATCAATAACGGCCCCAGTCAGTGGTGTTGTTCTAAACTTGGACGTACATACTGAAGGTGGCGTGATTTTGTCTGGCGCACCTATTTTAACAATTGTTCCAGATGATCAAGAATTAACAATATTAGCCGAGGTGGCGCCTGTTGACATTGATCGATTAAGAGTTGGGCTGGAAACAGAAGTTCGTTTCAGTGCGTTTAACCAAAAAACTACGCCCGCACTTTTTGGGGAAGTTATGAAGTTATCCCCAGATAGAATTATTAATGAGCAAACGGGCTTGCCTTATTATTTGGCAGAGGTAAGGTTATTACCGAGCAGTTTAGAAGATATAGCGAGTCTAGAGTTGATACCGGGTATGCCTGCAGAGGTTCTCATCGAAACAGGAGAAAGAACGCTGTTGCAATATTTGGCTAAGCCTATTACTGATGCGTTCACGCGATCTTTTTTAGAGGAGTGATGGGTGATTTCTTTAGTTAAAAAAAGCATTGTTTGTTTCTGTTTAGTATTTCAGGTTGCGCATGCTCAAGACCTTTTAGAGACGTACCAGCAAGTATTGAAATCAGACCCAAGGTTATTGATTGATTCTTTAGCGGTTGAAGTTGGGGTTGCAAGAGAAAAGCAAAGTTTTGGTCAGCTGCTGCCGCAAGTTCAATTTAGTAGCTCCGCAACGTCAACGACAAGAAGAGCCGAAGGGCAACCTATTGATCACTACTCTGGTCAGCGTTACATACTGTCAGTACGCCAACCTCTACTTGATATAGCGAAGTACAATGCATGGCAGCACTCAAAATCTGTGCAAAAGCAGTTTCAATACCAGTATGAGGATACGCAGTCGGTTGTGATGTTGGATACTGTGGAGCGTTACTTTGCGTTGCTGAAAGCCAGGGATGACCTAGATCTCATTAAAGAAGAGAAAGTGGCGGTTTTAGAGAAAAAGGACCAAATAAGTGCGCTGTATGAAAAACGATTAGTGAAAGTCACTGAATTGTATGAAATAGTTGCCCATTTAGATATGCTTGAGTCTGAGCAGGTTGAAGGGCAAAGGTTGCTTGCATTAGCAAAAGCAGATCTTAGTGAGTTAACAGGCGAACCGGTTCAGCACCTTTCACCGTTGATGGAACGTTCAATTATTGAAAATGAGGTGGGTGATATCAATACTCATGTCGAGCAATTGGCCGCACGAAATGCATCATTAAATGCTTTGGATAAATCTATTGATGCAGCGCGGAAAAATTTGAATCAGCAAAAAGCAGGGCATTATCCTGTTGTGGATCTTCAGTTAAGTAAGCAGCAAACTAATATAGGTTTTGAGAATTCGCTATCAGCTATTACAGATACAGAGGTGGCGTCAGTTAGTTTATCGATGCCAATATTTAGTGGGGGTACAGCATCCGCAAAAATTTATGAAGCAACACAGCAATTGAAAATTGCAACAGCCGGCTATGATCAAGAGTACCGTCGTCTTGAGAAAGAATTAAAAGATGAGTATTTTAATGTTCGGTCCATTAACCGTCGGGTAGCGGCAACTGAAAAATCAGTTGAGTCTGCTGAAAAGTCGTACAGGTCTATTGAGAAAAGCTTTGGGTTTGGAATAGCAACAACATCTGACGTGCTGGATGCGCAACAATTATATTTGCAAGCGAAGCAGTACTTTCAACAGGCTGAGTATGACTATGTTGTTAGTCAGGCAAGGTTTTCTTATAAGGCAGGCTTATTAACATACGATAGCTTGAGTGACATCAATGCTCGGCTTAAAGAGTCGGGCCTGGCTATTAAGCCATAACAACCTGAAAACATGATGTCTTAGCAGGCCCTTTAGGGCTATTTGGTGGTTCAGCTAGGCGTCTACTCTTAGTAGATATTTCAGTTTTCAGTCACGGTCTAGATAAGCCATATTGCGATAGGCGTGTTGTGGGGTGATCGTTAATGACGGTACCAATTGATTTCATTGGCTAAGAGGGACCGTGTGCGATAAATTAATAACCTTGAATAACTGAAGGTGAAGCAGATAAGGAGGGTTATTCGTTGTTTTAGGCTTCATAGCTTGTGTCCGTAGAATATCAGCAAGATTTTGAGCGTCACCACCTGCTCTCTTGCCAACTATCCCTAGAAGTTATGCTGTTTTTAGCTTTAATACTAATGACTTATCTGCTCTTTAATAGGGTGAGAGAGTCGCAGGTCAGCTCATCATGATTTTATGCTGATTTTGCTGAGGTCCCTAATTAACCAGGGTTTCACTAACGAGTTTTAAGGCGTCTGATGAGACCTCTTGTTTTTGAAATAATAAATTGTAGGCTGCTTTTTAGCTTGGGGCGCTTATTAATAAATAAAATCATGTTACTGATTAATCGAGTGTTTAAGTGGTAGTTAATGAGCTCATAAATATCAGCAAGCAGTTTCCTAGGGTGTGGTGCGCTACTCAAGGGGTTATACGGTTCGGGTTGTTTGCTTGGTAACGTGCCTTGTTTTGCTTTTAGAGTGGCCTCAAGGTAAGCATGTTTATGTTTATGGTCGGGTTCTAAGTGGCAGCCCTCTGCCCATTCATTCCACGCATTAATAAATATAGGGTTGCTCTGAGAGGTGTTTTTTTCAATGGTACTGGATAGCCACCATTGGTAGTTTTCGGGGGACTCATTGACGATAACCATCGCTCTATTGCCAGTGCGGGCGGTATTGTCCCATGATGGAAACACACATTTAAAAACCCTGGGTTCATTGTATTCACGACTTAAATATGAATTTGAAACTGAGGCGAAATCAATGACATTCCCAGAGAATTTAGATGAGAAATCAATCTGTTTGTTAATGTTCCTGACCCTTAGGTTATGGGGTGGAAACTCGACGCCACTATCGAAGCCAAATTGGGTGTATTGACTATTTCCGTGTGTTAACGCAGAACAAATATGTATCTCGCCAATACCATTTTTTAAGCAGTACTCTCTCCAAATCTCGGCGCTTTTCTTCGGATTAGGTAGGTGCTGAGGGCGGTAGACTATTAAGAGCGGCTTTCCATCAACTTTTATATACCTAGGGTCCTTTAAGAAGGGGGCTAGGCTTTTTATGAAGTTTAAGTCATCGTCGGGTAAGTACTTTTGTTCAATAAGGATCTCATGTTCAGCAGCATCCCAGCGTCGAGTCCAGTTCTCATTAGCCCAGCACAAACAAAAAGGCATGTCCAAGCTAGAATCAGCCAGCATTTCATCGATAGGTCGGTTTAATATTCTTTTTCCAGAAAACCAATAATAGTGGTAGCAGAAGCCATCGATACCATACTTTTTTGCAAGGCTTATCTGCTCGACTTGAGTTTCTTTGACGCGTAGGTCGTAATAGCCAAAGTCAGAGGGCAGGTGGGGTTGGTAGTGGTTGCTAAATAAAGGACGTGTTTTTGCGACATTAGTCCACTCGGTAAACCCTTTCCCCCACCATTCGTCGTTTTCAGCTATTGGGTGAAATTGAGGTAAGTAAAAAGCAATAAGCTTTATTGTTTGATTGGTATCAGGCATCAGGGCTAGAAATTAGAGCGAATATATCGAACCGTACGTCTGAGTAGGCGTAGGCACCGTGAGAAGAAGGCTGGTTTTGGCTGTGTGTTTTTTGGCATTGTAGCGTCAGTATTACTGATACTACTGTCAACGATCGTTGCTTTAATAACAAACTGATAAATATGCCCATTCTTAGAGTTGTTTAAACACTTCTTTGTTTGGGATGGAAGTGCTTTCCAGTATTTTGCCAGCTCCATATCCATGGGTGAATGGATAACGTGGTCGGTATCAATGATTGAAAGTCCTGCGCCTTGAAACAAATCATGAACATTATTCATGCAAAAGAATCGAATGTGAGTTCGGTCAAGCAGTCCCCACTCATGATAGCGAAAATCATCGTTTAGTAGAGCCGCGATGATACCAAGATGCCCAGCATGGGGCAGTGAGACAATAATGTGTCCGTCATGAGAAAGCAGTGACTTCAATGAAGCCAATGTCTGCCATGGGTCAAGTAGGTGTTCAAGAACATCGGCGGCAACAATAACATCATAACCTCCAGCGATATTCACGCCTTCATGCCAATTAGCCTCATTGAGATTCCGTTGAAATACCTGCTGGCAGAAGGGTTTTAAAAGAGGTAATGCTGAGGAATCAAGCTCAACAGCTGAAACATGGCAGCCAGGAATATTGCTTATATGTTGAGTAATTGCACCAGGGCCAGCGCCAATTTCAAGTACATTTTTGTTTTCGCCGATCATTTTAAGAACTTTTGTTGCGGCAAAATTATCGTCACTTAAATTAACGTGGTAATCGTATTTATGTCGTTCATTCATGCAAGGTCTAGGGGGAGCTTAGCCAGTTAATTAGAATAGGGGGTTTTTAATTTTTAAGAAGGTTCGTTTGATCCAAAAAATGAGTTTGATGATGAGCAGTGAATTTATGTATTCAAGCTTAGTTTTTTGTTGTTGAAGCTTGATTTTTTGTTGCTCAAGCGTGATCGATAGATTTTGTAGCTTATTAGTTGATTGTTTTAGTTGATTTTCTGCCTTACTTGCACGTAGCGCATGTTTACTTGATCGCTCTCTTATCTCGGTTAAATTTTTGTTCATCAACTTAAATTCAGCGCGATATTGTTCTAACTCTACGCTGTGGGCTGATTCAATAGCGCTTGTTAGTGCGCCTGTTTCTTCACTAGGCGGTTGCTTTGCTGCTAACGGTATAGAGTGGGGGAGAGAGCTTGTTTTTTTCAGAAAGCCTCTAGGGTTGAATGTTAATAATAATTTTTCTTGAGAATAATCAGCAGAATATGCAGTGTTATCTTTTAAAAAATCAGAGACAGCTTCGTATGGCCCCTCGCCAAGGGAAAGCCCAACAGGGTGACCATTTATATTGGTGTCTTCAACAATCAGGTAGCTCCCCTCGGTCACTAATGGTGCATAGAGTTGAAGCTCTTCACGGACATGTGCCTTACTGTGGTCGGAATCTAGAATTACTAAAATGACCTTAGGCTCAGGAACGGAATTGATGGCTTGCTGTATGATGGTCGGGTCGGTGCTTGAGCCTAACAGATAACTGACCCTATTATGTGATGGGCGCTCAATATCCATGATGTCAATAGTGGCAATATGGCCGGACCCAACCGCATCACAGATACTGGCTAAATAAAGGGCGCTGCCACCATGATAAGTACCGGTTTCAATAATAAGATCGGGTTTCAGATCATGAATAATCTCTTGATAGATCCATAAATCTAACGGGCACTTTAAGCACGAAACACCTAGCCAAGTTGTTTGTTCAAAAGTCTTTGCTGCATCCTCTCTACCGTTGTAATACAGCTTGTGAAATTCATCGATAATTATTTGGCTTTGAACGGGGCTCATAAAGTTATTGGGGAAGTAGGGGGAATCTTAAAGACATGAGTGGCATCGCGGTATATTATACGGTTTTTGAGTAGAAGAATTGTAGCATTATTCGTTCAGTTAGGGTTAGAGGTGGGCGGTTAAGCGGGTATATTCTATAACGATAGTTTGGGTGCAAGAAAGAGCCCTTACAGGTGGGGAAATGATTAAAAACCTAATACGAAAGATGTTCACTGCAAAGCCTCCGGCCTTAGCTGCTGGTTATAGTCGAGCAGACTTTAAAGCTTTTACGAGTAGTGAAACATATCTTTTCTCATCCGCATACGCAACCCAACGAGTTGACATCGAAGGTGTTGAAAAAGTTAAAGCCATTCTAGGTAAGAAACCGGCGATTATTGCATTCATGCATCATGGCAGTTTTTTTCTAATAGGAGGAGCTTTATCCCACCAGTTAGCTTGTAATTATTCTGCGTTGGTTTCAACGCGTAACTTTAGTTTAATTAACCAGGAGGGTCAGGACTTTTGGCGAGGTGTGCATAGGCGAAGCGCGGAACTGTATGGTAATGACTTGTTTTATAGTGATGATTCGGCAAGAAAACTAGTCCGTTGGTTAACAAACAAAAACTTACTAGGCATAGTGCTAGATGTTCGTGAAGCAGGGCTGTCACGTAATGAAAGTGCTTTCGATATGTTTGGTGAGGAGCTGTATTTTCAGACAGGGCCTGCACGATTAGCGCGTATTGCCAAGGTTGATATTATCCCCGTTACAATGACTTACCAGCCTGAAAAGAAAAGGCATCGGTTGCTTATTTCGGCGCCTGTCTCTCCAGTGGGGACGGACCAGGAAATTACTCAGCAGCTACTATCGGCGATAGAGCCATCCTTGCAGGAGGCGCGGAATCAAGAGTTTTACGACTTTGTTGGAAGGCTAAAGCAGCGGCATAATTAATCATTATTCCACTGGTGTTCAAGGTGGACAAGCCCTTGCTCTAAACTGTTTTGGGAAACAATCACGGTTGCGGCGTTGTACACAAAGTCGTAGACATGAATGCCTTTCTCGCAAAACAAATAAGCGCCAATGCCGTAGTGCCCTTTTAATAACGGAATGCGAGGGAAGGTAACGGATACCTTTCCATTGCCATCATCGGACTGCTGAACGGAAATATTGTCAATATGGGTGCTTGTGCCGGTAATGATTTGCTGGTCGATCAGCGTGATGATTGGCGCAATAGATGGCGTGGGGAGGTCAGGGTTGCAATAATAATGAATAACAATGGTCAGCGAGTCTATGCCGCTTTTCACCGATAATAGATTGTCATCGCCATTGCTGGAGAAGGCGGTCACCTTTTTAATATAAGCAGTCGCCCGATCTGTTTTTTTGAAGTTATTGGTGGTTGTTTTCGCGGGTTGTTCGTCTCGTGTGCTATTAGTGTAGGCTGACACAACATCAGCAGGAATGCCGTCGGCTTTAATTTCGCCCTTGTCAAGCCAGATGGCTCTGTCGCAAAGGGATTCAATTTGATATAGCGAGTGAGAGCAAAATAGAATGGTCTTTCCTGCTTCTTTGAGTTGCATGATGCGTTCAAAAGATTTTCTAGAAAACTCAGCATCTCCAACAGCCAGCGCTTCATCAATGACTAAAATATCTGGATCGACATTAATCGCGACAGAAAAAGCTAAGCGAACGTACATGCCGCTTGAGTAGGTCTTAGTAGGGCGGTCAATAAACGGTCGAATGCCAGAGAAATCAATGATCTCATCTAGTTTTTGCAGCGTTTCTTGTTTTGAATATCCCTGGATAGCCGTCGCCAAAAAAATGTTCTCTCTGCCGGTGAATTGGGGGTTGAAGCCTGAGCCTAGTTCTAATAGCGCGGAAATTCTGCCGTGGGTCGTTATTTGGCCACTCGTTGGGTGTAGCGTGTTGCATATTAGCTGAAGGAGTGTTGACTTCCCAGCCCCATTTCGACCAATAACCCCAAGTACCTCGCCGGTATTGATTGAAAAGTTTATATCTCTTAACGCGTGAAATACCTTGGGCGAATGGTTGCGTTGAAAAGGTAGGAACTGCTTAAGGCGTTCAGCGGGGTGAGTGTAGAGTGAATAGCTCTTATGTAGTTTGCTAACAGAGATGCTTGTATTAGAGGACATCGGCAAACCCCTTTCTTACATAGTTAAACCAGTAAGCGCCTAGGCAAGCAATAATTATTGCAGTTAACCAGCTTATGGCAACGACCTCCCAGTCTGGCCAGCGGCCATCTATAATGACGATGCGAGTTTGCTCGATAACGGCAGCAATGGGGTTTACATGTAGCCAATGCTGTAAGTCGGTAGGTAATATTTTAAGAGGAAAAAAAACAGGGGATAAAAATAACATAACGCGCGTAATAAGTGATGTGATTTGACTCATGTCTCGTATGTAAACGCCTAGCGAAGAGATAAGCCAAGTAAGGCCAAGCATAAGCGGGAGCATAGAGCCGACCACAATAGGTAGGGAGATCAGAGAAATTGATATACTTCGTTGATCAAGCACCGTGATGACTATGAGTGTTAGTAGCCCTGTCATGGTGTGGAATAAACTAGATAAGACGATGCTCCATGGCAGTATCTCTATGGGGAATACTACTTTTTTGACAAAATTCACATGGCCGCTTATTGCTCGTGGGGCGCGCCTTAAAGAGTCGGCAAATAAGTTATAAATAACGAGTCCGGCGTAAATTTGGAGTGCAAAATTAATATCGCTGTCATCGTCACTGGGCCAGCGGGTATTAAAGGCGATGCGGAATGCAAAGTAATACGCGCCAAGCATGAGTAAGGGGGTTAAAAACGCCCAGCCTAAACCAGCAATTGAACCTCTGTATTGGTTGTTGATGTCTCGGCTAGTAAATTGTCGGATGAGCCTAGAGTGGGCAACGGGAAAAAGATATTTTAAAATCATTCGGACGAGGATTGTTTTTTTTCTTGATCGGTTGCAATATGTATTAACTTAGTAATATTGCAGACTATTAAGGTGTCTCCGTTTCGTCTAATGATGCCCTGTTTTTGTAGTTTTTGAAAGACACGTGTTACCGTTTCTCTAGTTGTGTTGATCATGATCGCTATTTCTTGGTGAGTGGGGGCGTGAGCAATGGTTTTTTCATCAGAGTCTGACGTTGGAGTCAGGTGAATTAATTGCGCGCTGACTCGCTGCAGTGGTGATGGTAAAGATAGTAGAGTACGTTGTGCTAAAGATTCCCGTAGGCGGCGAGCAAGTCGAGCATTTATAATAGAGGAAACATTGGGTGCTTTAGCAAGCAGGTTTCGGATGATGTTTGCAGGAATGGTGATTACTTTAGCGGCTGAAATGGAAATAATGTATTCCGATGCGGGGAGTTTATCAATGACCGATAATTCACCAAAGAAATCGTTAGGTTCGATAAAGTATAGACCGGCTTCTTTGCCATCTAAGGTCATGTCTACGCCTTGTAATCGACCGCTTATTAGTAGCCCTAATGAATGAGCGACCATGTTTTTTTGCATGATGACTTTACGTCGAGGAACATCAACAAATTTGGCGTGTTGACACAGTTCGGTGACGATATGATCGGGTAGTTTGTTGAATAACTTAAATTGTTTTAAGGCGAGTTCTGCGACAGGCATGTTTATCTGGGTGTCTTGTCCGTGAGTAATTAAATTGTCAGGTCGGCGGTTAATTCGCTTGAGATAGCCGTCGTTTAGAGCGGGTATTAACCGAGCCTAGAATCGTAACTGGATTATATATTGTTGCGTGTGATTCTGCTCACAAGTGTCTTTTCCATTCCGTGTGATAATACACCATGAATAAAAGCTTTTGCATCTTTAACAGTAATGCGTCGCGTATTTGCGCGATATTTGTATTGCTGTGTTCGTCATTTCAGCTGTTGGCTGGGGATGGAGGCTCGCCTGTTGAAACCTCAGTGGGTGAGGTGGTGCTTTTAATCGGCAAGGTGGGTGTGACCCATGCTGACGGTGCTAATAGCGCTCTTCAGCGAGGCGACTCGATAAGCATAGGTGACCTAGTTGAAACAAGCTCAGGTGGGCATGCGCATATTAAATTTGTGGATGGTGGTGTTGTGAGTGTGCGCCCAGAAAGCCGCTTACGTATAGAGCTCTACAAATATGATGTGGAGTCACCCAAAAAAAGTGCGATTCGTTTTAGTTTGGAAAAAGGTGTTGTTCGCAGTATTTCGGGGAAAGCAACCGAGGCAGCGCATGAGCGTTATCGGCTAAATACGCCTATTGCGGCGCTCGGTGTTTTGGGTACGGATTATGTTGTCAGGGTGAGTGATAGCGAAACTTGGGTGGCCGTGTATTCGGGTGGCGTGGCTGTAGCCCCGTTGAGCTCAAGTTGCTTGGCGGCCGGCTTAGGTGTGTGTGAAGGGGCTACGCGTTTGACAAAGGGGATGGGTAACCTCGTGCTGCTGTATCGCTCGGGTGAGCAGCAAGCCGAATTGAAGTCATTGACGAGCAAATTAGAAGGCAGCGGAGAGCAAGACCCTGCTCAGGAACCAGAGAGTCAATTAATGGACTCTTCCGACGCGCCCATTGAAGAGCGCTTAGTCGAAAGAGTTGGCTTGGATGAAAGTATTAGGCAGAGAGAGCTGTCGGGGGCTCTTCGCTGGGGGCGCTGGTGGAGTGAGCCGCTAGTTGGGGATGATATTAGTTTGTCTCATGGGCTGGCGCGAAGCGGAAAAGAAATCACCGTGGGTGACCTTCGTTTTGGTTTGTTTCGTGATACGACGAAATCATTTCGTTTAATGCCTAAGCAGGGTGTTTATACCTTCGATCTGATAAGAAGTTTTGTTTACTTTACTGCCGATTCATTGGTCGGTTCACAGCCAACTCAAGGGAGGCTTGACGGCGGGGCTCTTGAAGTAGATTTTTTGCGTGATACGTTTTCAACGCACCTTGACTTATCTCATCCGGAAGCGGGCGAAGTTAGCCTCGATGTAGCTGGAAGTATTGGGCGTGATGGCATCTTTTCCGCAAAAAACTCAAATAGTCGAGTTGCAGGTGCATTAACAGAGGATGGTTTGGAAGCGGGTCTGTTGTTTGAGCGCAGAGTGAGTAATGGCGTGTTTAAGGGTATTTCGGATTGGCGAAGGTAATGGTAAACGACACTCAACTATATAAAATATATTATCCGTTATTACTTGCGGCAATACTGACGGCAGTATGTGGCTGGTTTATGCCGACAGCGTTTTCTAAAATCGAAGCGAATTTTGGAGACTATGTTTGGCGTGTTATCGGTGATAGCTCTCATCTAGAGCAGCGTGTTGTTGTTATCGATATTGATGAAGAAAGCATGGCCCGTTATGGGGCGTGGCCTTGGCCTAGAGAAAAAGTCGCGGAGCTTGCTGTTAAAGCAAAGCAAAGCGGTGTTGGGATGCTGGTATACGATATGGTCTTCCCGCAGGGTAAGTCGGGAGACGTTGATTTGTCAGCAGGGCTTCGCCAAGTGCCAAGCGTGCTTGCGCAAATACTGGCTATCCAGGCAACGAGTTCCACTCAAATGGGCGTGCTGAAAACGGGGCATCCAAGCCAGCAGTGTGCGGATGTTTTCCCTGTCGCGGTAGCCGTCATTGCCAATAACGCGCAGTTGACATCTGCAGCATCATCGGCGGGTCATATAACGCCAAATATTGACTCGGACGGTGTTATTAGAAGTGTACCGTCCCTTATCTGTTACAACGAACATTCTTATCCTGCGCTGGCGCTGGCCGCGGTTTCGGAAGGTTTTGGCGGGGCAGCAATATTTGAGTTGATTGACAATGACAGTTGGTGGGATTCTGCGTATGAAGTACAGGCTCAGGATTTTCCGGCAGAGTTAAGCGTACCGGTCGACTCGGCAGGGAATATTCAATTGCCTTGGTGGCTATCACGTGAGTCAATTATTTCAATTTCTGCGGCAGACCTAATGGAAGGCAGGGTGGCTAATAATGTTCTGCAAGGTAAATGGGCGATAATTGGCTCAACAGCGTTTGGTACAGGTGATTCCATTGTTACTCCGCAAGGAGCAATAGCGGATGGGCTGGAGGTGCATGTGCAGTTGATAAGCGCCTTGCTAGACAGTCGAGTCCCATTTACGCCTAAAATAGCGACTGTATTGCAGCTGATATTAATTGTTTTTATGGCCTTTATATTAAAGATTTCGGTGAGTGTTGCCGGTGGTCGAGTGGTTTATATGCCGTTGATAGCGGGTTTGTTGCTGTCATGTGTTGGGATGGTTACGCATGTATTACTGCTTTTATATATGAATATGCTAATGCCTTGGATATACGGCGTCATGTTTTCCATGTTGTCGAGTTTATTGATCGCCTTGTCGGGGTATGCGATAAGCCGTAAGAAAGGTGAGGTGCTGTATAAAAATTTATCGAGCTATTTGCCGTCGCATGCTGCCAAATGGATTGCAACGCAGCAACCTGTCGATGTGCTAGATGCTCGGCATGAGCAAGTGCTGGTTTTGCACGCAGATTTGCGAAACTTTTCAGCATGGTGTGATCACTTGCCTGCGCAGCAGGCGGGTGCCGTTTTGCATGCCTTTTATACATTAACTAGCTCAGTCATACAGAAGATGGGGGGGGATGTAGAAGAGTTCGTTGGCGATTCGGTGACTGCGATTTGGCGTGGGGATTTCTCAGCGGATCGTGTTATGTTAGCGGCGAGAGAAATAGTCTTAGAAGGTGAGAAGTTGCTTGGGAATGAAACTCATAATGATAAAGTCCCGCCTTTAGCTATTGGTGTGGGTGTAGAGTATGGCGATATATTAGCGGGTGCATTTGGCGCGTCTCAACGGCGCACCTACACGGTTATTGGTAAAGCCGTTACCACGGCCATGCGGCTGCAAGATTTAACCGCTGATATTGGTGTGCCAATTCTTGTTGGGCAAGCGGCAGCAGAGTTGTGGGGGCAAGGTGATGAGCGAAGGCTTGAGTCACTGGGTGACTTTTTGTTGCAAGGGATGAGTCAGCCCATCAATGTCTATGCGCTCATCGATGCACCAAGCATTAATTAAAGAATTATAAAAGAGCTGCAATCATTGAGAAGAAAAGTGATGTTCGTTGTTTTGTTGTTGTTTTTTTCAGGCAGTTTGGCTGCTGAAACAACTAACGATTTAACACCTAAAAGATTGGTGGCTCTTGCGGTTTCCCTCAATAGTCAAATGCGTTATGCAGAAGCTGCTGATTTGTTGGAAAGAGCCTTAATGTTGAAACCCAGTGTTATCAATGGGGTGAGTGAATATAAAAAAGCATTAAGTGGGATGGAGTTGGCGTTACAAGCCAAGAAGCCGGATATTCCTTTGCTAGACGCTTTAATGTGGGTAAGGTGGCAAGTAAGAAAAGAAGCTTATCTTCAAGTAGGCTCGTCCACTAATATCAATTATGCGCCAACAACCTCCCTTATACCGGTCACCTTAGGGGGGAGTCATGTCGTTGTGGCTTTATCGGATGATGATCGCCCAAAGGAAAGGCAGGCTCTTGAGATGGGAGTTTCCGCGGAGTTAACATCAAAAATAAGCAATGTTGATCGGATAACGGCCTCTGTTGAAGTGATGCATCGCGGAGTCGTGCGAGCGCAGAATAGCGACTACCAATGGGGGAAGGCTGAAGTGAGTTGGCTGCGAGAGTTACCAGCCGAAAGACGTTGGTTGTTAGGGGCGGCGCTAGATATATTGGACTATGATCAACAACAGCCATTCTATGTGCTGCAGGGAGTATTTCGTTATAGCCTGCCATGGCAACAAAAATGCACACAACAGTTTGGCGTTGATATTCAGCATCAAGGGCAGCTGAACAATAATTTATATGATGGTTATTATCTAGGCGCAGCAGCGGCCTTTAGTTGCCGAGTGGCTCATCAAGAGTTCGGTCTGCAATTATCCTTAGGGCAAGATTGGGCGCTTGACAAGCGGCAGGGCGGTGACCAAATAAAAGCAAGATTGCAAGTCACACATGCTTGGGATGTGGGTGGGTGGGTTGTCGCTGATGAATTGCAAACCTCAGTTTCTTATTATCAGCAAGAAGATCAGGATGGTTATAGTACGGTGCTTAGTAATAACAGAAAAAGAGGGGTTAAGCGTCTTGAGTTATCGGTTCAATACACCTGGCCACTTCATTTAATAGGTGATAGTTGGGTGGGCTACCTGAGCGCCGAATGGACGAACCAGCGCAGTAACATCCTATTATTTGAAACAGATTCAAAAGAAATATGGTTGGGCTTGAAGAAAAGTTGGTGATAGTAGCCCGTTGTAAGGGATAAAAGTTGTATAAGTGAGGAAATTGGTCTATATTTCACGGGGTTTTTGTAGAAAAGGCTTTTGAACGTTTAGCTAACTGTTTGATTTTTTGTAAGAAAAATATAGTTTTGCAAGCTTGTGATTCTAGTCACATAGGCTGGAGTGGTTTGCAGCTAATATAATTGTCAATAGATTTGCATTGTGCCGAGATCTTTAAAAGAGCTCTGGGCAGAATGCAAGTACATTGAATGTAGTTGGGTTCTAATCGGAAGATAGTTTAGTCGACTGAACTTTTTTAAATAATAGATAATTGGAGAAATAGAAGATGGCAACATTAGATGACTTTTCAACGATTGACCAGCAGGTTATTCGTATAGTAGAAGCGACGTCAGCAACAACGCCGACGACAGAAGAATTGGCAGCATTTAGCGATTTCGCAACAGCAAACGGCCTAGTTGCATTTGCAGAACAGCAAGAAGCGCTTACAACACCAACCGCTGCTGCAGTTGTAGAAAACTTCGGCATTAACTTAATAAC
>Ga0105357_10000743_pt1 | contig 17404 bp, 19 predicted proteins | sample GOMGulsemesocosm_4_FD_83660 | JGI IMG/M metagenome (GOLD analysis project Ga0105357, IMG submission 83660) | Methane-oxidizing microbial communities from mesocosms in the Gulf of Mexico - GOM15B Gulf of Mexico | ecosystem: Environmental > Aquatic > Marine > Cold seeps | place: USA: Gulf of...
CCGAGGGCACGTCGCTGACTTTCAGGCCATGGGCTTCAGCCTTGGCAACCGAAGACGAACCAGGACGCAGACCGACGGTGACATCCACGCCGGAATCGTTCAGGTTGCAAGCGTGTGCGTGGCCCTGGGAGCCGTAACCGATGATGGCCACTTTTTTGCCCTGGATGATGCTCAGGTCACAATCTTTATCGTAATAAACGTGCATGAAATTCCCCTGTTTCTAGGCAGACCCTGTCCGGATCTGCTGTGTGATTAGATGCTCAGAACCTTCTCGCCACGGGCGATGCCCGAGACGCCGGTGCGTACCACTTCGATGACGGTGGTTGGCCCAATCGCCTCGATAAAACTGTCCAGCTTGTCGGACGTACCTGCCAGCTGCACTGTATAGACACTGCTGGTCACATCGACAATCTGCCCGCGGAAGATATCAGTGGTGCGCTTGACTTCGGCGCGCTGGGCACCGGTCGCCTTGATCTTGACCAGCATCAACTCGCGCTCGATGTGTGAACCCTCTGACAGGTTCACCAGTTTGACCACCTCGATCAGCTTGTTGAGGTTCTTGGTGATCTGCTCGATAACCTCGTCATGCCCGACGGTAGTCAGCGTCAGGCGCGACAGCGTCGGATCTTCGGTCGGCGCGACCGTCAACGTTTCGATGTTGTAGTTGCGCTGGGAGAACAGACCTACCACGCGGGACAAGGCGCCGGGCTCGTTTTCCAGCAACACGGATATTATATGTCTCATCATGTGCGCTCCGTCTTGCTCAGCCACATATCGCGCATCGAGCCGTCCTTGATGTGCATCGGATACACGTGCTCGGAGTTGTCAACGCGAATATCCATGAACACCAGCTGGTCACGATTGGCAAAAGCGCGCTCCATCGCGGGCTTGAGATCTTCCAGCTTCTCCACACGGATACCTACGTGACCGTAGGACTCGGCCAGCTTGACGAAGTCCGGCAACGACTCCATGTAGGAGTGCGAATGCCTTGCGCCATATTGCATATCCTGCCACTGACGCACCATGCCCAGGGCCTGGTTGTTCAGCGTAATGATCTTGATCGGCAAGTTATATTGCATGCAGGTGGACAGTTCCTGAATATTCATCTGGATACTACCCTCCCCCGTTACACAGGCCACCTGGGCATCCGGGAAGTGCAACTTGACGCCCATAGCGGCCGGAAAGCCGAATCCCATGGTGCCGAGACCGCCGGAATTGATCCAGCGATTGGGCTTGTCGAATGGATAGTACTGCGCCGCAAACATCTGATGCTGCCCCACATCGGACGTAACATAGGCATCACCCTGCGTCACCTCCCAGAGCGTTTCGATAACCTTCTGCGGCTTGATGATGGAACCGTCGCCCTCGTTATACGGGAACAGGCGGCCCTCGCCACGCCACTCGGCAATCTGCTTCCACCAACTGGCCAGCGTCTCCTTCGCAGGACGCAGGTTATGCTCCTTGACCATGGCAACCATTTCGCTGAGCACGCTGTCGACCGGACCGACGATCGGCACGTCCGCCCGAATAGTCTTGGAAATGGACGCTGGGTCAATATCGACGTGAATGATCTTGGCATTCGGACAGAACTTGCTCGCGCCATTGATAACGCGATCATCAAAACGCGCACCAACGCAAAGAATTACATCGCTGTGGTGCATGGTCACGTTGGCTGTGTAGCTCCCGTGCATGCCCAGCCAGCCGATATATTGCGGATCAGTACCCGGATAGGCGCCCAGACCCATCAGCGTATTGGTAACCGGCACGCCGAGCTCGCGGGCAAGCTCGGTAAGCTGGGCTGAACCGCCACCCAGAATGACGCCACCACCGGAATAGATAACCGGACGCTTGGCCTCGACCATCAGGTCCAGCGCCTTGCGAATCTGACCCGAGTGCCCCCGAACCGCGGGACTGTAGGAGCGCAACTTGACCTTCTTCGGGTAGCTGTACTCGAACTTTTCCGCTGGATTGGTCATGTCTTTCGGAATATCCACGACCACAGGACCCGGGCGTCCGCTTTGCGCAATATAAAAAGCTTTCTTGATGACCTCGGGAATTTCCCGAGGATCCTTGATCATGAAACTGTGTTTCACGATAGGACGGGAGATACCGACCATGTCGGTCTCCTGGAAGGCGTCGGTACCGACCATGTTGCTGGCCACCTGGCCGGAAAGCACCACCATGGGGATCGAGTCCATGAAGGCGGTTGCAATTCCCGTAATGGTGTTGGTCGCGCCGGGACCCGAGGTCACCAGAACCACGCCAGCCTTGCCTGACGCGCGCGCATAGCCATCAGCCATATGTGCTGCAGCTTGCTCATGGCGCACCAGAATATGCTCGACCTCGTCCTGGCGAAAAATCGCATCATAGACATGCAACAGGGCACCCCCGGGGTACCCGTAAATATATTTAACACCCTCGTCACGCAATGAGCGGACAACCATCTCAGCGCCGGATAAAAGCTCCACTTTAGAATCACCTCTAGCTTGTCGCCCGTCACGGACGGGCAACAGGGTACCTGTTTACTGCTCGGCAGAGCATTGACAACGGTGGTTGCCATGCATCAGCTTGACTACGTGCAATGGAGGCAGGTCCTGTTGGTGCCGGACTTGCCTCACCCAGCGCGAGGTAGCGCGTGCGGGTGCCAGGCCAGGAGCTGGCGGATTTCGCCACCTGGTTTGAGCAACAAAGCCTTCCGATTCGGTAGCCTAGTGGGCGCCAATATCAGACTGCTCATGTGAACCACGAATTGTTTACACTCAAGCGCCACAAGTCAAGCCAAGTTGGACGAAAGCATGACATCAGGCACAGCGTATGCAGAGACCTCTGGCCAATCTTCAGACGTCAGTTATATTAGACACGCCAATAACCACAACACATGGATGGAAAACGCATGCACAAGACGCTACTCGCACTTACCTTCTGCCTGTTGAGCAGCGTCGTCGCTGCCGAGCAAATGTACCGCTGGATCGACGACCAGGGCGTTCCTCAGTTCGGCCAGCAGCCGCCAGAAGGCAAGACTTACCAGCGTATTGATGTTAACTCCCCACCACCGCCGGGCGGCACGTTGCGCGCCCCTGCGCCCCTGCCGCAGAGCGCTACTGCAAAGGCGCCCGAGGAAGAGGATCAAAGCATCAGTGATGAAGCCCTGGCGGCCAAGCGGAAGGAGCAGTGCGCAAAGATTCGCGGCAACCTGCAGACCATGGAACGCAACCCGCGCCTAAGCAAGACGACCGATGCTGGTGAAACCGTACGCATTGGCGAGGACGAGCGTCAGGAGATGATGGCTCAGGCCCGTGCGGATCTGGCCGAATTCTGTAGCGAATAGAGCTCCTGTCGCCTCACAAGGCGAGGCTTTTCAATCCGCCGCGGCCAGTCGGTCGATGCGCGCGAGAATGCGTAGCAGATCAGCGTTGCGCCGGCCCAGGTGCAGAAAGGATTGCTCGCCCATGGGGCTGATCTGGCAAGGGCCAAGTGTGGTTAGACCTTGCTCGGCCATGCTCTTCATGCGCGGAATGAAAATCCACTGCAGCCACTGCTCGAAGCTCATGGTATCGATACAGAAGGGCTGAACGCTTGCCATCTGAATCGCGCTGGGCGCCTGAACGGACCAGAGCCTCAGCATTTTCAACTCGCCCTCAAGCTCGGCCAGAGCATGCAGCATTTGCACCTGACCGACCTCCTTCACGACGTGACACGCGCCCGCTGACGCGCTTCGGCAGCGCCTGCAGCGTTACCCTGTTGTTCGCGCGCCCTGGCTATCAGCTCCCACAGACCCGCTTGCAAGGTTGGCCGGCCCCCGGCATAGCTCAAGCCGCGCTGAGCCATCTGCTCGGCCTGAGCCGCATCGCCCTGGGCCAGACGTACCTGAGCCAGACGGTAGAAAACCTGCGGCTCACGCGGTGCAATGCGCATGGCGCGCTCCAGACTGGAAGAAGCGCCGCCCAGGTCACCACGGCCTTCCTGATCACGCGCTGCGGTCAACAACGCCAGCACCGGTCCGTCAAGCTGCTCGTCCTGCTGCAAGCTCGAACCCCCGCCCGCACCCGTGCTGGTGCCCGGGCTGCTGAAGCCACCGCCACCTTGCGGCTGCACATCTACCGGATAGGACTGAATCGGCTGCGAACCGCCCGCCTGATCTGGGACCATGACCACAACCGCTCCGTCGGTACGTCGCTCAGCCTGCTGCTGAACCGGCGCCTGGGCGCCCGGCGAATAGGTTATATCCTCGTTCGACACTGGGCGCCCAGAATCGACTACCGGGATAGAGCCGCCGGTACCCGCGCAGCCGACCAGAATCGTGGCAATGGCCAGCAGGCCGGGAAGTCTCATCTGCATTTTTGAATCCTCTGTGATCACTGCAGCCAACCGCGAATGGTATCCATCACGCGGTTGGCACCATCTTTCAATCCTTCCTCACTCAGCACCGGGTTGCAACCCGGTCCAGGCAATGGCTGATAGCCGGCGCGGTAGGGCATCTGAATGCTGCCCTCACAGCTCGGATCACTGCCCATTCCGGTTTCGGCGTCAACCCAGGCCATTACGACACCCTGCACTGGTGCACCATTGAGGCTGCGGGGATGCGCTTGAGCCATGAACTCGCTCCATACCTGCAGGGCACCTGAGGCGCCGGTCAGCCCGGTATTGCTGTTGTCATCCCGGCCGATCCAGGCTACAGCCAGCAGATCATCGGAAAACCCGGCGAACCAGCTGTCACGAAGATCGTTGGTCGTGCCCGTCTTGCCCGCCAGACGCACATTACTGTTAATCTTGTTGTAGGCCGACCTGCCAGTGCCCTCGCTCATCACCCGCGTCATGGCCTGTTGCAGCAGGAATATGCTGGCCGAATCGAAACGCTGCTCGACTTCGAAAGGATACCGGCGCAAGGGGTCACCTTCAGTGGTCAGTACGTTGCGGATAGCGCGCAAGGGCGTATTGAAGCCACCTGTCGCCAACGTCTGATACATGTCCGTGACCTGCATAGGTGTCATCGAGCCGGATCCCAACAACATCGAGGGAAAGGCCGGCCAGTCGTGATCCACTCCCATACGTCTGACCGTTTCGAGTACCGATGGCACGCCCAGATCAACTCCGAGACGAACAGCAGCCTGGTTATAGGACCGGCTCAGCGCCTGATGCAGCGGCACCCAACCGTGGCTCTCGCGGTCGTAGTTTTGCGGGGTCCAGGTCTGCCCCGGCTCTGCCTGCAGGGCAATGGGAGCGTCCTCGACCAGGGTAGTCAGAGCATATTCCTGCGGCCGCTCCAGGGCCGTGAGGTAGATCGCCGGCTTGACCAACGAACCGATGGGCCGCGAGGCATCCAGCGCTCGATTGAATCCCTGGAAACGCGGATCCGAGCCTCCGACCAGTGCCAGGATCTCGCCACCCTGTGCGCTGGTAACAACCATCGCTGACTCCAGGGGGCTTGGCGCATCCGCCCGGGTCAGCCGCTTTACCGTACTTTGCACGGCCTGTTCCGCCTTCTTCTGCATCAGCGGATCAAAGCTGGTGAAAATCCGCAGGCCTTCGCTGGTCAAATCCTCGTCGCGATAATCCTCGCGCAACTGGCGCTTCACCAGATCCATAAAAGCAGGGTAACTGGTGTCCGCCATGCTGCCCCGGGCTGAAACGTCCAGAGGCATTGCCATGGCCTTATCGGCCTGCTCCTGGTCCACCATACCCTGCTCCGCGAGCATGCCTATCACCAGGTCCCGGCGCGCCTTAGCCCGCTCCGGGTGGCGCCGCGGATTGAACAGCGAGGGCCCTTTGACCATACCCACCAACAGCGCCACCTGGTGCAGCTGCAATTCATGCAATGGTTGCGAAAAGTAGTACTGACTGGCCAGACCAAAGCCATGTACTGCGCGGCGGCCATCCTGCCCGAGAAACACCTCGTTCAGGTAGGCCTCGAGAATCTCTTCCTTGGAGAAATGGGCCTCGAGCAGAACCGCCATGATCGCTTCGGTACCCTTACGGATCAGGTTGCGGTCACTGTTGAGATAGAAATTTTTCACCAGCTGCTGGGTCAAAGTGCTGCCGCCCTGCACCACGCCACCGGCGCGCACGTTGGCATACATCGCGCGGGCTATACCCCGCGGAGAAACGCCAAAATGCTGGAAGTAGTCGCGATCTTCCACCGCGACAAGCGCCTCGACCAGAAATGGCGGCGTCTGCTCCAGGCGGATGAGAATTCGGTCTTCGTTGTGAGCAGGGTAAATCCCGCCGATCAACAGTGGCTCCAGACGCCCCATAACCGGATCGCCTGCCCCACCCAGACTGGCAACCTGATCGCCCTGGAACTGCACTCGGAGCAACTGCGCGGGCTCGGTACCCTCGAAAAACTGGAAGCCACGGGTATAAACGTCGACCCGGCTGCCGTTGACGGAGATCTGCCCGGGCTGCTTCGCAGAATCAGCCTTACGGTAGCCCAGGGCGCTGAGCTCGGTAAGAAAATCGTCGCGACTGAGGTTCTGACCGGCAAAAAGCTCCAGGGGCCTGGCGAACACCTTCGCCGGCACAGCCCAGCGCTTACCCGTGAACTTCTCCTGCACCACCGCATCGAGATAGATCGTCAGGCCGGCAAGCAGTACCAGACCGACCAGTCCAAGTTTGAGAAACAGGCCCGACCAACCATGCCATAACCCTTTCTTCCTGACGCTACCGCGTTTCTTAGCCATAAACCTCTGCACTTAAATTAAGAGGCGTCATCGGCCTGCGCCGGCGATCGCAACTGTTTGCGGTTGGCCTGAACTCGACCAACCCGCATAATGAACTTTTTGCCTTTCAAAGCAAGGATACAACGTGAGCCAAACACTGCTGAATGCCCTGCAGAATCCTGACCTGTTCGACCATCCGGTAGATGCGTTCACCCTGATGGAAACGCACATCTCCTGGATCCTCCTGACCGGCGACTACGTATACAAGATCAAAAAGCCGGTCAACTTCGGATTCCTGGATTATTCCACACTCGACCGGCGTCAGCATTTCTGCCAGGAGGAGGTGCGGCTTAACCGACGGCTTGCGCCCGATCTATATCTGGACGTGATAAGCGTTCATGGCAGTGAAGACGCCCCGAATCTGCGCGGCGAAGGCCCTGCCATCGAATATATGGTCAAGACCCGGCAATTTCGCCAGCAGGATCTTCTCGGCAACATGCAGCGCGCAGGCAATCTCGAAGCTCGGCACATCGACAGCATGGCCAAAAAACTGGCTACATTTCACCAGCAAATTGAATCCGCCAGTACGGAAGCGCCCTGGGGCGAGCCGGACAGTCTGCACGCTCCGGTAGCGGAAAACTTCACTGACATTCGCGGCCTACTTAGCGATGCGGCCGACCTGCAACAACTCGATCAGCTTGAACAGTGGGCGCATAGTACCTTTCAGCGCCTTATTCCCCAACTGCTCCAGCGCAAGGCAGGTGGTTTTATACGCGAATGTCATGGCGACATCTATCTTGATAACGTCACCCTGATAGACGGCGAAGTTACCCTCTTTGATGGCATCGAGTTCAACGACGCCTTCCGCTGGATCGACGTGATGAGTGACGTGGCGTTCATGGCCATGGATCTGGAGGATCGCGGGCTCAATGGGCTCGCCCAGCGCTTCGTCAATGGCTACCTGGAACACACCGGCGACTACGCCGGTCTCGCCCTGCTCGACTACTACAAGGCTTACCGGGCAATGGTCCGAGGCAAGGTCGCGCTGCTGCGCCTGACGCAGCCAGGAGTCAGCGAGCAAGAGCGCCAGGAAGTACTCGCGCGCTATTACAGTTACGCCAATCTGGCGGAACGCTACACCCATGTCCCACTGCGCTTCGGTGTTCTCACCCAGGGTGTCGCCGGCGCGGGCAAAAGCACCATCGCGCTGCACCTTGTGGAGGAACTCGGCGCCATTCGCCTGCGCTCGGACGTAGAACGCAAACGTCTGTTTGGCAGCGCCAGCGGCGGCCAGCTCGATGCCGGCCTGTATTCCGCCGACCTCAACGAAAAAACCTATGCACAACTGGCAGATCTCACCGTGCAAGTGTTGGCTGCCGGCTACCCCGTGGTAGTGGACGCTGCCAACCTGAAGCACTCACAGCGCGAGTTGTTGCGTCAAGCAGTCGAGAATCAGGGCGTCCCCTGCTTGATTCTTCGCTGCACGGCGTCGGTCGAAACTCTGGAGCAACGTATCAACCAGCGCCAGCAACAGGGAACGGATCCCTCCGATGCGGATATCAATGTGGCGCGGCATCAGCTTGCAAAGCTGGAGGAGCTGACCGCCGATGAACAGCTGTACAGCATGGATGTAGCCACGGATGCAGCCGACAGCCTGACCCACCTGGTCAAACGCCTGCGCGAACGTTTCTAGGCCTCAAAGTGGCGCGGCTGTACCTATCAGTCGCGTCGCACTACACTGGTCCCAGGGAACCAATAAAAAGAAGCCCAGGCCATGCAAAAACCAATCAACATCGCTCCTGGCGAGCAGACCATAATTGCCTGCGCGCCAAACCCGCCCACTACTCTATTACCCGTTGCACGAGTGTTGCTGCCGACCCCTATACGGGGAGGTCTAACATGATCGACGACGAGCTCCTCGCCATGCGCAATCTGGGCAAAACATCCGCACAGTGGCTGCATGCTACCGGCATTCACAACCGCGCCGAACTGCACCGGCAAGGACCGGTCGGCGCATACTGCGCGGTTCGTGACCGGGGATTCCGAGCCTCAAAGGCTTTGCTGTTCGCCATCGCCGGCGCTCTTCAGGGTGTGCACTGGAATGAACTGGATCCAGACTACAAGGCGCAGCTACTTGAGCAGCTTAGGCAGCGCCAGGCCCAGCGGTAAGACCGGTCCGGTATCAGACCAGCCTCCAATAGTTGAAGCCGATCACGCTGGAAGAAATTTATGTTGGCGGTAGCCGAACCCACTGCAGTATCTTAGACCTCATGGTCAAGGTTTCTCGGGCTTGTGCGACCGATAGCTTGAGGTCTAGCCGGAAACAGGAATACAAAAAAGGAATTCCCACATGTACCTCATCGGTGATCAACCTCCCTACGCAGAGAAGCTCATCAACGCACTCCAGCTCATTCCGGAGCAGCTGCTGGACGGCCTGCCGCCCTGCGGCGAGCCGATTGCGCTCGATGCAGTGAACGACCTTTACGAGCATGTCGGCAACAATCGCATTTATCTTCTGCAATCGGGGCTGCTGCATGCGGTCATCGAAGACAAACCTCTGTTCTACATCCAGGAAGGCGACCTGATCGGACTGCGTCAGGGACTCAACACCGCGCCCTGCACCTATCGCAGCGATGAGCCGCTGATGCTGGTTCCCTATGATCGCGAGCAGCTGTTCAAGCATATTCACGGCAATAGCCAGCGACAGGAGCAGTTCACCCAGTACATCCTCGGACAGGCCGCATTGATGTCTGACGCCCTGGCCTACAGCCGGCCGCCCGAAGTGCGGCCAGTGACAGGGTTCCAGCACTTTCCGGCTGGCGCAGAACTGATTCGCCAGGGCGATGAGGCAGACCATGTGTTCATTATTACAGAGGGGCACGCCGAAGCCTTTGTTCAGGGAATCAAGGTGGGAGACGTGCAGAAAGACGAGATCTTCGGCGCAATGGCGCTGTTTACCCAGGAGAAACGCTCAGCGACCGTGATCGCTAGCACGGCCACCACGGTAATGATGATCCCCAAGGAGCAGTTTCTCGCATTGATGCAGAGCAACCCGCGGATTGCCCATAGTCTGATCGAAAGCATGGCCCGCCGGATCGATCTTATGAACAAGGAACTGACGCAGTTCAAGCAGGCAACACGATAATTCGAACTGTCGCTTGACATGCGAATGAGAATCTATATTATTAGCAACAAGCCGTTGCGAGACGGCCCGTTGATAGCAGCTTGCTCCAAGCCGTTATCTCCTCATCAGGCTAATCACGGATTAGGCCCGCTCACTGAGCGGGCCATTTTTTTGCCTGAGGATCCAGCTACTCCCAGTTGGCGCAGTAATCCTGCGCCGCCAATCCGGGCGTGAGCCAGACAAAATCGGTTTCGCTACGGTCGGGTAGCCCACCACCCGCCTCGACCAGCATGACCACCAGCGGAGCTGCCGGCCCGTCTGCCGGCCAATGCAGTGGCGCACCCAGATCCTTGCGAACGTGATAGTTACCCGCCAGCAGTAGCGCCGGTGTTGGCGCCGCCGCCAACTGCTCGGCCATCCGCTGATCTCGCCCCTGCTGTATGCGCAACATGGCTGGAAACGCATCTTCAGGTAACTTGCCGCAATGTGAAGTACTGATCAGCTCGTTAAGCTCCGCAATAGCGTCGGGAGCATATACACCGGTCTCGGCAGCAGGAGCACGGTGTATGGCGCGCATTTCTTCTTCGGTCAGGTTAGCCGCCAACAGCCGCTCGGATTCGGTCAAACCCCAACGCACCAGGGGTCCGTACAACTGCCAGTCCCATCCTTGGCTCCAGCCAAGCTGCTGTTCCAGCTTGGCTTCGTCCCGCGCTAGCTCCCCTTGCAGCCGATCCACTGCAGGCTGCTGGCCAGGCTCGATCATCTCCATCAGCAACGCGCCTTGTTGACGCTTGGCCTGTAGCCTTTGCAGCAGCCATAGCTGCAACCGATGATGATCGGGGTTGTCATGCTTTTCGCCGATCAGTACGTGGGGCGCAGAAGCCAGGCTTTCGACCAACATGACGGGCGTCAGCCAGATGCCGTTGGCCGTATCCAGCACCATTCCCACATGGGGATCATTCTGTCCTTCCGGGCTAATCCAGGCGGGCAGTTCTTCGCCCCGGGCAACCAGTGCCCAACTGCATACCAGCAATACAAGTAAAGGGCGCATGGCTACCTCAGGCAATAATCAGTGGACAATCCAGCCGTGGGTGTCTGGCAACCTCGACCTCGACGCCGAATACTTGCTGTATACGCTCGGCCTGCAGCACCTCCCAGGGGGTCCCCAAGGCAGCAACGCAACCGCGGTCCAGCATGAGCAGCCGATCCGCGTAACAGGCGGCCAGATTGAGATCATGGAGTACTAACAATACCGCATTACCCCGCCGGGCGATCTCACGGGCCGATTGCAGAATGAGTCTTTGATGGGCGAGATCGAGTGATGCCGTGGGCTCGTCGAGCAACAGGCACGCCGGCTCGGCGGCATCCCAGATTTGTGCAAGCACGCGCGCCAAATGCACGCGTTGGCGTTCACCGCCCGACAGCGCCAGATAGCTCCGTTGGCGTAGATGATCAATGTCGGTAGCGTGCATGACCTCAGCTACCACACGCCGATCCTCGTCATGCCCGGCGGCATGGGGCAAACGCCCAAGAAGCACCACCTCCTCGACGCTGAAAGCAAAGGCCAACGAGGAAGATTGCGGCAGCACCGCCAGACGTCGGGCGCGTTGAGCAGCCGGCCATGCCGCCAGGGGTCTGCCCGCCAGTTTGATATCACCCTCGGGATGTGACAGTTCACCGCTCAGCGTGGCGAGCAATGTGCTCTTGCCGGCGCCGTTGGTGCCCAGTACCGCCAGCACTTCGCCACTGCGGAGCTGAAACTCGATTCCTGTGAGGATTTGACATCCACCCCGGGCACATCCCAGTTGGCTCACCGTCAGCATCACCACCCCCGGCGCTGCGAACGCAGCAGCAGGATCAGAAAGAAAGGCGCACCCAGCAGCGCGGTGAGAATGCCGATCGGCAATTCCGCAGGCGCAATGACCAGTCGCGCCACCACGTCGGCTATTAATAGCAGGCTGGCTCCCAACAGGACCGATCCGGGCAACACCCATCGGTGATCAACACCCAGCATCAGCCTGACCAGATGGGGCACGACCAGACCGACAAAGCCAATCAACCCGGCCACAGCCACACACGCGCCTACCCCCAGCGCCGTGAGCAGAATCAGCTCGCGCTTGATTCGCTCGACCTCGATGCCAAGGTGGCGCGCCTCGGATTCGCCAAGCAGCAGCGCATTCAGTGCCCGTGCCTGGCGCGGCAGCCGCCAGCCAATCAACCCGCAGCAAAGACCCAGCGCAACGACTCTCGGATAAGTGGCAGAACCCAGGCTGCCCATATTCCAGAACGTGAGCATGCGGAGCATTCGGTCGTTAGCCAGATAGCCCAGGAGTCCGATCAGCGCGCCACTGATCGCGGCAATGGCGATACCCGCCAGCAACATGCCGGCCACCGATGTGCCCTGGTCGGTCTGCCCCAGCCGATAGACCAGCAGCGTCGTGATCACGCCGCCACCAAAGGCACCCATGACCGTTGCATAGGGCAGCAAGGGTTCAGGTATCTCCGCTATCCACCAGGTGCCGAGCACGATGACTACTGCCGCGCCCAGAGCCGCGCCACTGGACACGCCAACCAAGCTGGGATCCGCCAGGGGATTGCGAAACAGCCCCTGCATGACCGCACCGGTCAGAGCCAGGGTGCTGCCCACCAGAAGCCCCATCAGCGTTCGCGGCAATCTGATCTGTTCAATGATGGCCTGCGAATCGCCTTGGGAAGCGAGCAGACCCAGCGTGTGGCCTAGCGCGGTCAGTGTATCTAGCGGCGCGATATTGACCGCCCCCAGACCCAGCGAGAGCACAAACGCGATCAGCAATAGCAGACCAAGACCTAGCAGTATGATCGTTTGCAGGCGAATCCGGGCAATCATCCGCTGCTCCTGGCAACTCGAATGCCAGCCAGCCATGGCGTCAGATGCCTCAGCAATAGCGCCATGCACTGGCGTTGCCCGATGGTGGTGGAGATAATGACGCTATGAAAGACGACGATGATTTCCTTCCCTCTCCTCTGTGCCGATTCGATCAGCTGGCCGATCCCGGTAGTCTTTCGGTCCATCGCGGCGGTGAGATGCTGATGGTGATACGCCAGGGAACGCAGGTGTACGTGTATCTCAATCGCTGCCCCCATCGCGGTATTCCGCTGGAATGGGTGCCCGACCAGTTTCTCGACAGCTCTGGCAGGCTGATCCAATGCGCCAGTCACGGCGCGCTGTTTTTGCCGGAAAGCGGTGAATGCGTCGCGGGGCCCTGCGCCGGCGCCTATCTTCAGAGCCGTCCATGCCACGTCGGCAACGGGCTGGTCTGGCTCGACTGACCCTGGCACCAAACCCGCACCGATCATAGCTGCACCGGCAACTGACCCGCCACCTCGAGCCCTTCACTGGTGGGTATGACCGACCAGGCGATGATCTCGACGCCTCGGGATGCGGCCAGACGCAGTAACCGTCCGTACTCGGGATCGATCTCGTCCGCCGGGCGCACCTGGTCGATACCCGAATGCATTACGCAAAAAAGCAGACAGGTCCGCCGACCGGCGTCAGCCAGGGTTGTCAGTTCACGTAGATGTTTTTGACCGCGCAGACTGACCGCATCGGGAAAAGCCCCCACGCCTTCGCCAACAGCCATGGTTACACTCTTTACCTCGACGACGCACTCTCCTGGCCCGCTGAGCATGAAATCGAATCGACTCTCACCCCCGGGGAGCCGCACTTCGGCTCGCACGTCTGCATAACCGGCAAGAGGTGTGATCAGATCCCGTGCCAGCGCTGCAGCCACCACCCTATTGGCCCGCGCACTGTGGATACAGGCTAGGCCACCTGCCTCGGAGTCGACCAGTTCCCAACTGCCAGGCAGCTTGCGCCCCGCCTTCTGCTCCAGGCCCACCCATACCCGGCTGCCGGGCTCGGCGCAGCCTTTCATCGATCCTGTGTTCGGGCAGTGCACGGTTATCTCGCGGCCATCATCCAGCAGCACGTCGGCGAGAAAGCGCTTGTAGCGCCGCTGCAAAACGCCACCTTGCAACCGGGGCGTAAAAGGAATCAGCCGAGCAGACATCAACGCAACCCCCGATCAAGCCTCTCGACCGCCTGCGCGAGCCGGTCCAGGGACGCCGTATAGGCAAAACGTACATGTTCATGCTGGCGATAGTCACCAAAATCCAGGCCTGGCGTGATCGCCAGATGCTGGTTCTCCAGCAGATGCCGACACAAGGCAGCGCCGTCATCGCTGAACTTTCCAACATCGGCATAGAGGTAGAAGGCACCCTGCGGCGTCACCGGTATGGCAAAGCCCATATTGCGCAAGGCTGGCAGCAGAAAATCACGGCGCGCCTGGAAGGCCTGCCGACGCGCTTCGCAAATGGCCTGCGTTTCCTCCTCAAAGGCTGCCAGCGCTGCCAGTTGCGCCATATGTGGCGCACAGATGTACAGATTCTGAGCCAGCTTCTCCAGCTCGGGAATGGCATCCTCCGGAGCCACCAACCAGCCCAGCCGCCAGCCGGTCATGCCGAAGTACTTGGAAAAACTGTTCAGTACGAACGCGTCCGGCGCGACCTCCAGCACCGAGCTAGCCTGGCAGTCGTAGGTCAGTCCGTGGTAGATCTCGTCAACCACCAGATGCCCACCCAAACGCCGTGTGGTGTCGGCCATCGCTCGCAACTGCTGACGGTCCAGCAGCGTACCAGTGGGGTTGGCAGGTGACGCAGCCAAGACCATCGCGCAGGTCTCGTCCCAATGCTCCTCTATCAAGGCAGGGGTCAATTGATAAGCACTGAGCGGACCGGTCGGAATCATCCTGGCGTGCGCCCCGAGCAGACCGAGGAAATTGCGATTGCACGGGTAGGAGGGGTCGGCCATCAGCACGGCCTGCCCCGGGTCGACAAGCAGCGACGCAACAAGAAGCAGTGCGGCAGAGCCACCGGGCGTGACCACCACTCGTCCCGGGTCCAGATCCACCCCGTAGCGCGTAGAATAGGATGCCGCAATAGCCTCGCGCAGGGCCGGTAGCCCCAGCGCCGGGGTGTAGCCCGTGTGACCGTTGGCAAGCGCCGCCTGACCGGCACGCACTATTGGTCCCGGCGACGAGAAGTCAGGCTCGCCAATTTCCATATGGATCACATCATGGCCCTGCGACTCCAGCCGCTTGGCCCGCGCCAGCACGCTCATTACGTGGAATGCCTGAATGCTGCGTGTGCGTTCCGCCCAACCCTGCCTGCGCATGCATACTCCCTGGATTCAGGGTCGCTGCCCTGGTGAATTTCGCCGAATGATACCCGTCCAGAGCGGACCAGGCAGCCTGTTTAGTTTGACCTGCATCAAGCCGACCAACCTTCTGACGGCAAACAGTAGCGCGCTTGATCAGGTTCTGGTAGTTTTGCCCGCTTGCATGCCACTGGCTGCACCCTCAGGCCATCCGCGACGTGGGCCTGGCACTGGAAGATCGAGCACAAAAGTGAGGGGTTCCCATGCCCAGCAATGCCAAAGAAAAGAGTTCTATGTTGATCCGCGGGTTCGCACCCTACAAGGAAAAGAAAGGCGAGGAGTACATGAGCGAGCAGCAGCTCGAACACTTCGCCGCCATTCTCAACGGCTGGAAGCGCGAGCTGATGGAAGAGGTAGACCGCACCGTGCATCACATGCAGGATGAGGCCGCCAACTTTCCGGACCCGGCCGATCGTGCGAGCCAGGAAGAGGAGTTCAGCCTCGAACTCCGCGCCCGTGATCGCGAACGCAAACTGATCCGTAAAATCGATCAGACCCTGCAGCGAATTGAAGATGACGATTACGGCTTCTGCGATTCCTGTGGTGTCGAGATCGGCATACGCCGTCTGGAAGCGCGCCCGACCGCAACGCTGTGTATCGATTGCAAGACCCTTGCCGAAATCAAGGAAAAGCAGGTCGGCAGCTGATCCGTCCCCGGCCGTCCAACCCTCCCCGTTTGCGGAGCCAGGGTTGGACGCCTCGCTTTGCCTGCTGAACCAGGCTGCTCTCCATGTTGAAACCTGACAGCCCCTACCTCGGACGCTTCGCTCCGACTCCCAGCGGGCACCTGCACTTTGGCTCCCTGCTCGCCGCCTTGGCCAGTTACCTGGACGCTCGCGCTCGTGGCGGTCAGTGGTTGGTGCGCATGGAGGATCTTGATCGCCCACGCAACAAATCCGGCGCAGCTGAACATATTCTGCAGACTCTGACTGCCCATGGTCTGTGCTGGGATGGCGACGTGCTGGCTCAGACTGAGCATGAGCCCCACTATCAGCAACAGATCGAAAGCTGGCTAGCTCAGGGTCTGGCCTACTACTGCAGCTGTTCTCGTAGTGATCTGGCGGTGCATGGCGGGGTTTATCCCGGTACCTGCCGCGAGCGGCATCTGCCAGCTTCGCCCGATCACGCGATCCGCTTGCGGGTATCCAACAACCCGATCGGCTTTACCGATCGATTGCAGGGCGACTTCAGTCAGCGGTTGGAAAGCGAGACAGGCGACTTCGTTATCCGTCGCCGCGACGGGGTCATTGCCTATCAACTGGCGGTGGTCATGGACGACATAACCCAGGGCGTGACCGACATCGTCCGCGGTGCCGACCTGCTCGACTCCACGCCTCGTCAGCTTTGGCTCTATGAACTGCTTGGCGCCACACCGCCCACCTATATGCACATCCCGTTGATGATGACCCAGCGCGGCGAGAAACTGAGCAAGCGGCTAGGCTCGACCCCCATCCAGGCCAGCCAGGCGCCAGCCAGCCTGTACGCTGCACTGTCCGCACTCTGCCAGCAACCGCCGGGCGAGCTTCAGGATGCAACGGCCGCAGAGATTCTGGCCTGGGCAACCGCCCATTGGCAGCCGCAAAAAATGCCGGCCGAACGCGAAATCCTGATGGCAGTTCAGGCCACCACAGGTGGCGGTTGATTGCCACGCTTGGCAATCAGGGCCGGCCTGATTACCCTATTGCTTCGTTCGGGCTGCGGCTGGCTAGCTCGCAGACCACCCACGACGGTCCGCTGTCGTCGATCTATGGATGCCCATGTATATCTACCGCCTGGTTCTCTTGCTGGTGATCGGCATATACCTGTTCTCGCCCGCCATCATGGATTGGTGGATCGAGCCTCAGGGCGCCTGGTATCGCCCCTATATGCTCTGGCTGATTCTAATCATCGCCGGCATTGTCTTGCAGAGTCCGAAAGATGCCGATGAGCTTTGAGCTGAGTCATCTGCTGCTGGTCAGCATTGTCTATCTGCTGACCCTGTTCGGCGTTGCATGGGTAACCGAACGGGGCCTGTTGCCGCGCGCGCTGATGCAGCATCCGGCGGTGTACACACTTTCGCTAGGCGTTTACGCCAGTGCCTGGGCTTTCTACGGCACGGTCGGACTGGCTTACGAATATGGCTACGGCTTCCTCAGTTACTATCTGGGCGTATGCGGCGCTTTTTTGCTCGCACCGGTCCTGCTTAATCCGATCCTGCGCATCACCCGTACCTATCAATTGTCATCCCTCGCCGATCTGTTTGCCTTTCGCTTCCGCTGACCGGCGGCAGCGCAATCATCTGAGTGCCCTGTGTGGAATAGCTAGAAGTCGATCTCCCTGAGACTCAGCCATAACGCAGCTCACAATTCCAGTCGTACAGCCGCTTGAGCG
>Ga0105357_10000744_pt1 | contig 17392 bp, 15 predicted proteins | sample GOMGulsemesocosm_4_FD_83660 | JGI IMG/M metagenome (GOLD analysis project Ga0105357, IMG submission 83660) | Methane-oxidizing microbial communities from mesocosms in the Gulf of Mexico - GOM15B Gulf of Mexico | ecosystem: Environmental > Aquatic > Marine > Cold seeps | place: USA: Gulf of...
TCAATAACTATTAACGGAAAATAAGCGCCATTCAAGTGTTTAAATTGTGTATTCTTTACTCTAATCGTAGTGTTCAAATTGCAATCCTAAACTGAAACGAAGAAGTTATGCTACGACTATGATTGTAGTCAGTTTAAGGTGTTTATCAAGATATTTTGAAACTTTTTTTATTTGCTACGATGATGTCATTGAGTTTTGAAATAATGAAACGAATGTAAATGAAAGTAATTTTATAGAAGGTATAATAAAAACAGGGCATGTAGCCCTGTTTTTGATGGAATGAAACAATTAATAATCATTCGCTACCTTTAACCGACAGCCGCACCAAGTTTGAAAATAGGTAAATACATCGCTACGATTAAGCCCCCGACTAATGTTCCTAAAATCACCATGATAAAAGGTTCCATTAAACTACTTAAGTTATCAACCAAGTTATCAACTTCTTCCTCATAAAAATCAGCTACTTTGTCTAACATTTTGTCGATAGAGCCTGACTCTTCGCCAATAGCTAACATTTGTACGACCATGTGTGGGAATAATTTAGTTTGCAGCATTGAGTATTGCATGCTTTGTCCTGTTGAAACATCTTCGCGCATTTGCATAACGGCATTGTAATACACGATATTACCTGTAGCGCCGGCCACCGACTCTAAGGCTTCAACTAAAGGTACGCCCGCAGCAGACATGGTGGATAAGGTTCTAGCAAAGCGGGCAATGGCCGATTTATGTAAAATCATACCAATTATAGGCAGCTTTAACATGCTTCGGTCTAGGAAGTAGTTGAATTTTTTAGAGCGCTTTTTAAAGTAACTAAAGGTTTTGACGAAAGCAATCACCGAACCAACAACATAGTACCAATAGGCAACCATCCAATCAGAAAGCCCCATAACCCATAAAGTGAAAGCCGGTAATTCGGCACCAAAGCTGTCAAATAAGTCTTTAAATACAGGGACAACAAAGATTAATAAAATAGCCGTAACAATAAAAGCAACAACCAGAACCGCAATAGGGTAGGTCAGGGCTTTTTTGACTTTTGCTTTGATGGATTCAGATTTTTCTTTGTAGGTGGCAATCTTGTCTAGTAAGCCTTCTAGTACCCCAGCTTGTTCGCCCGCGTCAACCAGGTTACAAAATAATTCATCAAAATAAATAGGGCGCTTATTAAGAGCTTGAGCGAGAGTATCACCTCCTTCAATGTCATTTTTCACCCCAAGCAGTAGTTCAGCCATAGACGGGTTTTCATGACCTTTGCCTATAATATCAAAGGACTGCACTAAGGGGACGCCTGATTCCAGCATGGTGGCAAGTTGCCGAGCAAAGATAGCGATATCTTTGGGGGCAATTTGCGCTTTGGCTTTGGAGAATAAAGGTTTAGGCTTTTTCTTAACGAAAATAATGCGAATACTTTGTCTGCGTAATTCAGCGCGCGCGACAGTTTCACTAAGGGCTGCTATTTCACCATTAATAACTTTGCTATTTTTGTCTTTGCCTTTCCAGACGAAGTCTATTTGTTCTTTGCTTTCAGCCATAATTATTCCCTAGTTACTCGGTCAATTTCTTCCAAAGAAGTAATGCCTTGTTTGATTTTTATTAAACCTGATCTTCTTAAATCATTTACGCCATCCATTTTTGCTTGTTCTCCTAGTTGCATGGCATTACAGCCTTCTAAAATACGCGCCCGCATGGCTTCTGTAATAGGCATCACTTGATAAATTCCGACTCGACCTTTATAGCCATCATTACAGCTATCGCAACCTACGGCTTTAAATACGGTGAAAGTGCCTAATTCTTCTTTTTGGAAGCCGGCCTCTAGTAGAATATTTTCGGGATATTCTGAGTCTGTTTTGCAATGTTCACATAAGCGCCGCGCTAATCGTTGTGCCATAATAAGCAATACCGAGGACACGATATTAAACGCTGGAATCCCCATTTGTAATAGGCGATTCAGTGTTTGCGGGGCATCGTTGGTATGTAGTGTTGATAATACCATGTGACCTGTTTGTGCGGCTTTGACAGCAATTTCTGCGGTTTCAAGGTCACGAATCTCCCCGACCATGATAATGTCAGGATCTTGGCGTAAGAAAGCTCTTAATGCCGTGGCAAAAGTCAGTCCGGCTTTAACATTCATATTAACCTGATTAATACCTTCTACCGTGATCTCGACTGGATCTTCTGCAGTAGAAATATTGCGCTCTACAGTATTAAGAATATTTAAACCAGTGTACAGGGATACGGTTTTACCACTACCAGTAGGACCTGTTACCAGAATCATGCCGTAGGGTTTTTGAATGGCATCAAGGAACAGTTTTTGTTGCTCTGGTTCAAAACCGAGTTTTTCAATACCGAGTTGTGCACTGGTTGGATCTAAAATACGTAGCACTACTTTTTCACCGAAGAGAGTCGGGCAGGTATTGACACGAAAATCAATCGCTTTATTTCGAGAAAGTGTCATTTTTATACGACCATCTTGCGGCACGCGGCGCTCAGCAATATCCATTTTAGACATGACTTTTATACGCGAAACAATACGATGGGCAATATTTGATGGTGGACTGGCAATTTCAGATAACATGCCGTCGCTTCTATAACGGATACGGAAGGTTTTTTCGTAAGGTTCTAAATGAATATCCGATGCGCCTTTCTTAATAGCATCTAATAAAATTTTATTTACAAAGCGCACGATAGGCGCGTCATCTATATCGCTAGTTGGTTCATCCTTGCTTTGCTCGTCGCCAGCGGATAATTCAATATTATCTAAATCCGAGTCTAATAAGTCTGTCATGGACGTATCGGAAGCTTCTAAGAACGATTCAATAGCGACGACCAGTTTATCTTCTTCGACTAAGATGACTTCGGTGGTTAAGCGAGTGTGAAACTTAATGTCGTCTAAGGCTTCGAAGTTTGTTGGGTCAGATAAAGCAATAAAGAGACGATTCCCTCTTTTGAACAGTGGCAAAGCATGATGTTTGCGAATGAGTTGTTCGCTGACCAATCCAGAGGGTAAGATTGATTTATCTATCGCAGATAAATCAAAAAAAGGTAGCCCAAATTCAGTAGCAGCATGAGTGGCAATAACTGAGGCACTAACATATTTATTTTTAACTAGGTAACTAATGAGTGGTGTTTTACTTTTTTTCGCTGCATCGCTATGGATTTTCGCATCAGCTTCAGTTAATAAGCCTTCTTGTACAATGCATTTTAGTAGACCATTAAATTGCATATCTGATGAACTTGCTGCCATAAATTATTGGATTTTTTTATTAGCTGTTGAATAAATATAGATGAAACTAGGCGCTTAGCCAAGTAATTCATGCATAATTAATTAAGTAAATTAATGATAAAGTTACGTATCGATGCTGGCTCAAAGGGCTTATCTAAAATAGCGGAGACCCCCGCATGTTGGATGGCAGCTAGATGCTGACTGTCTTGTTCGCTGGTAATCATGATAATCGGGATGGTTTTTTGTTCGCTTTGACTGCGTATAAACGAAGTTAGCTGTAAACCGTCAATATCAGGCATATTATAGTCAGTGATAATTAAGTCAAAATAGCACTCTTGCAATAGAGGAATAGCCTTACTGCCATCATTTACCTGAGTAATGTTCTCAATGCCAATGTCATTGAGAATCTTGCTAATGTATTTTAGAGCAAGAGGGCTATCGTCAACGAGTAAGACGGCTACATCTTCAATGTCTAGGTGATTTAATACTGCTTTTTCTGGATTGAGATAATCAACGGTTGCCGATAAAGCAATTCGTAACTCTTGCGCAGTAAAAGGTTTAGGTAAGATTGCGATAGCGCCTGCTTGGCGAATCGGTTCTAAACTTGCTAGATTGGTTTCACTGGATACCAGCATAAAAGCCATATCGTATTCATCATCTTCACGCAATTTATAAAGCAGTTCGCTGCCGGTCATATCAGGCAGGTACATGGCGCTAATAATTAAGTCAGGTTGTGCTTCGCAAAGACTGGAGAATAGCTCATCGCCTGAGTTACAACAGATAATGTTAGTAATGCCGGATTGTATTAGATAGTTTCTAATAATATGCTGTTGGGTTGTTGAGGGTTCAACAAGGATAACGTGCAAATTGGCATATTGTGTAGTCATTTGTTTATACGGTAGAGGTTTAGGCCTAATGTGGCTTGTTGGGAAAAATGCTTGGCGGTATTGAAATCATCTTGAGTCAGAGCGGTGTGGCTTATGGCGCGGTCAGCATAAATGATGCCAATGAATTTATTCTCGGTGTACAGGGGAAGTAGAAAGCATTCAATATTACCTAAGGTATTAATAATATGCGGTGTGTAATAGGCTTTATGCTTTGTTGGTATTGCCCATAATGCTTGATTTGATTGGCTAGCATAATAAAATAAATTGAGTGGATTAGAGGATAAGATAAAGGATATTTTTTGATCCATGCCCTTTTTATTCCAGCCAAATGAAAATTTTTCATTAAGTTTATCTTTGCTTGGTGTTGCAAGCATAAAGCAGCTCCTATCCATGCCAATACTGCGATGAATGCCTTCTACCACTGTTTCAAATAATAAATTTAGGTCAATTTTATCGCAGAGCAAATTACTAATATCTTGTAATATTTGAAATTGTAACTGTTTTGTGTCAATTGTTAGTATAGGTTGTTCTGCATTTTCTAAATTTTCTAATGTGCTCTCCTTTTGGTGAACATTTTTTTTGATAAAATTAGATGCTTCATGAGCGCCAAATTGTTGGGCAATTTTAACAGCTGTTGTGGTGTTTTTTTGCAGTGTTTCTTTTAATACTTTAATGGGCAATGCGCTGACTTTAGCTAATTCAGTTAGGCATTGATTCATGCTTTCTGATTCCCAGCCCTGTTTACTTGCCTGACTGATTGCATGGCTTAGCGTAACTAAGTTAGTTCTGTCATTGCTGATATTATTGATCGATTCTTTTATTAAACCACTTAACTGGAATGATCGGCAGAGCTCAATGCTCAGGCTGCTCAAGTGAAAACCGAGTACATCTCGTTCTGCTTCTTTTTTTGTTTTCCCTGCTTGCATTAAGGCTAATATCAATTCACCTTGTTTACCACTAAAACACCAAAAAGCAATATCGCCAAGATTATGCAGTAATGCTGCGATAAAGACTTCTTCGGGAGAGCTGTCATTACATAAAATCGCCAGCGATTTCGCTTGTACAGCTGCGTGAATTGCACTGGCTATTTCTTCATTGGCTTTGTTTTTATTTTTAGGCGATAAAATAGCTTCAAAAAACGAACAGGCGAGGGTGATTTCACTTATCACGGTAGAGCCTAAAATAACAATAGAGCGTGAAACCGTTACCATTTTTTGGTTGGACGGATTGTAATACGAACTATTGCTCATTTTTAATAGTTTAGCGGTCAAACTTGGATCTTGCATAATAACCGATGCAAGATCCGTAGCGCCTTTTCTATTGTCTGCTAAAACTGACCGAGTTTGACAGGCAGTATTGGAAAAGATGGGCATCTCTTCCTCATGTAGTCTTTGCGTCCAGCCAGCTAAGCTTGTGGGTTCTGAGTTCATTGTTAGATGCTTAATATAAGCTCATTAAAGCGCGCGAATTTTCACTAATTGCTCATTAAAGTGAGTTAATGACGAAAGCAATGCCGCTAATTTTTCTTTCTCTTTATTAAGCACTGCTTCAGGTGCTTTATCAACAAACCCCGGGTTATTTAATTTCCCTTCGATACGAGGTAAATCTTTTTCCAATTTTAAGATTTCTTTTTCTAATCGTGCAATTTCAGCCTCTTTATCAATTAAACCCGCCATTGGGATTAAAATACGTAACTCATTAACTAGAGAAATAGCTGATTCAGGTGCGATTTCACCTTCTGCTAAGCATTTAATAGATTCAATACGACCTAGTTTTTGCAAATAGATTGCCGCTTGTGCCAAGTGATTTTCATCGGCTTCAGTGACATTTTCTAATAACACGGGTAAAGGCTTGCCAGGAGCAATATTCATTTCACCACGGATACGGCGTACGCCTAAAATAAACTGCTTAGTCCATTCAATCGCATCAACCGCTTCTGCATCAATTTGTGTGTCGTCTGATACGGGATAAGGCTGCAACATAATGGTTTCCGCTTGAACGCCCGCTAATGGCGCAACGCGTTGCCAAATTTCTTCAGTAATAAACGGCATAATTGGATGGGCAAGACGTAAGATCGTTTCTAAAACCGTTAATAAGGTCTGACGTGTGCCACGTTGTAATGCTTCATTGTCAGATTGCAGAGAAATTTTCGATAACTCTAAATACCAATCGCAATACTCATTCCAAGTAAATTCATAGATTTCTTGTGCGGCATGATCAAAACGATAGTTATCAATGGCATCCGTAGTAGAAGCAATCACCTGATTCAAACGCGATACAATCCACTTATCCGCTTCACTGTATTCCAGATCACCACCGTTCACACCACAATCTTGCTCTTCAGTATTCATCAGTACAAAACGCGCCGCGTTCCATAATTTATTACAGAAATTACGGTAACCGTACAAACGATCACTATCTAAACGAATATCACGGCCTGTTGAAGCTAATGATGCAAAGGTAAAACGTAGCGCATCGGTACCGTAAGCAGGAATACCGTCAGGAAATTCTTTGCGCGTCGCTTTTTCGATTTTCTCGGCTAAATGCGGCTGCATCATACCCGCAGTCCGTTTAGCGACTAAATCTTCTAGGCTAATACCGTCAATTAAATCAATCGGATCTAAAACATTACCTTTTGATTTAGACATTTTTTGACCTTGGGCATCACGTACTAAACCATGAATGTAGATCTTTTTAAACGGTACTTCACCCATGAATTTTTGCCCCATCATAATCATGCGGGCAACCCAGAAGAAAATAATATCAAAACCAGTGACTAAAACACTGGTCGGGTAATGTTGGGCTAATTCAGGTGTTTTTTCCGGCCAGCCTAAGGTCGAAAAAGGCCATAAGGCAGAGGAAAACCAAGTATCTAAAACATCTTCATCTTGGCGCAAGGGATAATCAGCGGCTAGATTATGTTTTTCGCGCACTTCGGCTTCTGAGCGGCCTACATAGATATTATCTTGCTCATCGTACCAAGCAGGGATACGGTGTCCCCACCAGATTTGACGTGAAATACACCAATCTTGGATATTATTCATCCAATCGTAATAGGTGTTTTTCCAGTTATCCGGTACAAATTGAATTTCACCGCTTTTCACCGATTCAATCGCAGGTTCTGCTAAAGGCGCAACTTTGACATACCATTGATCGGTTAATAACGGTTCAATAATACTGCCTGAACGGTCACCACGTGGAACCATGAGTTTATGGTCTACGACTTTATCTAATAAACCTAAAGCCTCTAAATCAGCAACAATTTGTTTACGCGCTGCAACACGGTCTAAACCGATATAAGCGGCAGGAATTAAATCACCTTCTTCGGCTTCATTAGCGCGAATAGCTGCATCGACGGTAAACAGGTTAATTAAACCACCGTGCGCTTGATCTTGAATGGCTGAGGTGTTTTTATGGCGTGACCAAACATCGTAGTCATTAAAATCATGTGCAGGAGTGATTTTTACACAACCCGTACCAAATTCTGGGTCAACATATTCATCGGCAATAATAGGGATTAAACGGCCTGATAATGGCAATTTAATAAATTGACCGAGTAAATGTTGGTAGCGTTCATCACTCGGATGAATAGCCACTGCGGCATCACCGAGCATAGTTTCTGGGCGTGTTGTGGCAACAATCAAATGACCTTCGCCATTGGCTAATGGATAACGCATATGCCACATAAAGCCGTTTTCTTCTTCGGATAGTACTTCTAAATCGGAAACCGCTGTATGTAAAACTGGGTCCCAGTTAACTAAGCGTTTACCACGGTAAATTAAACCTTCTTCATGTAGGGTAACAAAAACTTCTTTAACCGCTTCAGAGAGTCCATCATCCATAGTAAAGCGTTCACGTTCCCAATCTAAAGACGCACCCATGCGGCGTAATTGTTTGGTAATCGTACCGCCGGACTCTTCTTTCCATTCCCAAATACGTTTAATGAATTCTTCGCGGCCATAGTCATGGCGCGTTTTACCTTCTTTATTAATTAAGCGCTCAACTACCATTTGTGTAGCAATCCCTGCATGATCGGTACCGGGTTGCCATAAGGTGCTCTCACCCTTCATCCGGTGATAGCGGGTGAGGGCATCCATAATCGTATCTTGGAAAGCGTGCCCCATGTGTAAACTGCCCGTGACATTTGGCGGTGGAATCATAATGCAAAAAGATTCGCCTTCTTGTTTAGCAGAGAAATAACCTTTCTCTTCCCAAGTGTTATACCAGCGTTGTTCGATGTCGGTGGGGGTGTATGTTTTATCCATGAGTGCGACTTTTAAATAGGGTTGTAAGGGGTTATGTAGGTTGGATTAGCTTATCTAGCGAAGCGTAGATAACATTATCCGACACTGTTCATCAAATAGGCTATTGTCGGATAACGTTTTTATTGCTGCGCAATAAAAATCTAATCCAACCTACGACATTTACGTTACATTTTATGAGTATTCGGTGTTATGCCTTGTTGCTGGTACAAACGATAGCGTTTTCGACCGGCTTGTTTATGCGTTTCATCATTATCTAACAGTTCAAAAATCTGTTCTGATTGATGGATCTGTTCTGGGCAATAAGTCGATAAATTAATCAGTGTATGTTGCCAGGCTTCAGGTGCTTGCTGAGTGCCAATTATAACGGCATTCGCAGGGCTAGGTAAGTCACTCTGGTAAATTTCGTGGGGTACAAAACTGTTGGCACGAAAAGTCCAGAGTAAGGTGTCTAATTGCTGTGCTTGTTGTCGTGTATCAGTCAAGATATAGGCTTTAAAGCCGAGACGAAACGCTTTCTCGGCTAACTTACAAGCAAACAATTGTCGCCCCTGTTCGGACTGGGACGGCAAGACATAGAAATTAACCTTAGGCAGCATTTACGCGGTTTAATAAATATTGCACTAATAACGGCACAGGGCGACCGGTTGCGCCTTTGGCATCACCCGATTTCCACGCCGTCCCTGCGATATCCAAATGCGCCCACTGATAGTCTTCAGTAAAGCGCGATAGAAAACACGCCGCAGTAATAGTACCCGCATCACGACCACCAATATTGGCTATATCCGCAAAATTAGACTTCAATTGATCTTGATATTCGTCCCAAAGCGGTAAACGCCATACGCTATCGAGTGAAGATTCACTCGCATTGAATAAGTCATTGCATAGCTTGTCGTCATTACCTAACAAACCGCTAGGTACACGGCCTAAAGCGACTAAACATGCGCCGGTTAAGGTTGCCATATCAATGACCACATCTGGGTTATATTTTTTTGCATAAGTCAGAGCATCACAAAGAAGTAAGCGACCTTCCGCATCAGTATTTAGAATTTCGATAGTCACCCCCGCCATGCTAGTGACAATGTCACCTGGCTTATTAGCATCGCCATCCGGCATATTTTCTGAGGAAGGAATAATGCCCACGATATTTAATGGTAACTGTAATTCTGCTGCGGCTTGTAAAGCACCTAAAACAGCGGCACTACCACACATATCATATTTCATCTCATCCATGCCTGCCCCTGGTTTTAATGAGATACCACCGGCATCAAAGGTTAAACCTTTACCGACAAAAACAATTGGTTTAACGTCTTTAGCCGCACCTTTATATTCTAGGGTGATTAATTTAGCTGGCTGGCGGCTACCACGGCTTACCGATAGGAAAGAACCCATGCCAAGTTCTTGCATATCCGCTTCTTCTAAAATATGCGCGTTTAACTTGTCATGCTTTTTCGCGATAGCGATGGCTTGTTCAGCAAGAAAAGTCGGCGTGCAATAGTTACCGGGTAAATCAGAGACATGTTTTGCCAAAGCAACACCTTGAGCAATGGCTTTACCTTGTGCGATACCGATTTGAATTTCAGATGTTTCAGTTAGCGCATGCAAGCTAAACTGCGTTAACGCAACCTTATCAGCCGGTTTGCTTTTACATTCATTGAATTGATAGAAGGCCGCATCAACGGCTTCAATGATTTGGCGCGCTTTCCATGTGCTGTTTTGACCTTGCACATCATTTTCTGCTAAACAACAGACTGCACTGCTGATTTGCGTGGCTTTTAATGCATTTGCTGTGGCAGTTAGGGCTTTGCGGTAATCTTTCGCTGTTAATTTATCTGCTTTGCCTAAGCCAACCAACAATACACGCTTAATATTGGCATGGGGTAAATAATTGATTAACAAAGTATCCGCGACTTTGCCTTTAATATCGCCACGCTCTACAACGCTTGTGATTAGTCCATTAGTAAGATTATCTAAGTGACTGGCTTCGCTGCTGAGTTGCTTATCTTCGTATACAGCAACAATAAGACATTCAGTTTCTAACGATTCTAAAGGGGTATTAGCTAATAAATAATCCATAAAGCTCTGAGGTGTTATAGGGTTAAAATGCGTTTGATTATACCGTAATTATGGTTTTTATTTGTATGTGTTTGGCTGTGATATGGTAATTTAAAAAATACATGAATGGCACGCTTCAGTGCCTGTTGCTTATTGGTAGGATTCGCATTGAAAAAATGTCAGTTTAAGTTATTGATGGGTGAAAAAAACATTGCTGAGGTTGAACTGCAAGGCGATTGGCTGATTGGTAATGTCGTGCCTGATATTGAAGCCGTAAAACAGCAATTGCAGCAGCAGAGTTGTGTACAGCTCAATTTAAATAGCGAACAGTTAGGACGCTGGGATAGTCGCTTGGTTTTGTTTCTGTGTGAACTAGAGAAATATTGTCATCAGCAGGCTATCGCTTTAAATATGACCGCCTTACCTACAGCCGCACAAGGCTTATTAAAACAAGCGTCAGCGTTTCCTGTGCGCGAAAGTGGCAATAAGATAAAGCAAGAGAGCTCATTTGTTGCCTCTTTAGGTCTGGCGACTCTATTTTTTTATAGCGAAACCCAAAAGATGCTCTCTTTTGTCGGCGAAGTTTGCTTAAGTGCTTTGCGTTTATTGCGTGGCAAAGCGTGCTTTCGGCAGCGAGATTTGTGGCTTATTATGCAAGAATGCGGCCCTGGCGCTTTAGCTATTGTTACTTTGATTAGTTTATTGGTGGGCTTGATTTTAGCCTTTGTTGGCGCGATGCAATTAAAGATTTTTGGCGCGCAGATTTATGTCGCTAACTTGGTCGGTTTAGGTATGGCGCGGGAAATGGGGGCGATGATGACGGCGATTATTATGGCCGGTCGTACTGGTGCTGCTTTTGCTTCACAGCTCGGTTCTATGCTGGTCAATGAGGAAATTGATGCGCTGGAAACCTTAGGGATTTCGCCGATAGATTTTCTGGTTTTACCGCGTATGTTAGCGTTGATTATTATGCTACCGCTATTATGCTTGTATGCCGATTTTATGGGTATTTTAGGCGGGCTAATGGTCAGCGTGACTTTGCTGGATCTTTCCGTGGTCGAGTATTTAATTCAAACCAAATCCGCCTTAGAATTAAATGATTTCTTAACGGGCTTGATTAAAAGCAGTGTCTTCGGTGTGTTAGTCGCTTTATCAGGTTGTTTGAGTGGTATGCAGTGTGGACGCAGCTCTTCTTCTGTTGGCGATGCGGCTACAGCAGCCGTAGTCGCGGGTATTGTTAGTATTGTGGTGGCTGATGCAATATTGACTGTGGTTTATCAAATCATAGGGTTTTGATATGAAAGATGTGCATATCGAAGTAAAAAATTTGACTATGGCTTATGATGATTTCGTTATCCAGCAGCAGCTTAATTTTAAGATCCATAAAGGCGATATCTTTATTGTTATGGGGGGCAATGGCTGTGGCAAAAGTACTTTGCTTCGACATCTTTTGGGCTTGAAAAAACCCGCTAAGGGCGAGATTTATTATCGAGGTGCAAATTTATGGGGCATTTCTGAGGCAGAGCGTAAGAAAATCATGCGCAGCAACGGAGTTATGTATCAGAGTGGCGCATTATGGAGCTCTTTAACTTTAGCCGAAAATATTGCTTTGCCCTTAAAAGAATATACCGATTTAAGCGATCATGAGATTCAGGGGCTGGCTTATTTTAAATTAGCCTTAGTGGGTTTGGTAGGCTTTGAAGAGTATTACCCCTCAGAAATTAGTGGCGGTATGAAAAAAAGGGCAGGGCTAGCACGTGCTTTGGCCTTGGACCCTGAAATTTTATTTTTTGATGAGCCTTCAGCAGGTTTAGATCCAGTCAGTGCTAAATTATTAGATGATTTGATTTTGAGTATACAGGCAAGTCTAGGTACAACTATTGTCGTGGTCACGCATGATTTGCCGAGTCTATTTGCCATTGGTACGGATGCCATCTTTCTCGATAGCATGAGTAAAACCTTAATTGCCCAAGGCGCGCCCAAGGATTTGTTAAAAGACTGTCCGAACCCTATTGTGCAACAATTTTTAAGTCGAGGAATCAATGAGTAAACAAGCGAACCCAGCGGTTATTGGTGTTTTTGTTCTGGGGGCGGTATTCATCGCCTTATTAGGTCTCACCGTATTTACCAGTGGTAAATGGTTTACTGAGAAATCCGATTTTGTGATTTACTTTAATGAATCAGTCAATGGTTTGAATGTGGGAGCTTTGGTGAAAATGCAAGGTGTTCCTATCGGTAAAGTGACTGATATTCAAGTACAACTCCACCCAGAAACTAAACAAATATTAACCCCCGTTTTTATTGAAATAGATCACTCAAAGTGTCAGCAGATTTTGCAACTAAAGCCTTCCGGCAGTAAGAAGTTATTAATGGAGCAGCTGATCAAAAACGGTCTGCGTATGCAATTGCAATATACTAGTTTAGTGACAGGGCAATTATATGTGCAGTCCTTGTTGAGGCCAGGAACACCTGTGATTTTAACGGGTCTAAATGAAGATTATGCCGAATTGCCTGCCATTGCTTCGAGTAGTGCGCAAGTAGAACAAAGCGTTGCTGATGTGATGCAAGATGTTCAGAACATTCCCTTTAAAGAGCTGTTTTCTGAGTTATTAATGGCGGTTAAAAATATTAAGGAAATAACCGGATCTGAAGAGACCAAGCAAGCAATTAGGAATTTATCGACCTCATTAGCAGAATTGCAAGAGATACTTCATTCAATCAAACCGCATACCAAAGCCATTGCGCTTAATGCAGAGAAAACGCTGCAACGTAGCAGTCAACTTTTAGATAAATTAAAAGGTGCCGTTGATCCTCTGGTGCTTGAAACAAGGCAAGTATTAGCAAATACCAATCAAACTTTATTGAGCATTGAAAAGAGTGCTAAAAGCGCTGATGGCTTGTTGCATGAAGATGCGCCATTGCAGCAAAATTTAAACCGTACCTTAGGTGAAATTCAGCGTTCGGCGAAATCTTTGCGTTTATTAACGGATTATTTAGAACAACATCCAGAAGCATTACTACAAGGTAAAAAGGATTAAGTCATGAGATTACGAATCATTAAAATAATCAGCGTGTTACTGGTTTTATCCGCCTGTAGCACCAGTCCAAAGTCTACTCTGTACTTGCTTAAGCCTGTTGAGCCGACTCAGGCTAAGTTCACTACACAACAGCCCGTTAGTGTTTATTTGCAGGCGGTAAATTTTCCGGATTATTTGGATCGCCCGCAAATGGTGCTACGCAAAGATTCTGTAACCTTGGATATGCAGGAATTCCAGCGCTGGGGGGAGCCGTTAAATACTTCTTTTGAACGTGTTTTTAGAGAGAATCTGGAAATGCGTTTAGCATCAGCCAAAGTGCTAAGCAAAAAAATCTTTAGTGCAATGGTGTTTGATTATCAGTTGGCAATTGAGGTCAGTCGTTTTGATACCAATGCACAGCAGCAAGCAATTTTGCAGCTTAATTGGACTTTATTGAATGGTGCTGGCAATAAGGTTTTATTTACTAGTCCCGAGCTAATTACAGTGCCGATAAAGGCAGATAATTTTCAGGCGCGAGTCGAAGCGCAGAGTGCGGCTGTTGCAATATTAGCGGATAAAGTGGCAATTCAGCTTGAGGGAGCGACTTCAAGTAGCGAGATTCGTGGCTAGAAGCTACTCCCACAGAATGTGGGCTTCGTCTATTATTTACGGTTCTTTTGATTAAAATAGTGAAAACGGCGGTTACATTTAAAATGACCGAGAATGTTGCTGGTCTCGATTATCTCGTAAATTCGGTCATTTCTTCACTGTTTAGATTAATTGTGGAGTCATCATTATTTATGTTTTTGGGCGATACTAAGGATTCAGGATTTAATAATATCCGAAAGCACTGCCAGTCCCTTGAGGACTGGCGGTGCTATATAAGCTAAAGTTTAGGGTTTTATTGAATGTGTATTGCTAAAGATAAGGACTGATGTGTAATGAATATTTTTAAGCGCGCACGGGTTATTTATATTCTGCATCAGCACGCTATTAAGCATGACTTGTGGGGAGCTGTCAGCGATAAACTGATGATATTGCAGGGCATGAGGGCTGTTGAAATGGCGCATTTGCGAGAACTGGCGACGCTTTTTTTACATGAAAAAAATATTTATGGCGCGCAGAACTTTCATCTTACCGACGAAATGCGCGTTATTATTGCGACTCAGGCTTGTTTGCCGATTCTAAGTTTAGGTTTAGGCTTATTCAGTGGCTGGAGTGATGTTATTGTTTATCCAGATGCTTTTCAGGTTAGTCGAGATGAAAGGGATGAGTTTGGTATTGTGCATCATGATCAGCGTTTATTAAGTGGTGAGGCGTGGTTACGTGGGCCGGTTATTTTTTCTTGGCAAGATATTGAGCAGGATTTGCATCGCTGGCAACAGGGACATAATGTTATTTTTCATGAAATTGCTCATAAATTAGATTCTCTCAACGGCAGTGTCAATGGAATGCCGCCATTACATTATGCCATGCTTCCAGAGCAATGGACGGCTGCTTTTAGTGTAGCTTATGAACGGTTAAATCAGCGTCTTAAACATCATCATGGTGTGTGTATTGATCCTTACGCGGCGACCAGTCCAGCGGAGTTTTTTGCGGTCTTTAGTGAGTGCTTTTTTTGCGCGCCAGATATTTTGAAAGCGCATTTTGAGGATGTTTTCCAATTGCTTAAATTGTATTATCGGCAAGATCCTTTGAGCCGCAGGAATAGATTAGAAGTTTAAAATGAGACAAGCATTTAACTAGCGAGAGTATAGAGAACACAGAAATCAAGGAATCAAATGAATAGAGTAAATCATCAAGAAAACTCATTAACTCGCTTTTGCATGGCTACCTGATGCGCTCGAGTCTTTAATTAGCCTGCTTGCGGCCATTATTGCTTTGTTTGCATTGACAATGGCCGCTAAACCCGATGATGCAAAGCACGATAGATGTCAATATAGTTGTCGCTTTGAGTAGTGAGGAGCAGGATACTTCTTAAAGAAGTATTAGATGGCTTTGAACAATCAGACGGCATTCAATGTCACGCACTACGTACTCGTTCAGCGGGTGCACAACGTTTTATGTCGGTACATATTCTGGAGCCAGATGACTGGACAGTACAAAAAGGCCATAACTTGCTAGAAGCTATCGAGCATAAAATCAGTGAGCAGTTTGCTAAAATCGATATTGAAACACATCTTGAGCCTTTAGAGGATATAGCCTCATGGCAACATGATAATTTGATTAATAGTTAAGGAGAATATAATGCAAAATAAAGTGTTAGTTTGGGATCTTCCTGTACGAATTTTTCACTGGCTTTTAGTTGTTGCCTTTGTGGTTGCTTATCTTAGTGAAGATGATTTTTTAACGGTACATGTTTGGGCAGGGTATCTGATTGCTGGATTATTGGCATTTCGACTTGTCTGGGGGGTTACAGGTAATTCTTATGCCCGTTTTGCCAATTTTATCTGTTCTTTAGATGAATCTAAGGCTTATTTTATGCAAGTCATTAGCTTAAACGCTAAGCGCTACTTGGGACATAATCCAGCGGGTGCAGTGATGATTGTGTTATTGCTGATCAGTCTTTTGTTAACGGTAATCAGTGGTTTGGCGGTTTATGGTGCTGATCAAGGAGCTGGGCCGTTGGCAGGCGTTATCAGTTCTGCCTATGAAGATTTATGGGAAGAAACGCATGAATTTTTTGCTAATTTTACCGTGCTTCTGATTGTTGTGCATGTGTTGGGCGTGATGTTAGAAAGTTTTGTTCATGGTGAAAACTTGGTCAGATCCATGTGGCATGGTTATAAAAATACAAATGATGAGCCGAAGGAGTAAATTCAGGAATTAGCTCTCCGTTGTAGTTCGGTATTTAATCGTAATTGCGCGTAAATCGTTTATCGCCTACAGGACGCATAAATGTGTAGGTAGCAGGTAAAACTACGAATATATCGCCTACACGTTCAAAGGCATCATGCGGAGGTGCAATAGAGCTTAACGCAGTAAAGGGCGAAACGGCGACAAAGAGTGCTGAGCCTGCGATTGTCGTTGCTAAACCGAGAGGGCGAAATAATAATATGTCGATGGGGACAAACATCGGATCATAGCGTGCTTTGTCTGAGGTAACTGGCGCTTCTGCATGCAGTGTTGGAGTGAATAATAGGGATGTTAATAGGCTAATCAATAGGTGTTTTTTCATAATAAGCTATTTATTTGATTAATAGTAGAGATAAAAAAAGCGCTAGTTCGTAGGAAGTAGCGCTTTTTTTGGGTCAGGAAGGAAAGGTTAGTGTACGTCTTTCCAGTATTCTTTTTTCAATAAATAGGCAATGACGCCAAACATTAAGATAAATAATAAAACATATTTACCCATGCTTTGACGTTGTACTTGAGCTGGCTCACCGGCATACACAAGGAAAGCAACGATATCATTAACTGCTTTATCGAATTGTTTAGTTGTCATAGCGCCTGCCTCTGTAATAACGAGACCTGTGATGACTTCACGACCATCAATCGTTTTAACAATAGCTTTTTGCTCACCTTGAAGCTGCCAAAGTGGATTAGGCATAGCAACATCAGGGAAAACGGTATTGTTTACTCCCGTCTTTTTGCTTGAATCTTGGTAAAAGCCTTTTAAATAGCTTACTAACCAGTCTTCACCTCTTGAACGAGCAATAAGCGATAAGTCAGGTGGTGTAGTACCAAACCACTTTTTCGCATCATGACCATTCATAGCTGTGAGCATTTTGTCATAAATACCCGCGCCTTCAGGTGCTACTTTTTGCAAAATTTCTTGTTGATCAATATTGAAATCATCAGCTAGGTTGAGGTAACGAATATACTTCGTTGAATGACAACCTAAACAATATTGCACATAAAGATGTGCCCCATTTTCTAATGACTTGTGATCAGTCAAGTCAATATCGGCGTCTTCTAGCTCTATTCCTGCTGAAGCAAAAGCGCCGAGAGGAA
>Ga0105357_10000748_pt1 | contig 17359 bp, 15 predicted proteins | sample GOMGulsemesocosm_4_FD_83660 | JGI IMG/M metagenome (GOLD analysis project Ga0105357, IMG submission 83660) | Methane-oxidizing microbial communities from mesocosms in the Gulf of Mexico - GOM15B Gulf of Mexico | ecosystem: Environmental > Aquatic > Marine > Cold seeps | place: USA: Gulf of...
AGGACGGAACCCGGCAATGCGTAACCGAGATTGGATACCGCCACCGCCGAGCGCACCCGCTTTATCGGCTGCAGACGCCGGGCCAGCGCAAGCAGAATACCCAGACTCACGGTCAAAACAGCCGCCATGGCACCCAGTAAAAGCGTGTTGCGGATCAGCGACCAGTAACGGCTATCGAGGTAAGCCAGGCCGCCGTCGACCAGCCAGAACACCAATTGAATAACAGGAATGATGAACGCGATTGCCAGCACCAGCAGACAATAGCCGCTGGCCAGCCAGGCTCTGGCCCCTCGCAAACGGTAGATCGCGCCGGGGCGGGGCCGGTCGACTCCGGGAAAGCGTCGACTGCCCTGCGCCCTGCGTTCGATGAAAAGGGCGAGAAAGACGAACAGCAACAACACGCTGGCCAGCTGGGTCGCGGTTTGCAGGCTGAAAAAACCGTACCAGGTCTTGTAGATGGCCGTGGTGAAGGTGTCGTAGTTGAACACCGACACGGCGCCAAAATCGGCCAGGGTTTCCATGATTGCCAAGGCGGCGCCGGCGCCTATCGCAGGTCGGGCCATCGGCAGCGCGATCTTGGCGAAGCCCTGCCAGGGCGTCTGGCCCAGAATCCGGGCAGCTTCCATCAGGCCACGGCCCTGGGCCATGAAGGCGCTGCGCGCCAGCAGGTAAACATAGGGATAGAACACCAGCACCAGGACCAGTATCACGCCACCGGTAGAGCGGATCGAGGCCATCCGAAAATCGTCGCCCAGCCAGTCACGCAGTAACGTCTGGACCGGTCCGGAAAAATCCAGCAAGCCGATCATGACGAATGCCAGCACATAAGCCGGTATCGCAAACGGCAGCATCAACGCCCAGTCCAGCCAGCGCCGCCCCGGAAACTCGCACATGCTGGTCAGCCAGGCCAGGCTGACACCCAGCACCACTACGCCCACTCCTACGCCGGCAACCAGCATCAAGGTATTGCCAATCAGCTGAAGTAGCTGGGTCTGCAACAGATGTGACCAGATATCCAGATCAATGCTCTGCCAACTGAGCAGCAGCACCAGCAGCGGCATGACGACCAGTGCTGCCGAGCCGTAGGCGACTGCTCGCCAGTACGTTTTCTTTCTGATCAACACCTGGGGCACACGCGCTCCTGCAATCGGTAAGCCGGCCCACTCGACATTAGCGGCCCTGAGTAATGCAAACGCCCGGCGCTAGGCCGGGCGTGAAGTATATCGGGAAAAGCCGCTCATGGCTCCGCCCACTGGTACCGCTCAGGTCATTTCCAGCCCTGACGATCCATCAGCATGATGGCCTCGGCCTGCAGACGGCCAGCCACTTCCACGTTGATCTGGTCCGGCTTGAACTCACCCCAGGCGGCCACTTCCTCGGATGGCTTGACGTCGGGGTTAGCCGGAAACTCCTGATTGACCTCGGCGAAGACATCCTGGGCGGCGGGCGTGGTCATCCACTCCAGCAGCTTGATCGCCTCCTCGGGCTGCTTGGAGTGCGTAGTCACCCCGGCGCCGGAGATATTCACATGCACACCGCGGCCGTCCTGGTTTGGCCAGAAAAGTGCCGCCTTGAGGTCGGGTTCGGATTGCTGCAGGCGGCCGAAGTAGTAAGTGTTGACGATACCCACGTCACACTGCCCAGCATCAATGGCATTGATCAACGCCGTATCATCCGGAAACACAGGCGTTGCCAGATTGTCGACCCAGCCGGCAATAACCTCACCAGTCTGCTCGGCACCCAGGGTTTCGATCATGGTGGCGGTCAAGGACTGGTTATACACCTTCTTCGAGGTGCGCAGACACAGACGCCCCTTCCAGCTGTCGTCTGCCAAAGCCTCGTAAGTGCTCAGCTCTGCCGGATCAACGCGCTCGGGCGAGTACACGATAGTGCGGGCACGTAGGGAAAGTCCGGTCCACTTGCCGCTGTCAGCACGGTATTGGGCGGGAATATTCTTGTCGATAACATCGGACTTGACCGCTCGCAGCACACCCTGCTGTTCGGCCTGCCAAAGATTGCCCGCGTCAACGGTGATCAGCATGTCAGCAGGCGTATTCTTACCTTCGGCCTGGAGACGGGCGAGCAATGGAGCCTCTTTGTCAGTGATGAAGTTGATCTTGACGCCGGTCTGCTCGGTGTACAGGTCGAAAACCGGCTGGATCAAGTGATCCTGGCGCGCTGAATACACCACCAGCTCCTTGGCCTGGGCAATGCTGCCGATGGTGGTCAAAGCCAGACTCAGTGCGGTGATGGAACGAATTGCGGACATGGATTACGCCTCACGATAATAAGCGGAACCCGGATGGTAATGATTCGAATTTAGAATAGCAACAGAATCAGGTGTCCTGCGCGCCCGCCTCTGGATTTCTGGCCAAGGGTGGCAGGGCGCCCTCCAGGCCCATGGCGCGCCGCATGATCACCGATTTCAGGGCACCCTGCTGATCCAGCCATTGCATGCCAGCGTTACGCAGCCAGCGCAGCGGCAGGGCGTCGGCATGGAACAGTCGCTGAAAGCCTTCCATGGCACCCATCATCGCCAGGTTGGCGCCCATGCGCCGGCGTTCGTAGCGCTGCAGTACGGCCAGGTCCGCAATCGATTCGCCGCGCAGATTTGCCGCACTCAATACGTCGCAGAGCTCGGCTGCATCCAGCAGGCCGAGGTTTACGCCCTGCCCGGCGAGCGGATGAATCGTGTGCGCCGCATCTCCTATCAGCACCAGCCCGTGCATGGCATAGGCTTTCGCGTGGCGTTGGCGCAACTCGACGCGATGCCGAGCGTCAGCGGCAACCACGCTGCCCAGACGGCCTTCCAGTGCGAGCCCGATCTCCTGGTTAAAGTTGGCGTCATCCAACGCCATGACGCGGTCGGCCGCCTCGGGCAGCAGTGACCAGACGATCGAGCAGTAATGCGCTCCAGCGCGATCAGGCAGAGGCAGGAAAGCCAGGGGGCCTGTGGGCAGGAACCGCTGCCAGGCCGTATCTCCGTGAGGCTGGGCCAGCTGCACCGTAGTGACGATGGCATGATGCAGGTAATCCCACTCCCTGAGCGCAAAACCGGCAAGCTCGCGCACCCTGGAGCGTCCGCCATCAGCGGCAACCACAAGGGGGGTGCGCAGGGACACATCGCCGCTCAGCTTCAGCCGCCAACCATCCTCTTCGCGTATCAGGGTCTCGATCCCGTGCCCACCCAGCATGGCTATCGGGGTCTGCGCCAGCCGAGCCAGCAACGCCTGCTGGATGCGGTTGTTCTCGACAATATGCCCCAGCCGATTCTCATTCAGCTCATCGGCAGCAAAGCGGATCTCACCCGTGCCCTCGGCGTCCCAGACGCACATGTGCTGATAGGCGCAGCGACGATCGGCTGCAATCAGTGGCCACACACCCAGGCGGGTAAAGATCCGTTCGGACGCAGCGCTTACCGCACTCACCCTGGGGTCATATCCCGATTCCGTGGAGGGCTCCAGAGTGGTCAGCGGCTCAAGCGGCAGGGCGTCGACCACGGCAATTTTCAGCTCGGACGCGGTTTCGGCCAATGCGAGCGCCAGGGTGGCGCCGACCATGCCGGCTCCTACAATGATCAGGTCGTAGTCATGCGCCACGGGATACACCTCGGTTGGAGCGTGTGGACAGCTCAGATTTTCAGGCCCATGGCCTGCCGTGCAAAGAGACGACGGGCCGGCGGCACCAGATCCAGGCCGAGCAATCCGAGATTACGCCCGGCAGTGAGTATTGGTTGGCGATTGCTGAACAGCCGTGTCAGATAATCGCTGAAGGCAACCGTCATGCGCTGATCGCCTTGCTGACGATCGAGATAGGCTTGCAGCACGCCCAGCTCGCCCAGAGCGCGCCCTGCTGCGTTTGCCTCGATCAATTTGTCAGCCAATGCCAGCGTGTCGCGCAACGACAGGTTGAAGCCCTGACCGGCGATAGGATGCAGGCTATGGGCCGCATTACCCAGCACCACCAGATTCGACCGCACCTGCTCCTGCGCCTGAATCAGCTTGAGCGGGTAGCAGGCGCGCGCGCCTACGCGGGTAAGCGCACCCATGCGAAAGCCAAAGGCACGCTGCAGTGCGGCAAGAAAAGCCGCATCCGGCAGAGCTGCTATTTCCTCGGCCTCATCCTGCGGCAGGGTCCAGACGAGCGCGCTGCGCTGGCCGGCCAGTGGCAGCAGCGCCAGCGGACCGGACGCGGTAAAGCGCTCATAGGCGACCGATCCGTGACCATTGCTGGAGTCGACATTGGCGACAATGGCAGTCTGCCCGTAGGGGCTGACATTGCGATGCACACCCAGTTGATCGAGCAACCCGGAACGGCCACCGTCGGCGAGCACCAGCAGATCGGCGTGCATTACTTGCTGCGTCCCCGCCACATCCACGTCCAGGTGGTAGCCGCCGGCCACCGCCCGGGCCCGACTGGCGCGGGCCGGAGCCATCCATTCGACCACTTCGGAGTCCAGGGCGCGCAGCAGGACCTCGCCCAGGCGAGCATTCTCGACCACATAACCCAAGGCCGGCACCGACTCCTTCTCGGCATACAGGCGAGTGACCCCGGGATGACCACGATCGGAGACATGAATCTGCCTGATCGGCTCGACGCACGCTGCCAGATCAGGCCACACGCCAAGCCGTTCCAGTAACAGGCGGCTGCCATGGGACAAGGCTGTGGATCGCGCATCGTAGCTCGGCTGTGACTCGGCGCCACCGGGTGGCTGCGCCTCGATCAGCCTAATACGCCAGCCCGCCTTCCGTGCACAGCGTTGCAAGGCAAGGGCCAGACAGGTGCCGACCATCCCACCACCCACGATGACCAGAGTGCTGCTCACGCAGGCACTCCAAGCTCTTCGCGCGCGAGGGCCATCAGCGCCTCAATTTCGTCTGCATCCTTGGGTACATCGGCGCTGAGCACGTCGCAGCCGGTCTTGGTAACCAGTACGTCGTCTTCGATGCGAATGCCTATCCCGCGCCATTTGCGCGCGACCGTTTCATCATCAGGCGCAATGTAAATGCCCGGCTCCACGGTCATCACCATGCCCGGCTCCAGCTCCCGCCAGGCACCGCCCACGCGGTAGTCACCAACGTCGTGCACGTCCATGCCCAACCAATGGCCAGCGCGGTGCATGTAAAAGCGCTTGTAGGACTCATTGGCGATGAGTTCCCCCAGGTCGCCCTGGAGCAAGCCCAGATCAACCAGCCCGGAGGTGATCACCCGAACCGTGGCTTCGTGCGCCTCGTTCCAGTTGCGCCCCGGCGCGATCACCTCAAAGGCAGCCGCCTGGGCTTCCAGCACGATGTCATAGATGGCGCGTTGCTCGGTAGAAAAATGCCCGCTGGCGGGGAAGGTACGGGTGATGTCACTGGCGTAACAATCCAGTTCGCAACCAGCGTCAATCAGAATCAGATCACCCTCGCGGATCTGGGTGTTGTTTTCGGTGTAATGCAGAATGCAGCCGTTGCGTCCTGCTGCCACAATCGAAGAGTAGGCAGGATAGCGACTGCCCTGACGCATGAAAGTATGCTGCAGCTCGGCTTCAAGCTGGTACTCCCACATTCCCGGCCGGCACACCTGCATAGCCCGTGTGTGCGCCTTGGCCGATATCTGCGCGGCCTCGCGCATGACCTTCACCTCGGCGGCGCTCTTGTACAGACGCATGTCATGCAACAGATGGTCAAGCGCGACGAATTCATTGGGTGGTGTGGCGCCCAGCCGCGCCTTGCTGCGAATCACGTTGATCCAGTTGGTCAGCCGGCGATCGAAATCCACGTTCGCGCCCATGGCGTAGTAGACCCGCTCACGCCCCTCAATCAGGCCCGGAAGAATGTCGTCGACATCTGCTATCGGGAATGCATCGTCAGCACCATATTCGCTGGCTGCACCATCCTGCCCTGCCCGGTAGCCGTCCCAGAGCTCGCGCTCCTTGTCCTTCTCGCGACAGAACAGCACGTACTCGCCATGCTCGCGGCCGGGGATAAGGACCGCCACGGCTTCCGGCTCGGGAAAGCCGGTCAGATACTGAAAGTCACTGTCCTGGCGATACTGGTACTCGACATCTCGGTTGCGCACCCGCATCGGCGCAGCGGGTAAGACCGCGATGCTATTGGGCTCCATTTGTGCCATCAGCGCCTTGCGGCGTCGCGCGTATTCCTGTCTGGATATGTGCATGTCTACCTCTGTAAATCAGTGCAAAGATGCCGGGGGCTTGGTCTCGCTGTCCGATGCGGGCTGGCACTCGCTGAACAGCATCAGCACCGCCATGCGGACATACTCCATAACCTCCATATAATCGACCTCGTTGGCCTCGGACTCTTCCAGGTCGGTCTGTACCTGGGCGATGGCCGCGAAATCGCGCAGGGCACTGTCGGCCTCCTCGCTGAGTTCATTGCTCCGCTCGACCAGCCCGAAACCACCCAGAAAGCCTTCGCACCACTGGCCCAGGGCCTGGGTCCGGCGATCAACGGTCGCACTGTCGTCGGGCAACAGCAAGGTAATGTCGAAACCCGGACCCACCAGTTCTGCAAGACTCGCATCGTGCAACTGGATCAGCTGTACCTTGCCGGCTTCAGTCAGACTGCCGCGGGTATCAAGCAGCTCCTGGGCCACATTCAGCCAGGTGCCATGGTCATAGCGTGCACCCGCAGCCAGGCGACCGACCAAATGACCGTGCAATTCGGCCGGAAATGCGACGCCTCCCAGGTCGTTGAACAGCTGGGCATATCGATCAAAGTCAAAAACGGCCGGCATCAGTGCCATAGGGCGAGGTCTCCAGGAATCTGTGTGAACAGTATAAAAGCAGATAAGCGTTAGCGGCGGAGCTTTATGTTGCGTAATCTACTGCCCCGGGCGAGCAGGGTCCAGTGCAGCGGACCATCAGCCTTTCCCCGGACCGTACATCCGCCAGACAGAGGTTTGACCGCCCTGCGGCGCCACTCTATAGTTGCCCAACACCGGGAAGGCAGAATGGCGAAAATGGAAGAACCCGACATCAATACCCTGACACTAAAAGTGGCCCAGCTGATCGACTTGTGCGACCGCCTGCAGCAGCAAAATCAGCATCTGCATCTTCAGGAGAAATCCTGGAGAGAAGAGCGGATGCAGCTGATTGAAAAGAACGATCTGGCCCGTCAGAAGGTCGAAGCCATGATATCGCGTCTCAAATCCCTGGAGCATGATGCATGAGCACCGCCTTGACTGTCACCTTAAACATTCTCGACAAGGAGTACCGTGTCAGCTGTCCTCCCGAAGAGCGCAGCAACCTTGAGCAGGCTGCACGCCATCTCGACAGCACCATGCGCGACATTCGCAATAGCGGCAAGGTCATCGGTGTGGAGCGTATCGCCGTCATGGCGGCGCTGAACATCAGCCACGAGATGCTCACCGGCAGCCGCAAGCAGGACACCGAACTGGACCGCCAGCAGCAACAGATCGGCGAGCTGGTCAACCGTCTCGATCAGGCACTGTCACGTCATCAATCCTGATCGGCCGTGAATAAGTGCTCAGTCTTCTGTATACTCATTCCTGTCCCTGGGGTGTTTGCCAGCCGGTGATGTCCCTGAGCCGATACTCCTGTAGAAGGAGGCCACGCGCCATTGCCAGTGTGCATGTCCGCATGACGGAAAGCCTGAGGCAATGCCGTGTCCCCCACCTTGAACTTTCGGGTTCAAGGGCTAACCCGGCAGCGGCACTCTGGGGACCTTTTACATGACACCCGACTCCCGCAAGCAATTACGCAAACAACTGCGCACTGCTCGCCGCAGCCTGAGTCGGGCCGAACAACATCGCGCCAGCCGCCAGCTGGTGCGCCGTCTGAGCCAAAGCCGCCTACTCCTGCGCAGTCAGCACCTTGCCTTTTATTTGGCCAACGACGGTGAAATCGACCCTGCCCTGTTACTCGCTCACTGTCGCCGCCTGGGCAAAACCTGTTACCTGCCAGTACTGCACCGATGGCCAGCGACCGGCATGGGCTTTCAACGCTTGCTGCCGCAGCAACGCTGGACCCGCAACCGCTACGGCATCCGCGAACCACTGCCCAATCGCAAGTTACAGGTAAGGCCGTGGCGCCTTGATCTGGTGCTGATGCCGCTGGTGGGATTTGATGGCGCCGGCAACCGGCTGGGAATGGGGGGCGGTTTTTACGATCGCACCTTTGCCTACCGCCACCGGCGCCTGAATTGGCAGAAACCGGTGCTGCTGGGACTGGCGCATGAATGCCAAAAGACGGCGTCGCTCCCCGTGGCCAGTTGGGACGTGCCACTGGACGGCATTATCAGCGACCGGGAGCAATTGCTGCTACGCCCGGACCTGAAGCGTTCTTAGCGCTGTTCCGGTAGCGTGGGTGTAACGTCTTGCGCCGAGGACTTATCCAGGTAACTCTGGGTGTATCCGGTCGTCACCACCCCCAAGCCGAAAACTATAACCAAAACCCACAACATATCTGGCTTGCGTCGCACGCGTTGCCTCCTTTTGGACCTGGCAATCTATTATTAATCTGTACCGGCATGCAGCTGATCCACCCCAATGGATACTGAGACACTTCATGCCAACGTATCAGTGCGTTTGATTTATACCTTTTCAGAAATCTTGTCAAGACTTGAGACAATTGGAGCGCAGCATGGCCTATTGGCTGATGAAATCGGAACCTGATGCCTTTTCCATCGATGACTTGAGGAGCGCTGGCCAGGCAACCTGGGATGGCGTACGTAATTATCAAGCACGCAACTTCATGCGCGAAATGCAGCCCGGCGACAACTTTCTGTTCTACCATTCCAGCTGCCAGCCACCTGGGCTAGCCGGCATCGGCGAGATAATCAGTTCCGCCTATCCAGATGCTACCGCGCTCAACTCGCAAAGCCCGTATCACGACCCCAAGACCAGCGCCGAACGCCTGCCCTGGGTGGCGGTGGACGTCAGCTTCCAGAAAAAGTTCCCGACACTGCTCGCATTGACAGCTATCCGCCTGCTTGACGGTCTGGAAGAGCTTCCCTTACTGCACAAAGGTAACCGCCTGTCTGTCATGACGCTAACCACCGAGCAATGGGCAATACTGACTAAAGCTGCCCAGGCCTGATAGATAGATCCATGCGCTTTAACCAGTAGAGACTGGCCTGAATAAAAGCATTGTGCTATCAGTAGACCAAGACCTGTAGAGTGCTGCCATGCCCGCTCGCTTAGCCAGCCGTAATCCCAAGCAGACATTTGCGCTAATCGCGCTGCTTTTCGCCCTGCTGCTGGCCGCCATATTCTACGTCTGGCAAGCCCTGCTGGCGGCAGAGCAGTCGCAGGCGCAGGCCCGGCTGCAACTTGAAGCCAACAGCCTGGCGGCGCAGATTGAAGGTCGCTTTCAGCAACAGACGGGCACGCTGATCCGCTTCGCCGAGCGATGGGATTTCCAGAGCCAGAAGCCGCATCTCTGGCAGGCCGACGCCGAGCGCCTACTGCGCGACTTTAAGAACTTTCAGGCGATTGAGTGGCTCGACAGCAGCTACCACATGCGCTGGATTCAGCCACTGGCGGGCAACGAGGCGGCCATCAATCTGGTCTATCATCCAGACCATCCCAATTATCCTGTTCTGGTCAAGGCACAGGCTACCGGAAAACCGCATTTGAGCAGCCCCTTCAAGCTGGTGCAGGGTGGCCAGGGTCTGGCCTACTATGTGCCGCTCTACCGGGAAGCCGAGAACGGCAGCCGCACATTTGATGGCTTCCTGCTTGGCATTTTTCGCGTTGAGGTACTGTTGGCCGACCTGCTTCGCGATCTACAGGCCAACCGCCTGAGTATTGCACTTGAGGAGCACGGAGAAACCCTGATAAACCGGCCCACCAGCGATCAACTGGCCAACAGCTGGCGCGTTACCAGCCCCGTGGTGCTGGGCGAGAACCACAACTTTGTACTGGTAGTGCACCCCACCCGGCATCTGCTGGATACCGCCACCACGCGACTGCCACTGATGATCATGATCAGCGGTTCGCTTGCCGCCCTGCTGCTGTGCTACTCGCTCTGGCTAGCGATAATTGGTGCACGTCGCAATGACATACTGAAAACCACCAACCGCCAGCTGCAGGCCGAAGTAATACGCCGCCAGAGCACCGAAGAGAGCCTAAAGAACAACCAGGCGCGTCTAAAGCTGATTATCGACATGACCGACCACAGCCACGACGCCCTGTTTATTGTCGGGCTGGACCCTCAGGAGCTGGTGTACGTCAACCGCACCTGCTGGCAGAGCCTGGGTTACAGCGAAGCGCAACTTCGTCAGTTGGCGAGCATAGCCCCCAAGGACATCATGCCGGACGTGCGCCAATGGCTGCAGGCGGTGAAGAACCTGATTCACAACCAAGGTGATGCCATTTTTCAACAGCACGTCGTACGGGCTGACGGCAAGGTTACCCCGCTGGAAATCAGCGTCAGACACCTGCGCCGCTTGGGTCGGGATTATCTGATCTGCGTCGGGCGCAACAACAGCGAGCAGCTGGAAATTGCCGAGCGGCTGCAGCGACTATCCAATCAGGACGGCCTGACCGGGCTGTACAATCGCCGCTACTTCGACAAGACCTTGCTCAGCGAGTGGCGGCGTCTACGTAGGGAAAACACCCCCCTCGGACTACTGATGCTGGATGTGGACTACTTCAAGCGCTTCAACGACCAACTGGGCCATCAAGCCGGCGACGATGCGCTGCAGCGTCTGGCCAATGCCATGAACGGCTGCCTACTGCGTGAGGGCGATTGCGTCTGCCGTTATGGCGGAGAGGAATTTGCAATAATACTGCCGGGCGCTGACCTGGCGCAGTGCATGCAGGTTGCGCGACGAATTCACGAAGCCGTCCAACTGATGGCCCTGCCCCACCCCAATACCAGCATTGCCAGTGGTCTGCTCAGTGTCAGTATCGGAGCTGCCAGTCTGCAGCCTATGCCCGAATGGAGCCCCCACGATCTGATAAAGCAGGCCGACGCGGCGCTGTATCGCGCCAAGGCCGAGGGTCGGAATCGCACCTGTGATGCGCAAACCAGCGCGGATGCGTCCGACTAGCCGAGGTAGAGGCGATACGCCGGATTGTTGGTCTCATCCCAGTACTGATAGCCGATGCCATCCAGCGCTTGAGTCACCAACTGCCGTTCATGTTCGGGTACCTGCAGGCCGGCCACCACACGGCCATAGGCCGCACCGTGGTTGCGATAATGGAACATCGAGATGTTCCAACGCCCGCCTAACTTATTCAAGAAGTTGAAAAGCGCGCCCGGCCGCTCAGGGAATTCGAAGCGGAACACCACTTCATCGGTGACATGGTCAGCATGCCCACCCCCCATGTGCCGCACGTGCACCTTGGCAGGCTCGTTATCGGTCAGCTCCAGGCCTGGAAAGCCCTCGTTGCCAAGCTGAGCCACCAGTTGGTCACGCGGGTCCAACTCCGGATGGGTCTGCACCCCGACAAAAATATGCGCCTCGCTACCACTGTGATAGCGGTAATTGAACTCGGTGATGGCACGCTTGCCGATGGCCTCGCAGAAACTCTTGAAGCTGCCCGGCTTTTCCGGAATGGTGACCGCCAGCAGGGCTTCGCGCTTCTCGCCAATCTCGGCCCGCTCAGCCACATGACGCAGACGGTCGAAGTTGACGTTGGCACCGGAGTCAATGGCCACCAGTACCTTGCCAGTGCAGCCCTCGCGCCCTACGTACTTCTTGATCCCGGCCACACCAAGACAACCGGCTGGCTCACAGATGGAGCGTGTATCGTCGTAGATATCTTTGATGGCCGCGCACATTTCGTCGGTGGTGACGGTAATCACCTCGTCCACATAATGACGGCAAACCTCAAAGGTATGCTCACCGATCTGCGCCACAGCCACGCCGTCGGCGAACAGCCCTACCTGACTCAAAACCACGCGCTCGCCCGCCGCCATGGCCGCTTTCAGGCAGGCGGAATCCTCGGGCTCGACACCAATCACCTTGATCTCGGGTCGCAGGTACTTCACGTAGGCCGCGATACCTGCGATCAGCCCACCGCCGCCGACCGGGACGAAGATGGCATCAACCCCGGAGTGCACCTGGCGCAGAATTTCCATAGCCACCGTACCCTGACCGGCAATGGTGTCCGGATCATCGTAGGGGTGGATGTAAACGTAGCCCTTTTCCTTCACCAGTTTTTGCGAGTACGCCAAGGCCTCGTCAAAAGCATCACCGTGCAACACCACTTTGCCACCGCGCGCACGTACCGCCTTGACCTTGATCTCGGGGGTCGTGCGCGGCATCACGATAGTCGCCTTGACGCCCATATGCCGGGCGGCAAAGGCCAGCCCTTGAGCATGGTTGCCGGCTGAAGCCGCCACTACGCCACAGGCGCGCTGCTCATCGGTCAACTGCGCCAACTTGTTGTAGGCGCCGCGAATCTTGAAAGAAAACACCGGCTGCAGATCTTCGCGCTTGAGCAGTACGGTATTGCCCAAACGTTCGGACAGAAACGGCGCGGCGTGCACGGGGGTTTCGACGGCTACATCGTAGACGCGCGAGCAGAGGATTTTCTTGACGTAGGTTTCAAGGGTCGGGGCTTGCAGCATGAGTGAGGTCGGCTTGTTCAGGGTGAAAAGCGGCCAGTCTAGCGAATCCCGCACTGCACGACTACACGAGAGCCGCCGCATCCCCGTATAATCCGCCCTTTGCCAGCAGACTTATCCCGCCCCGAGGAACCACACATGACCCAGGACGAACTCAAACAAGCCGTAGGCCAGGCCGCCGTAGACCGCCTGCTACCGCACCTGGACGATCAGAGCGTCATCGGCGTGGGCACCGGCTCCACCGCCAACTGCTTCATTGATGCTCTGGCCAAGCATAAGCTGGCCTTCGACGGCGCGGTTGCCAGCTCCGAAGCGACCGCCGAACGACTGAAAAGCCACGGTATCGCGGTGTACGAACTAAACAGCGTTGGCCACCTGGACTTTTACGTGGATGGCGCCGACGAGAGTAACGAGCGGCTCGAGCTGATCAAGGGTGGCGGCGCCGCCCTGACCCGGGAAAAGATCGTCGCCGCCGTCGCCAGGACCTTCATCTGCATCGCCGATGAAAGCAAACTGGTGCCCGTACTCGGCAGCTTCCCCCTACCAGTCGAAGTCATCCCCATGGCGCGCAGCCATGTGGCACGCGAAATCGTCAAACTGGGCGGAGATCCGGTCTATCGCGAAGGCTGCGTGACCGACAACGGCAACGTGATACTCGACGTTTACAACATGTCGATCACCAACCCGCAGCAGTTGGAAAGCGACCTGAATGCCATTGTCGGCGTGGTCTGCAATGGCCTCTTCGCCGCGCGCCCGGCAGACCTGCTACTACTGGGCACCAAGGATGGCGTGAAAACGCTGGAGCGCAGCTGATTCGGACTACTCGCCCGGTACAAAGCGGTAGAACAGGTTGGGCTCGCTGACCAGATAGAGCCGGTTCTGCTCATCCATGGCCAGCCCTTCGGCCTGCGGAATGGTCCGCTGTAGCCCCGCCATCCCGCGCCACAACCCCAACAGGCTCAGGGGCACACCGGCCTTGTCGTATTCGACGACCATGTGCGACTCGTCACTGAGCAACAGCAGGTGTCCGGTTTCATCGTGCATGCTCAGCGAAGACAGGTCGTGCATGAACAACCGTGGCGAGGTCGGTGACTTCAGCTCCCGGATGTGCACCGCCAGCGGTGCGCCCGGTGCGGCGTCGACAAAGCCGGTAACCGCGAGCACGCGCAGCGGATCACGCTCCTTGACGACAAGCAGGCGTCTGGTGCGATCATCCCAGGAAAGGCCTTCAAACCCCTTGTTGCCATTAAGATCCAGACCAATGGTCAGACTGGGCGCCGACCCGGTATCGAGCTCCAGCGCATCCTCTGGCACGTCTATGACCAGCAGCCGCTGACTGCGCTCCTCCGCCACCACGTAGCGATTGCCTGACACATGGGTCAGGCCTTCCATATCCTGCACACCGTTCACGCGAACACGGCGCAATAGCTTACCTTCCATGCTGAGCTCAACCAGCAGCGGCTCACCATTGAGTACCGCAAACAAGGTGTTGCTTTCGCCGTTATAGGTCAACGCAGAGACGTCATCCTCAAGGCCCTCGATCACGCGGCGCTCAATATCAACCCGATAATCACCCAGCCGCAACGAGCTTGACTGCAGCGGCTGCTCGCGCAGTCGCCAGGCATGCCAGAGCAGGCTGTCAAGGTGCAGCAAGCGCAGCGTGGCCACACCCAGAAGCAGAATGACCGCCAGGCCGATCAGCGCTTTTTTCAACCCGACTTCAACCCGCGATGCGCGTGGTGATCTGCAACTTGCCCGGAATCGATAGCTGCAGCAGATCGCCGGTATTCAGCACGCCCACGCCCGCCGGCGTACCGGTAATCACCACATCACCGGGTAACAGCGTGAACTGGGTGGCAATGTGCCGAACGAGCGCCAATATTGGGGTGATCATCTCTGCAGCCGAGCCCTGCTGGCGCCGCACGCCGTTGATATCCAACTGCAGCGCCAGCGCATTGAGCTCACCCGCCTCGTCAGCAGGCACAAAAGGCGATAGCGGGCAGGCGCCGTCAAAGCATTTGGCTCGCTCCCAGGGATGTGCCTTGGCCTTGAGTTGGTCCTGCAGCTCACGCAGAGTCAGATCCAGCGCCAGACCCACACCGGCAATCGCCGCCGTCGCCTGGGCATCTGTCACGTCACCGCTCAGCGGCTGGCCAATCAGCAGCGCAATCTCGGTCTCGTAGTGCACCGGGCCGCGACCCTGAATCAGCGACAGCTCCTCGCCGATCGGCACCACCGCGGTGGCCGGCTTGATAAACAGCAGCGGCTCGGTGGGCACCGGGTTGTTCAACTCGCGTGCGTGCTCGGCGTAATTGCGGCCGACACAGACCACCTTGCCCATCGGAAGGTCGATTCTGGTGCCGTCGGTGTACTGATGCTGGTAGCTCATGGGGCCTCTCCGGCTATCGCGAGAGCGCTGGCGTCCCTCTGCCGAGGCGCCGGCGATCACGGCGAGTAAATTGACGCGTTTAGTTGAAGATCTTGCCCGGGTTCATGATGCCGTTGGGATCGAACACGGCCTTGATCGACTTCATCACCGCGATTTCCGCCGGGCTGCGGCTGTAGGTCAGATAATCGCGCTTGGTCATCCCTACACCGTGCTCGGCAGAGATCGAACCGTTGTACTTTTCGACGATCTCGAACACCCACTTGTTGACCGTCGCACACTTGTCGAAAAACGCGTCCTTGGACAGGTTCTCCGGCTTGAGAATATTCAGGTGCAGGTTGCCATCGCCGATGTGGCCAAACCAGACGATCTCGAAATCGGGGTAGTGTTCGCCGACGATAGCGTCGATATCGTGCAGGAAGGCCGGCACTTTGCCGACGGTAACCGAGATATCGTTCTTGTAGGGCGTCCAGTGCGAGATGGTCTCGGAAATAAACTCGCGCAGCTTCCACAGATTCTGCAGTTGCTGCTCGCTCTGACTCATCACCCCATCCAGTACCCAGCCCTGCTCGACGCAGTGCTCAAAAGTAGCCAGCGCGTCGTTGGCGATATCTTCGCTGATGGCTTCAAATTCCAGAAGCGCATAGAAGGGACAATTGGTTTCAAAGGGCGCAGGCACGTCGCCGCGGCCCATGATCTTGGCCATCGCCTTGTCGGAGAAGAACTCGAACGCGGTCAGATCCAGCTTGTCCTGGAAGGCGTGCAACACCGGCATGATCGAATCGAAGTCCGGCGTACCCAGCACCATCGCCGTCAGGTTCTTCGGTGCGCGATCCAGCCGCATGGTCGCCTCGACCACAAAGCCCAGCGTACCTTCGGCGCCAATAAAAAGTTGGCGCAGATCATAACCGGTAGCGTTCTTGATCAGATCCTTGTTCAGCTCCAGCAACTCGCCGGTACCGGTCACCACCTTCAGGCCAGCAACCCAGTTGCGCGTCATACCATAGCGAATCACCTTGATACCGCCGGCATTGGTGCCGATATTGCCGCCAATCTGGCTGGAACCCGCCGAGGCAAAATCGACCGGGTAATACAGCCCCTGCTCTTCGGCAAAACTCTGCAGCTGCGCCGTGACCACACCCGGCTGGCAGACCACAGTACGATCAAAGGCGTTGAAGTCGCTGATCTGATTCATGTAATCAAAGGAGACGACAATTTCGCCATTGGCCGCGACCGCCGCAGCAGACAGGCCGGTACGCCCGCCCGAGGGCACCAGCGCCAGCTTTTGCTCATTGGCAAAACGCACAATGGCCTGCACCTGCTCAACGGTCTTCGGGAACACGATCGCCAGCGGCGCCGGCTCGAAATGCTTGGTCCAGTCCTTGCCCCAGGTATTGAGCGACTCGGCGTCAACACGGACCTTGTCCGGTTCAACCAGGGTCTTGAGGGTATCGATCACGGCTTCTGGGGTCATGGCGGGCTCTCAAACAGAATTCATGCAGCGCCTGAGTACATTTCATGCAGCGACAGGCATCAAAAAAGGCAGATTATGCTAGCATACGCGGCTTCCGAAACAGGACACTTCTGTCGGACTAAATCGCAGAAGGCTTTGCTCGGCTCACCTTAATCAGCATTCGGGTAACTGACACCATGGCCAAAACCTCGCTGGACAAAAGCAAAATCAAGTTTCTGCTCCTCGAGGGCGTACACCAGACTGCCGTAGACACGTTGAAGGCAGCGGGTTACACCAACATCGAGTATCACACTGGCTCCCTGCCGGAAGAGCAACTGAAAGAAGCCGTCGCCGACGCACACTTCATTGGCCTGCGCTCGCGCACCCAGCTCACCGCCGAGGTGTTCAGTCACGCGCAGAAACTGGTTGCAGTCGGTTGCTTCTGCATCGGCACCAACCAGGTTGACCTGGATGCCGCCATGGAAATGGGCGTTGCCGTGTTCAACGCGCCCTACTCCAACACTCGCTCGGTCGCCGAGCTGGTACTGGCCGAAGCCATCCTGCTGCTGCGCGGTATTCCCGAGAAGAACGCGGCCTGCCACGAAGGCGGCTGGATGAAGAGCGCCACCGACTCCTACGAGATTCGCGGCAAGAAGCTCGGCATCATCGGTTACGGCTCCATCGGTACGCAGCTGTCGGTACTGGCCGAAGGCCTGGGCATGAAGGTGTACTTCTACGACGTCGTCACCAAACTGCCGCTGGGCAACGCCACCCAGGTTGGCTCGCTGACCGAGCTGCTGGGCATGGCCGACATCGTCACCCTGCACGTTCCGGAAACCGCTGCCACCAAGTGGATGATGGGCGAGAAGGAAATTCGCGCCATCAAGGAAGGCGGCATTCTGATCAACGCTGCGCGCGGCACCGTGGTGGACATCGACGCCCTGGCCAGCGCTCTGCGCGACAAGCACCTGAACGG
>Ga0105357_10000757_pt1 | contig 17328 bp, 12 predicted proteins | sample GOMGulsemesocosm_4_FD_83660 | JGI IMG/M metagenome (GOLD analysis project Ga0105357, IMG submission 83660) | Methane-oxidizing microbial communities from mesocosms in the Gulf of Mexico - GOM15B Gulf of Mexico | ecosystem: Environmental > Aquatic > Marine > Cold seeps | place: USA: Gulf of...
AAGTTCGCGGATCAACGCTAATTCCGGCGTTTCATTCGCTTCAACTTTACCGCCCGGGAATTCCCACAGGCCCGCCATGGACTTGCCTTCAGGGCGCTGAGCAATCATGACACGGTTGTCGTCATCAACAAGAGCGACCGCGACAACTAAGAGAGTTGGAAGTGACGTCATGGGAAAGCCTCAGCTACGATAATCAGCGTTGATTTCGATATAGCCGTGAGTGAGGTCACAGGTCCAAGCATATGCGTTGCCGGATCCAACCCCCACATCAACTTCAATTGTGATTTCTGGCCTTTTCATCAGCGGCGCGATTTGATCTTCTGAGTATGAAGGTGAACGTGCGCCATCTTCAGCAATTACAATACCGCACATTTTCAGATACAGTTTATCCCTACTGGCTTTCTCGCCTGACTTGCCAACCGCCATAATAACGCGGCCCCAGTTTGCATCTTCCCCGGCAATAGCTGTTTTCACGAGCGGCGAATTTGCAATTGCAAGGGCAATGGTTTTTGCTGACGTGTCTGTTTCTGCACCAGTTACTGAGACTGTGATAAATTTCGTGGCGCCTTCACCGTCACGGGCAACCTGCTGTGCGAGATCCTGCATGACGCTAAGGAGTGTGGATTTGAAATCGGCCAGATCTGCGTCCGCTGCAGCGGAGGGTGCGGTATTTTTCGCGTTTCCAGTCGCAAATAACAAAACACTGTCGCTGGTTGAAGTGTCGCTATCGACAGTTACACAATTGAAGCTTTTTTCATTCTCGGATGACAGAAGCTCTTGTAAAATCGGCGCTGGAATATTTGCGTCCGTGAACAAAAAAGCCAGCATTGTCGCCATATCTGGCGCAATCATTCCTGACCCTTTGGCAAATCCGTTGATGGTTACAGTTTTACCGTTCAATTGACAGGTAGCAGTCGCCCCTTTAGCAAAAGTGTCCGTAGTGAGGATCGCATCAGCGGCAGCTTCACAATTATCTTCTGACAGGCTGTCCAGCATGCCGGGAAGGGTGTCCGTGATATATGATGTCTCGATCAGCTCCCCAATCACGCCGGTGGATGCGATATATACTTCTTCTGGATTGCTTTGAAGTAAGCTCGCGGCTGTTTCTGCCGTTTTCTCAACAGTTTCGATGCCCGCAGCCCCAGTAAATACATTGGCAATGCCAGCGTTCACCACAAGTGCACGGGCCGTACCGCCTGACAGGATCTTCCGGCCCCAATCGACGGGGGCGCCCGGCATGGAGTTTTTGGTAAACACGCCTGCGGCAGTTGTCCCTTCATCCATCACGGCAAATAACAAATCATCCCGCCCTTTATATCGCATGCCAGAATTGGCCGAGGCAAAGCGAACGCCGCTAACGGCGGGCATGTCAGGGAATTTTTCCGGGGCGAGCGGCGATTTGTTCATAAGCTTAGCCTTTAATGAATTGAATGCTTTCAATTAATCCATTTTTGATAGGTGGGTCAAATAGGGAATTTGGGTTCAGATGATTTTCGTCGCCGTCAGCATATAGTTGACGCTAAAATCTTGGCTTAGATGCCAACTATCTTCCAAAGGGTTGTAGGTGGCACCCGTCATTCCCAGAATGTTGAGATCGTTTCGTCGAAGCAACCCAACGACTTCGGAAGGGCGCAGGAATTTTTTCCAGTTATGGGTGCCGCGTGGAAGCCAACGCAAAATATATTCTGCACCTACGATGGCGAGGGCATAGCTTTTCAATGTGCGGTTCAAAGTTGCGACGAACATGATGCCGCCCGGCTTCAGCATAGTGCAGCAGGCTTCAGAAAATCCTTCTATATCAGCGACATGTTCAATAACTTCCATGTTTAATATAACGTCAAACTGCTCACCCGCTGCGGCGAGTTCTTCTGCTGTCGTGTGACGATAATCAATATTTACGCCGCTTTTCTGTGCATGAAGTGAGGCAACTTCAATATTGGTTTGAGAGGCGTCTGCCGCGACAACTTCTGCTCCCATACGAGCCATAGGTTCAGATAACAATCCGCCGCCGCATCCAATATCCAAAAGGCGGAGGCCTTTAAAAGGCTTTAATGGAATTGCGTCCCCATCATTAACCAGATTGAAATGGGCCGTAACCTGATCACGAATATATCCAATGCGAATTGGATTGAATTTGTGAAGAGGTTTGAATTTCCCACTTTCGTCCCACCATTCATCCGCCATTGCGGCAAAGTTCGAAATTTCTTGTGGGTCTACAGATTTTGAATTTGCAGCTTCGCTCATGACAGTTCGTTCAAAAAAATTCTTAAAAATCTAATAAATTAGTCGCAACGCTTGCCCAGCAAGCTGTGTTAAGTATATGTATACGCTCCTTCAAGAGGAAAAGGTACCCGTTCCGTAATTTAATAATTGTATCCTCTTTGAACAGAAGCAAAGCTGAAAGGTTAGTGCAGCGATGGCACGGCTGGTAATGAAATTTGGTGGTACATCGGTTGGATCCGTAGAACGGATCAAGAATGTAGCGCTGAAAGTTAAAAAAGAAATTGACGCGGGCAACGAAGTGGCAGTGGTCGTATCTGCGATGTCCGGTGAAACCAATCGTCTGGTTGGGTTGGCTTCTGATGTGGCGGCGTTGCATGACGCACGCGAGTATGATGTTGTCGTTTCAAGCGGTGAACAAGTGACGGCCGGATTGCTGTCGATGGCATTGCAGGACCTCGGCGTGAACGCGCGTTCTTGGCTTGGTTGGCAGGTGCCTGTACGAACGGATGCTATTCATGGTTCCGCAAGAATTGAAGAAATTAACTGTGAAGATGTAATATCGCGCTTCGCTGATGGACAGGTTGCTGTCTGCGCCGGCTTTCAGGGCATCGGAAGCGATAACCGGATAACAACGTTGGGCCGTGGCGGTTCCGATACTTCGGCAGTTGCATTGGCAGCCGCGCTGGATGCGGATCGCTGTGATATTTATACAGATGTTGACGGTATTTATACGGCGGATCCCCGGATCGCGACAAAAGCGTCAAAACTTGATAGAATTACATATGAAGAAATGTTGGAGCTGGCGTCTCTTGGTGCCAAGGTGCTGCAGACCCGCTCCGTTGAAATGGCAATGAAATACCGTGTGAAGGTACAAGTGCTTTCCAGTTTCGAAGATTTGCCCGGCACATTGGTTGTTGATGAGGAAGACATTGTGGAACAACAAGTAGTAAGCGGCGTAACATATACCCGAGACGAAGCGAAGGTAACCCTTCAACAAGTAAATGATACACCGGGTGTAGCGGCGACTGTATTTGGCGCACTTGCAGACGCGCATGTAAATGTGGATATGATTGTTCAGAACGTATCTGAAGATGGCAAAGCTACTGATTTGACATTTACAGTTGGACGCAATGAGCTGGATCCAGCGATGAAGGTCCTCGAAGGCCTGAAGGATAAAGTGAATTGCAAAAAGGTTGTTCCAGATCCGGATGTTGTTAAAGTTTCTATTGTTGGAATGGGCATGCGAAGCCATGCCGGTGTTGCACAAACAATGTTTGCAGCGCTCGCCGAAAAAGGCATAAATATTCAAGTGATTTCCACTTCGGAAATCAAGGTAAGTGTTTTACTGGCAGAAGAGTATACTGAACTTGCCGTTAGAACATTACATACAGCTTTCAATTTGGATGCAGCTTAAAAAATGACTGAAATTACTTCGCAAGAGGGCTTGCAAGCACTCAACGCTGCTTGGCAGCGTGGACGTGACTTTTTGGGAGCCGAATTTGCTATTCTCGGCGGTGCTATGTCGTGGGTATCAGAACGAAATCTCGTTTCTGCCATTTCCAATGCGGGAGGCTTTGGTGTCATCGCGTGCGGTGCAATGACGACGGATCTTCTGGATGCCGAGATTAAAGCCACGAAAGCAATGACAGATAAGCCGTTCGGTGTAAATTTGATTACCATGCACCCGGACCTCGATAAACTGGTTGATATTTGCCTTGAAAATGGGGTCGGACATGTCGTTTTGGCCGGTGGACTTCCTAGCAAGGACACAATCGCGAAACTGAAAGAAAGTGGCGTAAAGACGATTTGCTTCACACCAACTTTGGCGCTTGGCAAAAAGCTGGTTCGAAGTGGTGTTGATGCGCTGGTCATCGAGGGAATGGAAGCTGGCGGCCATATTGGTCCGGTTTCTACAAGTGTTTTAACACAAGAGATCTTACCCAATATCACGGATGTCCCAATCTTTGTAGCGGGCGGGATCGCTCGCGGCGAAGCTATGGCGAACTATTTGCAAATGGGGGCCGCAGGGTGCCAATTGGGAACACGGTTTGTTTGTGCGACAGAAAGCATTGCACATCCAGATTTTAAACGGGCCTTTATTCGGGCAAGTGCTAGGGATGCGATTACGACCGTTCAGGTAGATCCTCAGTTCCCGGTTATCCCGGTTCGCGCTTTGAATAATGAAGGTGCGAAGAGATTTGTCGAAACCCAGCATGCAGTTATCGCAAGATATAGAGCGGGTGAACTCAGCCTTGGAGAGGCTCAGCTTGAAATTGAACATTATTGGGCGGGGGCTCTCCGCCGTGCAGTAATTGACGGAGATGTTATAAACGGCTCTGTAATGGCTGGGCAAAGCGTTGGGATGGTCAAAAAAGAGCAACCCACAGCAGAGATTTTACTGGATTTGGTCTCGCAAGCAGCTGACGCGTTTGCAGGTTCCGGTGGCAGGAAGGTCGATACCTAAATGAATAGCTCGGCGGTCAGCGGCCCCAGAATATTGTTCCGTCAGATCCGACAGGTGATGGCGGGCACGGGGGACGCTGAGCGCCGTTTGCAGAAAATTGTCAGGCTTATTGCATCAAACATGATCGCAGAAGTGTGCTCTTGTTATCTTATGCGAGCAGGCGATGTTCTGGAGCTGTTTGCAACCGAAGGTCTGAAACAGGAAGCTATTCACCATACCCGCTTGCGTGTTGGTGAGGGACTTGTCGGCGATATCGCGGCCCATTCTCGGCCGCTGAACTTATCCGATGCACAAAGTCACAAACAATTTGCCTACCGCCCAGAAACAGGTGAGGAAATTTATCATTCCTTGATGGGCGTTCCAATTATGCGCGGCGGTCGTGTTATTGGGGTACTGGTCGTGCAAAACCGAACCATGCGTCATTACACGGATGAGGAAGTCGAAGCTCTTCAAACTGTCGCTATGGTCGTCGCGGAGTTGATCAGCTCTGAACAGATGATCAGCTCCAAAGAGCTTCTTGATACCGCAGGCAATGCGACAACACCTCACAGGGTTGCCGGTCGCGTATTGGCAGATGGTTTAGCCGTTGGGTACGCTATTTTACATGAACCCCATATTATTGTTCGGCGAACAATTGCAGAAAATACCGGCGAAGAAGTCAAGCGACTGAATGCCGCTGTGGATAGGCTTCAAGACTCTATCGATGAAATGCTTTCAGATACCGATGCGCTTTTTACGGATGAATCTCGGGATATTTTTGAAGCCTACAAGATGTTTGCCCATGACAAAAGCTGGCTAAAACGTCTTGCAGATGCGGTTGATAGCGGCTTGACCGCTGAAGCTGCTATTAAACGAGTTCAGGATGACACCCGCGCTCGCATGAAAAAAATTACCGACCCCTATATTCGTGAAAGACTGTCGGATCTGGATGATTTGGCAAATCGTCTGTTTTTGCATTTGGAAGGGACGCAGGGCGTTGATAGACAACATCTTACGGCAGATACGGTTGTCATTGCCCGTAATATGGGAGCGGCGGAACTTCTTGATTATGATCGGGTTCACTTGAAGGCTGTTGTCCTTTTGGAAGGGACACGAAGTAGTCACGTGGCGATTGTCGCGCGGGCGCTTGGTATCCCCGTGATCGGGCAGTGTGCTGAAATGGCTGACGCAGTCGAAGAAGACGATTTCATTCTGGTCGATGGGGAAAACGGTCAAGTTTTCTTGCGTCCCGGTGATGATGTTATTCAAGTGTTTGAGCAGAGCATGCGTCACCGTGAGCAGAGGCAAGCAAAATATGCGGCGTTGCGTGACAAACGCGCGATCTCCAAAGATGAAAAGACCATAACACTCAGTATGAATGCGGGTCTGCTTATTGATCTTGATAATTTTCAGGACGCTGGTGCTGACGGAATTGGACTGTTTCGAACCGAATTGCAATTCATGGTTCGCTCCCAAATGCCAAAAGTAGACGAACAAACCGACTTATATACAAAGGTTTTGGATAAAGCTAACGGGCGTCCCGTTATTTTCCGCACTCTTGATGTCGGCGGAGATAAAGCTCTGCCATATCTGCAAATGAAGGAAGAGGAAAACCCAGCCCTTGGGTGGCGTGCAATTCGTATCGGATTGGACCGACCCGCTTTGTTAAAAGCTCAACTTAGGGCAATGGTTCGAGCATCAGTTGGACGCAAATTGACCATAATGTTTCCAATGATTGCAGAAGTTTCTGAATTCATTGAAGCTAAATCTTTGCTTATGAAGGAAATTGACCGCGAAGAAAAACGGAATGGGGGCAAACCTACTGAAGTTAAAGTAGGAACCATGTTGGAAGTCCCGTCTATTGTCTGGCAATTGCCTCATTTGCTGAAAGTAGCCGATTTCGTCTCGGTTGGATCAAACGATTTACTGCAATTTTATTTTGCTGTTGATCGCGGCAATGCACGCGTCACAGATCGCTACGACATGTTAAGCTCAAGCTTTATGTCCATGCTCAAGTATATTGTGGATGAATGCGCCAAAACGGATACCCCATTATCAATATGTGGGGATGTGGCCGGTCGCCCGCTGGAAGCAATGGCCCTTCTGGGTCTTGGTTATCGGAACCTATCTATGTCACTTGAAGGCGTCGGGCCCGTTAAAGAAATGGTGCGGAGTGCTGATATAGGAAAAGTTCAGGATTTCTTGTCTGTCCTGTGCCTGTCACGCGAAAAATCCGCTCGAGAGCAGATTCGCGCCTTTGCCAAGGATCATGGCATTATTATTTAAATCATTGATCTTTATTCTTTTTTGCTGATAATCATGCCCTAGTGTAGGGGAACTTGGCTTGCCTTTCGTTGAGGGGCGAAAGTTGTAGCTTGGTATACTATTGGACAGGTGGTGTATAACAATGGTGAAACAAGGTAAGCTTCCATTGGATGCTGGTGAGCCACGCCTCACTCTAGCTACGCCAGAGAACGATAAAAGCGCAGAAATCTCTTCAGCCGAAAATGTGTCAGACAGGCAGCCTTCTGACGAGCCGATCCTAGCAGTTGAGGTGTTGGAGATGAGGCAAGAATCTGACCCAAATCTTTATGTAGAAAGCGATGAAGATGAATACGCCAACGTAGGCACACGTTTACGGTTTGAGCGGGAACGTCAAGGTTATTCAGTTCATGACATTGCAGAACAACTCCGGTTACGCCCACGACAAGTTCAAGCTCTAGAAGATGGCAATTATGATGCTCTTCCGGGGCAGACATTTGTAGCGGGCTTTTTACGCTCATATGCCAATGCACTCGGATTGGATGCGGTAGCTGTCGTCGATCTGTATAAGAGTGAATATTCTGGCGAAGTAGGGGTCCCCGAACTTGCTTTTCCCGAACCGACATCCGAAGGCCGAATGCCGGCTTCCAGTTTACTGATTGGGTGTTGCGTAGTTGCGGTTCTCGTAGTTGCAGGGTGGTACTTTTATTTAAACGAAAATTCATTGGAAATTGAAATAGTTCCTGATTTGCCGGATCGCTTAAGCGAAAAGCTGGAGAGCTCAAGAGATGCTATTTTCGCCGGTATCGCTAATATTACCTCTTCGCCAAAGGCCGAAGACGCAAATGCTGCAGATGCCGCAGATGCCGCAGATGCCAAGGACGCGATCGCTGTTTCAACTGAAATTACAAAGCCAAAAGCGGTAAGATCAGAAGCGGATGAAGAAACACTGGCATTAAACCAAGTAACTGAACTCGTGACCGAACCTAAGCCGCTGATAACTTCTGTTAAGGATATTGATAAACCCGAGGCCCAGTTGGAACCTCAAATTGTTGCGGCTCTTCCAAAACAGAATTCAACTAATGAAATATTAGCACCTGCTATCATGCAAAAAGTAGAAACAGAAAAAGTTGAAGTTACTTCTCAACTTGATCCATCTTCTAAAACTGTATTGCCGACTTCGGAAATCGTTGAGAATGTAGAGGTGGAGGCTGCACCAATTGTTGTTGCCGCAGTGCCGACTAAAACATATTTTCCGCAACAAAAGTTGAACGCAAATAACTCTGTGTCTGACAGTGAAGGACCTGCAAGTTTGGTGCCTGCTGCGTTGGGTGTTGAAAATAAAGACGCAAGACTTGTATTGGTAGCGCGTCAAGAAAGCTGGGTGCATATTAAGGTGGCTGATAAAGAAACTGTTCTGGATCGCATTCTAGCGGCGGGAGACACATTTATGTTGCCGTCCAAGCCTAATATGATTTTAAGTACTGCAAATGCAGCAGGACTTGAAATACGTTTGGACGGATCGTCGCTTGGAATGTTAGGTGGTTATGGTGAAATTATCCAAGCTTTGTCGCTTGATCCGGAACAATTAAAAGAAAAGCTGTCAGCTTCCAACTGAGAAGAAAAGGGCCTTACTTAAGCACGACTCTAATGAGAGCTTGAATTTTTCGGCTGATGGCCCCATTTTATGCCAGATTACAGACCGCGGCCGCGCCGTGAATTTTCATTGAAAAGCTCCAGTCCCATGAGTGTTAGACCATACCGCGACATTATGCGTCGTAAATCACGTCAAATATCAGTTGGCAATGTTCTCGTAGGTGGCGATGCCCCCATCAGCATTCAGTCAATGACCAATACATTGACATCTGATCCTGTCGCAACAATCAAGCAGATCCACGCTCTTGAAGAGGCGGGGGCCGACATGGTTCGTGTGTCCTGCCCAGACGTAGAAAGCACCCACGCCTTGAAAGAGATTGTGCGTGAAACCACTGTTCCCATCATTGCGGATATTCATTTTCACTATCAACGAGGAATTGAAGCGGCGGAAGCCGGCGCCGCGTGCCTTCGGATAAATCCTGGGAATATTGGGTCGGCTGAAAGAGTTCGTGAAGTTGTCAAGGCGGCGGTCGATAACAATTGTTCTATGCGGATCGGTGTAAATGCGGGCAGTTTGGAACGAGAATTACTTGAAAAATACGGCGAGCCGTGTCCGGATGCGATGGTCGAATCTGCGCTTAATCACGCACGCATTCTTGAAGATAATGATTTTACCAATTTCAAAATCAGTGTGAAAGCATCAGACGTATTTTTGTCAGTGGCTGCCTACCAGGGATTGGCTGAAGCGTGTGATTATCCGTTGCATCTTGGGATTACAGAAGCAGGCGGGTTTACACCTGGAACAGTGAAATCTTCAATTGGGCTTGGAATGCTTCTGTGGTCGGGGATAGGGGATACACTTCGAGTATCGCTCTCAGCGGATCCAGTTCAGGAAGTAAAAGTTGGCTATGAAATTTTGAAGAGCCTTGGTTTGCGCCGCCGAGGAGTTACAATTATTTCCTGTCCGTCGTGTGCACGACAAGCCTTCCCTGTTATCAAGACAGTTGAAAAACTTGAAGAGCGGCTTGAACATATTTCAACACCTATGTCGCTTTCCATAATTGGGTGCGTGGTAAATGGACCCGGCGAAGCTCGTGAAACTGATATCGGCCTTACGGGGGGCGGTAAAGGGAACCACATGGTGTATTTGAACGGCGTCACGGACCACAAAATCGATACTGACGGTGTTGTTGAACACATTGTGGAGCTGGTAGAAGCAAAAGCTGCGGAACTCGAAGCAGAAGCTGCCGCAGAAGAAGCCACAAAAAAAGCCTCATAAAGTTAAAAAAATTAGCAGCAACTATCCAAGATAAATAAGACGGAGAATACCTAGTGTCATTACCTCAACCAGTTCGCGGTACACATGACTTGCTGCCAGAGGATTTTAGGCGTCACGCGCATGTGCGTGATACGGCGCGTGATATTGCTGCTCGTTTTGGATATGCCGAAATGGCGACACCAATTTTCGAATTCACGGAAGTTTTTGCACGCACTATGGGCGAGACGTCTGATGTGGTTTCAAAAGAAATGTATTCTTTTGAAAGTCGCGGCGGTGAAAGTATGACGTTGCGCCCTGAATATACAGCAGGTATTTGCCGGTCGTTTATAAGTAATGGGCTTCAACAGAATGTTCCGTTCAAGGTTTTCGCAAACGGCCCAATGTTTCGGTATGAACGCCCACAAAAAGGTCGTCAACGTCAGTTCCATCAGATTGATCTGGAATGCATTGGTGCTCCGGAGGCAAAAGCTGATGTTGAAGTTATTGCAGTAGCGGCAAGCATCCTTCAAACACTTGGTGTGATGGATAGCTGCACACTGCAGATAAATACACTAGGTGATGTAGAAAGCCGCCAAGCATACCGCGCAGCATTAGTTGAATATTTCAGCGCCCATCAAGCGGATCTATCTGAAGATAGTAAAAGCCGCCTTACGCGGAACCCTTTGCGAATTTTGGACAGTAAGGACAAAGGGGACCAAGCCCTTGTTGAGAATGCTCCAGTATTCACTGACTATCTAAACGAATTTTCTACAGAATTCTTCGCTGACGTCCTCGAAGGCCTTGACCTACTTGGGATTACTTACGAGCTTAACCGCCGTTTGGTGCGGGGATTGGATTATTACACACACACGGCTTTTGAATATGTGACAACTGAGCTGGGTGCGCAAGGTGCCGTGATTGCTGGTGGACGGTACGATGGTCTGATCGAAACACTTGGCGGAAAACCTACGCCGGGAATTGGCTGGGCCGGCGGGATCGAGCGTTTGGCCCTTTTGGCGGAAAATGTACCGGCAATTGATAGACCAGTTGCTGTCATTCCTGTTGGTGATGCTGCGATCCAGATGGCCACAAAACTTGCACATCAGTTGCGACTGGATGGAATTTCTGTGGAAATGGCCTTTAAAGGGAATGTTGGCAAACGCATGAAACGGGCAAACAAGTTAAGTGCTCGGGCGGCAATCCTTATTGGTGAAGATGAATTGGCAAGAAATGCCTGTACTTTCCGGGATTTGGATGCTGGAACTCAAGAAGAAGTGAAGTTGTCAGATTTGACTGCAACACTTGCAAATTTGAAATAAGGAACCTCCAATGCTCCCAGAAGACAAACTGAATATGATCTTGGCGCGCTTCGATGAGCTGGAAGCTGCTATGGCGGGTGAGATGGGGGATGTCGCCGCCGAAGATTTCGTCAGAATGAGTCGGGAATATTCTGAAATGAAGTTCGTAGTGACTTCTATTCAAGCATTTCTAAAATCACGAGATGAAATGACAGATCTGCTCCAAATGCTTGATGGCGATGAGCTTGATGATGAAATGAAAGAGCTTGCTGAGTTAGAGGTGCAAGAGCTGAAGACATCTCTTCCTGACTTGGAGCAGGAAATTAAATTACAACTCCTCCCCAAAGATGATGCAGACGAAAAGAACGCGATCTTGGAACTACGGGCAGGTACTGGCGGTGATGAAGCCGCGCTTTTTGCAGGCGATTTGATGCGCATGTATCAAAGGTATGCTGAAGCCATGGGTTGGAAATGTGAAACAATGTCTGCGTCAGAATCTGATGTCGGTGGATACAAAGAAGCCATTGTGAAAGTTACCGGACGAAACGTTTTCTCCAAGTTGAAATTCGAATCCGGTGTGCACAGGGTCCAACGTGTACCCGAAACGGAAACTGGTGGTCGGATCCATACATCTGCGGCCACAGTCGCGGTGCTTCCAGAAGCTGAAGACGTTGATGTCAAAATCGAAGACAAGGATATCCGCGTTGATATTTTTCGAGCTTCGGGCCCAGGCGGGCAGTCAGTGAATACAACAGATTCCGCCGTTAGAATTACTCATTTACCTACCGGTATTACGGTTCAGCAGCAGGACGAAAAATCCCAGCATAAGAATAAAGCGAAAGCGATGTCCGTATTACGCTCTCGTATTTACGATGCTCAGCGTGCCGCATTGGCTGAAGAGCGATCTGCAAATCGCAAAGGACAAGTAGGATCTGGTGATAGGTCCGAGCGCATTCGTACCTATAATTTTCCGCAAGGTCGTGTGACGGATCACCGTATTAACCTCACGCTCTATAAATTGGATAAAGTTATTGCTGGCGAAGCATTGGGTGAAGTTATTGACGCCTTGATTGCAGAAGACCAAGCGGAACGTTTGGCAGAAGTTGAAAACGATATTTAGAGATCATATGCGTATTGACGAGGCTTTAAGAGGCGCGACGAAACTGCTTGCGGCCCATTCCATAGAAGGTGCGCGGCGTGACGCCGCAGTTCTGCTGGTTTCTGTTCTAGGCGGAGATCGCGAAATTTTGTTTCGAGCTCCTGAGCAAATTTTGACGGAGCCTGAGGTTCAACAATTTCAAAAACTTATTGATCGCCGAGCGACACGCGAACCTGTTTCTCATATTCTAGGGCAGCGCGAGTTTTGGAGTAGGGACTTTTTTGTAACGTCTGATGTGCTGGATCCAAGACCGGATAGCGAGACGTTAATAGATGCTGTTCTGAAACAAACAAAAGAAACAAGAGAGCCAGACGCTATCTTGGACCTTGGAACCGGAAGTGGATGTCTGCTTTTGACATTGTTGGCAGAAATTAAAAACGCTAAAGGTGTTGGTGTTGATTTAAGCGATAAAGCGCTTGAAATCGCTGTAAAGAACGCAAAATCTTTGTCACTGGAAGACCGATCCAGTTTTTTAAAAAGCCTTTGGTTTGAGAATGTTTCAGGTACATTCGATGTTATAGTTAGCAACCCTCCTTACATCGAAACCGATGATATTGCGGGCCTCCAAACAGAAGTGAGGGACTTTGAGCCACATCTGGCGTTAGATGGTGGCGAAGATGGTCTTGAATGCTATCGCCAAATAACGGCTGAAATCAGTGTATTTCTAAAGCCGGAAGGCTTTGTGATCTTTGAGGTCGGAATAGGACAAGATGTAGCTGTTGGAAACTTGATGAGAGGCGCCGGATTTGAGAATATTAAAGTGCATTATGATCTGGCATCAGTTGCTCGCTGCGTTAGCGGGCAGTCAAAAAAGTAATTTTTTTTAAAAAAACAGTTGGAAAATTTCGAAAGCGGCGTTAGGTTTAATTTAGATCAGGCGCACGCGCCACGGCCCAACGGGCCTGGGGTCAATATTTACATAAAATAAGACTGAATTCCGTGTAGATGTAAGCATCTATTTCCTATCAGCTTTGGAAAACGGTTATGTCGGGTTCATAGTCAAATGAAAATGTGTGCGCATTAACTCAGATAAGATGGATTGAATTGTAATATGCGAGTTAGCAGTAATCGGCGCCCTCGGGGCGGTCGTCCTAATTCTGGAAGTGGAGGCCGTTCTGGGTCATCTGCTGGGCGCGGCGGGCAGAATAATAATAACCGTCGTTCAAACAACGGAAACCGCAGCTACGACAGCAATGGACCTGATGGAAAAATCAGAGGTTCAGCGACACAAGTGTATGATAAGTACATCTCTTTAGGTCGTGATGCGCAAACCGCGAGTGATCATGTTGGTGCGGAAAATTATTATCAGCATGCCGAGCATTATTACCGCATCATGCTTGCTAACAATTTGGTGAAACCTGATCGCTCAGCCGAGCAATCTTCTTCGGAAGACGAGATTACAGGAACAACTGAAATTGAGATTTCTCAATCTGATAAAGCGAGAGAAAAAGCGTCTAATACGGATGATACTGAAGTTGTTGCCGATGCTAAAGAGCCGATTATCATTGATTTGAGTAACCCTGACGCTGACGAAGAAGAAGTGCCTGCTTCTCCTGACGCAGAGGATGAGAATAACGCTGAGCCGAAAGTGGCTGATGTAGTTAAAGCTAAAGTTAAAGTTAAAATTAAAGCTGAAGCTGAGGCCGATACCGATACCGATACCGATACCGATACCGATGAACTTGAAACAGCAGCAGAGCAGGTCACCAGTGAAGATGATGGCGAGCCTAAACCTAAAAGTAAGCGTCGGGTTAGCCGGACGAGAGGCTTGAGGCGGCGCACTAGCCGAAGAAACACGGATGGTTCAGAAAATGATGAACCGCAATCCGCAGAATAGGGAGCCTCTGGCTCCCTTTTTTTGACTATTTTTGTAACCTAATTTGAAAGACACTTTATTTCTTGTAAAAATCGAGAAACTCACCAAATATTTTAACAGGAAACCGTTGGCGAGTTGCCAGGTCGATCGCCTAATCTAGGGGTCATAGCAGCGGCGCACTATAACAGCGGTCTATGTGTCGAGGATGAGCATGGATTTTGAAAAATATACCGATAGGTCGCGCGGTTTTGTACAAGCTGCCCAGTCACTTGCTTTACGCGAAAATCACCAAAAACTAACGACAGAACATTTGTTGAAGGTATTGCTGGACGACAAAGACGGCTTGGCAAGTGGTTTGATTGCTAAAGCTGGTGGGCGTGCGAATGTGGCGTTGTTGGAGGCAGAAACCTCTCTTGGAAAATTGCCTAAAGTCACCGGTGCGGGAGCGGGCCAAATCAGCCCTACACCAGAAATAGCGAGATTATTTGATAATGCAGAGAAGCTTGCCGAAAAAGCTGGTGATAACTTCGTAACTGCAGAACGATTGCTTCTGGCATTGACGCTGGAGGAGGGAGCCGATTCTGCAAAAGCTCTTAAAAAGGCTGGCGTTACAGCTAATAGCCTCAATGAAGCAATTAATGACCTTCGTAAAGGCCGTACCGCTGATAGTGCTGGCGCCGAAGGTTCCTATGACGCCCTTAAAAAGTATGCGCGTGATCTGACAGAAGCTGCGCGAAATGGAAAGCTGGATCCGGTCATTGGCCGTGATGAAGAAATTCGTAGAACCATTCAAGTGCTTTCGCGCAGGACAAAAAACAATCCAGTTCTAATTGGTGAGCCCGGCGTGGGCAAAACAGCGATTGTTGAAGGCTTGGCTTTGCGCATTATCAACGGTGATGTGCCAGAGAGCTTGAAAGACAAGCGCCTGATGTCTCTGGATTTGGGGCAGCTTATTGCCGGCGCTAAATTTCGGGGCGAATTTGAGGAGCGCTTGAAATCGGTGCTTACTGAAGTCTCTGCACTAGAAGGCGAAGTGGTTCTGTTTATCGACGAGTTGCATACGCTCGTCGGTGCCGGCGCGGCCGAAGGCTCTATGGATGCCTCAAACCTTTTGAAACCCGCTTTGGCTCGCGGGGAACTTCATTGTGTTGGAGCGACAACGCTTGATGAGTATAGAAAATATATTGAGAAAGATGCAGCGCTTGCCCGTCGCTTTCAATCGGTATTCGTCTCGGAACCAACAGTTGAAGACACCATTTCAATTCTGCGAGGCCTTAAAGAGAAATACGAGTTGCATCACGGTGTCCAAATTTCGGACAGTGCACTTGTGGCGGCAGCGACGTTGTCTAATCGATATATCACGGATCGATTTTTGCCGGATAAAGCCATTGATTTGATGGATGAAGCTGCTAGCCGCCGCCGTATGGAGGTTGATAGTAAGCCCGAAGAAGTTGACGAACTCGACCGTAAAATTCTCCAGATGAAGATTGAATGCTCTGCTCTTGAGAGAGAGGCAGATAAGGCATCTCAAGATAGGCTCGAAAAACTGAAGGCCGAGCTGATTCATTTGGAGAAAAAATCGGAGGGCCTAACGGCAATCTGGAAGTCAGAGAAGGAAAAACTTAATAATGCTCAGCTTGTTAAAGAGCAGTTGGAGCAAGCAAGAAACGATCTGGTAACTGCGCAGCGACAAGGTGATTTGCAACGAGCGGGGGAACTTGCCTACGGATTGATCCCATCCTTGGAGCAGCAATTGTCTGATACCGCGGATGCCGGAAATTCATCCCTCGTCAAAGAAGGCGTTAAAGAGGATGATATCGCTGGCGTTGTCTCCCGCTGGACAGGGATCCCGGTTGATAAAATGCTTTCGGGTGAGCGTGAAAAATTACTGGATATGGAAAGCCGGTTGCGGTTTCGTGTCATTGGACAGGAAGAGGCCCTTGTCGCAGTTTCTAACGCGGTACGCCGTGCACGAGCAGGGTTGCAGGATCCGAACAGGCCTATCGGTTCTTTCTTGTTCTTGGGACCTACGGGTGTTGGCAAAACGGAACTTACAAAATCTTTGGCAGAGTTTCTGTTCGACGATGAGCATGCGTTACTGCGAATTGATATGTCGGAATATATGGAGAAGCACAGTGTCGCACGCTTGATCGGAGCCCCCCCAGGCTATGTGGGCTACGATCAGGGCGGTGTCATGACTGAGGCTGTGCGGCGTCGGCCCTATCAAATTATTTTATTTGACGAAGTAGAAAAAGCACACCCGGACGTCTTCAATATTTTGTTGCAAGTCCTTGATGATGGACGTTTGACAGATGGGCAAGGGCGAACAGTAGACTTTAAAAACTCTGTTATTATTCTGACATCAAATCTTGGAAGTGAACATTTAGTTGAAGGTGATGCAGATGATCCACTCGTGCAGGCAAAAGTGCTGGATGTTGTTCGGGGGGCCTTTCGTCCAGAGTTTTTGAACCGCTTGGATGAACAAATTGTCTTCCATCGTCTCAAACGAGAAGATATGGGGGCAATTGTCGATATTCAGTTAAATCAGCTCAAGGCGCTATTGGATGATCGCCAGATTTCGATAGAATTGGATAATTCTGCTAATAATTGGCTTGCGGATCGCGGGTTCGATCCGATTTACGGTGCGCGCCCTTTAAAGCGAATTATACAACGTTTCTTGCAAAACCCATTAGCCAACCAGATCCTACAAGGGAATATATGTGAGGGTGATAGAGTAAATGTGAGCGCCGATGATGATGGTTTGCTTATCAACGGAAAACTAGCAGCGGCCGCTTGAAGCTGAGTGCTTTACTCATAAAAAGGGCGGCTCGTTTGAGCCGCCCTTTTTATGAACTGTTGGACTTAATTGAGTTTCGCCATTTTCGTGTTCATAGGTATGTCAGCGACAGCCTTATCCATTTGTCCGGCGAAAGCCTTAAATGAGGTAAGTATCTTACCTTTTAGTTTACGGCCCGCGGGCAGTTTGACTGAGAGAGGATTTATCAATCTGCCGTTTTTATGTACTTCATAATGAAGATGTGGGCCGGTTGATCTTCCTGTGGTGCCGACATAGCCAATTATTTGGCCTTGTTTTACCCGGCTTCCTTTACGAACCTTTTTCGCAAAGCCCTTCATATGGGCATAAGCGGTTTTGTATTCGCTGGTATGTCTGATCCGAATGTAATTGCCATAGGCACCGTTTCTACCAGCCCTTTCAACAATGCCGTTACCCGCAGCCATAATAGGAGTTCCGCGAGGCGCGCCAAAGTCTGC
>Ga0105357_10000758_pt1 | contig 17316 bp, 15 predicted proteins | sample GOMGulsemesocosm_4_FD_83660 | JGI IMG/M metagenome (GOLD analysis project Ga0105357, IMG submission 83660) | Methane-oxidizing microbial communities from mesocosms in the Gulf of Mexico - GOM15B Gulf of Mexico | ecosystem: Environmental > Aquatic > Marine > Cold seeps | place: USA: Gulf of...
AGGAAACTTAAGGAAGTAGCCTATAAAAAGAATAATGAATCCAGCAATCAAGATGATATGTATGAACCTAGGTTCAATTTGACTGATAATTATACCGTATATCAGCTATTGCGCTGAAAAAACTGGGTTTGTTGGATTAGGAGGGTTGATCGATGAAATATAGTGCATAAGAAGTTGCTTATGCACTACGAACCCTCGTTCCCATGCATTCCCAAGCAGAGATTGGGAACAAGAAAAATAGCAGAGATTAAGCAGACTCTTTCTTGCTAAAGCGCTCACTCATACCTTGTATTACTGCATAAAACACTGGCGTAAAGATCAGTGACATACAGATAGCGGCAATCATGCCGCCGACGACAGCGGTACCAATCGCTTGACGACTTGCCGCACCGGCACCACTAGCAACCATTAATGGCATAAAGCCTAAGACAGAGGAAAGGGCGGTCATTAAGATAGCGCGGAAACGCAAGCGTGAGGCCTCAACCGCCGATTCAAAAATACTGGTGCCTTTGGCGCGTAGTTCTGAGGCTAATTCAATAATCAAAATGGCGTTTTTACTGGCCATACCAATAATGAGTACGATCCCGATCTGAGTGTAAACATTGTTATCGAATTCGCGCATCATTAAGGCGGCAACGGTGCCTAATAAGGCCAAAGGAACCACCATTATCACCGCTAGAGGTAAACTCCAGCTTTCATATTGAGCCGCTAAAACCAAAAATACCAAAACAATCGCCAAAGCAAAAACAACGATTGCTTCAGAACCGACTTGCTTTTCCTGGTAAGACATACCTGTCCACTCAAAGCCCATAGAGTCAGGGAATTTTGTTTTTGCCATTTGTTCCATTAGATTTAATGCTTCGCCTGAACTAAAGCCAGGTGCAGCACTGCCTGTAATGGAGGCGGCTGGGTAAAGGTTGTAGCGTAAAATAGTTTGTGGGCCTAAGGTTTCATCTACTCTAATTAAAGTGCCTAGCGGAATCATTTCGCCTTTTTTATTACGCACTTCTAATTGGCGTATATCTTCGGGCTTTAAGCGAAACTTAGCATCTGCCTGGACTTTCACCTGCCAGGTGCGGCCGAATTGATTGAAATCATTCACATAAGCCGAACCTAAATACGCTTGCAAGGTGTTGAACACATCATTTAAAGGAATATCTAAGGTTTTTGCTTTGGTGCGATCCACTTCGGCAAATAATTGCGGTACACTCGCCCTAAATGTTGAGTTCAAACGGGCTAAGCCTGATTGAGTGCGACTATCCACGATCATTTCAGTGGCCATGCGCTGTAGTTCATCTAAACCTATATTACCTTTATCCTGAATCTGCATTTGAAAACCACCGGAAACCCCTAAGCCTGGAATAGCGGGAGGTACAAAAGTAAACACAATGGCTTCTTGAATCTGACTAAGCTTTTGATTCAAGTGTTGCAGAATGGCCGCTTGCGTTTCATTTTCAGCGGTGCGTTCTTCCCACGGTTTCATGACCACGAAAATCGTTGCTGCATTAGAGGCATTGGTGCCATCGATCATGGAAAAACCACCCAATGAAATCCAGTCTTTTAAGCCTGGCGTTTCTTTTAAGATCTCATCAATTTTCCGTAGAACTTCATCTGTACGTTCCTTAGAGGAGGCGTCGGGTAATTGCACGGAAGTGATGACATAACCTTGATCTTCTACTGGTAAAAAGGCAGAAGGAATTTTGCCAAATTGCCAGCCACTTGCAACCGCGATACCTATGGCTAATAACATCATTAAAAAGCCACGGCGGACGACAACTTTTAAAAAATTGGCATAGCCGTTAGAGCTAGTTTCAAAAAATTTATCGAAGCCGCGAAAAAAGGCATTTTTGTCTTTTGGCGCAGGGCGTAATAATAAAGCGGCTAATGCCGGGCTTAAGGTTAAAGCATTGAGCGAGCTGAAAACTGTCGATACCGCAATGGTGAGAGAAAATTGGCTGTACATTTCCCCAGTAATCCCCGGTAAAAAGGCGGTGGGTACAAATACCGCTAATAATACCAGCGTGGTTGCTATAACGGGGCCTGATACATCGCTCATCGCTTGAATTGCAGCCTCTCTTGAGGACATGCCTTTTTCAATATAGGCCGTGGTCGCCTCGACCACGACGATCGAATCATCGACCACAATTCCAATTGCGAGTACCAAACCAAATAAGGTCAGCATATTCAAGGAAAAGCCCATCATGGACATGACAATAAAAGTAGCAATTAACGATACTGGGATAGTCACAGCAGGAATCAGAGTAGAACGCCAATCTTGCAAGAAAATAAATAAAACAATGAAAACTAACGCACCCGCTTGATATAAAGTGACGAAAACCTCATTAATAGAAGCGCTAACAAAAAGCGTGGTGTCATAAGGGACTTTGTATTCTAAGCCTTGAGGGAAGTTTTTCTCTAATTCCTGCATTTTTGCGCGAACTTGATCGGCAACCTCTAAGGCATTGGCGCCAGGCAATTGATAAATACTAATACTGGCTGAGGGTGCACCATTTACAGTGGCGCTAATGTCGTAGGTTTTTCCGCCTAAATCAATACGGGCGACATCTTTTAAGCGGGTAATAGCACCATTTTTACCTGTTTTGATAATAATATCTTCAAACTGAGTAATATCTGTTAAGCGGCCTAAGACATTAATAGTATATTGGAAGTTTGTGCCTGCTGGCACAGGGGGTTGACCAATTTGACCCGCTGCAACTTGTACGTTTTGCTCACGCATCTCATTTAAGATATCTTGAGTGGTAATGCCCCGTGATTTCATTTGGTGAGGGTTGAGCCAAACCCGCATACTGTAATCGCTAGGGGGGAAAATCATGACATCCCCAACCCCTTTAATACGCGCTAATTGGTCGCGAATATTTAAGGTCGCGTAATTGCTTAAATACAGTTCATCAAAGGTGCTATCCGGTGAAGTCAGAGTAATAAATAAGATAATATTAGCGGATTTCTTTTTGGTGCTGACACCTTGGCGGTTCACTTCTTCTGGCAAATTAGGCGCAGCTAAAGCAACACGGTTTTGTACCATCACCTGAGCAATATCTAAGTCAGTACCGACTTCGAAAGTTACCGTTAAATTGTACGAGCCATCGCCTGCACTGGTGGATGACATATACAGCATGTTTTCCACGCCGTTAACCTGCTGTTCAATCGGTGCCGCGACGGTCTCTGCAATAACCTGAGCATTAGCGCCCGGATAAGTGGCTTTAACCTCAACAGTAGGTGGGGTGATTTCAGGATATTGCGCACTAGGTAAAGTTAAAACAGAGACAATACCTGCGATTAACAAGACAATAGAAATAACAGCGGCAAAAATGGGGCGTTCTATAAAAAATTTAGAAAACATACGTTTATCCTGCTTTGGCTGTAGCGGTTGTAGGATTAACGACACTGCCTGGTCTGGCTTTTTGTAAGCCATTAATAATCACTTTATCGTCTGCTTTGATACCTTTGCTTATGACCACCATTCCATCAAGGTGTTGGCCTAGAGTGACCAGACGCTTCTCAACTTTATTTTCCTGATTAACGACCAAAACAAAACGACCACTTTGATCTGAGCCTATGGCGCGTTCACTGATCAATAGAGCCTGTTGTGATTTATTAATAGGTAGACGTAAACGGCTAAATAAACCGGGGATGAGACGTGTCGGGTTACCTTCGTTAGTAAAAATACCGCGTAATTCAATGGTGCCGGTACTGGTATTTAACGATGACTCACCGAAGTCTAATTCGCCCTGATGCGGATAGCCTTCTTCATCTGCTAGACCTAATTGCAGCGGAATATTTAATTTATGTTCAGGTTCTTTTTCTGAATCATGCCCCATTTGTTGTGCTTTTTCGCCCCGTAATTTCATTATGCGTAATAAATCACGTTCATTTAAATGAAAGTAGGCGTACATCGGTTTGTATTGCGTTATTGTCGTAAGTAACGTGGCTTCTCCTTCGCCGACTAAGTTACCAAGATCGACTGCATTTCTGCTAATACGGCCATTAATAGGCGCGACAACTTGTGTATATCCTAGCTGGATTTCTGCGCTACGCACGCCAGCAGACTTTAAGCCAATGGCTGCTTGCGCCACATCGCGTTCTGTTTTGCGTTGTAGATATTCTGTTTTAGAAATAAAGTGTTTTTTAATTAGCTCATCTGCACGCTTTAATTCGGCTTGTGTACGGTTGAGTTGTGCTTTAGCGCTGACTAATTCGGCTTGCGCTGCGGCTAATTTAGCTTGGTAAGGCTCAGGGTCAATGATAAATAATAAGTCACCTTGCTTAACATTAAGGCCAGGCTCAAAGTGCATGCTTTTTAAAATACCTGAGGCTTGTGCTCTCACTTCGGCAAAGCCAACTGATTGCGTAGTGCCGGTAAATTCTAAATAATCGGTAACACTTTTTTGTATGGCTTGGCTAACGGTGACTTCTGGAGGAGGGGGGGTAATATATTCGTTTTTTTGTTCACAGGCGGTTAACCATAGAGCACAAAAAGTAATAATGAATTGAACTGATCGATGTTTATGTAATAGAGACATAGATTAAGCCGAGTAGTTAAAAGATTGGATGCAACTGGAACTATTTAAGCATGTAATTGTGTTAAATGTTAGTGATGACTCATTATAATTATTTGCTCATAATAAAGAATTTTGTCCAGTTATCTAGCCATTTTTAGGTTCATAGGCTAATATTATTAAGCTATCTCTATAGGATGGCTTCTTTTTAACTAAACATTCACTAAAAATATAATTATGAAAAAATTACAATCTTTAAGCATACTTATCCTCGCTATTTTTCTTTCAGCTTGTGCTTCTTCGCTAACAAAAGATATAGAAGTTGAAGCGGCATCGGACCCTAAAGTCAATTTAAAAGCTTATACAACTTATGCTTGGTTAGGATCTGCTGCATTACTGAACGACCCGACAGGAAAATGGCAAACGCCAAAATTTGATATTTCTAGCGATATTAAATTTCAGATTGATAGTCAATTACGTGACAAAGGTCTTGCTGAAGTTGCAGATCAGAGTGCTGAAGTTGCAATGAGTTTTTTTGCTGGTGTAGATATGGAAGCGCAAGGTTTAAAAGTTGATCCGGCAACCGACGTTAAAATTCCTGAAAATATTCCTAAATCAGGGTTAATTGTTGTCGCTTTAGATGTAAAGACGGGCTATGTTATCTGGATGGGCGTAGCCACAGCTGATGTTAAAGATGGCGCGACAGTTGCAGAATCTAAAGCTCGTATAGCTTATGCAATTAATAAAATGTTTAACCCTAAGTTTTATGATTCCTGGTTCAAATAATAGTTAGGAATGAGCACGAAATAACTCCGACACAATGGAAAAATTACTCCGTGTATGTTCCTTGGTTGGCTGGATAGATATTAGTCTTAGCCATAATAGAAAATAGCTCGCGTTGTCAGTAGGATATGAAAACGTATCCCCATCATTCTCGCTAAAGCATGTAGGAATGATGGAGTATAGCTAATCTCATTAAGAATATAAATATGTCTCCCAAACGCGCTCCCATCCTTATTTCAATGGCAGCAATTTGTATTATTATTGCTGGCATGAAAGCGGCAGCACCTATTTTAAATCCCTTATTCCTATCGATTTTTATCGCTATTATTTGTCTGCCGCCCTTGGCATGGTTGAATAACAAAGGCATTTCTTCTTCGTTGGCCGTGTTCTTGGTGGTTGGAGCTTTGTTTGTTGTGGTTGGTGGGCTTGGTATTTATGTCGCGAGTTCTATTGATGCTTTTACTAGACAGCTCCCCGCCTATCAAAGAAATCTTCATCAACAATCCGCAGTTTTAATTGACTGGTTATCTAAACATGGTTTAGAGCGCGCATTTAATATTGATGTATTGAATGAATTTGATTCTAGTAAAATCATGAAGTTTATAGGTGGGCTTATTACTAGCTTAGGTGCGGTGTTTGCTGATATGTTTATGATTCAGTTAACCGCAATCTTCATTTTATTTGAAAGTTATGCCTTGCCGAAAAAGATCCATGCTGCTTTTGGCGAATCTAATCTAAGTCACAATTCTCGTGAAATTATTCGTAGTATAAATCAGTACCTTGCCATAAAGGCCGTCACGAGCTTGGTTACTGGGCTGTTGATTGCTGTGTGGTTATCAGTTATTGGCGTTGATTTCCCGGTGCTATGGGGTGTTATTGCCTTTATGCTGAATTTTGTACCAACGATTGGTTCAATTATTGCTGCCGTGCCAACTGTCTTATTAAGTTTGGTGCAATTAGGTGTGGATAGCAGCTTATTGGTCGTGTTAGGGTATTTTCTGGTTAATATGCTGGTGGGTAATGTTTGGGAACCGCGAATTATGGGTAAAGGTTTGGGCTTGTCAACGCTGGTGGTGTTTTTGTCACTAACCTTTTGGGGTTGGGTATTTGGCAGTGTTGGCATGTTACTGTCAGTGCCTTTTACTATGATTGCTAAGATTATTTTAGAAAAAAACCCAGAAACACATTGGATTGCTATTTTACTAGGCTCTGAGGATGATTTACCGCAAGCGGAAAGTTAATGCAATTTGTCAGGTTTTTTTAATGTAATATAGTCGGTACTGGAGATTTATAAAGTAGATTCCTGACATGATTGGCAGTACAGAAGCGCTAAACGTTAGCCGTTGATAGGTGAAGACTCGGATGATTTTGAGAGGCTATGACTGTCTGATTTTAATTTGTTTTTATGTCCAATTGTCGCAGGCAAAAAAGACTCCGTAAAGGAGCCTTTTTTAAGGGTACGTGTGTTTATTGAGATGTTACGTTAATTGCAGATAAACCTTTTACGCCATTTTCCACATCGTAAGTGACAACTTGATCAGGTTCTAGTGTTTTGAACCCATCTCCCTGTATAACTGAATGGTGAACAAATACATCGTCACCGCCGTCAGCTTGTTCAATAAAACCAAAGCCTTTTGTGTTGTTAAACCACTTTACTTTACCAGTTGCCATTAGAAAACTCCTTAAAATATAAAAATATATGGCGATAACAGAACAACAACTGATAACAAGGATTTAACGCCTTTAAGTTCAAACACTGCTTTCTGATGTATTTATTTTACTAGGGTTGTTATTTGTGTGCCACTTATTTTGTTGTTACAGCCGTAGCACGAATTTGAGTGCAATGATTACTCCATAAAATCCAGTATTGTGAATAAGTATCTGAAGTTATTTGCACTAATGCTGATGTGTTTGGAATATCATTTAAAGCATCTTCTAGCGCTGAGTGTGTTTTGTTACCGCCTGATAGAGGAATAAGGCCTAATAGTTTGTACGCGCAATCTCCCCCAACTACCTTGCCAAGTTCACGATAGCTTCCTGGCTCAAGGGGGATGTTTGATGGTGCAATGCCGCCAGATGTATGAGCGCAGCCTATTAGTGTAGAGCTGAGTGCGAGTAGAGTTAAAGTTTTAGTTAGCATATTGGATGAACCTTCGCATTTGAATTAGAAAAAATAAAAGTCTAGCAGAAGAATAAAAGGTTTGTGCGACTTGTGTGTAGTTTAATGAGATTTAAGTGTTATTGGGGGCATCGCTGTTATTTCTTCAATTTCTTTGTTATTGGTGTACCAGAGTAGTAAATCTATATAGGCGCGAATATTGTCTACATAAATCACAGGCTCTTTGCCTCTTGCGTAGCCGTGCTTGGTTTGTGAATACCATTTCTTTTTTGTTAGTAAAGGCAAAACTTGTTTAACATCGATCCATTTATCAGGGTTTTTGCCTAATTTTTGGGTAATAATGCGTGCGTCTTCCAAATGGCCAAAACCTATATTGTACGACGCTAAGGCAAACCAAGTGCGATCTGGTTCGAGAATGCGCGTGGGGATTTTTTTGAGGCGCTGCTTTAGGTAACGCGCACCACCAAAAATACTTTCTTTGGCATTAGTCCGGTCTTTTACACCTACTTGTTTGGCGGTTGCATTAGTCAGCATCATCAGGCCTTTTACGCCAGTTGGTGAGACCGCATCCTTATTCCAGTGCGATTCCTGATAGCTAATAGCCGCTAATATTCGCCAGTCAAAAGCGTATTTTTCAGCGGCTTCTTGGAATAAGGCTTGGTATTGAGGTAGTAGGCTTTCAAAGTGTAAGCGAAAGGTACAATTACCTACATACTTAATATTTCGGGTATGGCCATAATGACGCTCAAGCAGTTGCTCTAGTCCCTTGTTTTTGGAGATTTTCTTAAAAAACTGAGTCGCCTCATCGTAAAGGCTGGTATCTGTTGATTTTTGGAAAGCCCACGCAAGTTGTCGGGGGGAGCTGATATTAAAAGCGACGTTTAATTTAGGGTAGAAGCGCCGGATTAATGTGATTTGATTAGAGTCTGCAATGGTGTAGTCAATAAGCCTTGCATTAAGTAGGTAGAGTAATCCGTCAGTATCTAGCTGTTTATTGGTAAGCCATTGTAAGTCTGGATTGTTTTCTTTTAGCTGTAAAAGTGTTTCAGCGTGGCTGGTATCTTGTACGATTTCTAGTATTCCATTACTTAAATCGGCTATTTTTTTTGGTTGTTTTGTGCCTGAACGGAAGATGATTTGCTCAGTTATCTTTTGATAGGAAGGGGTGAATAAGAATTGTTGTTGGCGCTCTGAGGTAACGGTTATACCAGCGGCGGCAAAATCAGCTTCACCTGCTTGGGTTTTTTGTAAAATTTGTGTAAAAGTATCAGGAACAATAAACTTGGTTTTAACTTGTAAATGTTGGGCGAATAATTGTACTAAATCATATTCTAAGCCAGTAAAACCATCAGCGCTTTCATAGTAGGTGGTGGGATCGTAACGGGTTAATATGGTTAATAGACCTGTTTTTTGGACGCGCTCAAGTTGATTTTTGTATTGAATAGCGGGAGCGGGAGTTTTTTTCTTAGTTTCTGGTTCACTGTGAGACGTATCACATGCGATTAATAAAGGAAGTAGCAGTATGAGAGAAAGGCGCTGTAGCAGCAAGAATACACTGAGGAGCGAGGACTCAATAATACCCGAGTCTGGCTTATCTTTTGACTCCATGGTCTCGCTAGAAAAACAGTTGTGTAGCTTGCTATACAACTGCCTTCCTAGTATGTCCATGAAGCTAAAATTCCGAGTCATATTTTTGGGTTATTAGCCCCTTGACCCTTAGCGTATTTTTTTGTAGTAATTGATTAAGCCATTAGTAGAGCTATCGTGCGATGTTACCGGAGTATCGCCTTCAAGCTGCGGTAATATTTTTACCGCTAGGATTTTGCCTAGCTCTACCCCCATTTGATCATAACTATTGATATTCCAAATTTTTCCTTGTACAAAGATTTTATGTTCGTACAGGGCAATTAATTTACCGAGAGTATGCGGCGTTAATTTTTCAAATAGAAATGAGTTGGTCGGTCTGTTGCCTGAAAAGACTTTTGAAGCGATGAGATTTTCACTCGCATTACTATCTAGTGCAGCTTTAACTTCGTCGGCTGTTTTGCCTTTCATTAATGCTTCAGTTTGCGCTAGAAAGTTGGAAATAAGAATATCGTGATGCTCTGCTAAGTCGTAATGGCTTTGAGCGGGTGCTAGAAAATCACAAGGAATTAATTTAGTGCCTTGGTGGATTAGTTGGTAAAACGCATGTTGACCGTTAGTGCCCGGCTGTCCCCAAATAATAGGGCCGGTACTGTAATCGGTCGGTTGCCCTTCTAAATCAACGCTTTTACCATTACTTTCCATGTCGCCTTGTTGAAAATAGTCAGCAAAAAATTGCATCGTATGGTCGTAAGGTAGCATGGCATGTGACTCTGAATTAAAGAAATTGTTATACCACACACCTAATAAACCCATGATTACTGGGATATTTTCTTCGAATGGCGTTGTTTGGAAATGCTTATCCGCTTCGTGCGCACCGGTTAATAATTCTTCAAAATTATCCATGCCTAGGTAAAGTGCGATAGATAGTCCGATGGAAGACCAGAGAGAGTAGCGGCCCCCCACCCAGTCCCAAAATTCAAACATATTATGTGTATCTATGCCAAACTCTGCGACATTAGTTTTGTGCGTAGAAAGAGCGACAAAATGTTTTGCCACTACAGATTTGTCATTATTCGCGTGTTTTAATAGCCAAGTCCGTGCTGAGGAAGCGTTGGTCATGGTTTCGTGAGTGCTGAATGTTTTCGATGCGACCAAAAATAAAGTCGTTTCTGGTGGTACTTGATTTAGCGTTTCAACTAAGTCTGCTTGGTCAATATTAGACACAAAATGTACGCTCATGCCTTCAATAGCATAAGGTGTTAATGCCTTGGTAACCATTTTTGGGCCTAAATCTGAGCCACCGATACCGATATTGACGATATCGGTAATACGTTTGCCTGTATAGCCCGTCCATTCGCCTGAATGGACGGCGCTGCAAAAATCACGCATTTTCTGTAAGGCGTGATTGATTTGCGGCATAACGTCAACATTATCGACATAGACTGGCTCGTTACTTCGATTACGTAGAGCAGTGTGTAAGACAGCGCGATTTTCTGTTTTATTAATGCGTTCGCCATTAAACATATCGGTAATATGCGATTTTAATTGGCACGCATTAGCTAGCTTAAAGAGTAATGGTAATGTGTTTTCAGTGATTCTGTTTTTTGAATAATCAAATAATAGATCATCAAATGACGTTGAATATGCGTTAAATCGGTCTGGGTCGGTTTCAAATAAGTCTCTGATATGTAACGGGTTAACATCTTGTTGATGAGCTTTTAAAGCCAACCATTCTGGAGAGTTTGTTAGATGAGACATTGATGAACCTTAGGTTGCGGAAAGATAATTGTTAAAATTTTACGAAAAGCTGAGCGGGATAGCAATAGCAATAGCAATATAAGTGTTATCTGATACAATGAAAAACAGCTAATGATAGCTAAGGAAGTAACCTTTCTTTGTGAAGGTCTATATGTTAGAGTTTCATTTTGATTTCGCGCCTCATTAGCTTGGTTGCGAAATAAAAGTAATCAATAATTATAATAATATTTAAGAGGAAGAAGTTATGAGAAAAAGTATCATAAAATCAAGTTTATTAACGCTTGCAGGTTTGTTTTTTTCTGCAACATTATGGGCGCATGGTGGAGCAGCGGGTACAGATACTGATCAGTGTAAATTTGAATTAGAGCCAGATCATTGGATTCATTACACGGCTTATCAGCCACTTGCTTATCCTTCAGAAGATTTTTGTGGAAACCTTCCTGATACAGGTACGATGACGCAGCTAGTATTTGATTATCAAGATATTAGATTTCGTAATATGGCTGTTGAATTTGAAGTAACTAAAGAGCCAGAAGGCACTCGTGTGTTTTTTATGGAAGCAAAAAAGCATAAATCAGGTTCAGTTATCTTAAAATTAGATAATGGTGTACCTGAAGAAGGTAAATATTTAATTCATATCACCTTATTAAAAGATGGCGGCGAAAGGTTAGATGCACATATGGGTTTTGTGGCCGGTAAAGGACAAGTAACAAGTTCTAAAAGTATGTTTATGTACTTATTATTTGCTTTAGCGGGTCTATATGTTCTGTATCTTTCTCATGCTGGCTTTAAAAAGAAAGTCGATGAAATTATCGCTAATGTCAAAAAAGCTTAAAGCCCCATTCTTTTTATTTTTAGGGTAACTAAATAATGCAGAAAAATCCTTTAGGAATACTATTGGGTGCTGCTATCATGTTGATGCCGTTCGCGGCATCAGCTGTAGTCAGCTTACCTAAATCAGTAGAAGTAGATCGAGGTGAAGTTGAATCGCCTTGTAATGAAAATAATCCAGAATGGCGTGTCGCTCAGACCGTTGACGGAGTTACTATGCAGGAATCTCTGCGCTGTAGCCCAGATAATCCTTCTGATATCGCTGTCGAGGTAAAAGGTACGAATAATGTATCAATGGAAACATTGATGAATACCTATTATGCGACCGATGCAATTATTAAAAAGAATGACATGGATGGTGATGGCGATCCTGATTTAATTATCATTAAACTAGAAGTTGCAGAGCTAAACGGCCATTCACCCGATTTTAAAGGTCTAGTACCTACTTTTGATATAGCGCCAGGCGTACAGCCAGGTATGTGGGTATTTGCACCTAAGTCGCGTGGTATGGCGACCAACAGTTTTGTTGGTGTTGATGCAAATCCACTTTTAAGAGCACCTTCTCCGGTTATTCGTGTGGAGCAGGGCGATACCATCTGGATACAATTAGAAAATACGCATTATTTTCCACATACGATTCATTTACACGGTGTAGATCATCCGTGGATTGATAGTTCAGGTGAAGGTAATGACGGTGTGCCGCAAAGCAGTGATAAGTTTGTTCTTCCAGGACAAAGTAAAACTTATGAAATTCGCCCACGGTCACCAGGTACTTTTGTTTATCATTGTCACGTACAGACGCATGTGCATTTAGCGATGGGTTTGGTGGGTATGTTTGTTGTTGAAGAAAACCGTCCGAATAACTGGGTGCAAACTTTCAACGTCGGTGCTGGACAAGTTAGGCATCCATCTAAAGCGATTTTAGAGGAATATGATAATGAATATGACTTGCACTATCATGCAATGGATAAAGAATTGCATAGCATTGTTCAGGAATCAAATGATCCGCGTATAATCGCGAAGAAAATGAATCGTGAATATGATATGACAGAAGCTACAGAAGATTATCATACGCTTAATGGTCGTTCATTTCCGTATACCTTAAGAGAGTCTATTATCGTTGCTGAGCCAGATAAAAAGCTTAAGCTGCGTATGTTTAATAGTACCGGTGAAACCTTAGCTATGCATACGCATGGACATAAAGGCAAGATTACTCACTATGATGGTGTAAAACATAATCCAGTCGCGCAAATTACCCGTGATGTTTATGATGTGGCACCTGCTCAACGTAATGATATTGAAATCAATACCACGGATGATGGTTTTCATAGTTATGGTGAAGGCATCTGGATTTTTCATGATCATCGTGAAAAAGGGATTACTACCAATGGTATGAATCCAGGCGGCAATGTCAGTGCTTTAGTTTATAAAAAATACCTGAATGAAGTAGGTTTACCTATGGGTATTGGTGAAAGTATTGAGCCTTTATTTACCAAGAAATTTCACGATCGTAAATTGCCAGTTTGGCAAAATATTGATGAGTGGAATAGCTTAGGTGAGGTTGATGCAGAAGGTTATGTTGCACCACCTGCGAGTAAAATGGCAGCACCTGATGTAACGCCAGGTTCAGCAGATATTCAAGCGCCAACGGATAATTCATTTAGAAACCTAGTCTTTGGTTTGTTTTTAGGTTTATGTGCATACTTATTGGTCGTTAAACGCGCTAAAGTGATTGCATTGATTTCTTCACTAAAAGGGGGGAAATGATCATGATTAAGCATTTATCAATAGCGGCACTGAGTTTAGTGTTGGCAGCACCCGTTTTTGCAGAAAAAGAGTTCGAAGATCATACTCAAATGATGAATCACGGTGATGGTCATTTTATGGATATGACAGGCGGTATGGTCATGGGGCAAAACACTGATGTTTTGCCAGGTGGTTGTGACAGAATTTCTGCAACTAAAGAAATCACTGTACATGCAGGGCATAAATATGCGGAAAAATTTCCAGGTCGTATGTATGCTTTTGATGTACAGGAATATCAATTTGAGCCTTGTACTAAATTAACCGTTAATTTAGTTAATGATGATAATGTGCGTCATCAATGGATGATGCACGGTTTACCTAAATACTTGTACCCTAAAGGCATGTTTCACTTAGAGGTGACTGGCCCAGGCAAAGTAACAGGTACATTAATTTTTCCACCGGGTGATAAGACTTACCTAGTGCATTGCGATATCGCACAGCATATGGAAAAAGGTATGAAAGGTCAGTTAAAAATTGGTAAAGGTAATGGCGACTTACCCAGTATTCCTGGCGTAACGGCTTATGTGATACAAGATGATTATTCAGATAAGAAATCTGATGAAAGTCTGTCTGATACTGTGGTTGAAGAGTTTACTGAAATGAAAAATAAAGTCGTAGGCAATGACTCATTTTTTTCAGGACTTACTATTGTTGGTTTAGCTATCGGTCTAATTCTTGCACCTTTGTTAGCTCGTAAATTTAAAGGTATGAGCGCAGGTGAAGTGTTTGTTTACCTAGTAGGATTAGTTAAGCAGGCCGTTGATATCGCAGTAAAAGTTATTAGCTGGTTAATTAATTTAGTAAAGAAAAAATAATAGTTCGTTTTTTATTTTAAAGCTCAATTAAGCCCCTGTTGATGTCATCAATAGGGGCTTTTTTATGACTGTTTATAAGAGGATGTTGTTACGTGCTAGAAGTTTGGGGTCTATTTGTCAGTGCTTTTATCTCATCAACGATTGCTCCTGGTGGCTCAGAAGCGGTACTCGCTTATCTGGTGGCAGAACAGCTGCAGCCGGTTATGTTGCTTGTTGGGGTAGCTACGGTTGGCAATACTTTAGGTGCATTAACGACTTGGTGGTTAGGCGCTTTGGCAGCAAAGAAATATCCTGCCGAACATGTTTTAGATACGAAAAAACAAAAATCACTGGCTTGGGTGCGCCGATGGGGTAACTGGAGTTTACTGTTATCATGGCTACCGGTTGTCGGTGATGGTTTGTGCTTTGCGGGGGGGTGGCTGAAATTACCACTGTTAGTTGCTATGCTATTTATTTTTTTTGGTAAATTAGTGCGTTATTTATTTGTTGCCTATTGGTTTGTATAAATACCTTACTGGAATGCTATGTTAAAATAGCGACCGAAATATAAATTAACTAAATAGGGGCTAGTTTTATATGTTGCGCCATTTTCCTAAGCCCGGAGTGGCTTATGCTCATAATACTCTCGATTATAAAGTTGTTGCTTTTACCTTTAGTTGTACAGCGATTTGTTTGACCTTAGATGGTTTTGCTCCGCAAAAACTCCAGTGGGCATTGGCGTTTTTTGGCTATATTTTTTTAGCAGGCTTATTGTCGCGTGAATCGAAGTTAGTTCGTGCTCAGGTTTGTGTGGCTTTAATATTTGCAACGATAGGTGAATTGTTTGCATCACCTTATATGCAGGGCTATATTTATCGTTTTGGTGGTGTCCCCTTATATGTTCCTGCGGGGCATGGCATGGTTTATTTAACTGCGGTTATTTTGGCGCGTTCTGGTTTTTTCTTGCGCTATGCGCGTGCTATAGCTGCTTTTATTGTTATTACTTGCGGTACTTGGTCGATTTGGGGGTTAACGGCTTATGCGGAGCGTAGCGATCAAATCGGGGCTATTTTGTTCGTGGTATTTTTAATCTATTTATTTAAAGGTAAGTCGCCGATGATTTATTTGGGCGCTTTTTTTATTACCACGTGGTTAGAATTGATCGGTACTGGTGCGGGTACATGGGCATGGGTTCCTATTGATCCCGCTTCTGGTTTGACGCAAGGCAACCCGCCTAGCGGTGTCGCTGCGTGGTATTGTTTGGTCGATGCCGTGGCAATGGCTGGAGCCGGGCCTGCCTTAATACTGGCCTCTAAAGTAAAAGCTAAATTTTGCTTCGTTAAACAAACTGTATAAACATACGTTTTATCTTATAGAACATTAGAAAATAATAAAAATTAAACATGCACATTATTAAACCGAACCAAGATTACCGTGATGGTCCTTTGCAAAGTGATGCTAATGCATCGCCAGAAGCATTAAGAGCTGATGCTGTCAGGCATTATGATGCTTGCTACTGGGATTATTTATTTGCTTGGAGTAATCGTAATGATCTCGCGTTACATTATGGTTATTGGGATAAAAATACCAAGTCACATACGCAATCTTTGCTTAATAAAAATCAGAAACTGTATGATGCTGCTGGCATAAAACCAGGCGACAAAGTGCTTGATGCGGGTTGTGGTATTGGTGGTAGTTCTATTTGGATGGCTAAAAATCATGGCAATACTATGAAAGCTATTACCATCAGTGCTAAGCAGGCGCACTATGCAGGCTTGCACGCAAAACGCCATGGTGTGGCTGAACTGGTTAAGTTTGATGTGTCAGACTTTTGTAATACACCTTATCCTGACGAGAGTTTTGATGTGGTCTGGGGCTTGGAAAGTGTCTGTCATGCCTTAGATAAAGGTGACTTTCTACGTGAAGCTTATCGCTTATTGCGTAAAGGCGGACGCGTGGTGGTTTGTGATGGCTTCCTGACTAAAAGTGAGATTTCTGATCAGGATTGGCCGTTCGTGGTAGATTGTTTGAATGGCTGGGCGGTGCCTAATTTATGTTTGCGTGCTGAATTTGAACAGCTATTAATTGATAGCAAGTTTGATCAGATTAAGTATGATGATATTACCGAGCAAACTATGGCCTCTGCAGATTATATGTATAAAGTGGCTAAACGCTTGCAGCCAGTACAAAAAATCAGTCAGTGGCTAGGTATGCGCAGTGAAACGCAGACTGCTAATTTTAAAGTAGGTTTAGCGCAACATCATTTATTTCATAATAAGTTGGTCGAATACGGTATATTTACTGCTCAAAAATAATTTTTTAAAACGTAGGGATATAAATCATGAAAAAAATCGTCTTCTTTAGCTTGTTAATATTATCGCAGTCTATCTTTGCTGACTGGGTGTTAGATAAGGATAATTCGGTATTAAATTTTACGACGACTAAAAATTCTAGCAAAACTGAAGTTCAAAGTTTTGAGGCTATGCAAGGGCGTATTGAGGGAAATAAGGCGGTTTTAAAAGTTGATCTAAGTAGTGTTGATACAGGGATTGATATTAGAGATGAACGCTTGCGCGCACTATTTTTTAATATTGCTAACTTTCCAGAGGCGACAGCTAGCTTAAAAATAGATCCTGCAGATATAAAAGCAATCAAGTTAGGATATAGTCAAGAAATGGCATTAGATGCTGTTATTGATTTATATGGTGTAAAGCAAACTTTAGAGGTAGTCGTACAAGTGACGCGGCTAAAAGAAGGTAAATTATTAATTTTTTCTAAGCAGCCACTTATTGTTAATTTAAATAAGTATAATTTATTGGAAGGGCTTAATAAGCTGCGCGATATTGCAAAGTTACAAAGTATTAATTCCGCTGTGCCCGTTACTTTTAGTTTATTATTTACGAAAAAGTAATAGTCTTTTTGCTGGTTGCCTCTAGGATTAGGCTGGGAGGCAATCCTTTTTACGTGCCTGTTGTATGATACTATTCAGGTTTAATTATTTTTAGCCACTATTTAGTGTAAACATTATTTATTTTTTAGTTGATCATTATGCAAAAGAAAAACATACATAGATTTGGTTCGTTGGTTCTCAGTTTAAGTTTGGCGCTTATCTTAAATGCCT
>Ga0105357_10000763_pt1 | contig 17264 bp, 21 predicted proteins | sample GOMGulsemesocosm_4_FD_83660 | JGI IMG/M metagenome (GOLD analysis project Ga0105357, IMG submission 83660) | Methane-oxidizing microbial communities from mesocosms in the Gulf of Mexico - GOM15B Gulf of Mexico | ecosystem: Environmental > Aquatic > Marine > Cold seeps | place: USA: Gulf of...
CGTTTAGGTGCTAAGGGTATCAAAGTTCAAGTTAGTGGTCGTTTAGGCGGCGCTGATATTGCTCGTGCAGAATGGTATCGTGAAGGTCGTGTACCTTTACATACGTTACGTGCAGATATCGATTATGCTATTGCTCGTGGTAACACTACTTATGGTGTTATTGGTATTAAAGTTTGGATCTTTAAAGGCGAAATCATTGGTAAAATGCCACTTGTGGCAGAACAACCAGCGGCTAAGCCTAAAAGAAAAAACAACCGCAAGCCTAAGTAGAGGAATCAGTAATGTTACAACCAAAACGTACTAAATTCCGTAAGCAATTTAAAATGCGCAACCGTGGTCTTGCACAGGTCGGTAGCTCAGTTAGCTTCGGTACTTTCGGTTTAAAATCAATGGAACGTGGTCGTATGACTGCGCGCCAAATTGAAGCCGCACGTCGAGCTATGACTCGTCACGTTAAACGTCAAGGTAAAATCTGGATACGTGTATTCCCTGATAAGCCAATTACTAAAAAACCTCTTGAGGTTCGTATGGGTAAAGGTAAAGGTTCAGTTGAATATTGGGTTTGCCAAATTCTTCCTGGTCGTGTTCTTTATGAAATGGAAGGTGTTTCAGAAGAAATAGCACGTGAAGCATTTGCTTTAGCAGCAGCTAAACTTCCGTTTAAAACTACCTTCGTAACTAGGACGGTAATGTAATGAAAGTTAGCGAACTTAAAGCAAAAAGCATTGAAGAGCTTAACGCTGAATTACTAGAGCTTTTACGCGAGCAGTTTAACTACCGCATGCAAGCAAGCACTGGTCAATTAGCACAAACTCACTTGCTAAGAATCGTACGTCGCAACATTGCACGTGTTAAGACTATCATAACTGAAAAGGCTGGTAAGTAATGAGCGAAACTAAAATCCGCACAATACAAGGCGTCGTAATCAGTAACAAAATGGATAAGTCTATTGTTGTAATGATCGAACGTCGCGTTAAGCACCCTATGTATGGTAAGTACATCACGCGTTCAACTAAGTTGAAAGCGCATGATGAAGCTAACGTATGTAACGAAGGTGATGTAGTAACAATTCGTGAAGTAGCGCCAATCTCTAAGTCTAAGAACTGGACTTTAGTTGACGTTATTACTAAAGCTTAATTTGGTTTTTATACTAAGTTAAACTTTATCTAAGTTACTTAAAAAGGCTCTAGCATTTAGTTGTTAGGGCTTTTTTTATAAGTGGAATTTGAACGTAGCAGCAACCGCCAAGTCTGCTCACTATAAAGAAGGTGGGTTGTAGGTCGGCACGAGCGTATCGAGGTCCGACATTAAACTTGGAAGAATATAGTTTCTACAGGACTTTCAGTCCGTAAAAAAAACTACAGTCCGTAGTTGGTGATTTTAACCAGTAGAAATGATCATATATTTAGTGTGATATATGGTATAACTCTATGCAGTAGGTGATAAATGTAAACAGCAGCCTTTACCAGCAAAAGTAAGTTGGTAAGTGGCAGTATTGTTCTTGCTAGTATTACTTTTCTCTAACAACCCCTTGTCTATCAACAAGGTAAGCATACTACTGGATAACTCGGCTACTTTAGCTTTGGTACCTATTTCCATTTTGGTCGCAACGCCTTTGATGGAGTATAGTGCGCGAATGACTGCCGCTTCAGAATCAGATATTGTTGGTAAACGGCCTATATAATGTGGGAATTGTAGCTTTGGAAACTTACCTTGAATACTCTCATATGAGGCTTGAATAGCGCTAATATCTTCTTCTTTATTCCCTGTAGGCTGAAAGGTGTGAAATACACCAGCTTCTTTACTTAAATAATCTACTTTGGCGAGAAAAATGGGTAACTCACACCCTTGAGCAATATGGTAAAAACCCGCTTTCCATTTCTTTACTACACCGCGAGTTCCCTCAGGCGTAAATAAGAAAAATATTCTTTTTCCATTAGTAGAGTGTTTTTTTTGCGATTCAATAAACTTTTTGATTTGCTGTACTTGACCAATACCTTTTGATGAACGATCAATGGGAATAGCACCAAGCCACATTAGCCACCTTCCTAATACTGGCACTTTACAAAGACTGTCTTTAATCGAGAAATATATTTTTACGTCTTGTAATATGGCAGCGCCAAGTGCATAAACGAAATCCCAGTTAGAGGTATGCGGGGCGGCAATGGCTACTCCAGCACCTTCTGGGGCTAATTTACAAATCTTCCAACCAGCTAATTTAAACCATAAAGCAAATATCGATTTTAGGAAATATTTAGTAAATATACCGTCAAATATGGTTTTTTCTCTAATACAAAGTGATTGTTTAGCCATGAGTAAATCCGTACAGGGTAAATGAGCTGAAAATATAGTGTAATTGTATCATATCGTTAAATCAAAGCATGTAAACTAAATAATCTTTGGAGACTACGATGCTGCTACTCTGTATTATAGGCTAAGAAACAAACAGTAAAGGATAATCCAAAAGATAGAACGTCAAACGTTTGATTCTTTTATTGACGATTTATTAAATATTAGTGATAAATAATACTATTTGCATTAATTAGGGTTACAGAATTCAAAGATCACTTAGTTGGTATATCAGCAATGTGGCTGTTATTTTTTACTCTCGTTAGCTTGATAATGCTAATAGTTGTGGTAAATAAAGTTCGCTTTCCTGTGCAAGTAAACACTGTTCAGCCAAAATATCGTTAAGAATCACTTTACTGGTTAATGGATTAGCAAGTACGACGCGAAAAACAATTATTTTTTCACCTCCGTAGCGCGTCACTTCAATACGAGTACGTGAAACAAACGATTGGCCATCTTCTCGTTGGCGCTTTTGAATAAATTTAGTCAGTTGGCCTATCAATAAATTTAGCTCACTTTGTGTTCTACTATTACTATCAGCGCAAGCCTTGGAGAGGAAGTTTTGTACTGTTTTAGGTACATAACGGTAAGTTAATAGGCACAACTCTGGCTCAGTAATCAATTCAAAGTCTTCATGGCTATTTATAATATCAGCAAAATATTTTGCTTTAGTAATCGCTCTATTGATCAACATTTCATAGCCAGGGCGGCTAATAATATGTAAGCTAGCGTAAACTAGCATAGCCATACCAGAACGAGAACCTTCTAAACTGTGACTGCCCAAGTCTTTTGAGCCTTTGCGCAATATATACTCGGCATGATGTTCAATATCTGCCACCGCAGACGGGTTTTTAAATAAGACTACGCCTGCGCCCATAGGCACGTACATTTGTTTATGGGCATCAATGGTCACTGAGTCGGCACGTTCAATGCCGCTAAGTAAATAACGGTGCTTGTTGGATAATAACGTTGCGCCACCCCAAGCGGCATCGACATGAAAATGGCATTGGTATTGCTCAGCGATATCCGCCATTTTATTTAATGGATCAATGTTACCTGTTTCGGTAGTACCTGCCACACCAACAATCGCGAGTATTTTAATATTTCGGTCGGTTAATTGTTGGCACTTTTGTGCAAGTTTTTGGCAATCTATTTTGTTGTGTTCATCAGTTGGAATAGCGATAACACTGTCTTGTCCAATACCGAGAACATCAGCTGATTTTTGTAATGAATAATGCCCCCGTTCTGATACTAAAATGACCAAACCTTGATACTTGTAATGCTGCAGGGCGCTATATAAACCGGCACGGGTAATACCAGGAAAATCACCATCGGCTTTCAGTAGTTTATTTCGAGCCACCCACAAGGCGGTAATATTAGCGATTGTACCACCAGAGCAAAAAGCCCCTAACGAATTATTAGGGTTGTGTAACCATTGTTGGTAAAACTCCTCATCTTCTTGGTAAACCAAGTTGTGCATCATACCTAGTACTTGCCGTTCTAGTGGCGTAAATGCTTTCGAGGTTTCTACTTTGACTAGGTTTTGATTCAAACCAACCATCAACTTAGATAAAGGTAAAATAAAGGCGGGTAGCGCCGACGTCATGTGGCCAATAAAGCTCGGGCTAGCAGTATGTACTGAATGTGCTACTAATTTATCAAGTAAGTGGTGCATATGATCAGAAACAAATTCAGGCTGCTCAGGAATTCGCGCACTAATAAAATCTTTTTCAATATCATTTAAGGCATTTTTACTGGCAACAATATAATTGTTTAGAAAATCGGATAAACTGTGAGATATCTCTTGCTCAATACGCCCTAAAGTAGAATCTGGTGCTTCGGCAACCGTAAATATTCTATGTAAAGATTCATTGGTTGCTTGTGCCGTACGCTTAGGTGTCGTCATTTTAGTTATTACTTGTGTAAGGTTAACTGCCAACATACTTGACCACTGGCTTGGTATTTAGCTTCAAAAGGTGTCAGTGCTTGTTCTTCTGCTACGTTAACTTGAGAAAGCTCTCCATGCAAGGGGATTTGTTTAGCAGCTTGTTGGAACTCTTCTAAATACAAGCGCCAATTGCTGCGCAATATTAATACATTACCAATAGCTGTCATTTGTGGAAATACTGCGCTGCCATGCCAGCGACGTTGTAAATGTTTCGATTTAGGCCAAGGGTTAGGATAAAGAATGTAATGCTTAATTACCGGCCATTTAGCCGCTTTAACTAAACGATAAAAATCATTTAAGTCTGCACGTACTAGATGAAAGTTTTGAGCGTTATAGCCATTTTCCTCAGTAAAACCTTCGATATCTCGGTTGATTCGGTGCGCAGATTTATCAACCCCAATAACGAGCGCTTGTGGATTTTGCTGTGCTAAAATTCGGCTACTTTGGCCAACGCCACAACAGGCATCTAGGATAACTTCTCCAGTAGGGTTGGTCTGTAAAAATGCTTTTACTAACGTATCCATTTCCTGAAAAGCCTGTTGGGTATGGGGCTGATAAGGTTTTTTAAAAGGGTGTGATAAATGCTTTGCTACTAATTTATTTAGCTTTTCATGAATACCTGTTTGGTTGGTGATAATAGATCTAGAGTTCCCCAATGCACTTTGCTGTTCTGCTACTTTTTGTTCAGGTACTTTCTTTTTAGATGATTTGTGTTCAGACATAGTACCCTCCATTAAGATCTCAACCCAATACCTTTACTGATCAAGACCATGGCAATAGTAAATAAAGTAGCAATAAAAAAGCCAATCACTAAAAAGGCAGTAACAATGTTAACATCAGAAATACCTAAAAATCCGTACCGAAAAGCATTAACCATATACACAATGGGATTAATTTGTGATACACCTTGCCAAAATTCAGGTAATAAGCTGATAGAGTAAAATACTCCTCCAAGATAAGTTAATGGTGTCAATACAAAGGTAGGGATGATAGAAATATCATCAAAACTGTTAGCAAATATAGCATTGATCAAACCAGCTAAAGCGAATGTAGCCGAGGTTAATGATACCGTCGCTATGATTATCCACACGTTATGAATTTTAATATCAACAAACAATAATGACACTAGGGTAACAATTAAACCCACCAAAATACCACGTGCCATACCACCGGCAACATAACCAGCTACAATGACCCAATTTGGCACAGGTGCCACTAACATCTCTTCAATGTTCCGTTGCCATTTAGCACTAAAAAAAGAGGAGGCTACATTTGAATATGAATTAGTAATAACCGTCATCATAATTAAACCTGGGACAATAAATGACATGTAATCAAAACCGCCCATTTGGCCAATACGGGAGCCAATAAGCGTACCAAAGATGACAAAATATAAACTAATGGTGATAGCAGGTGGCACTAAAGTTTGAACCCAAATGCGTAAAAACCGTTGGATTTCTTTAGTTAAAATACTTTTTAAGGCGATGGCGTTATTCATCTTAGCTGACCTTCTGGTGTGATTTTTGATTCAATTTTTTATCTGATATAAGGTTTATGAATAAGGCTTCTAAGCGGTTACTTTTATTGCGCATACTCAGCACGTTAATATTTTGCTCAGTTAATTGTTGAAAAATAGGATTTAGAGTTTGGTTTTTATTTAAATCAACTTCTAAAGTATGTTCATCAATCACTCTATAGTTTGTTTCAGTTAACGTTATATTTTTTTTATGGGGTGATAAATCTAAAACGAATGTTTCAACATCAAGTTGTGCTAATAATGCTTTCATACTAGTGTTTTCAACAATTTCACCATCATTAATAATCGCAATGTTATGACATAACATTTCCGCTTCTTCTAAATAGTGGGTTGTTAGAATAATGGTAATTCCTTGGCGGTTTAAATCGCGCAGAAAGTCCCACATTGAACGGCGCACTTCAATGTCAACACCCGCGGTTGGCTCATCTAAAATTAATATTTGTGGCTCATGCATTAAGGCGCGGGCTATCATTAATCGGCGTTTCATCCCGCCCGATAACATACGTGCTGCATCATCGCGTTTATCCCACAATTCCAATTGTTTTAAGTGTTTTTCGGCACGTTCAATGGCAATGGTGCGTTCTATACCATAATAACCTGCCTGATTCACCAAAATATTCATCAAGGGTTCAAACTGGTTGAAATTAAATTCTTGTGGTACTAAACCAATAAAGCTTTTAGCTTTTTCTAAGTTAGTGTCTATATCGTAACCAAACACTTTTACCTGACCTTGGCTTTTATTAACCAAAGAGGTTATTACGCCTATGGTGGTAGACTTACCCGCGCCATTAGGACCTAGTAAAGCAAAAAAGTCACCTTTTTCTACTGTTAAATCAATACCTTTTAGGGCTTGGAAGCCACCTTTGTAGGTTTTTTTGAGTGACTTAATTTCTAATGCATGCGACATGGCTTTACCTTGAACGTTAATGAATAAAAACAATCAAATATTGAAAGAGTAAGTATGGTGCTTTAAATGCTCTTTTCAACAGTAAAAAATAAAATATTATCTTAAAAGATTACATTTATTTCCAATCTGTTATCCTCTAGTTATTCGCCGATCTTATTAAGGAAAAACCATGGATACCCCTCCCATAACAAGTAACACAGAAAAAATTAGCGAAGCCATTAACCCGGCTAACTTATTAAAAGCAGAAATAGATCAAGTGACTAAATTTTACAATATAGTGATCGAGTTTTTTACCAATTATAGTTTTCAATTAATTGGTGCATTAATCATTTTTATTCTGGGTTACATGCTCGCAGGGAAAATATCTAAGTTTGTTTTACGGTTATGTCAGCGACATGAATTAGATGTAACGCTAAGTCAGTTTTTAGCAAGCACCGCAAAAATGTTAATAGTGATAATGATTACTATCGTGTCGCTAAATAAACTGGGGATTAGTGTCACGCCATTTATTGCCGCTATCGGCGCAATTTCATTAGGCGCAGGTTTAGCGTTGCAAGGTTTACTGGCTAACTATGCTGCTGGCTTTAATATTATTATCATTAGGCCTTTTGTTGTTGGCGATACTATTAGTGTGCAAGGCGTTACGGGGGTTGTTGAAGAAGTACTACTGGCTTATACGTTATTAAGAGACGAGGACGATGTTGCGATTACTATCCCTAATAAACACATAGTAGGTGAGATATTGCACAATTCAAAGCATGATTCACTACTCGAGTTAAAGGTTGGAATTTCATACAGCCACAATCCATTAGATGTTATTAAACTGTTAGAAGAGGCGATATTGTCTTTAGGTATTGTTGGTGAAAATAGAAAGTTGCAAGTGGGTATTGATGAGTTTGCAGATAGTGCTATAACCATAGCCATTCGTCTACGAGCGCCTACTGTTCATTTATATGATACTAAATACAAAGCGTATGCGAAAATATACGCTGTTTTAGATGAAGCGAATATTACCATTCCGTTCCCACAGCGAGATGTACATATTCACCAAATAAAAAACTAGAATCACATGTCAGTAAAAAGCATTATAAAGTTAAGTCAAAACTCTGCTGTTCATGGTGATATTAGTTATAAAAAGGAGGCGTTAGGGTTATCTATTGGTATTTCAGGCTCTTCTGATACGGCTGATACCGTTAATAATACTGTCGCTTATGCCCGTGATGAATTTATGTTCATCATTGAGGGTGTTGTAGAAATTAAAAGCAATAAAACCGGTAATAGTGAAATCATCACGGCGGGTAAAAGTATTGTTATTCCCCATGGCTATGATTGCCAATGGCATCAGCAAGGCTATTTACGTAAGTTTTATGTTGTTTTTAAAGCGCAAAAATCACTTGAACAGTCAATGGTTGAAGGGGTGGTTTACATTGATGAGAAAAGTCATATTCCATGGCAAAAAACATCGGATGGACACCAGAAAAAAATACTCTATCAAAATAATAATCAACGCTTCACTGCGGGTGTTTGGCAAAGTAACGCGCTCACTACCGGTTTAATTAACTTTCCTTACCATGAGTTTATTTTGATTTATAGCGGTAGTCTTATTTGTACAGATGATATGGGAATAGCACACAACTTTAAGCGTGGCGATGCACTCTTTATCCCACAAGGTACACGCTGTGCATGGCACGTTAAAGAAAAAGTAAGTATTCACTATGTACAAATAAAGTAGTTATGTTTGGATGCTATTAAAAATAATGGCGATATTCTATTTTAACCTCTTGATAGCTATATGCATTGGACTGTTTATTATTAATTTCATGATACGAGGCTAAAAACCGTAAACTATAATTAGCGGCTAATTGCCAGCTTTGCTGAATGCTAACTCGGCTACGTTTTGTTTGATCAATTATAAATTGGTAATGTTCCGCTTCTAATAGCAAACTTGCCTTATTCCAATGATATAGAAAACCTATTTGTAGCCCAGGCGCCACAGAGATCAAGTTATCTAACTTCTTATTAAATTCTAGTCTCGCCGTTGCCAATAAGAACAAATGACTATTTTTTAACGGTTGGTAACTAACGCCGCCACCGCCAGAGCCTTGAGTTACTAAAGTATCTTTTCCGGCAGTCCATTGCTGCTCAATACTGATATTAGCCTGCCAAGACCAAGGAGTGAAAAAATCATTTCTTGTTGATAAGGAGATAATGTCAAGTAGCTCAGCTTTTTCTAATTTAAGTTTGTCATCACGATAGACTCTAATAACGGCATTCACCATGTTAAGCGACATACCCGAATAATAGCCAGCGGTAGGGTCTAGTAAGTCATGATAGCTCGCTCTATATTGTAGCTGAAGATAAGGCTGTTCATCTCTTTCTCCTAGCCCAACACCCCACATCGTTGTTTTATGTCCTTTATCTGGTCTGATAGGGGTAACAACATTTTTCTTAATATCGACAGTATTCTTGTTTAAATGCCTTAATAAAAGATAGCTTCTTCTTGTTATGTCTTTTTGACGCCCATTAAAGGTATTTTGATAACGTAAATAACGGTAAGCACTATCCACTACAAGTTGTTGTTTATGTATGTTAAGCGCAGTGAATTGACTTGAGGTTAGTAACTTTTCACTTGCTGATAGTGTTAACACTAATGCTTTTTCTGATTGTGACAGTTGTGCTAATTGGTTCTCTAATTCGGTTAATATTGACTCACGGTAAAACACTTCAGACACTAAACCTGCACTTTCAATAACACGTACGGTATCTAGGGGGATAGTTGTGACAGGAAAGTTATCGACTAATTTTAATCCAGGTCTAGCAACATCAAGTAATTCCAATAACCGAAAAGAGCAATTTTCATCAAAGAAATAATAATCAAAGTTGATTCTCTGCAATTCCCACATATGCGCTAGCATGGTATTAATTTCATCTTGCGTTAAGTTAAGTTTGTACTCCCATAAATCTCTATTTTCTAAACGATTATATTCTTTTATTTTTTCGAAATAAGGATTGGCCGCAAAATTTCCAGGATAACCACCGGTTAAGCCTCTTGCCGCATACAAAAAGCCTGTATCACCATCAGAAACAGTAGCACCAAAGTTCAGCGCATAGGATAAATAAGTTGAATTTTGTTCAACATTTTTAGGATCAAACCGTAAAAAGGTATGACCATACATTGAAGAAGGGCTGTTAAGTTGTGCCGCAGCAAAAACAAGCACCACAGAGGAGGTATTTAATTGTTTTAACCACGTATTGTATTTCGTGCATTCAATGATAGTGACATCATCTATCAAGTTATCAATATGGCTCAGTAATAATTTAGTTCTAGCAGGGAACCTACATTGAATATTTTTATCTGTTTTTAATGCGTTAATGCTTGCTAATAACTCGTTCTCTGGATTGATCGCACCGTCATTAGCTAAAAAGAAAGTGTCATCATCAACATAGCTTTGTAAGTCGCTTGAACTTTTATGCGGCTTAATATGTAACAACGCAAGCCATTGCTCACTTTGTGCTAATGCTTTAAGTGAAATAGGAGTACGGGCATGGCTAGTAACACTAGCAAGCGACATAGTTAACAGTAATAATAAAATAGACTTAATGGTCATAATCAATAGCTAGAAGGTAGTAGGAGTCAAAAAATTTGATTAATGAAAACCAAAAGAGTCGCGAATATTAAAATAAAAAAGGCTACTAATTAGCAGCCTTTATTCGAACACTAAAAAATACTAAACAGTATATTTAACAAGTTCGCTATTATTTTTCATTAACGTAAACATAGTGCTAACGACATGTTCAGTTGTGACATTTTCAGAAGAAAATATAGAGTTGAAGTTATTGTGCATTGTTGCTTTGAAAAGTGCACGGTCTTCTTCTACAACGCCTAATGAAACAGCAACGGCAGTTAATGCTTCACCATTACCACGAGCAACATCTTCACTAAATTCATCCATGATCATGCTTACATCGATCATTTCTTTGCCGCCGTAAGTCAATGTTCCGTTAGTTGAACAACCATTTGTTCCAAAAGTCATACCAAAAGTATTATTACCCGTAGAGCCATTGGTGGTTGCAGCAAGAACGTGGCTAGGAGTACCAGATTGTCCTTTAAAAAGCATGTTACCCCAACCACAGGTTTGGCTACCGGGTGAATCAGCTAAAACTGAAGTTGACATTAATAATGTTGAAGCAATTAATAGTTTTTTCATTGTAAATCCCTATAAAATTAAATAAATATAATGCTTATTAAGCGATAAGCACTAGGCGCATTCTAATATAAAAGATTAGCTAACTCTATGTTTTAAATATAGAGGCTAATGCTTCACTTGGGATCTCATCTAACACGTCACGAAGTTGATTATTACTTGGGATATTCTGAACATATAAAAATATTTCTAATGTTATTGCGTTGCTGAACCTGCTCAAGGCGTTTTTGAAAATACAGCAACGAGGGATCATGAAAGTACATACAGGAAAAATCACTCATCAGAATATCATGCTGGCTGTAATCGCATTTATTTTGTTGGCGATTATCTGCAATGGCAGAAAAATGCTCCGTCACTTTCACGCAGTAAAATCCGTACGTTACACTCGTTTTGGTATCGTAATAGAGAAAAACAATCGTAAACCCATTAGACTGATTATATGCAATGGGTATAAACGTTTTAGCTTGTTTTAACGCCAGTAGTTGTTGGCTAGTGCAATAATGGCAAATTCTTTATTAACCAATTCAACCGCACGCATTAACATCATTGGATCTTTTTCATATATATCTCTAACAGCATGTTTTATCTTGCCATCACGTTGAATAGCACCGACTGTTTTTCTGACAATTGTAATGGCTAAGTTACGCCCTTCTAAAGGTGTAGAGGTGATGAGACTAGGCATGTAATCCGTTGATTTTTTCTTATGATCATCAGCAAAACTCATTCCGGAGAAGGTGATTACTGAAATAATAGCGATAGAGGCAAGTAATTTTTTCATCGATTGAACCCTTGTAGTGTTTAAAGTTTATAGTGTACGAATAGTTCGTGTACTAACTATCTGTCATTCCGTATACTTTGTCAAATACAGAACACAAAAGGCACAACCATGGGACCTAAACTTCACGACCAAGTGTGTTATGGGCTTTATTCCACTTCAGGATTAATAACACAGGCATATCGGTCATTATTAGAACCACTTAAATTAACCTATCCACAATTCGTGATAATGATGGCTTTATGGCAAAAAGATAGTGTGTCGGTAACCGAATTAGCGACAGAAGTCGGTTTAAGTAAGTCCACAATGACACCTTTGTTAAAACGACTAGAATTACTCGACTATATCAATCGTGGGTTTCTAGCTGGTGATGATCGTAAGAAATGCATTTCTTTAACGGCGATAGGAACGTCTTTAGCTGAGGAAGCCGACAAAGTGGCGAAACAAGCTTTATGCGCCACGGGCTTGACCGCTGAAGAAACTAGGCAATTGATTTTATTGTGTAATAAGGTTAAGTCAGAGTTGTCATAAGTTGGCTTTACTGTTAACAAAAAATCTCAACGGTAAATGAAAACACTATTAATTGATATTACAGATAAATTTGTAAGGAAAGTATATTGCTGCTCAATACTTATATTGGCCTGCTAAGACCAAGGGGTGAAAAAATCATTTCTGGTTAATAGGTAAACAATGTTGAGTAGCTCAGCTGGAAATTTCAAATTGGGAGGTTATAGTCGATTCAAGTATACAGAAATTGAAGCGTTAATTTTACACAAAAACCTATACTCGTCTGTCACTGTTATTTGCTGGAGTTATGATATTAAAGGTTTGCATAAGAATGACTTTATTATGGCATCTAAAACGTCAGGTATATTTTACTTAGTCTGCCTCAATTAACGTGTATTTTTTGCGCGTAATTGACTGTTCTTACCTAACGATGCTAATTGTTACACAAATTAAGTCGATAATTGAGCTAAAGAGTAGCATTCTGCTCCACTTTAGATTAAATTTGCGGCCTTAAATTTACAGTTAACAAGAGCCTCATATGTTAGAAGATACTCTCCCTCAACTCGAACAATTGATTGAACGCATTATTGATAAAAATAACCAGCTACTAAGCAAGGTTGTAGAACTTGAGCAGCAAAAATTAGTGCTTGTAGATGAAAATGAAACCTTGCAACTTGAAGTACTTGAAAGTGAAGGAAAACAAGCACAGACAAACAATGTTTTAGCGAATCTATTAGGTAAATTACAAAGTGTAGAAGAGGTTAGTTAATGTTTGCTGAAGACTCCATAGGAATCAGCATTGAAATCATGGGTAAGCAGCACCAGTTTTCTTGCTCCGCTGAACAAGCAGAGAACTTAAAGCAAGCGGCTAATAACCTCACTGTTATGTGTGATGACATTAAGCAACAAAAGGGCATGACTAGCAGTGAGCGTGCCTTATTGGTTGCATCAATTAATCTAAGTCATTCACTATTGATGGCAAATAATGAAATTAAACGTTATCAACAAGGACAAGATACTTTGATCACCATACTAAAAAGTGCGTTATAACAAAAAGATTAATACACTTTCACTTTTTTTTGCATTGCTGGTTAGTTAAGTTAACGGCAATACTAGCAGCTTTATTATTATAAAAATCATATCTAGATGCATAGAGTTGTTTTATTTAGGAAAAATTTCATTATGGCTGATGCCAATATTGAATTTAAAGGATCAAGCTTTACCCTGTCTGTTTTGCATTTAAGAACGTCAATATTAGCGGACATTCGTGCTGATTTAGCAAAAAAAGTTGCTCAAGCACCTGATTTTTTTTGCCTCGTTCCTCTTGTGGTTAGTATTGAAAGGCTCACATGCGCAATTGATTATCAGGCGATAAAAACACTTGTTGAAGAATTCAATTTCATCTTCGTCGGTTTCACTGGCTATGTGGAGAAAGAACAACGCAAGCTTATTCGTGAACAGGGTTTTTCTTTTGTTAATATGGCAAAGGTTAAGGTTGCACAAAAAGTGGCTATTGCGCAAGAAACCGCAGTAACAGAGACTAAAAAAATTGCTGCCTCCCCCCAAGGTCATTTATACACAGACAAAGTTCACCGAGGACAAATTCGCTCTGGCCAGCAAGTTTACGCTAAAGATCAAAATTTAGTGGTTATTGGCTCAGTTTCAGCGGGTGCTGAAGTGATTGCCGATGGTAATATTCATGTTTATGGTTCATTACGCGGCAGAGCAATTGCCGGTGCAACAGGGCATCATAAAGCGCAAATATATTGCCAAAATCTTGAAGCTGAACTGGTTTCTATTAATGGTAATTACTGGCTGAGTGAGTCAATGGAGCAACACTGGGGTGATCCAGTATATATTCACTTGACTGACAGCGAACTAACATCATCAAAACTTATTTAATTATTAACTTATAAAAGGATATTCGGTCTATGGCACGAATCATAGTGGTTACATCAGGAAAAGGCGGTGTTGGTAAAACTACATCAAGTGCTGCCATTGGTATTGGTTTGGCGTTAAAGGGTCATAAAGTTGTGTTAATTGATTTCGATATAGGTTTGCGAAATCTTGATTTGATCATGGGTTGTGAGCGTCGCGTTGTTTACGATTTTGTTAACGTTATTAATGGTGAGGCGACCTTAAATCAGGCACTAATTAAAGATAAGCGTGTTAAGAGCTTGTCTATATTACCGGCCTCGCAAACACGTGATAAAGATGCATTAAATAAAGAAAATGTCGGTAAAGTGCTTGAAGAGCTTGGCAAAAGCTATGACTTTATTGTATGTGACTCTCCAGCCGGTATCGAAGCTGGTGCTATGATGGCGCTTTATTATGCTGATGAAGCGATAGTAACCACCAACCCTGAGGTGTCATCGGTACGTGACTCTGATCGAATTTTAGGTATGTTAGCAAGTCGCTCACGTAGAGCAGAGCTTGGTTTAGAACCAATAAAAGAGCATTTATTATTAACGCGTTATTCTCCTAAGCGCGTAGAAGAAGGTGAAATGTTAAGTGTAGAGGATGTTGAAGAAATTCTCTCGATACCTTTATTAGGTGTTATTCCAGAATCACAAGCAGTACTTAAAGCATCGAACGCAGGTGAGCCTGTGATTTTAGATACTGAAAGTGATGCAGGAAAAGCCTACCAAGATGTTATTGAACGTCTTTTAGGGGAAACGGTTGAATTTAGATTTTTAAACGTCGAGAAAAAAAGCATTCTCAGCCGTTTGTTTGGAGGTTAGCATGGCATTACTTGATTATTTTTTACGTAAAAAAGGAAAGCAGGCTACAACAGCTTCTAAAGCTAAAGAACGTCTGCAAATCATTGTGGCGCATGAGCGTAATAACCGAAATAAACAACCTGATTATTTACCCCAACTCACTGAGGATATTCTGAAAGTTTTACGAAAATACATTAAAGTATCTGATGAAAGCTTCTCGATAAACTTGGATAAAAAAGATGGCGATTTAAACGTGTTAGAATTAAATATTGAACTGCATGATGAGCAGAGTACTCACTAGGAACCATTGTTCCTGTAGGGCTCGTTTAGAAACGCTTTATGCTACGTTCTTGGTTTCGACATTAGAACACCATTATCTTTAATAAACGCTTTGCCCAAAGGCGTTTCTAATTTCAGCCATGAATGATATTGATGAAAAATTGCGCAAACTGAAGGTTTTGTTACTTATTGCCACTATATAACTAAATAATGATTGACTAACCCTATGATAAATTGCTAAAAAAGCTTGCTCATTTAAAAAGCCAAAGATATAGGCTGAAGCGAAGATGTTTTAAAGTCTCAGTAAGATATTGATATTAAAGTAAATGTTTTTTCATTTTGACTTTGTTTACTCAGGCCATTGATTTTTATCACGAGTGATACCATATAGTTCAGATATTTTAGGCCTATTATATAATAATAAGGGCAATTACAACCAAGGTAAAATAGTTAACTGATGTCTTCATCAAACAACCTTGGTCTTTGTAGTATTAGGAGATTTAGCATGCCAAAAAATAAAGGCAAAACATTAGGTATATTAGCGTTAGCTGGCGTAGAGCCCTACCAAGAAAAAGCTAACGAAGAATATATGGACACCCCTCAACAAGATCATTTTAAAAAGATTTTAGATGCATGGCGTATACAACTTCGTGAAGAAGTAGATCGCACCGTGACTCATATGCAAGATGAAGCGGCAAATTTTCCTGATCCGGTTGATAGAGCAGCCCAAGAAGAAGAGTTTAGCCTTGAGCTACGTACTCGAGATCGTGAACGCAAGCTCATCAAAAAAATTGAGAAAACCTTACAATTAATCGAAGAAGACGATTTTGGTTTTTGTAAATCTTGCGGTATCGAAATTGGTATTCGCCGTTTAGAAGCCAGACCTACTGCCGATCTTTGTATTGAATGTAAAACCCTAGCTGAAATTAAAGAGCGCCAAATGGCTGGCTAAGTCATTGACTAAGCCAACCTCACTCAATAGTGCTCTGCCCAATGAGCGAGCACAGTTACCAAGCGCTTACCGTGGTCGTTTTGCTCCATCGCCTTCGGGGTTACTCCATTTTGGTTCTTTAATTGCAGCTCTAGCCAGCTTTTTAGATGCTAAATCTTTTGTTATGCCTAACGGCAGGTCAGGAGAGTGGTTAGTACGTATAGAAGATATCGATCCTCCTCGTGAACAAATGGGTGCTAAGGCTGCTATTTTAAGAACCCTTGAAGCTTTCGGCTTATATTGGGATGAACCTGTACTTTATCAAAGCCAACAGTCCGAAATTTATCAAGATACATTAAGCGATTTACAGCAAAAAAATCTCAGTTATAACTGTCAATGCACTCGGGCAGAAATTAAAATGCTTGGCGGGATTTATCAAGGACATTGCCGCACGTTAAAGCATGCTAAACACAACAGTGCTATTCGCTTAATCAACCAACATGGCATTTATCAATTTGATGATCTTTTCCAAAAACAAGATCAAGGAAAAGTAGAATGTGAGCAAGCACTAGCCAAAGAAGACTTTATTATTCACCGTAAAGACGGCTTATTCGCTTATCAACTTGCAGTAGTGGTTGACGATATTTATCAAAATATCAATCATGTAATTCGTGGTTGCGACTTACTTGAACCAACGGCCAGACAATTATCGTTATTCGCCACATTAAATTGTTCAACACCAAAATATGGACATGTACCATTAGCCGTAACGACGAAAGGCTATAAACTAAGCAAACAAAACAAAGCCCCTGCTATCAATAATAACAATCCACAACCGGCATTAGTCGCAGCGCTAAAATTTTTAGGGCAAGCGCCAGATCCTAACCTAATTAACGAGAATGTTGATGATATTATTAATTGGGCGATTAATCATTGGTCACGAGATAAAATAGCTAAGGTTAAAGAAATAAGTATTGAATAATACCAATACCAATACGAATAAATATGTGATCATTCTAAATGGGCTAAATATTCCAATAACATCGTTGCTTTCAATCACACACACCCGCTATTGCTCTATCAAACGTCTTGTTCTTGAAAGTTTA
>Ga0105357_10000765_pt1 | contig 17224 bp, 16 predicted proteins | sample GOMGulsemesocosm_4_FD_83660 | JGI IMG/M metagenome (GOLD analysis project Ga0105357, IMG submission 83660) | Methane-oxidizing microbial communities from mesocosms in the Gulf of Mexico - GOM15B Gulf of Mexico | ecosystem: Environmental > Aquatic > Marine > Cold seeps | place: USA: Gulf of...
CAGCCTTAGGTGAAGAGCTTGGCGATTTAATGTTTGCTGTGGTTAATTTATGTCGTCACGCGAAGCAAGATCCTGAAACCTTGTTACGCCAAGCAAATCAAAAGTTTACTAAACGCTTTTATGGTGTAGAAGCACAAGTGAATGAATCAGGTAAAGATTTCTCACAGCATAACCTTGAACAGTTAGAGCAATATTGGCAACAAGTTAAAGAACTAGAGAAAAGTTAATGGCAAAAATTTCATTATCAAACATTGCGTTAGGCAAAGATTTGTTAGCAAAGAATAATCATGTAACTATTGGCTTAACTAACCCTAAAACGCCCAGTAACGTTGGCGGAATTATGCGTGCGGCAGGGTGTTACAGTGTTGACCAAGTGGTTTATACGGGCCACCGCTATACCCATGCGGCAAAGTTTATAGGTTCAAAAAACAATACCGACACTCAACAATCGTGTGAGCAAATCCCACTTGTTGCGATAGACGATTTTTTACAATTAAAGCAGTCCAGTTCTAATCCTAGTCTTAGCGCTAGTATTAAACAGCAACAGCAAAAACTGCCAGAGTCGGCTAAAATTATTTGTGTAGATTTAGTTGAAGGAGCGACGCCGCTACCTCACTTTCAACACCCTGAACAAGCGCTGTATATTTTTGGGCCAGAAGATGGCACCATTAGCCAAGCTGTCATTGATCAAGCTGATGACGTGGTTTATGTACCTACTGTTGGTTGTATGAATTTGGCAGCCTCAGTGAATGTGTTACTTTACGATAGATTGGCTAAGTCACTGGTAAAGCAAGACAAGTTAGAGACTGATAATACGCTTATTCGAAAAAGTAGAGATACTAACAACCAAGCTAAAGTAAAGGTTAAAGCGTCACAGGAATAGCTATAATCGACTGTATTATCTCTATTTATTAAAACGGGTATTACTTTATTTCTTGAAAGTTAAATTTGGCATACCCTAGTAATAAAATACCTATTGTGACAATGAAAGCGGTTAAATATAGTGCGGGGTTATAGCTGTTAAATACGCCAATTAATGCCACACAATACAATGGTGCGGTTATTTGTCCAATACCATATGCCGCTGTAATAGTTCCCATGATAAAAACAGGGTTCTTACTGGAAAGTTGGCCGGCAAAACTCATAAATAAAGCGACCAAACCAATAAAGGTGCTACCAAACAAAAAGCCGCTAATAAAATTTAAAATAATGTTGCTAGAAAAAGCTGGAATTAAAATACCAATAATTTGTAAAACCATCGCCACTATCATGATATTAATACTGCCAAAACGATGTGCTAAACGCATCCATATAATACACGATGGAATGCCTGCAATGCCAACAACTAACCACGCATAACCGCCATAACCTGACAAACCTTTTAAAGAGTTTATAATGTCAGGTAGAAAAGTTGCTTGAACTACCATACCCACGCCTTCAGTAAAATAGGCTAGGGTGAGAATAATCATTAGCGGTGAAAAGCGAGATTTATCAAACCTATGCGTGATTACTTCGTTTTTTGGTTGTTTGTCAAAGCACAATACATAAGCGGAGTAGCATGATAAAAAAGCGCCAACAGTTGCTAAAATTAGCCAAGCATGATGCCAGTTACCACCATAAGCAAAAACAGCCCGAACAATAAGATCGGTTACGACAATAGAAAAACCTAAGCCACTAAAATGAATACCCATTGCTTTGGTTTTGTTATCTAACTGTAGTTTAAACATCACGATTGCTGAACCGACAACTAACGCCATTGCGGCGCCAAACCCAGCAAATATTCGTGAAATAATCCAAATAATACTATTTTCTGTTATACCTAATAAAAAAGAAGATACTACGCAAAATAATAACCCAATCCTAAAGTATTTTACTTTAGTGTATATGTCTTTAATAAATATAGAGAATATAGAGCCAGATAAGTAACCAACATAATTTATTGAGGCAAGAATACCAGCAAAAGATAGGCTAAGAGAATCCTCAAGCATGGGCGGTAATAACGAAGTAAAGACAAAACGCGCGACACCAACACCTACAATTAAAGCAAATATCCCAGCCAGTAGAATTGCATTATTACTATGTCTATTGGGTAGCAATATACTTCTCCTGAGGTTTAATTCAATGGTATAGCTATATATGACAAGTGAGTCTGGCTTATTGTTACCTTTTTACGCATTATTACGCACTGAATAGAGCATTCAAATAGCTAAAGCTTTATTCACTAAAGCTGTTAAATGTTGAGGTAATGGTAGAGTTAATGCAATTTCATGGCCTCGATCAGACATTTTATTCCACGTTAGTTTTACAATGCGAATAATTTTTTCTTCATTATCTATCGCAATATACTTAGCGGCAAAGTCATCAAAGTAGTGCTCAAGAAAAACTAAACAAGCAACATCTTCTAAAATTTGGCTGTCACCAACTTTTTTTGTATTTCCTTGGCGAATTAAATCTTTACGAATTATTGCGGCTACATTTTCTGATTGTTCTGTGGTATAACCAAGCTCAAGCATCATTGATGCGGTCAGTTCACCATGAAACTTCCCTAAAGCAATACGCCATTGGTAGTAGCCAGCCTTACCTTGTTCAAATTCACTGCGCTTTAAGTGCCAGCGTTTAATATGCTGAGCACGAACAGCTATTTGTAATAATTCACTGGCATCAACCCAATGCTTAGCTAAACATTGGGACATGCGTTGACCATATAATAGTTCTTTGGGGTGCTCTACTCCATCTACTAAGGTGGTATTAATGTCAGTTTGGTTGATGTTGTCTATGGCGGATAAAACTTTTTTTAGAAGTGTAGTCATGTGGTTTGTTAGTTATAAATTAGATTGTTATCATAACCATTTATCACCAACAAAAAAACGCTTATTTTTAACTTTCAATGGTGTGTTGTTATTGTTGTTAGCCTCGGTTTTAAGTATAATGTTTTCCCGTCCTGCTTTATTTACTTTTACGTTGCCTTTTATTCATTCCTTAAAGATTTTTTAACTGAAAACAAGGTGGTTATTAATAATTACATTGTAAATATAAAGCGCAAAATTTCAGTGTTCCTTACAATTTCAGTTTTCCTTACATGGGTGTAGACATGACAACTAGATATATTTTTGTAACTGGCGGCGTAGTTTCGTCTCTTGGTAAAGGTATTGCTGCAGCCTCTTTGGCGGCAATTCTTGAAGCACGTGGTTTAAAAGTAACCATGTTGAAACTTGACCCTTATATTAACGTTGATCCAGGCACTATGAGCCCAATACAACACGGTGAAGTTTTTGTTACCGAAGATGGCGCAGAAACCGACCTTGATTTAGGCCATTATGAGCGATTTATTCGCACCAAAATGACTAAACTCAATAATTTCACTACCGGTCGTATCTACCAAGATATTTTAGCTCGCGAACGTAAAGGCGAGTTTTTAGGGGCAACCATCCAAGTTATTCCTCACATTACTAACGATATTAAACGTCGAGTTATTGAAGGGTCTGAAGGTTATGACATTGCTATGGTTGAAATTGGTGGCACAGTAGGAGACATAGAATCGCAACCATTTTTAGAAGCTATTCGTCAGCTAGCGACAGAAGTTGGTCGTGAACGGGCGATGTTTATGCATTTAACTTTAGTGCCTTATTTAGCTGCTGCCGGTGAAATTAAAACTAAGCCTACCCAGCATTCAGTGAAAGAATTACGCTCTATTGGTATATTTCCTGATATTTTAGTGTGTCGTAGCGACCGAACAATTCCCGCGAATGAACGTGCTAAAATTTCATTATTTACCAATGTTGAAGCAAAAGCCGTTATTTCAATGCCTGATGTTGATAGTATTTATAAAGTCCCTGCGCTTTTAAAAGCTCAAGCCACGGATGAGCTAGTGGTAAAACGCTTTGGTCTAGATGTCCCAGAGGCAGATTTAAGTGAGTGGGAAGAAGTACTTTACCATGAAGCTAACCCAAAAGGCGAAGTCACTATTGGCATGGTGGGTAAGTACACTGAATTACCTGATGCCTACAAATCAGTAAACGAAGCATTAAAACATGCAGGGCTTAAAAATCAACTAACCGTAAATATTAAATATATTGATTCACAAGATGTGGAAGTTAAAGGCAATGAGTTATTAAAAGATTTAGATGCTATTTTAGTCCCCGGTGGTTTTGGTGAACGGGGTGTTGAGGGTAAAATTTTAACAGCGCAATATGCCCGTTTAAACAAAGTACCCTATTTAGGTATATGTTTAGGCATGCAAGTGGCTTTAATTGAATTTGCTCGAAATGTTGCCGGGTTAGTCGATGCTCATAGTACTGAGTTTAATCACGACACTCCTTTTCCTGTTATCGGTTTGATTAATGAATGGTTAGATAAAGAAGGTCAAATTGAATATCGCAGTGAAAATTCAGATTTAGGCGGAACGATGCGTTTGGGGTCACAATTGTGCCACCTTATGAAAGGTACCAAAGCATACGACGTCTATGGCAGTGAAACAATCAATGAAAGACACCGTCACCGTTATGAGGTAAATAATAACTATCGTGAACAGTTAAGCCAAGCCGGTATAGTGTTTTCTGGTTTATCTTCGGATAAAAGTTTAGTTGAGGTGATTGAAATACCAGATCATCCCTGGTTTATTGCTGGGCAGTTTCATCCTGAGTTTAATTCAACTCCACGTGATGGTCACCCATTATTTGAAAGCTTTATTGCCGCGTCTTTTGAACATCAAAAACAGCAGTTAGGTTAATCAATGGCAAATATAAACCGTAGCCATGTGCTACGGTTTATATTTAAAGAATATAATTGAATAAAAAATTAATTTAAACCGTCGTAAAGGAACAATAATGTCAAATATTAGTAAGATCTTAGCACGTGAAATCATGGATTCTCGCGGAAACCCAACGGTTGAAGCCGATGTATATTTAGCATCAGGTGCTTGGGGTCGTGCTGCGGCTCCATCAGGTGCCTCTACGGGATCTCGTGAAGCATTAGAATTACGTGACGGTGATAAATCACGTTATTTAGGTAAAGGCGTATTGAAAGCCGTTGCAGCGATTAAAAATGACATTACGGCAGCTTTAGTTGGTGAAAGTGCTTTAGATCAGGCTAATATCGATAAAATCATGATTGATTTAGATGGCACTGAAAATAAAGAGAATTTTGGCGCTAATGCAATTTTAGCGGTATCCTTAGCAGTAGCCAAAGCAGCAGCAATGGATAAAGGCGTACAATTATTTGAGCATATTGCTGATTTAAATGGTACACCGGGCGTTTATAGCTTGCCGTTACCTATGATGAACATCATCAATGGTGGAGAACATGCTGATAATAATGTAGATATTCAAGAGTTTATGGTTCAACCTGTTGGTGCTGAAAGCTTCAGTGAAGCATTACGAATGGGTGCTGAAATCTTTCATGCCTTGAAAAAGGTGTTATCTGCAAAAGGATTGAATACTGCTGTTGGTGATGAAGGAGGTTTTGCGCCAGACTTAGCGTCTAATGCAGATGCTTTAGCGGTGATTAAAGAAGCTGTAGCTGCTGCCGGTTATGAGTTAGGTAAAGACGTAACATTAGCGATGGATTGTGCTGCTTCAGAGTTTTATGATAGTGAAACAGGTATTTATGATCTTAAAGGTGAAGGTAAGAAGTTTAGTTCAAATGAGTTCTCTGATTTCTTAGGTGAGCTTTGTAAAGAATACCCTATCGTGTCTATTGAAGATGGTTTAGATGAATCAGACTGGGATGGCTTTAAATACCAAACAGATTTACTTGGTGATAAAATACAAATTGTTGGTGATGATTTATTTGTAACTAATACTAAGATATTCAAACGTGGCATTGATACTGGCGTTGCCAACTCAATTTTAATTAAATTTAACCAAATTGGTACATTAACAGAAACGCTTGCTGCCATTAAAATGGCTAAAGATGCAGGTTATACAGCTGTTATTTCTCATCGCTCAGGTGAAACTGAAGATTCTACTATTGCTGATTTAGCCGTAGGTACTGCTGCAGGTCAAATTAAAACGGGCTCTTTATGTCGTAGTGATCGTGTTTCTAAATACAATCAATTATTACGCATTGAAGAATTTTTAGGTGATAAAGCTATTTACAATGGCTTATCTGAAGTTAAAGGTCAATAAGCACCAATTTTTTTGCTATTTAGCTCAATAGCAGCGATGCTTGTACTCATTAACTAAAGTCAACTCCGTGTGACCGCCATACTCTTGAAGTTGCATGGGTATATATCAGTAACTATTTAAAATAAGTAAAACCGAGTCAATATGACTCGGTTTTTTTATGGGAAATTTTATCTTTTCGTCATAATCGAGTATGCTTATAGAATAATAAGTAAGTTGTTGATTTTTAACACCTCATGACACAATCATCTTTTTGGCAAACTAATAAGCAAAACAATGATTTTGCAGAATTATGTAATGCGCTTTATGAGCGAGAAATACGTCTGCTTGCAACAGCTGATGTTATGAGTATTCAAAATATGCAAGGGCGTTTAAAAAGTTTGCCACATTATATTAATAAAACAGCAATTTTAATGACACAGGTAAATGAGCAAGGACACTCGCCGCTCACATTAGACATTCAAAATGCGACATGGTCAGCTAAACAAGCGAGTAAGTTGTCAGTGTTAGCACAAAGCGAAGAAGATGTTTTATCATGGTATGCACTTTTAATTAGCCAAACTAATAAAGCATCATTAGGCTTAGTTGTACCAATATTAAATGCAGATCGTATTGTTTTAGATAGCATTGATCGTATTGATCCCGAAAAAAAACGTATTCGTACTAATGTTTCCGGCTGGTTTTCGTTAATGGAGACCAATGTTGATCACTCTTTGCATTTATTAAAACCAACCAAAAAAGTGATGCTTTCTGCTTGTGCAGGACATCGATGGCAAGGTCGAATGATGAGTACTAAATTAAGACCTGTCAATCCAAGTTTACGTGAATTATTAATTTCTTGTGCTATTGATTGGCAAAATTTTAAGCGACCTTTAGCATTAAATTCATAAGCGGTCAAAGCACTCTGAAACGAGCATTTCGAGGTAACATAAATATATAAACATTTACACTTTGTTTAAGCCTTATATAATGGTGATAATAAATAAGGGTTTTGTCTTTTTCTAGGTAACCATGCGCGCATTTACGCTACTTTTACTGATTATTTTTAGTTTGTTGCAATACCGACTTTGGTTCGGTAAAAACAGTGTGCCTGATTATTTAGCCTTACAAGCAGATGTAATTCGTCAGCAGCAAGTCAATGAGAATTTAAAACAGCGTAATAAATTACTTTATGCTGATACTGACGACCTAAAGTTAGGCATGGAAGCGCTTGAAGAGCGTGCGCGTAATGAATTAGGTATGATCAAAGAAAATGAAACATTTTTTCGTATTATTCCAAATAAAAGCTCTGAATAAAAGTTCCAAAAATAAGTTACGAAAATCAGTTATGCACTTCGGAATTGAATCTAAGTTATGAATAAAATTCAATTAAGCCAAGAACCCTAGAGCAAAGGAGCTCGCAAGTTGTGATTAAGCAAACTCAAGGCGATAAACAATTTGTGGCCATTATTCCTGCAGCCGGCGTGGGTAAACGCATGTTAGCGACATGTCCCAAGCAGTATCTAGAAATTAATAACCAGAGTATCTTAACGCATACGACTAATCGTTTTTTAAGTCACCCAAAAATAGCGAAGGTTATTATTGTACTGAATGACGAGGATGAGTATTTTGCACAAACCGAGCTCGCAAAGAATAAAAATATTGTTAGAGTTTCGGGAGGAAAAGAACGAGTAGACTCTGTATTAAATGGATTACGTGCTATAGATACTCAAAAGTACCCTTGGGTTTTAGTGCATGATGCGGCTCGACCTTGCGTCACTCATAATGATATAGATAAACTTATTGAACAATGTATCACTAATAATCGTGGTGGCTTATTAGCCTCACCAGTGGTGGATACAATGAAGCAGAGTAGCCAAGTAGATTCAAATATTGTTGGTAGTACTATCGCTCGACGTAACTTATGGCATGCTTTTACGCCGCAAATGTATAAAACAGGTGAATTAAAACAAGCGATAGAGCAAGCGTTAAAACAAGGTTTAGAAATCACTGATGAATCTTCAGCTATTGAGTCAGCGAGGTTACCAAGCTTACTTATTATAGGGCGTCGCGATAATATCAAAATAACGCGACCTGAAGATTTAGCCTTGGCGGGCTTTTACTTAGAACAACAAGCGTTAGAACAACAAAAGCTTAATCAACAACAGTGTGAATAAAAAACAGGATAAAATATGCGAATAGGACACGGTTTTGATGTACATAAGTTTGGTGGGCATGGACCTTTAATGCTAGCAGGGGTAGCCGTGCCATACGAACAAGGCTTTATTGCTCACTCTGATGGTGATGTCGCTATTCATGCGCTTTGTGATGCTATTCTCGGTGCGCTTTGTTTAGGTGATATAGGCAATCATTTTCCTGACAATGACTCTCAATATAAAAACATTTCAAGCAGAATTTTATTACGCCATGTTGTTGGCTTGATGACTGAAAAAGGTTTTCAAATTGGTAATGGTGATATAACCATCGTCGCGCAAGCGCCAAAAATGTCACCGTACTTAACCTCTATGCGTACTTGTTTAAGTGAAGATTTATTTTGTGATATAGAACAGATTAATGTTAAAGCGACCACAACAGAGAAGCTAGGTTACACCGGGCGAGGTGAAGGCGTTGCTGTACATTGTGTCGTGTTATTAACACCTAGTGTCGCAGTATTAACACCTAAAATTCAAGTAATACCCCCTATGCAAGAAGTGCAGAATATTTAGTTTTATTTTCAAAGCAGCAATACTAATTAGAGAAAAATAATGTTACCAGAACTTACTTATTTACATGGTAAACCACAATCATCAGGAGTACTTCGTAGTCAGAAAAGCGACTTTAAAGTATTTGAACAACTGCCCTTTTCACCAACAGGTGAGGGAGAGCACTTATTTATTTATATTAGAAAAACAGGCGCTAATACTGTCTTCGTTGCCAGAGAGCTTGCTAAGTATTTCAAAGTCAAAGAGCAGTTAGTCTCTTATGCGGGTTTAAAAGACCGTTTTGCCATCACTGAACAGTGGTTTGGTGTGCATGTGCCGGGTAAACAAGTTTATGACTTACAAGACCTTAATATTGAAGGCGTTGAAGTACTCGAATATGCCAGACATAATAAAAAATTACGAACAGGCGCTTTAACGGGTAATCGATTTGAATTAATTTTACGTAATGTTACTCATCTTCAAGCCCTACAAAATCGATGGAATGATATAGTGGCACAAGGCGTGCCTAACTATTTTGGTGAGCAACGTTTTGGTATAGACGGTGGTAATATTAGTAAAGCCTTAGCACTATTTTCAGGAAGCAAAGTTAAAGACAAAAAGAAACGTGGCATGTATTTATCGGCTGCACGATCGTTTATTTTTAATGACGTTATCAGTGAACGTATTCAGCAAAATGTCTTTAATAAACTCCAGTCGGGCGATGTATTAATGCTAGCGGGCACACAATCAGTATTTCATCTTGATGGATTGGATGAAACTATTGTGCAACGATTCATCGATAAAGATGTTGATATTACCGCACCTATGTGGGGAGCAGGTGAACTAATGACCACTGCTAACCCTAAAGATTTAGAGCAAAAGATCAGTGAAAAACATAATGAATTTTCTGAAGGTTTACCGCGCTTTGGTTTAAAACAAGAGCGTCGTCGTATTCGATTAACCGTTCAAGATGCTGATATTGAAGTTTTAGTAAACGAACAAGAAAATGATAATACATTATCGTCAGTAAAGGTTTGCTTTACATTACCTGCAGGCTCCTATGCAACCACTGTATTGCGAGAGTTGATTGATTATCAAGACGGTACTCAAAGAGTTCAATGCTAGGGGCCTGAGATGAAAATATTATTAAGCAATGATGATGGTGTGCATGCTTTAGGTATTAGAGTGCTTTATCAAGAGTTGGCTAAGCACTTTAACGTTACTGTTGTTGCTCCGGATCGAAACTGCAGTGGCGCTAGTAACTCGCTTACCTTACTTAATCCGCTACGCGCCCAAACATTGGAAAATGGTTTTATTTCAGTTAATGGTACACCTACTGACGCTGTGCATTTAGGCGTTAGTCAGTTAATGTCTTCAACACCTGATTTAGTCGTTGCAGGCATTAACAAAGGCGCTAATTTAGGTGATGACACTTTATATTCAGGTACCGTTGCAGCGGCCACAGAAGGTCGCCATATGGGCATACCGGCCATTGCGATATCACTGCTTGGTAAGCACGAGCAGTACTATCAAACAGCAGCCGTTATTACTGCCAAAATAATAAAACGCATCCAACACCACCCCTTGGCGGCTGAGCAAATCCTCAATATTAATATTCCTGATGTTGCTTTATCTGACATTAAAGGTATAAAAGTTACTCGTCTGGGTCACCGGCATAAGGCTGAAATGATGAAAAAAATGCAAGACCCTTGGCAACGAGATATTTATTGGTATGGTCGTTTAGGTGAAGAATTAGATGGAGGTGTGGGTACAGATTTTCATGCGGTAGCCAATAATTATGTTTCAGTTACACCGTTGACAGTCGATATGACAGCTCACAATAGCATTAATAGTATGGCAAAATGGATAAGCGAAGTAACGTTATGAATCGTAATACTCTAAAAAGTCGGGTGAATGGAAAGTCAAAGCGCAGTGGTGAACTACTTGCAAAAAAGCTACAAGCAGAAGGGATAATCAACCCACAAGTTCTTCAAGCAATAGCCAACTCTCCTCGGCATATTTTTATTCCTGAAATATTAGCACACAAAGCCTATGACAATACCGCTTTACCTATAGGGCAGGGACAAACTATTTCACAGCCCTATATTGTTGCCAAAATGTCAGAGTTACTACTCGGCAAAGATGGCGACAAATCAAGCAGAATACTTGAAATTGGCACAGGTTCAGGTTATCAAACCTCAATTTTAGCGCAAATTACCGATAAAGTTTACTCAGTAGAACGTATTAAGTCATTACAATTTCAAGCAAAACGCTGTTTGCGCGCGATGGATTTGCATAATATATCAATGAAGCATGGAGATGGTTGGCAAGGCTGGGTAAGTAAAGCACCATTTGATGCCATTATCGTTACTGCGGCTGCTTCAAGCGTTCCACAGGCGTTATTAGAACAACTTGTTGATGGCGGGCGTCTTATCATTCCTGTTGGGGAGCAAACACAAATTTTAAAAATAATTACGCGTAAAGGCGATAATTATAGCGAGCAGCAAGTAGAAGTTGTGCGCTTTGTACCATTAGTACCCGGAGATTTATTATAATGAAGTTGTTCTCTGCTATTTATGATTGGACGTTAAAATGGGCTAAACACAAATTTGCCCCTAGTATGCTGGCACTATTAACGTTTGCTGAATCAGTATTTTTCCCCATTCCACCTGATGTGCTTCTTGCACCAATGGTGTTAGCTAAACCTGAAAAAGCATGGCAGTTTGCCAGTTTAACAACAGTATCTTCGATTCTCGGCGGCACCGTCGGTTACATACTTGGCTACTTGATGTTTGAACCTTGGATACAGCCACTAATTACTGAATTTAGCTATCAACATCATTTTGATATTGCGATGAATTGGTTTAGTGAATGGGGCGTATGGGTGGTATTCATTGCTGGTTTTTCACCTATACCCTATAAACTATTTACGGTGAGCGCAGGTTTTTTACAAATGGCTTTTTTACCTTTTTTACTCGCATCAGCAATTGGGCGAGGCTTAAGGTTCTTTCTTGTTGCTGGACTTATTCGGTGGGGTGGCAGCGCGATGGAGAAAAAATTACGACAGTGGGTTGATATTTTGGGTTGGGGTTTAGTTTCCTTGATTATCATTGCATATTTTATTTTACGTTAATCAGGTTCATCTTTTTTCACTATGGTAAATAAGCACATTAATGACAGTAGCTTTTATATTAATAGTAGGCTAAATCAAAACGCCAGTAAAGGCGCTAGTATAAGTGCCATTAGTCATATTCTTTTAAGTTTAAAAGTGCTCTGTTGTGTTCTTATTTCAATAAATCTTGTCGCTTGTTCAACTAGACACAAGCCAGCACCTGTTGTTAGCATTTATGGCAGTACACCGTTAAAAACTAGCCTTAAAAACAGTATAAATACTAATAAATATACAGTACGTTCAGGAGAAACATTATATTCCATCGCTTGGCGAGCAAACTCAGATGTACGCCAATTAGCTAAGCTGAATAAAATTTCGCCTCCATATAATATTTACTCAGGACAAAAATTATTTTTAGTCTCTAAAAATAAAAGAAAAAATGCGAAAGCCAACCCTAATAAGCACTTGAGTAAAAAGCAGACTAAAAGCTCTAATGTGATCAGTGCAACAGTGGTGAAAAATACTATTGCATCTTCTAAAAAGCAGGTGTATGGTGAAAATATAAGCAAGAATAAAATAAAACGAAATGACATACCCAAGACTAATTTTTCACAAAAAATTCATCACTGGCAATGGCCAGTAAACGGTAAAATAATTGCGAAATTCTCTTCTAGAGCACAAGGTAATAAAGGGATAGATATCGCAGGACGTCGAGGTACTAGTATAAGATCAGCGGCTAATGGTAAAGTAGTTTACGCAGGTAGTGCTTTAAGAGGGTACGGTAAGTTAATTATAATAAAACATAATGATGATTATCTTAGTGCTTATGCGCATAATGATAAAATTTTAGTAAAAGAACAGCAACAAATTAAATCTGGTGATGTTATTGCAAAAATGGGTAATACCGACGCGCAAAGAGTTATGCTTCACTTTGAAGTTCGTTTTCGTGGTAAATCAGTAGACCCTTTAAAGTACCTACCAAAACAGTAAGAATTTTTTTTGTAAACAACTTTTGTAAACAACTTTTGTAAACAACTTTTGTAAACGAACTTTGTAAACCAGCATTAAGAAAGCTTAAATAATACTAATTAGCAAGAGAAACTTGAGAACGTGTGAATAGTTAATTAATAAACGTTGCTACTTAAGGAGAACAGTATGTTAAAGCAAGAAAAAAAAACTACAGTACTGAAAGCTAAAGAAGAGGGATCGTCAAGTTTAGATGCTACTCAAATTTATTTAAGTGAAATTGGACTTTCACCTTTACTAAATGCAGATGAAGAAGTTTACTTTTCACGTTTGGCTCTTAAAGGAGATGAAGCTTCGCGAAAACGCATGATTGTAAGTAATCTACGTTTAGTGGTTAAAATCGCCAGGCGATATAACAATCGTGGTCTACCTTTACTCGATTTAATTGAAGAGGGTAATTTAGGGTTGATCCGTGCGGTAGAAAAGTTCGATCCTGAGCGAGGTTTCCGTTTTTCAACCTATGCTACCTGGTGGATTCGTCAAACGATTGAGCGAGCGATAATGAATCAAACTCGTACTATTCGCTTACCTATTCATGTAGTAAAAGAATTAAATATTTATTTACGTACTTCGCGCGAACTAATCCAGAAACTCGACCATGAACCTACAGCACAAGACATTGCTAGTTCACTAGACCGCCCGGTTGCCAATGTAAATAAAATGCTGCGCTTAAATGAGCGAATTACCTCAGTTGATAGCCCTTTTGCCGGTGATTCAGAGAAAGCGTTACTTGATATTATCCCTGACGAAAAAAATGATGGTCCTGAAGGTGACCTACAGTCAGAAGACATGAGTAAAAACATTGTAAATTGGCTTAATGAATTAAATTCGAAACAAAGAGAAGTATTAGCTAGGCGTTTCGGCTTAATGGGTTATGAAGCGGCTACACTTGAGGGTGTAGGTCGTGAAATTGGATTAACCCGTGAACGTGTTCGTCAAATTCAAGTAGAGGCATTGAGCCGACTTCATGATATTTTAAGTCAACAAAACTTATCAATAGAAACTCTATTTGAATTTTCGTAAATAAATCGACAGATTCTATTTTTAGCGATTATTCTTAGTGATAAGAGGTCTGAAGTGGTCATGCATAAAAAGAGATAAAAGAGATAAAAGAGATAAAAATGATAACAAAAGTAAACCAAGGGCGGTAAAGTTAAACTTTACCGCCTTTTTCATGATAGCTATACGGCTATAGAGCTTTATAACGATGCCTTCAATTCAAATAATAAATCTAACGCTTGTTTAGGCGTTATGTCATTAACATCAATATTATGTAAAGCCTCAACTGCTGGATGTTCTTCAGCAACTAAAGATAACTGTTCAAAGCTTGATGATTGTTCAGGTAATATTGATGGTGTTAGCTTAATTTCTAACTCAGACAAACGTTGTTTGGCACGGCTAATGACAGCTTTAGGAACGCCTGCTAACTGTGCAACTTGCAGACCAAAACTTTTACTTGCCGCGCCTTCCTGAATCGCATGCATAAAAATAATATTATCATTATGTTCCATTGCATCTAAATGCACGTTAGCTAGCGTTGTTATTTGATCGGCAAGTAAAGTTAGTTCAAAATAATGAGTAGCAAACAAGGTAAATGCTTGTGTTTTTAACGCTAACATTTCTGCACAAGCCCAAGCTAATGATAATCCATCGTATGTACTCGTACCACGACCTATCTCATCTAATAACACTAAACTTCTATCGGTAGCATTATGCAATATGTTGGCAGTTTCGGTCATTTCCACCATAAAAGTTGAACGACCACTGGCTAGATCATCAGAAGCTCCAATACGTGTAAAAATACGATCTACTAGGCCTATCTTCGCTGTATCAGCAGGGACATAACAACCAATATGAGCCAGTAAAACTATTAAAGCGGTTTGTCGCATGTAAGTTGATTTACCCCCCATATTTGGACCGGTAATGATCAACATTTTACGTTGTTCGGTCAATAGAGTCGGGTTGGAAATAAAAGTGTTATTGGTCATCTGTTCAACAACAACATGTCTACCAGCCTCAATATTAATACCTGGTTTTTTTGATAAAACAGGTTTTACATAATTTAAGGTTTGTGCTCGTTCAGCAAAATTAGTTAATACATCAAGTTCAGCCACAGCTTGACTTAATGTTTGCAATTGGCCTAATTCAGGTAATATTTTGTCAAATAATTCTTGATAGAGACGTTTCTCTAGCGCTAAAAATTTACTTTGCGCACTTAGTACTTTGTGCTCATGTTCTTTTAATTCTTCGGTGATAAAACGTTCATTATTTTTTAAGGTTTGACGGCGGATATAATCATTTGGTACATCGGTAGCAGCGGTGCGACTCATTTCAATAAAAAATCCATGCACTTTGTTATAACCAACTTTTAACGAATTAATCCCTGTGCGCTCTTTTTCCCTTTGTTCTAGCTGTGCTAAAAACTCAGTAGCTCCATCACTTAAATCACGAAGTATATCTAATTCTTGATGATATCCAGGCGCAATAACGCCACCATCTCGAATTAATACTGGAGGGTTTTCAATAATCGCTTGTTCTAGTAAGTTTTGGATAACAGGAATTGGTTGAATAAGTTTAGCCAAGGTATTTAGGTAACCAGACGATGCAGGGGAGATACAGCTTTGTAGTAAAGGAAGTTGCTGTAAGGCATAGCGTAAACGAGCAAAATCTCGTGGTCGTGCAGAGTTTAAGGCAATGCGAGAAACAATACGCTCTATATCGCCAAGGCCTTTAAGAATTGGTTGAATATCTTGGTGTAAATCTGTTTCGAGTATGTGTTCTATCGCATTGTGCCTATTGTTTAACGTTGCTAAGTCTCGTAGTGGAAAATGTAGCCAACGCTTTAACAATCGAGAGCCCATCGGCGTAGACGACTTATCTAAAATAGCTGCTAAGGTATTGTCTGCTTCGCCGTGTAAGTTTTGTGTTAACTCTAAATTACGGCGAGTTGCAGCATCAAGAACAACTCCCAAGTTGGCTGACTCACTAATTATCGCACGAATATGGGGTAAAGCGGTACGTTGGGTGTCCTTGACATATTGAAATAAACAACCAGCGGCAGATAAACCCAGTAATTTATCATCAACCCCAAAACCAGTTAATTCCTTTGTACCAAATTGTTTATTAAGTAATGAAATAGCAGTTTCTAAATCAAACTCCCACTCCGGGCGGCGGCGAAGACCTTTATATTGATTGACTAGCGCCATATCGGTTAATGTTTCAGGATACAGTAACTCCGCAGGTGTGAGGCGCTGCAATTCTGCTTGTAATTGCTCACTCGTTTGTGGCTCTGTTACGACAAAACGGCCACTGGCCATATCTAAATAAGCCAAACCGTAACCTGCATCAGAAGGTTTTCTCGATTTAGCAATATTTTCAACAATAGCAACAATTAAATTATCTTGTCTGTCACTTAATAGTGCCTCATCACTTAACGTGCCGGGGGTTATTACGCGAACAACTTTGCGCTCAACTGGCCCCTTACTGGTTGCTGGATCGCCAATTTGCTCACAAATAGCAACAGACTCACCAAGTTGTACCAACTTGACTAAATAATTTTCAACCGCATGATAAGGGACTCCTGCCATAGGAATAGCATTACCACCCGTTTTGCCTCTAGCGGTTAATGATATATTTAATAAATCAGACGCTTTTTTAGCATCATCAAAAAATAACTCGTAAAAATCTCCCATACGATAAAAAATCAAAATATTAGGAAACTCAGCTTTAATGGTTAAGTACTGACGCATCATAGGGGTGTGTTGGGATAAATCTGTCATGTTTTTATTGTGCTTTTTCTTATTAATATCAAAAGATTGTAAGTGTTTATATACTTGATGGTAGCTTGTTAAATCACCATAAATCAACTAAAAACACCTGAGTTTGCTTACAAAAGTGTAGGTTATGATGGTGTTGTACATTTTGTTTTTAACAACACTACTCTTTTTAATTGAAGAATACATATTATTTGTTAATGATACTTGGTAAAAACAAGCAGGGCTAGTGATAGCATTATGAATGAAAAAAACACCTTTACCCAACCGAATCATCATCTAAATCTCCTGTGATTAAAGATATCTGAAATGTATAAAAACTGGCTAAAATAGTTAACGCCTGATAGGGAAGAGATAGTTGGAGAAGCTCTATAATACAAAAATTAAGTGGTATGATTTGAACTTTATAACTGATGTTACGCAGTAGTACTAAACTTTTCTTTCGAAAACAGTTAAAGTAGTATTATTAATAAAAATAAAAATAAAAATAAAAATAAAAATAAAAATAAA
>Ga0105357_10000771_pt1 | contig 17206 bp, 12 predicted proteins | sample GOMGulsemesocosm_4_FD_83660 | JGI IMG/M metagenome (GOLD analysis project Ga0105357, IMG submission 83660) | Methane-oxidizing microbial communities from mesocosms in the Gulf of Mexico - GOM15B Gulf of Mexico | ecosystem: Environmental > Aquatic > Marine > Cold seeps | place: USA: Gulf of...
CACCGTGATCATTACGAACAGCACTGATCTTTTTGTTCACAGCATACACTTCGCCATTTTTAGATTTATTCCAAAGTTCGCCAGACCAGCAGCCTTCCTTTAGCAATGCTTTCCACATATCAGCGTAAAATTCAGGTGATTGTTGACCCGATTGAAGAATACGCGAGTTTTTACCAATAATCTCTTCACGACTAAAGCCGGTTATACGCGTGAATGCATCATTAACATCAATAATGGTGTCCATATTATCAGTGATAGAGATAGCTTCACGGGAATGAGTAAATACGCTGGCGGCCAGTTTTAGCTTTTCTTCTGTTTGCTTGAACTCGGTAATATCTGTATGTGTACCCACCATGCGTAGCGGGTTGTTATGGTCGTCGCGTTTTACTACCATGCCACGTCCCATAATCCATTTGTAATTACCATCCTTGCAGCGCAGTCGATAGGTAACTACATATATTGGTAAATCTCCTTTCAAGTAAGCTTGCATTGTTTTATTAACAGCCTCTTGATCCTCAGGATGAATACAGTCAACCCATTCTTGATTGATCGGAATAATATCATCTTCAGTATATCCCAACATTTCTTTCCAGCGTTTAGAATAAATGGCATGGTTGGTCTTTATATTCAAATCCCACACGCCATCACCTGCACCTTCTAAGGCGAATGCCCAACGTTCTTCATTTGCCTTTAAAGCTAAGTTGGCTTGGACTTTCTCAATAGCAATACTTGCTAAATTGGCTGCTTGCTCATTCAAGGTAATATTGGCTGTTGTTGGTTGGTTTATTTCCTGATGATAAATAGCAAAAGTGCCGAGTACTTTATTTTGTGTAGAACGTATCGGCTCTGACCAGCAAGCTCTTACCCCTGTTTTACTTGCTAGTCCTTTGTATGGAGCCCAATAAGGATGGTTTTGAATGTCTTCAACGATGACACGTTGATTGGTATATGCGGCTGTACCACAGGAACCGACCCCGACACCAATCTCAGTATTATGAATAGCGGTGTTATAAAAACCGGGGAGGCTAGGTGCTGCGCCACTCAATAGGTGTTTACCGGTATCATCAAGTAATAAAATACTGCATAGCATGGTTGAATTGTCTTCTTCAACGCTACGCACTATGGCTTCCAGAATCACGGGCAATCTTTCATTACTGGCAATTAGTTCTAATACGTGTGTCTTTTTAGCAACAGTTTTTTTCATTGACTCTAAAGAAACAGTTGTTTCACTTAACTTTTCATTCATTGCATTAAATGCGTTAGCAATACTATTAAACTCTTCTGATTGATTAGAAAGTTGTATTGTTTGAAATTGTCCGCTGTGATTTTTTCCAAAAGCTTTTTTGACTTCTTTTAGTGAGACTCTAAATATTTTATTTAACCTAAAAGCACCATATATTAAAGTAAAAAGACTCAATACTAATATGGATAGAATAAATATGACTTGGTACTTAATAATACTTTGAATATCGTTTTGAGCAACACTCGAAAGGTGTATGGAATCAGATCTAATATTTTCTAATTGTGTTATTAACTTTATTTTCAAATGTTTTTTTATGATCTCATCAGCATTTTTTAATTTGTTTTTATTAATAGCATTAATTAAACGTAGTACGCTTCTACTTTGACCTTCAATGCTGTGTTGAATGGTTTGTTGTTGTGGCGTTAATTGAGGGGCAAGGCTAAGTAATTCATTAAACTGACTGTTTAATGAAAACCAATGTTCACTGTTGTCATGACGGGTATAGATGCTTTCACTGATAATGAATTGTTTTAATCTATTTGTGAGTTCTTCAACTTTATGGGCATAGTTATCACGTTTTAAAGCGACATCGATCACTTGAGTTGACAATAAAATACTGATGACAACTAGACTAAATAATGCACAACTACTTAATGTAAAAAACGTAATCCTTTGTTGTAAGCTTTTTTTCATAAAAACATCCTTATTTATAGTGGTATGCTTACCGCTCTAGCTTCTACCTGTAACAAGGCTCTGCTATCAATAAATGTTGCTGAGTTGGGAACCTCCTTATACTCTCGCATATGTGTTTCCATTACCCAAATAGCTTGAGACTGAATGTTTAATATTAGTGACGGGTTCAATCCAAGCTTAAAAATATAATCAGGCCAAACCCAATCGATAAATTCAGGCGTTAAATTAAGTGCGTCTATCACTATTTTTTTAGACTTTTTAGGATGCGAAGCAATATAATCAATAGCCGTGTGTAGCCCTTGAATTACACATGTTGCTTTTTCTACAAGCTGACTATCTGCAGTTTTAGAAATCAAGTTAAAGCTCAATGTATTTAAGCCTTTAGTATCATGAATTTTTATCTTGTTATCAAGTAATTGCGATGCTTGAAAAGCATAAGGTTCCCAAGGATCAATAGCATCAACCTCATCATTATTAAAACCTTCTATCAATTGTGCAGGTTTATAATGATGGAGTTGAACATCTGCTGTTGTTAATCCCTCAATAGCAAGCAAAGTACTTAACATATATTCGCTGGCAGTACCTTTAGTAACACCAATTTTTTTCCCTTTAAGATCACTGGTTGATTTGATTTTATCAGAAGAACGGGTGATTAACTTCACATCATTATCAGATTGTACAAACATTGCGTGAGTGACAAACGACTGTTTGGTTAAACTTTGAAAAGCAATAACAGAATCAGAACTCGTACCAAAATCAGCTTTGCCATTCATTACTTTCTCAAATGCAACTTGGCCACCCATTACATTAGAGTATTTAACCTTGACACAGGTGTCATCAAAAGCATTTATGGATTTAGCGACATAAAAAGGGGTAGACAATGGTGTTTTAGAAACAGCAATAGTCACGGGGTGTTTTTCATGACTCCAAATATTTTGAAGATTAAAATTGAATACCCCAATTCCAGCGGTAATGAGTATTGTTATAAAAACTACAAAAAAAGATTTTAGATTCAACAGGCTATACAACTTTAATTGATTTTATCTTATAGATATATTATACCCTTTTACTCAGGGTTTAATTTTATAGCAGTTAATTGTTTAAAATACAAGAGCAAGATCAAACCAACTTAATATTTATCAATTTTGTAGTGAGGGTGGGTGCTAAATATAGGTTACAAATCATTTATTCGACCTAATTAACGCTTGTATTGGTTATTCTGTTTTATCCTTAAAATCACATAAATCCTCAATAATACACGAACCGCACTTTGGTTTCCTAGCAGTGCAAGTATAGCGACCATGTAAAATAAACCAATGATGTAGGTTAAACATAAATTCTGATTTATTCGGCGTGTTTTTTATGATTGCCTGTTCGGTTTGCTCAACGGTTTTACCTTTTGCAAAACCGGTTCGATTTGCTAAACGTTGAATGTGTGTATCTACCGCTAAAAAGTATTTACCTTCATTATCTTTCAGCCAACCAAAAGCTGTATTTAATACTACATTAGCTGTTTTTCTACCAACGCCTGGCAGTGCTTCTAAAGCCTCTCTATTTTCTGGTACTTTACCGTCATGTAAACTAACGAGCATTTGACATGTTTTTATAGTGTTTTTTGCTTTGCTATTAAACAGGCCTATTGTTTTTACATAGGAGGTTAACTTTTCTAGACCTAAATCTAATATTGCTTGTGGCGTATTGGCCACAGGGTAGAGTTTAGCCGTTGCTTTGTTAACGCTAACATCGGTCGCTTGCGCTGAAAGTAATACAGCAATAAGTAACTCAAAAGGTGAGCTGAAGTTTAATTCTGTTGTTGGCTCAGGGTTATTGTCACGAAGTCGGGTTAATATTTCCATACGTTTTACTTTGTTCATTTTTATTTTTACCCCGTTGACTTTCTATGAATCAAAGTTGACGCGAACTCGCTCGATAACGTTGTCTGATTCTGTAGGTTGGCGCTGTTTAATATAGGTGTCAATGATATTTTTAAGCGCAATGATAAAGCCCATAGCAATAAAAGCACCGGGGGGTAAAATAGCCAGTAAAAATTGACTGTCTAAGTGCATAACCTCAATGCGTAATATAGTTGCCCAATCACCGAGTAATAAATTAGCGCCATCAAAGAGCGTGCCTTGTCCTAAAACTTCGCGTATGGCACCCAGAACAACGAGTACTAAGGCAAAGCCTATGCCCATCATTAAACCATCAAAACTGGCTTGTTTTATCGGATTTTTAGACGCATAAGCCTCAGCACGACCGATAATAGCGCAATTGGTCACGATTAAAGGTAAGAAAATGCCTAATGACTGATAGATGCCATAAGTATAAGCATTCATTAATAATTGCACGCAAGTGACAAAAGCAGCGATAATTAACACAAAAATAGGGATACGAATTTCTTTAGGTACCCAATGACGAATAGCCGATACTGTCGCATTTGAACACACGAGTACCAATAGTGTAGCCAGCCCTAAGCCTAAAGCATTAGTAACTGTAGCAGTGACTGCTAATAACGGGCAAAGTCCTAATAATTGTACTAACCCAGGATTGTTTTTCCATAACCCTTGTTTTACTAATTCTTTATACTCTTCTCTGCTTGCTTGTTTAGCTAAGGTAAGGGCAGATTCATCCTGTTCTACTGTTTCTGTTTTAGTGGTCATTTCCTGCCTCACTTGTTATTTGATCTTTTTCGCTTTCTTGAAGGCAGATATTAGGGCGTGTTAACAAAGAATATTTATTGTCTTTAAAATAGACTAGTGTTTTTTTTACGGCTTTAACAACGGCTCGTGGTGTAATAGTAGCACCGGTAAATTGATCAAAAATACCATTGTCTTTCGTTACAGCCCAGCGGCTGTCGTTATCAGCTAATAGTTTCTTGCCAGTAAATGAAGTGATCCAATTACTTTTTCTTAATTCAACTTTATCACCTAAACCCGGCGTTTCTTGATGTTTTAATACGCGAACACCACTGACACTATCGTCCATATTTATGGCAATAATTAACTCTATGTTACCATTGTAGCCATCAGGTGCGGTGCTGGTCATGGCAATCGCTATTACTTGGTTATTTTGTCGAGCAATATAAGCGGTTTGTATTTTTTTATCGTTTGTTGAATTACCAAGTAATGTAGAACTTAAGCTGACACAGTCTTGAGTAATATCATTATTATAACGAATTGGTTCGATAATACTGTGTAAGGTCTTTAATAGTTGTAACTGTTCTTGTGCTTTAATTTCATCTTTAGTTAATTCATTAACTAAGCCAACAATAGCAGTACAGGCGATGGCGAATAGTGCCAATATTTGACTGTTTTTTTGTATGGGTAAACGAAATTTTGAGCTACCTTTTAGAGGTTGTTCAGTCATCATTTAACTTCCTCTTGTATACTCTTTATTTGATGACCATAAGTGCGGGGTCGAGTGTATTGGTCAATTAACGGTGCTGCCATATTGCATAATAAAACGGCAAAAGCGATACCATCAGGATAGCCACCAAAGGTTCTGATCAAATAAACTAGCAAGCCTGCTAAAGCACCTATGACCAATCGACCTTTAGTGCTAGTAGCGCCCGTTACAGGGTCGGTTAAAATAAAGAAAGCACCAAACATGCAACCGCCCGTCAGCCAGTGAAACATAGTAGAGGCGCTGCTGTCGGGGCTGATGCTATAAGCAATAAATGAGCAAATAAATAGGCTTAATAAAAAACTCAAAGGTGTTTGCCACGCAATGGCTTTTTTAGCAATTAATACTATCCCTCCGGTGAGAAAAGCGAAATTCATCCATTCCCAGCCTAAAGCGAAATGTTCACCGAAAATACTTTTTTCTATGCTCTCAAATACCGTAAGGCCTAAACCAGTATCTGTTTTCAACGTATCTAAGGGTGTTGCCATAGTAAAACCGTCAATACTGGTGCGTAGTTGTTCTACTGAATAACCTTCTTTAGTAAAATCAGTAAAAATAACGCTTAAGGTATTTGCAAAACTTAAGTCGACAGTCATTAATGCTAACGGTGGTTGCCATGAAGTCATTTGTATAGGAAATGAGATCAAAAGCATTACATAGGCGGCCATGGCTGGATTAAATGGATTATGGCCTAAGCCGCCATAAAGTTGCTTAACGACAACTATAGCAAATACAGCGGCAATAATTGAGATCCACCATGGAGCAATAGCAGGTAAACAAATGCCAAGTAATATTGCCGTTAATATGGCACTGCCATCAAAAAGTTGTTTGCGAATATTATTTTTTTTTCGTAATGATAAGACAATAAACTCACAAAGTAGTGCAGTGGTAACAGCGAGTGAAATATGAATGATATTTCCCCAACCAAAGAAATACCATTGAGCGAAAATGCCAGGTAAAACTGCATATATAACTAGGCGCATCAAACTAGAGGTTTCTGCTTGGCTGTGATTGTGAGGTGAGCTTGCTATCCAAAATGCCATAATTATGTCGATTCTTCACTATTAGTTGTAGAGACTTGTTGAGCTTTTTCTATTGCTTTAAGCTTAGCTTTTGATTTAGCCTTTGCAACAGCTGCTGCAATCCGAGCCTTTTTATCTTCGGCTTCAGTTGTTATGTTTTGTGCTTTTTCACTGGTTTTTTCGCTTTGTGTTTCTATTGAAAGTTCATTTTGTTCTGTAGATGACTTTTTTTCTTGGAACTTTTTTGCCTTTGCTTTTGCAACGGCGGCTGCTATCCGAGCTTTTTTATCATTAATTGTTTGTTCATTAATAGCCGAGTGTTTTTGCGCTTGTTTTTCGCTACTCGACGCTAGCGGCTTGTTACTATTCAAAGATGATTCAATGTTTTCTTGTTTACCCAATTTTTTAGCTTTTGCTCTGGCAATAGCCACTTTAACAGGTGATATTTCATCCGTTACTTTGTTACTCGATGCTAACGGCTCGTTACTGTTTATTATTTTTTCAGCAGCTTTCTTAGCTTTTACTCGCGCAAGCGCTGCTGCTACCGCTGAATTTGCTGTACTGCCATCGGCCGATTTTTTATTCATGGTTGCTTTACGTGCTGCAGCGGCTTTCTTATGTTTTTCTTGTCGTGCAATTTTTTCTTGTTCTAAGCGAAGTTTTCTTGCTTCAAAACGTACTTTTGCTTTCTCTGATTTTATATCAAGTTGCTGTTGTTGGCGTATTTCAGCTTTGGCAACGCGATAATATTGAACTAATGGGATTTGACTAGGGCATACATATGCACAAGCACCACAGTCGATACAATCAAATAAATTTAGTTGCATTAACTGCTGGTGATCTTTTGCTTTTGCACTCCATTGTAATTCTTGGGGTAATAATTGACTGGGGCAAACATCAGCACATTGACCACAGCGAATACATTCAACTTCATTAGAATTATTATCAAAAGCGCTAGGCATCTCAATTTTACTTGGTGCTAAAATGCAGTTGCTTGTTTTAACAATGGGCACTTGCTCATTTAAAATACTAAAACCCATTAATGGCCCACCCATTATTACGGGGGGACTTGGCACTGGAGGGCTTGGTTGTGGTGAGTTAGGGGTTGAATTCGTCTTGTTAACCTCACTAACAAAACCTGCTTGCTCAAGTAAATAACTAACCTGTGTTCCTAATAAAGCCCAAAAATTTTGAGGTTTCGCTAAAGCACTACCGGTTAAGGTGACTACACGACGAATAAGGGGGATGTCATTGATGACAGCATCACTGATGGCAAAACAGGTAGCAACATTTTGTACCACAATACCTGAATTAATAGGTAAAGTGCCGGTGTTAACTTCTTTGCCAGTTAAAACCTGTATTAATTGCTTTTCACCACCTGTGGGGTATTTAGTGGGCAGAACGCAGACTTTTATTTTTTCATGGTGTTGTGTTGCTTGCTGTAATGCTTTTATGGCTTGCGGCTTATTATCTTCAATACCGATCAAAATAAAACTAGGGCTAAGTAATTGATCGAGTATTTTGATGCCATCAACAATGGCTTCACTTTGTTCACACATTAATAAATCATCGGCAGTAATGTAAGGCTCACATTCAACAGCATTGATTATTAGAAAATTGATACCTGGTTTGGTATTCACTTTAATGTGAGTAGGAAAACCAGCGCCGCCCATACCAGCGATTCCTGCATCGGCAATTTTTTTTATAATCTGTTGATGACTTAACTTGGAAAAATCTTGACAAATTTCTCGTTTTTTCCAAGTGTCTTCACCATCGACATCAATAAATAAACATAATTCGCTTAAACCTGAAGGGTGAGCGATGACGGATTTTTTTATTGCACTAATGATTCCACTCGTTGGCGCATGTACAGGTACCGCCATGGGGTTAGAACTTTGAGTGAGTGCTTGGCCCTTAAGTACTTTGTCGCCAACCTCAACTAATAAGTCACCTTGACGACCAATATGCTGTTGTAAGGGTAAAACTAACTGTTTAGGCAATGAAAGTTGCTTAATAGGTTTACTTGAAGTTATCGATTTTTGTTCAGATGGATAAATACCGCCATGAAAATGCCAAAATTTACCTTGGTTTATACGCTCAATAATAGTTTCTATGATCATATACTATACCCTCCTAGTCTAGTTGCTTCACAGCAATTTTATTCAAATCCCACTGCCAATTTTGAATAGTTTCAGGGGTTGATCGCATTTCAATACAATCAACAGGGCAAGGAGCTACACATAAATCACAGCCAGTACACTCATCAGTAATTATGGTGTGCATTTGTTTAGCGGCACCTAGTATTGCATCGACCGGGCAAGCCTGGATGCATTTAGTACAGCCAATGCAATCTTCTTCAATGATAAACGCGACTTTAGGTAGAATGCTTTGTGATGAACCGTCTTGTTCATGATTTTCATCTATCGGCTGAACATCAACACCAAGCAAGTCAGCAATTTTTTTAATAGTGTCTTCCCCGCCGGGTGCACATTTATTAATTGCTTCACCGTTGGCAACAGCTTCGGCATAGGGTTTACAACCAGGGTAACCACATTGACCACATTGTGTTTGTGGAAGTAACGCATCTAGCTGCTCAACAATAGGGTCACCCTCAACATGGAAACGAACTGAAGCGTAACCAAGTAAAGCACCAAATAATGCGGCAATAGCGCCTAAAACAAGGATGGCAATTAAAATATTCATGAGTGTTTTTGTTGCCTTAAATTTTAACTAATCCTGCAAAGCCCATAAAGGCTAAAGACATAAGGCCCGCAGTGATCATTGCAATGGCCGCACCTTGAAAAGGTTTAGGTACATCAGCATTCGCTAATCTTTCTCTCATAGCTGAAAACATAATAAGCACTAAAGAAAAACCAACCGCAGCTCCAAATCCATAAATAATCGATTCAAAGAAATTATGCTGTAACCTAAGGTTTAATAAAGCAACACCAAGAACAGCACAATTAGTGGTAATTAAGGGGAGAAAAATACCTAATAATCGATACAGGTTGCTACTCGTTTTATGCACCACCATTTCGGTAAACTGCACCACCACAGCGATAACTAAAATGAAACTCATCGTCGTTAAGTATTCAAGATTTAAAGGCACTAATATATAAGTGGTAACAAGATAACTCAGTAAAGAGGCTAAGGTCATTACAAAGGTAGTGGCAAATGACATACCTATGGCTGTTTCAGTACGTGAAGATACCCCCATAAAAGGGCATAAACCAAGAAATTGCACCAGAACAAAGTTGTTCACCAGTACAGTGCCAATAAGCAGTAAAGCGTAATCAGTCATTTGCGTTATATGTCAAGATGTTAATTATTAAAAGCTGCCAGTATTATCCTTTTTTTTCTTACATATAACAACACTTGCGTGAAGTAGGGGGGTTACTTTGCTTGAAAAAATGAACATTTAATATTTATTGGGATTTAAAATAAGTAGTTTTGTTCTCTATAATGGTGCTGGTTTACCAATATAAAACCCTTGACAACCATCAATAAACAATTTCTCTAAAGTATGTTTTTCTTCTTGGCTTTCAACACTCTCTGCTAGTACACTAATACTTAACCTATGAGCTAAATCTACCATTAAACGTAAGAAGTATTGATTGTTTTTGTCATCATCAATATCCCGTGTGTAAGAACTATCCATTTTTATATAATCAGGCGTTAAGTCTCTAAAAAATTTAAACGAGGTTAATCCAACGCCAAAGCGCTCAACGGTAATTCGTGAACCAACACGATGCAACATATTAACTAGACGTTTACTCGTTTTAATATTTTGTTGTAAACCATATTCTGTTATTTCAAAAACTAATCGTGGCGCAACTTTGGGTTCACGCAATAGCTTACGTTCTAGCCAAATCATAAAATGTTCATCACTAATACTTCGCGCGCTAATGTTTATACCAAAACTATGATCCAGCATGTTTTTGGTAGTAACTTCTTTAATGGTTGTTTCAATAATAAGCTTATCAACAGCAATGATTTTATCAAGTTTTTCAGCCATAGCGATAAAAGACGCGGTAGGTAACATTTCATTATTTGAATTAAGAAAACGTGCTAATATTTCACCATAAACCTTACTATTTCTACCATTAGGTTTAATCGGTTGTAGTAATAAAGTTATTTGCTGGTTTTCTAGCACACTATCTATTTCTTGGCGCCAATTTTGGTGACTATAATTAGCACTGTTTTTTTGTAAAATATCGGTATCTTTTTGTGAATACCAAGCATTTGAACTTTGAGTTTGCGCAATACTCACGCCGGTATCAGCTAAAGCGAGTAATTCACCTAACGGTTTAGATTTATCAAAGTGTACTAGGCCTGAATAGGCAACAGAATCTAGATCTGATACTTGTTGATATTCATTAAAACGAAGCGTTAATTGATTACTGAATTTTTCCGCCTCTGTTAACTCAATATTAGGTAAAAGACAGGCAAAATCTGAACTGTTTAACCTAAATACATTACTGTCTGAGTATGCTGAAAGCGTCTCTTTAATAAGTTTAGCGACATGAAATATGTAATTATCACCTTCTTTGTAACCATGAATCTGATTGATGGTTTGTAACTCTGAGCAGCGAATTATAATTAACACACCAAATTGTACCGGACTTTTCTGAGCTACTTGGTTTTCAAAGAACTGTACGAAGCGATTACGATTATCAAGCTTGGTCAGGTGATCAATATAAGCTTCCTTTTCTAAATCAACGGTATTTTCTAATTGCTTTGCTATCAACTCTTTAATATCACTAATACCTTGTTTAAGTTCAGGGATTTCTAATATGTCACTGTCAGAGTCTGGTTTTTCAATAGCGGATATATCGGTGTAATTAATGAAAGCAAGATCATTTTTTATTTGCTGATTAATTATTTTAAATACTGTTTTATGTCTTTTTACACTCATCGTTGCAGCAAAAACTACCAAAGATAATGAGAGGAGAATAGAAGATAATATAAACTTAATAACTAAAGCATATTCATCTGAAAAATTAAGTTGATATTCGATTGTCAACCCTAATTGATTCGCTAGATGTTTTTTAGGTTTTGGAGAAGTTAAAGGTAGAGTTAAGCCCATATCAGCATTTTCATAGCTAAATAGGCTTTCACCTGCTTGATTAGTGATTATTAAAACGTTGTAAGTTGTGGCTTGTTGGAGTGCATCGGCAATATTTTCAGAAATGTTTATCTCATCCTTTTTTACAACCAACTGCTTAGTTAACAGGTTAATCACTTGGCTATGCTGCGTCGCTTTATCTTCAAATAAGGAAGAAATAAGTAACAAAGAAATAGCACTAATAGACATAATGAAGATAAGTGCTAATATTGAATTTCTTAATAATAATTGGGAAAATGTATACATGTTGAGTTAAGTTACTCCGCAAAAAAATTAACTATACTAATTTTGTTTGATTATTAGAACTGATTTGGATATAAAAGTCAGTACTGATAAACTTGTTTATAGCACCTTTATAACACCATTGTTTAGGCTATACTAATTGATTGTAAAGCATAAATTGATTTTTTCCATTAATTCTTATTTAAACCATACTGTTTACTTATTCTTTTACTATATTGTCTATTCAAGCTTGCGCTTATGCCCTTGTCGCTATATAATTCGCGGTGCTCAATTTATGCCAATAGGCTAATTAGTATGTAACAAGATGTCACTGAGGAATTATCGATTTACGTGGGTAACTCTATTCTTGTTGCAAGTACCGGTAGTCAACCTAAGTAAGGTAGTACTATTTGTATGGGGTCAGTGATATAGGCCCCTGTTATGGGGTTTTTTTGTTTATAGTGTTAGATTAAAAAGCATTGTAAGTAAAGTAAGCAACAAAACAGCCGGGCTATAAGCCCTTTTTTTGTACCTAAAACTTTATTTAAAAAGAAATAGTTAACTAGCTCTTTCTTCATCCTAACAGGAGAAAACGATTGGCTAAATTTGAACAGAAATTAACTGATATGCTTCGCCCCGCTGTGGCCGAAACAGGTAAAGAATTACTCGGTGTCGAGTTTGTTAGTGCGGGTAATAATTCAGTTTTACGTTTGTTTATTGACCATGAGAATGGCATCAATGTCGATGACTGTGCAGAAGTAAGTCGTCAAGTTGGCGCTATTTTAGATGTAGAAGACCCAATAAGTAGTGAATATAATTTAGAAGTTTCATCTCCAGGCGTTGATAGACCATTATTCGAATTAGCGCATTTTCAAGCGGTAGTTGGTGAAACGGTCAATGTTAAATTATCGATGCCATTAAATGGTCGACGAAAGTTTAAAGGCGTTTTAGTTGCCATAGAAAATAACACATTAATAATAACGGTAGATGGCATAGATTACGAACTTGTTATCAACAATGTAGACAAAGCAAACCTTGTCGCGAAACTGTAGAAAAATAATTAAGTAAAAGATATTTAAGTTTAATAGCAGTAGCGGTTTAGCTTCTAGCTTTATAACTCAATTAATTACGCCGAAACAGCTTGAATTTACTTCAATATTCTTTTGGCTAATTAATTTGAATGACTACAGCAACGAAATTAATAGCTACCTTAAAAATTAAGGCTAAAAAAACATGAGTAAAGAGATATTACTGGTTGTTGATGCTGTATCAAATGAAAAGGCATTACCACGTGAAAGTATTTTTGAAGCAATGGAAACTGCTTTAGAAACAGCGACCAAGAAAAAATATGATGGCGATATTATGGTTCGAGTTTGTATCGATCGTATTACCGGTGAATTTGAGACCTTTCGTCGTTGGTTAATCGTTGCAGAAAGCGACGAAGCAATGGAAAATCCATACGCTGAAATTACGTTAGCGGCGGCTCAATATGATGAACCTGAATTAAATGTAGGTGATTATGTTGAAGATCAGATTGAATCAGTCACCTTTGACCGTGTAACCACACAAACCGCTAAACAAGTCATTGTACAAAAGATTCGTGAAGCTGAGCGTGCTTTAGTTGTTGAAGCGTATCAAGATCAAATCGGCGAATTAGTTACTGGTGTAGTGAAAAAGTCTAGTCGAGAAAGTGTCATTCTAGATTTAGGTAATAATGCGGAAGCGATTATTTATCGTGATGACATGTTACCACGAGAAACATTTCGTCCTGGTGATAGAGTCCGTGGTTTATTATATGATATTAAATCCGAAGCTCGTGGCGCACAATTATTGGTGAGCCGTACTAAACCTGAAATGTTAATTGAACTATTTCGTGTTGAAGTGCCAGAAATTGGCGAAGAAATGCTAGAAATTAAAGGCGCTGCACGCGATCCTGGTTCACGCGCTAAAATTGCTGTTAAAAGTAACGATAAACGTATTGATCCTGTTGGTGCTTGTGTGGGTATGCGTGGTTCACGTGTACAAGCTGTTTCTGGTGAATTAGGTGGTGAGCGTGTTGATATCGTGTTGTATGATGATAACGTCGCTCAATATGTTATTAACGCTATGTCTCCTGCTGAAGTTGCTTCAATTATTGTTGATGAAGACAAAGGTACGATGGATATTGCCGTTGAAGAAGGTAACTTAGCTATGGCCATTGGTCGTAGTGGGCAAAATATTCGTTTAGCAAGTCAGTTAACTGGCTGGGAACTAAACGTTATGACGGTTGATGACATGAAAGAAAAGCATCAAGCAGAGAATGATAAAGTATTAAACTTATTTATTGAAAAGCTAGATCTTGATGAAGATTTTGCCACTTTACTCTCTGATGAAGGCTTTACTTCATTAGAAGAGATAGCGTATGTGCCAGCAGAAGAAATGCTGAAAATTGATGGTTTAACTGAAGAAATTGTTGAAGAGTTAAGAGAACGTGCTAAAGAAGCGTTAACAACTCAAGCACTTGCTAGTGAAGAAACACTTGAGGGTGCAGAACCCGCTGCTGATTTATTAGCACTCGACGGTTTAGAACGTCATTTAGCCTTTATTTTAGCAAGTCGTGGTGTGAAAACACTCGAAGACTTAGCTGAACAAGGTATCGATGAAATTAGCGATATTGAAGAATTAACTGAAACCAAAGCGGGCGAGCTAATTATGGCGGCACGTAACATTTGTTGGTTTAACGAAGAATAATTAACACCGGGAGAATAGTGTAAATGGCAGATATAACTGTAGCAGAGCTTGCCAACGAAATTGGTACACCGGTGGAGCGTTTAGTGAGCCAATTGGCTGACTCAGGCGTGAATAAATCGGCAACCGATGCTATTTCGCAAGACGAAAAAGAAGCGTTGTTAGGCTATTTGAAAAAACAACATGGCGATAACTCAGCAGCAAAACCGAGTAAATTAACGCTAAACCGTAAAACTAAGTCAACATTGACTATGGGGCACGGTAGCAAAGCTAAATCGGTTAATGTTGAAGTACGTAAAAAACGTACTTACGTGAAACGTAGCGAGTTAGAAGAACAACAAATTGCTGAAGCAGCAGCGCAAGCTGAAGCTGAAGCGACAATAAAAGCAGATGCGTTGGCATTAGTGAAAGCTGAAGCAGCAGCAAAAGAAGCTGAAAATGCTAAAGCAGTAGCGATAGTAAAAGCTGAAGTTGAAGCTGAACGTAAAGCCGTAGCTAAAATTGAAACAGCCGAAAAAGCTAAGCAAGTGGCTGCTGATAAAGCGAAGAACCCTGATAAATCACCTGTTGCTAAAGTTGAAGAAACAGCAGAAGCCAAACGACTTCGTTTAGCACAAGAGCAAGAAGTAGCGGCGAAAATTGAAGCAGAAGCTAAAGAAGCGGCAGAAGCGGCTAGAAAGTTAGCTGAAGAAAATGAAGGGCGCTGGAAAGTGCAAGAAGCTGAACGTAAAGCGAAAGAAAAAGAAGTGGTTCATGTAACTTCTTCTAAATATGCGCAAGAAGCTGAAGACAAAGTTGATGCTGCTGATGAAGGCGCAGGCCGTCGTCGTAAGAAGAAAAAATCGGCAACAGATAAAAATTCCCGTGGCGGACGTAATGCCCGTGGCGGACGTAAGCAAACATTATCAGCACCACAAAGTTTAAAACATGGCTTTACTAAACCAGTTGAAGCTAAATTAAACGATATTCGCATTGGTGAAACGATTTCCGTTGCTGAACTGGCTAATAAAATGGCTAAGAAAGGCGCAGAAGTTGTTAAAGTTATGTTTAAATTGGGTGCAATGGCAACCATTAACCAAGTAATTGACCAAGAAACTGCCGCTTTAGTTGCTGAAGAAATGGGCTTTGAAGTGGTACTGGTTAAAGAGAATGCCTTAGAAGAAGCGATATTAGCTGATCGTAGTCATACAGGTGAAGCGGTAACTCGTGCGCCAGTTGTGACTATAATGGGTCACGTTGATCATGGTAAAACATCACTACTTGATCACATTCGTGAAGCGAAAGTAGCTGACGGTGAAGCGGGTGGTATTACTCAGCATATCGGTGCTTATCATGTGGAAACTGGTCATGGTATGATTACTTTCTTAGATACTCCTGGACATGCTGCCTTTACTTCAATGCGCTCACGTGGTGCTAAAGCAACAGATATTGTTATTATTGTTGTTGCCGCTGATGATGGTGTCATGCCACAAACAATTGAAGCAATTCAACATGCGAAAGCATCTGATGCACCAATTATTATTGCTGTAAATAAAATGGATAAAGAAGGCGCGGATCCAGATCGTGTTAAAAGTGAATTATCACAACACGATGTGCTTTCAGAAGAGTGGGGCGGTGATGTTCAATTCTGTCATGTTTCAGCGAAAACTGGTTTAGGTATTGAAGAGCTACTTGATGCGATATTGTTACAATCTGAAGTATTAGAGCTAACGGCTGTTGTTGATAAAATGGCAAGTGGTGTGGTCGTTGAATCTAAATTAGATAAAGGCCGTGGCCCAGTAGCAACGGTACTGGTACAAGAAGGTACTTTAAAGCAAGGTGATATTGTACTTTGTGGTTTAGAGTATGGCCGTGTACGAGCTATGCGTGATGAAAATGGCAAAACGATTCAATCAGCAGGCCCTTCAATTCCTGTTGAAGTTATTGGCTTAAGTGGTGTACCTATTTCAGGTGATGAAGCAACGGTTGTTAAAGATGAGAAAAAAGCGCGTGAAGTCGCGTTGTTTCGTCAAGGTAAATTCCGTGATATTAAACTAGCTCGTCAACAAAAAGCTAAGTTAGAAAACATGTTTGCTAGCATGGCCGAAGGAGAAATGTCAGAAGTTAATGTAGTCATTAAATCTGATGTGCAAGGCTCACTTGAAGCAATCTCTGACTCACTATTGAAACTTTCTACAGATGAAGTAAAAGTGAAAATTGTTGGTTCAGGTGTTGGTGCAATCACTGAAACGGATGCAACGTTAGCTGCTGCTTCAAATGCCATTGTAGTTGGTTTTAATGTTCGTGCAGATGCTTCTGCTCGTAAAGTGATTGAATCAGAAAACATCGACTTACGCTACTACAGTGTTATTTACGCATTAATTGATGAAGTCAAACAAGCGATGAGCGGTATGTTAGCGCCAGAATTTAAGCAAGAAATTATTGGTCTTGCTCAAGTTCGTGATGTATTTAAATCACCTAAAATTGGCGCAATTGCTGGTTGTATGGTTACTGAGGGTGTTATCAAACGTTCAGCACCCATTCGTGTATTACGTGAAAATGTGGTTATTTACGAAGGTGAACTTGAATCATTACGTCGCTTTAAAGACGATGTGCAAGAAGTTCGTAACGGTATTGAGTGTGGTATTGGTGTGAAAAACTATAACGATGTACGTGTAGGCGATCAAATTGAAGTGTTTGAAACAGTAGAGATTAAACGAACATTATAACGTTATCTCATTGCTGGTAGGCTCAACTACTGCGTTGGAAGTACTCATTGACGTTCGTCAACTC
>Ga0105357_10000775_pt1 | contig 17175 bp, 20 predicted proteins | sample GOMGulsemesocosm_4_FD_83660 | JGI IMG/M metagenome (GOLD analysis project Ga0105357, IMG submission 83660) | Methane-oxidizing microbial communities from mesocosms in the Gulf of Mexico - GOM15B Gulf of Mexico | ecosystem: Environmental > Aquatic > Marine > Cold seeps | place: USA: Gulf of...
ATTCAACTTTAGCACAATTGTTTACAGATGAAAATGAATTAAGTGCCCAATCAACAAATTATGAATCAACTTATGTAGTAAAAAAAGCTGATAGAAAAAAGATATCTTTTCCAGATCCTTTATACAATTGTGAACTATTAGTACCAGATTTACAAGGTGATATAGAATTTGTATTAGTAAGATTAGCTCCAAATAGAGTAAGCGAAGAGTTGATACCACATTCAAAAGGTGGAGAAGAGTGTAATTATGTATTAGATGGAGAGATTATAGTTACTTTAAATAATAAAGAATTTATACTTCAAAAAGGTGATTGTATTAGATTTAATCCCAAAACCCCTCATAAAATTGAAAATAAAAGCCTAAAAAAAGCTTCTTATATTTCAGCTATTACACCTGTTTCTTTTTAATCAAGCATCTCAAAAGCTTCTTTAATATCAGTAGATTTTTTAGAAGAGATTAAAAACATTGCAGCATTTAACTTTGCAAGTTTTTCTAAATCATCACTTGGATTTTTTGTCATATTTAAAGATTCTTCTTTACTTATAACTGTAGTTGACTTCTTATAATTTATTCCAAAATATTCAGGATCAATTTTATGTTCAGATATTACACCATCATTATTCAACCAATATTTACATTTAGAAAAAATTTCAGGAGTACCTTCATTACCTTTGATGATAACTAAATGCTCATAATTTCTACCAAATAATTCATTATATTTAACAACATAAGGTTTATGAAATGCTGCATTAATAGCGTATTTTGAATTTCCTGGATTTAATAATTTTTCAACTGTATTAAATGCTGTTCTTAATCCTAATATATTTCTAACTTTTGATAAATCACTTAACTCTTTAAAATAATCAGATCTATCAAAATAATGTATATTTTCATCAAAATCAATATTTTCATTTAATTCTTTTAAAGTTAAACCTTTTTTAGCAGGTTGTAAATAATCACCACTTATAACCATATTCAACTCAAATTTCTTTAAATATTTAGCAACTAAAGGTAAAATATATGGATTATCAGCTTTACCATCAAAAGGATAACCTAGCTCAATTGAGTTTTCTACAGTTTTTCTTTTTATATATTTATCACAAACATCAAATGTTATTTTTAGTTCTTCAATTGTTTCTAGTCGAACTCTCCAGCCTAATAAAAAAGCAGCAATTTGCTCTGAGCAAACACTTTGATTAAGAATGCATTCTATTGCATCTCTCATTTCATTTTCTTTTAGCTCTCTATTTGATTTTGGTCCAGTTCCTACTGCTCTAATATATTCATGAAAAGCCATTTTATTTCCTTAAATTATTTATCTTAAAATGTTATCTTAATTATTTTCTTACAAATATGATATGAATCAAGTTGAGTAATATTTAATAATCGAAAAGATTTATAAAATTTACTACTCAAGAAATTTTCTTATACCAACCCAATAAAGCCAACTCCTATAAATAGGACAAAAAATATCTTAATTTAAACTTAATTTACTTGATATTAGTCAATATCAAAATCTTTTCTAAGTGTTATAATCTCTAAGTAAACCATTAACTTGATTAAAGGAGAAAATATGTCGCTATCAAGAAGAGATTTTCTAAAAAGCTCAGCAGCTGCATCAGCAGCAGCAGCAGTAGGTATGAGTGTACCAGCTGAATTAGCTGCGAAAGCAACTGCCGCAGAAGGTGGATGGAGATGGGATAAAGCAGCCTGTCGTTTCTGTGGAACTGGATGTGGAATTATGCTTGCTACAAAAGATGGTAAGATTGTTGCTGTTAAAGGTGATCCTGCAGCCCCTGTAAATAGAGGTCTAAACTGTATTAAAGGTTATTTCAATGCTAAGATTATGTATGGTGCTGATAGATTAAAGCAACCATTATTAAGAGTAGATGCTAAAGGTAACTTTGATAAAAAAGGTAACTTTGCCCCTGTTTCTTGGGAAAGAGCTTTTGATGAAATGGAAGTTAATATCAAGAAAGCTTTAAAAGCTTCTGGTCCTGAAGGTGTTGGTGTATTTGCATCAGGTCAATACACTGTTATGGAAGGATATGCAGCTCAAAAAATGATGAAAGGTGGATTTAGATCAAACGCTATTGATCCTAATGCTAGACACTGTATGGCATCTGCGGTTGTTGGTTTCTACCAAACTTTCGGAATTGATGAACCATCTGGTTGTTATGATGATATCGAACTTACTGATACTATTGTATCTTGGGGTTCAAATATGGCAGAAATGCATCCAATTTTATGGTCAAGAGTTACAGATAGAAAACTTTCAGATCCTAAAAATGTAAAAATCATCAACCTTTCTACTTATAGACATAGAACTTCTGATTTAGCTGACACTGAAATTATCTTCAAACCAAACTCAGATTTAGCATTATGGAATTATATTGCTAGAGAAATTGTTTACAATAATCCAGAATCAATTGATTGGGATTTCGTAAAAGAACACATCGTATTCGCTGCATCTCCTGTTAACATGGGTTATGGTATGAGAAGAACAGGTGAAAAATCACTTGTAGACGGTAAATATAGTAAAAAAGAAATGGAAACAATTTCTAAAGAAATGGAAAAAGTGGTTTCTGCTGATGAAGCACCGGCTTTAGCTCCTTATGGTTATAAAGAAGGCGATGTTATGGTTAATAAACCAGCTGGTCTTAAACACTGGGAAATTTCTTTTGAAGAGTACAAAAAATTCTTAAGCCCTTATACTGCTGAATATACTACACAAGTTTCTAAAGGTAATCCTGACGAATCTGATGCTGATTTCATGAAGAAAATTAAAGAAATGGCAGACTTATATATTCAAAAAGGAAGAAAAGTAGTATCTTTTTGGACTATGGGTATGAATCAACATACAAGAGGTACATGGGTTAATACTTTAGCTTACAATGTTCACTTCTTATTAAATAAACAAGCTAAGCCAGGTTCTGGTGCATTCTCACTTACTGGTCAACCATCAGCATGTGGTACTGCAAGAGAAGTTGGAACATTTGCACACAGATTACCTGCTGATATGATGGTTAAATCTGGTAAACATAGAAAAATTGTTGAAAACTCTTGGAAAATTCCTGATGGAACATTAAATCCTGTTGGAAATCAACATATCATGAAAATTCATAGAGATATTGAAGATGGTGTTATTAAGTTTGCATGGGTAAATGTATGTAATCCTTACCAAGATACTGCATCTGCATCTCACTGGATTAAAGCAGCAAGAGAAATGGATAACTTCATTGTAACTTCTGATGGGTACCCAGGTATCTCTGCAAAAGTTTCTGACCTTATCTTACCATCTGCTATGATTTATGAAAAATGGGGAGCTTATGGAAATGCTGAAAGAAGAACTCAACATTGGAGACAACAAGTATTACCTGTAGGTGATGCAATGTCTGATACATGGCAATGGGTTGAACTTTCAAAAAGATTTACAGTTAAAGACGTATGGGGTGAACAACCATTACGAGGTAAAAATAAAGACGGAAGTCCTAAAAAATTACCAGATGTAATCGCAAAAGCTAAAGCTATGGGATATACAGAAGACACAACAATGTTTGAAATTTTATTTGCTAATAAAAAAGCTAAATCTTACAAACTAGATAAAGAAGATCCAATTCAAGCTGGCTATGATAATAGTGAATGTTTTGGAGATAGTAGAAGAGTTATCGGATCTGACGGAAAAGAATTTAAAGGTTATGGATTCTTTATTCACAAATATTTATTTGAAGAATATGCAGACTTTGGAAGAGGACATGCACATGATTTAGCTGATTTCGATACATATCACAGAGTTAGAGGACTTAAATGGCCAGTTGTTGATGGTAAAGAAACGCAATGGAGATTTAATACTAAATACGATCCATATGCTAAGAAAGCTAGTCCTGCAAGTGATTTTGCGTTCTACGGAACACTTGCAAAAGCATTAGCACAAGGTGATTTAAAAGGTATTAAAGATAAAAAGAAAAAATCTTTAAAAAACAAAGCTAAAATTTTTGCTCGTCCTTATATGGATGCACCAGAAATGCCAGATGAAAAATATCCAGTATGGTTAAGTACAGGTAGAGTTTTAGAACACTGGCATTCAGGTACTATGACGATGAGAGTTCCTGAACTTTATAGAGCAGTTCCTGAAGCATTATGTTACATGCACCCTGAAGACGCTAAGAAATATGGTGTTAAACAAGGTGGTTTAGCATGGGTTGAATCTAGACGTGGAAAAGTTAAAGCTAGAGTTGAAACTAGAGGTAGAAATAGACCATCTAGAGGACTAGTATTTGTTCCATGGTTCGATGAGAAAGTATTTATTAACAAAGTTTGTGCTGATTATACTTGTCCACAATCAAAACAGACAGACTTTAAAAAGTGTGCTGTAAAAATTTATAAAGCGTAATTAAGGAGAGTATGTTGTCGCAAGCATATTTAATCCTCAAATTAATAAAGAGTTGAAAATGAACACTGGTAAAAAAAGTCCTATAAGTGATAGAAGAAGATTTTTATTAAACATTGCAAGAACTACGGGTCTTGCCATTTTAGGAGGTCTTACTTGGAGTGCATATGTTAGTGAAGTAACAGCTACTAAACTAATATTAAGACCTCCAGGTGCTCTTAACGAAGATGACTTTTTACGTACGTGTATTAAATGTGGTATGTGTGTTGAAGCATGTCCTTTTGATACATTGAAGCTAGCACGTCCAGGTGATAATAAACCTCTTGGTACTCCATTTTTTGAGCCAAGAGAAATTCCTTGTTATATGTGTCCAGATATTCCTTGTGTTCCTGTATGTCCTACAGATGCATTAGATATTTTCTCGGTACAAAATGATAAGAAAGAGTTAGATATAAACAAAGCAGACATGGGTGTCGCAGTTATTGATAATAATAGTTGTATTGCTTTTTGGGGAATTCAATGTGATGCTTGCTATCGAGCTTGTCCTTTATTAGGAGAAGCTATTAGTATAGAATACACAAAGAATGAGAGAACAGGTAAACATGCATTTATGAAGCCCGTCGTACACGCGGACGTTTGTACTGGTTGTGGAATGTGTGAAAAAGCTTGTGTAACCGAAAAAGCAGCAATTTTTGTACTTCCTAGAGAAGTTGCAGAAGGTAAAGCTGGTGATTATTACATCAAAGGCTGGGACAAAAATGATGAAAAAAGACTTGAAAATGCAACAAGCATAGAAACAACAACAGAAATAAGTAAGAAATCTGCGATTGATTCTTTAAATAGTTCAATGGAGGATTTATACTAATGAAAACATTATTAGATAAATATAGATTCTTAATCGCTAGAAGAATCTCACAGATTTCGATTATGGTTTTGTATATAATTGCAAATGTATATGGAATAAATTTTCTAACTGGAAATTTATCTTCATCACTATTAGTAGGAATTATTCCTCTAAGTGATCCATATGCTGTTTTACAAATGTTTGTTGCTGGAGCAGTATTGTCATTTGACATACTTTTAGGTGCTTTTTTAATCACAATTTTTTATATGACTATTGGTGGTCGTGCTTTTTGTTCTTGGGTTTGTCCTGTAAATATTATTACAGATTTAGCAAACTATTTAAGAAGAAAATTTGGTTTTAATCAAATACAAAAAAAACAACCTGCTTCTAGAAACATAAGATATTGGGTTATTGCGATAAGTTTAGTTATATCTTTTTCAATGGGAATTGCAGCATTTGAGTTTATTTCACCTATCTCTATGGTTCATAGAGGGATTATATTTGGTTTAGGTTTTGGATGGGCAGCAATACTAGTGATATTTCTTTTTGATTTATTTGTTTTAAAAAATGGCTGGTGTGGTCATATCTGTCCTCTTGGTGGAGCATATTCATTAATAGGTAAATTTAGTTTAATTAGAGTTCATCATAATGCACCTAATTGTACAGCTTGTATGAAATGTAAAGAAGTTTGTCCAGAGAGCCAAGTTTTACATATGGTTACAAAGACATCTATTCCCGTGTTAAGCGGTGAATGTACAAATTGTGGAAGATGTATAGAAGTGTGTGATGATGATGCTCTTAATTTTTCAATAAAGAATTTTAAAAAGGGAGAACAAAATGAAGTTAGGTAAATTAGCTTTAACAATCGTAATGGCAGCAACAGTATTAACTGTTGGATGTACAGCGAGCAAAATGGTAAGTGAAGAATCTTTAGGATTAAGAACTACAAATTTATATACAGAGGATACTACAACTTCTGATAAAACAGAATATAGTACAACTGCAGCAGGAATATCTATAAAAATTGAAAGAGCATTTGAAAATGCACCTCCAATGATTCCTCATGATGTAGATGGTATGTTACCAATTACAATTGATAATAACTCTTGTACTGGTTGTCATGATCCAGCAGTTGCACCATCAATGGGAGCAACTCCACTTCCTAAATCTCACTTTACAAACTTTAGACCGTCAACGGCTTTAGATAAAAATGGTAAGATTACAAAAGAAGGAAAAATGGTTGTAAATACAAGTGATTTTAAAACTGTAGCTACTCCATTAGAAGCATTATCAGGTACAAGATTTAACTGTAGTCAATGTCATACTCCACAATCGAACAGTAAAATGGTTCCTAAGAACAATTTCCAATCTGAATTCAGAACAGAAGGACTTAATAGTAAGTCAAACCTAATTGATAATATCAATGAAGGTGTTAAATAACATATGGAAAGAAGAGAGCTATTTAGCTCTCTTGCTTCTTCTTTTAAGAAAGAAGAAAAGCAAGAGAATATACTAAGACCACCTTATTTTGATGATGAATCAATTTTTTTGACAAACTGTATAGAGTGTGATGGAATATGTATTACTGTTTGTGAAGAAAATATTATTATAATACAAGATGATAAAACACCAAAACTTGATTTTAGTATCAATGGATGTACCTATTGTGATGAATGTGCAAATGCTTGCCCTAATGAAGTTTTAACAATAGAAAATAAAAAGAATATTCAAGCAAGAATTCAAATAGATACAAGTGAATGTTTAGCATGGAATGATACAATGTGTTTTTCATGTAAAGATCCATGTTTTGATGATGCAATTGATTTTGTAAGAATGTTTAAGCCAACAATAAATGATAAATGTACAACATGTGGTTTCTGTATTAAAGTTTGCCCTACTCAAGCCATTAAAATTATATAGAAAAGGAGAAATATGAAACTTTTAAAAACTCTTTTTTTTATAGTTTTATTTCTAAATATTTTAAATGCAAAAGATATAACTCCAAACTTTACATATAAAGCAAGTGGAAGTGTTACTGATATTGTTTTAAAAAATGAAAAGTTATATGTTGCAACTTCTTCTTCCCGAGTTGATATATTTGATATAAAAACAAAAACAAAAATAGAATCTATTACAATTCCAAAAATCAAAGATTTTATGGGTGATCTAATAGAGGCTAAAATTTATAGTGTTGATATTCTAGAAGATATGGTTCTAATCCTTTCTCAAGGAACTAAAGGTGGAAGAGCTATTCATATCTACAAAGATTCAAAACTTGAAGAAATAATCTCTGCAAAAAAAAGAATGTTTATAGCACGAGCTAAATTTATTGATAAAGAAAAAATAGTTTTTTCTTTACTATCAAATCAACTGTATTTATATAATTTAGAAGATAATAAAAAAATTCATGAGACACAAATATCACAATCTAAGTTTTCTAACTTTGTATTAAGTGAAGATAAAAGGAATATTGTAATTGCAGATGAAAGTGGCGAACTAAAAATGCTTGATGTAAATACATTAAAAACATTAGAAGTATTTAAAGAACAAAACCTTGATAATGTATTTCAAGTTGACCTTAAAAATGATATTATATTAACAGCAGGTCAAGATAGAAGAGCAGCTGTTTATGATATAAAAGCAAAAAGTGCCTATTATAAAAATGCATCATTTTTAATTTATAGTGCAGGATTAAGTCCAAGTGGAGAAATTGCAGGAATTGCAAGTACTGAAGATAATGAAGTAAGTATTTTCAGTACAAAAACAAAAAAAGATTTACATTTATTAAAAGGGAATAGAACAACTTTAACAAATATTATATTTATTAATGAAAAAGAAGTTTTAGTTTCTAGTGATGATGAAAGAATAAATTATTATAAAATTGATTAAAAACTAAAGGATTATAAAATGAATGTTTCAAGTATCGTAGTATCAACATTACCAAAATATTTAGATGAAGTAGTAGAATCATTAAAAAATTGTGATGTATGTGATTATCATATGCATGATGAAATAGGAAGAATTATTATTACTATTGAGGGTGCAGGAGTTGAAGAAGAATTAAAAAAATTAAAAGTTATTGAAAATATTCCTCACGTTGCAGCAGCAGAAATGCAAATGGCTTATAGTGAAGATGAGTTAAGTGCTCATATGGAAGTTCTAGATAGTGCAGAAGTAGTTCCTAAAGCTTTAAATGATCATGATATGGATCCAAAAGATATCGTTTATAATGGAGATTTAAAGAAAAAAGATTTAGAAGGTTTTGCTAGAACATTTGACAAAACAGGAAAATAATCATGGAATATAACTCAAGTAATTTTTTATTAGAAACAATCGTACCAGATGAAGAATTAATTGTTTCAAGAACAGATTTAAAAGGCAAGATAACATATGTAAATAATACTTTTGCTCAGATTTCTGGATATGAACCAAATGAGCTTATTGGAAATCCACATAGTATAGTAAGACATCCTGATATGCCAAAAGCAGTATTTAAAGATTTATGGGATGAATTAAAAGAAAAAGGTAAATGGTCTGGATATATTAAAAACTTACGTAAAGATCAAGGTTATTACTGGGTTTATGCTGAAGTTTCAGAAGTACATAAAAATGGGAAACTAGTTGAATATAAATCAATTAGAACACCTATTACTTTTGATAAAAAAGTTGAATACCAAGTTAAATATGACCAATTAAAACTTACTTCAGGTGAATTAATTCGCCATGTAACTTATAGTTAATTTGGTAAATAACTAACAAATATTACACAAATATATAGTAAAGTTAAATTATGAAAAATATATTTATCCCTTTAACTTTACTAATACTTACAATAACACACTTAAATGCTTACTCTACAAAAATAACAACAGCACATGCAATTGGTATCTTTCATGAAAATGGGAATGGTGAAAACGTTCAACATGTAAGAAAAACAAAAGATGACTAAATGGTACTTGTTATTCTAAAATAGTAGTATTTGGAAAACTAAATAATATTAAGCCAAAAGTTAAGATTGGTAATTCAATAGGAAGTTTTATAAAAGCAGTACCTATTTTTAATAAACAAAAAATAAAGATTGCAGAAGAACTAACCTTTAAACATTATAATGTTACCAAAGGATATATAGAAGTAAGAGTTAATAAAAAGTTATATGATTCAAAAGTTTTTGTAAAATAAAAGAATTATTGATTTATATCATTAATTTATCAAATTTAATATAAATATTATAAAAAAATATCAACATAGCATTAAAATAGCATTTTTATGCTATACTTCTTGAAATAGAAGTTTTATCTATTATCTCTCCTTAGTAAAAGAATTACGTAGCTGTAAAATTTTTTTCAGGATAAGACTTCTTTTTGTTACTCATTATTATAAAAAATCGAAATCTTTATAATGTTTAAATGATTTTATATTTGAATATATTTAAATATTTTTTGTATAAATAAAATCAGAGTGCGTGAACAAAAAAAAGGGAAAACAAATGTTTTCCCTTTTTTTATATCTAAATTCAAATTTTTCAAATATTTATGAGGTAATTTTAATACATCCATTTTTTACTTATCATTTATTAAGTACTAGGTTTTACAAAATCAAGTAAAAAGTTATATGATAGATTAATTGATGCAAATTTATCATCTTGAATACCATCATAAACATCAGGATGATATTTTTTTGCCATTAATCTATATTGTTTTTTTATTTCATTTCTAGTTAATTGTTTTTCATCTAAATCAGCTTCAAATAAATTTATTATATGTTTTTTAACTATATCTTTTTTGGAATAATTACCTTCACCAAATTGTTTTTTAAATTCTTCTTCTTCTTTTTGTTTATTAATTTGATCTATTATAAAAATATATAATGCATAATTTATAAAAAACATGATGATAAATGATAGGGAGAATAATAAAGATACAAATACCCAATTAAGTATGAATACAAAGAAGAAGACTTTCTTAATTAATAAAACTATTTTACTTTGTAGCTTTTTAATTTTTAGCATTTCTGGATTAAAATATCTAATAATCATCACAAACTGAAGAAATAATAGTATATATAATACATTGTTAAGAGAATAAGTATCGATATAAATATCAAGTAATGATAGATACAGTAAAGGAAAAGAAGTAAAAATAAAAGCTGCATGTAATTTATTTGCAATTGCATCCATTATTTTATGTGCTACTCTATTTTTTCTAACAAATATTTTTTTTGTTAGTAACAGTATTATATTTAGAAATATCTTTAGTATCTTTTTTATCATTTTCTTAATTTACATATATTTTTTAAGTACTTCTGGAATACTTACACTTCCATCTTCATTTTGATAATTTTCCATAATAGCAACGAGTGTTCTACCAACAGCTAATGATGAACCATTTAATGTATGAGTTAATACATTTTTTTTTCCATCTTTATATCTGATTTTTGCACGTCTTGATTGGAATTCTCTTGTATTAGAAATTGAAGAAATTTCTCTATATTTATTTTGTCCTGGTAACCAAACTTCTAAATCAATAGTAGTTGAGGCACTAAATCCTAAGTCACCAGTACATAATTGCATTTTTTGATGAGGAAGACCTAATGAAGTTAATAAATCACTTGCACAATTTACCATTTTTTCAAATACTTCAGCAGATTGTTCAGGTTTTGTAATTGCAACCATTTCAACTTTATCAAATTGATGTTGTCTAATTAAACCTCTGGTATCACGTCCTGCACTTCCAGCTTCTTTTCTAAAACAAGGAGTATACGATGTTAATAATAAAGGTAATTCTTCAGAAGCAATTATTTCATTGTTATAAAGATTTGTAAGTACAACTTCTGCAGTTGGAATAAGATATAAGTCTTCACCTTCAATTTTAAATAAATCATCTTCAAATTTTGGTAACTGACCAGTTCCTTGAAGTGTATTAGTATTTGCCATAAAAGGAACATACCACTCTTCAAAACCTCTTTTAGAGTTAAAATCTAACATGTAGTTGATTAATGCTCTTTCCATCTTTGCAGCTTGACCTCTCATAGCTACAAATCTAGATTTTGCTAACTTAACTCCTCTAGAAAAATCTAAAGAACCATCAATTTCACCTAAATCCCAATGTTCTTTTGCTTCAAAAGAAAACTCAGGTTTTTCACCTATTGTTTCAAGTACAACATTTTCATTTTCATCAGCACCATTAGGAACACAATCATCTGGCATATTTGGAACACCTAAAGCTATTGAAGTAAGTTCCTCTTCTAATACTCTTACTTCATCTTCTAAAGTCTGTTTATTTGCTTTTAATTCGTTGATGTTTTCTTGAAGTGGAGCTATATCTAAGCCCTCTTTTTTATATCTTCCAAACTCTTTTGATAGTTTGTTTTGCTCTGCAGTAACATTTTCCATGTCTTGTCTTTTAAGCTTCGCATTTTCTGAGATAGATTTTAAGTTGTCTAAAATTTCTTGAGCTACACCTTTTCTTTTTAAAGCTGCCGCAACATTATCAAAGTCTTTTTGTAATAGTTTTATATCAATCATCTTTTCTCTTTGTATTTATATTTTTTGCATTATATCTAAAAATTGCTACAAAGAGATTAGATGTTTATAAAATATTATCCGTTCATTCCCATTTTAATCACAACTTCTCCATCAATATATACTGATTTAAAAGTGTGTTTATGACAGAAGTCTTCATTCATAATTGTACACATTTCATTTGCTTTAGCTAATGCTTCATCAATTGTTCCAAATTCATTTACTGCTTCAAAATCTGAATTCCTGAAACATCCACATTCTCTATCTACTCTAACTGTTGCCATTATAATCTCCATAAAATTTTTGAGAATTGTATCATAAAGATATTTTAATTAGCTTTTACTAATCTATTATATGACTTTTATAAAGTTTTGTATAAGATATAAATAAAAAAGATTACAAATGAAAAATAAATTTTTAACTGTTTCCATTTCTATTCTCCTACTTATAATTGCTTTATTTTATATAACTTTACAATTTATTCAACCAAGTTCTAAAAAAGAGTTTACCATTGCAACTGGTTCAAAAAATGGTCAGTATTATAAAACTGCCTTATTATATAAAGAAATACTAGAAAAGCAAAAGGTTAAAGTAAATATTCTTACATCACATGGTTCAATTGAGAATCTTAATTTATTAAAAGATAAAAAAGTTGATATGGCATTTATTCAAAATGGTATTGATTATGATAAAAAAGATACTCATTTAAAATCATTAGCTTCTACATACTATGAACCTTTATGGATATTTTATAAAAATGAACATTATACAATGGATTATGTTGTTGAATTAACTTCTAAAAAGATATCCATAGGGACACATGGCAGTGGTACATTTGACCTAGCATCAAAAATATTAGATGATAATAAAGTTACTAATGCAAACTCTAGTATTTTTAACTACACAACAAATGAAGCTAAAGAAAAGTTATTAAAAGGAGAACTTGAAGCTATATTTCTAGTGACTTCGGCTGATTCTCCTATTGTAAAAGAGTTATTAGAAAATCCAAAGATAAACCTATTTAGTTTTAAAAGAGCAAAGGCATACAGCAGAAAATATAGTTTTCTAGAATCAATAAATCTCTATGAGGGGACAATAGATTTATATAAAAACTTACCATCGCAGAATGTAAACTTACTATCGACAACTGCCACATTACTTGTAAGAGATGATTTTTCAGATGAATTAACAAGATTAGTTTTAAAAAGTATTAAAAATATTCACAATAAAAAAAGTCTTTTTGAAGCAGAAAACCAGTTTCCAAATATAGATAATATTACAATACAAACAAGCGAAGAGGCAAAAAGATATTTTGAATATGGAGATACATGGCTAGAGAAAATCTTTCCTTATTGGATTGCTTCAAATCTTGATAGATTAAAAATTCTTTTAATACCTCTATTAACTCTTCTCATACCTTTATTAAAAGGTGGTTTCCCACTTTATAAATGGAGTATTCGTTCAAAAATATACAGATGGTATGACCAAGTTCAAGACCTTGATTTAGCTCTTGAAGGATTAGGAAAAGAGGACTTAAAAAACAAACTTTTAGAAATCGAAGAATTAAAAAAAGAGATTAAAGCAGAAACAAAAGTACCTTTATCATATATGGGTGAATATTATGATTTAATCATGCATCTAGAACTTATCATTTCAAAAGTAACTACTAAAATAGGCAGTTATTAATTTTAGCTATTTTTGCTATAATTACAAAAAAATTACAAGGAAATATATTTTGAGAATTTTATCAGGTATTCAACCATCAGGAACTATTCATATTGGAAACTATTTTGGAATGGTAAAGAAGATGATTGAATCTCAAAATGACGGAGAGCTATTTGCATTTATAGCTTCTTATCATGCATTAACATCAGTAAAAGACAAAGAAGTACTAGAACAAAATACTTTTGAAGCAGCAGTTAACTTTTTAGCATTAGGAATGGATCCAGAAAAATCAACATTTTGGGTACAACATCATGTAAAAGAAGTACTTGAACTTTACTGGCTATTATCAAATCATACATCAATAGGACTACTTGAACGTGCTCATTCCTATAAAGATAAAACATCAAGAGGGATACAAGCAAATCATGGTTTATTCTCTTACCCTGTATTAATGGCAGCAGATATTTTATTATTTGATTCAAATATTGTTCCAGTAGGAAAAGACCAAATTCAACATGTTGAAATGACAAGAGATATAGCTACATCTTTTAACCATTCTTATAAGCAAGAGTTATTTACATTACCTCTATCAAAAGTTGATGAAGAAGTTTCTACAGTTCCAGGAACGGATGGTGCTAAAATGTCTAAATCTTATGGAAATACAATTGATATGTTTAACACTAAGAAAAAGATTAAAAAACAGGTTATGGGAATAGTTACAGATTCAAAAGAACTTGATGAAGCTAAAGAGTGGGATAACTGTAATGTATATAAATTATCTGAATTATTCATGAATGAAAATGAATTAAAAGATTTACAAAAAAGATATGAAACTCCAGGTGAAGGTTATGGGCACTTTAAATTATCACTACTTGAAAAGATAAATGAGCATTTTGCACCATATGAAGAAAAGAGAACTCATCTTTTAGAGAATCCAAAAGAGGTTCATGAAATCTTAGCTTACGGAGCTTCTAAGGCATCTACAATAGCAAGTGAGAAGATGAGAATTATTAGAGATGCAGTAGGATTAATATAAAAGAGATTTTCTCTTTTATATTCGTAAATAAAGATAGTTAAACTTCTTTAACTGTTATAACACTTGATATTGATTTAGAAATTTTTTCTACTCTTTCTTGCCAAAGTTTTCCAAATTGTTTTCTCTCATCAATATTTGCATTACCTTGAACACATTTTTGCATTAAAGCTTGCATAGAAGGATCAAACTGTATTGAACTTGGATCATACATAACATCAACACTTTTCTTTGTATCAGTTCTTGTAAATCTAGCACTTGCATTATTAATATCTTGTTCAAATTTTAAAAGATAGTTTCTATCAAAATTACCAGCTATTCCCTTAAAACCATTGCTAGTACATGCTCCTGTTATATTCATAGCAACATTTCCAATAACACCTGCAACTGCTTCTGTTTGTCGTTCAGAGAAAAAAACTTCTACTTCTCCTCTTTTAGCAGGACCAGTAGGATATAAAACTTTTAAAGCTTCTAAGTTTATAAGATAAGCACCTAAAACTGTAGGACATGAATGACCTGCACCTTTTACAATATCTAAATATGAAATTTCATAAATTCCATCTTCGAATGCTCCTAAAAATGATGATAAATCATCTTGAACTTTTATTGTTTCTATTTCATTATAAAAATCTGGATAAGTCATTATTTGCCTTTTTTATTTTTAGTATACTTAAAAAATAAATTTATGACATTGAGAAAGAACAAGAAAAGCTATTTGTAAAAAGTTTACTTCTTTTTACAAATAAATATAAGTTTGTCAGCTTCTTCTTCAGTATGAAGATTAAAATTAACAACTTTTTCTACTTTAAAGTTAGCATTTAGGAGATACTTTTTAAGAAGTTTTATTTCATGATAGTACTGAGTAATACTATCTTCTTCTTTTTTGTATAAGTTGTTTTTAGTTTTTTCAAAAAAAGTAATATCTGTTGTAAGTTGATTATCTTCAAATAAAGCATCAATTGCTACAAACTTATCATCAAGATTAATATTTAAACTTCCTTGAGCAATTTCTTCAAAACCAAATAATGAATTAACATCAAAGATAAAGTATCCATCATTTTTTAGAATATTTGCAGTATCTTTAAAAAACTCTTCAAGTGAAATTTTAGGAATATAATTAATCACATCAAAAATTGCAGTTGCACAAGAGAATTTCTCTTCCACTTCATTTAAAGCAATTGCATCAGCTCTTAATCCATGTGCTTGACAAACTCTAACTTGTTCAACACTTAAATCAATTCCATATGCATTTACTTCATTTGCTCTTAAGTGCATCATAAATGCACCTTGGCCACAACCAATATCTATAATATCATCAAGTTGTTTTTCAAAAACTAGGGAGAGAAAATAAGAATGAAGATTTTTAACCTCATCTTCTAAACCTAAGTATTCTTCAACTTTTGAATATAACTCTAGACCCATTACAGTTGTGCTTCAATCTTTTCTTTTAAATTTAAGATTAAATCTTTTTTAGCATAAAATGAGTTTTTATTTGCAATTAAATGTGCTGAACTTTCCATTATTGTAGGACCTACTTCTAAGCCATTTTGTTTCATTGTTTCACCAGTTTCAACAATATCAACAATACAATCAGCAAGATTAACAAGTGGTGCTAATTCTATTGAACCATAAAGTTTGATAATATCAACAGCCATTGCTTTTTCTTCAAAATATTTTTTTGCAATTACTTCATGTTTTGTAGCAATTGTAATTTTACTTTTATTAAAATCTAATTTTTCACCTCGTCTAAGTCCAAAAGCAACTTTACAACGTCCTAATTCTAAATCAAGTAATTTTATTAAGTCATACTCTTTTTCTTCTAATACATCAAGACCAACAACACCTAAATCGGCAGCTCCATGCATTACATAAGTTGGTACATCTTGATTTCTTACATTTAAAAATCTAAATCCAGCTTTTTCAAGTATTAATTTTCTATCTTCAAAAATAAACTTTTCTCCAAAAGCTTTCTCAAACTTCTCTAAAGTCTCTTTCGCAATTCTTCCCTTAGGCAATGCAATTGTTAGCATCAATAATCCTTTTCATATTTTCAAATATTAAATCTTTTTTATATATACTATTTGTAAAGTACCCACTTAACAACTCTCCATCTCCACCTGTAAATATAATATTCTCAGTTTTAGCAACTTCTCTGATTGGTAAAATAATAGATTTCAAGATAGCATACTGTATAGCATCTTTTGTTTGAAGCGGTATTTTATCCAAATTTACATCTTTATCAAAATCAAATTTTAGTTTTTTTGATATTTTAGGATAAGCATTCATAAAAGATTGGAAACCTAGTAATATAAAACCACCTTTATGGATACCTTTTTTCATAACATCAACAGTTATTGCACTACCTGCATCAACGATTACAGAATCTTTTTCAAATGCACAGGCAATTACTCTATCTATACCTTGACCCTTATATTTTGTCTTGAAATCTAAGTATTTTTCTATATTTATTGCATTTGGGTTAGTTTTCAAAAGTTTATTAGTAGCTTTTCTATTTACAGACACAAAAAATACTCTTTCATCAAACTTTGGGATACTTTCTTTTAAAGAATATTTCTTATGCTTTTCCTTAATAAGAAAATGAAAAGTTGTATTACCAATATCACATAAAATCAATATAAACACTCCATTTATTTTCTTTTAAATATGCTTTTGCTTTTGAACATAAAGGCGAAGATACTAATAACACTTTTCTCTTAAAGTTA
>Ga0105357_10000783_pt1 | contig 17073 bp, 14 predicted proteins | sample GOMGulsemesocosm_4_FD_83660 | JGI IMG/M metagenome (GOLD analysis project Ga0105357, IMG submission 83660) | Methane-oxidizing microbial communities from mesocosms in the Gulf of Mexico - GOM15B Gulf of Mexico | ecosystem: Environmental > Aquatic > Marine > Cold seeps | place: USA: Gulf of...
GGAAGCGCGCAGGTCGAACAGTTCGTATCCTTCCAGCCGGTTGGTGTTGGCGCCATTATCCCAGCTCGGACCGACGATGCGCAGGTCCGCGCCCAGCCCGAGGCCGAAAGCGCTGTGCCAGTCCGCGTAGATCGTCCCGAAATGGTTGGGCCTGCGCGCAAGGTCGAGTCCGGTGGTGCGGTCCTCGGCATCGACATAGGAATAAATCCCCGCCAGCCGCAGCCCGCGCAGCAGGTCGATGCCGGCTTCGGCCTCGACACCCTGCGCCCGCGCGCGCGCCGTGTTGAGATAGACACCCGACGGGCGTTCGGCAGTAAAGCCGAAGCCGATCAGATTGTCGCTGTCGCGGCGGAACCCGGTGAGCGCCAGATGCAGGCCCGAACCGCGCTGGCCCTTCTCGATCCCGAGATCGTAGCTGGTGCTTTCCTCGGGTTCGAGCTGCGTGTTCCCGTAGAAGGACAGCAGCTGGTACAGCGTCGGCGCCTTGAAGCCTTCGCCCACGCTGGCGCGCAGCCGCCAGTCGCTGCCGAAGCCATAGCTGACATCGCCGCCGAAACTGACATGCGTGCCGAACTGTTCGTGGTCGTCCACGCGTGCCCCGGCATGCGCTGCCAGCCGGCCCATCACCCAGCCAAGCTGCGCATAGGCGCCGCTGATCTCGGTTTCGGCCGAAGCATCGAAGCTGGTTTCGAACGCGGTCCATTCGTGGTCGCCGCCAAAGGCCAGCGCCAGTCCGCCCAGCAGGCGGTATTCGCCGCGCAGCGAAACGCGTTCGGAGCTGCCGTCGCTGGCGAAGGTTTCGGTGCCTGCGCCATTGCGATTGGCGCGTTCGGTGTCCGAACGGCTGTAGGCGGCGCGCAGCGTGAGGTCGTTGCCGTAATAGGCCAGCCCGACATCGCCCCAGTAGCGGGTGGTTTTCTGCGTATCCTCGGTATCCGCAAGCACGAAAGCGGGTGCGGGGAAGCCATCGATCTCGACCTCGCCCTCGGCGAAATTGCCATGCGCGAACAGCTCGAGGCTCGGTGTCAGATTGACGAAGGCGGTCGTGCCCAGCGCGAATTGCTGCGAACCGTCGGCCTCGGTGCCCGAGGCGGCTGCCGAAAACCCGTCGGTTTCGTACCACGAACCGGTCAGGCCGAAGAACACGCGATCATTGCCCGCGCCTGCCGCCGCACTGGCGAACACCGTATCGCGCGCGCCGTATTCGATGCTGCCGCTGAGCCCGCGATCGGTCCGCGTGGAAATGTCAATGACGCCGCCGACCGCTTCGGAACCCCAGATCGTGCTGTTCGAACCGCGCAGCACATCGATCTTGCCCGCAGTGCCGAGCAGCAGATTGCCGAAGTCGAACCCGCCCGAGGGGCTGGCCTGGTCGGCCACGCGCACGCCGTCGATCAGGACCAGTACCTGGTCCGAACTGGCCCCGCGCAGATTGACGCTGGTCACCCGGCCGATCCCGCCGCTGCGCGACAACGACAGGCCGGGGACACGGTTCAATGCCCGCGCCGGGTCGGCCCCCTGCAGCTGCTCGATCTCGTCGCGTTCGATGACGGTGACCGACTGGCCGGTGTTGCGCAGATCGGTGCCGAGCCCGTTGGCAGTAACCGTGATCACCGCCGCATCGCGCGGCGCCGCTGCCGGAGCATAGACTGCGGCCGGCGTGGCCCCTTCCGCATCCTGCCGATCGATGATTTCAGCGAGCGCCTGGTCGCTCGGGCTTTGCGCCAATGCAGCAGCGGGCACGGCCGAAGCCGTCAGGAAAAACAGGTATTTGTACACGTAACCTCCTATCACAGACGAAATGCCGTCCATGACGGGAGGGAGCAGTATTGCTCCTTCCACGTTTGCCTACGATACACCCCGCCCGCGGCCGAACGACAGTCATGGGCAGGTCTCCTGGCTCCCGGATCGACGCTTTCCCGCCGCCTTCCCGGGCCAGGGCCCAGTGGCATATGGCGGGATCGCTCCCCGGTCACAGTTGCGGGGGCAGCGGAGGGTTTGCACCTCCTTCCCTCTTCGGGCCTGCGCGAACAGGCCAACCCGTGACTCGCCGAGGCGCTTAACGCGGGTTTTTGCAATGCACAAGAGACGCTCTTCGTTAAGCAAATATCTGTTAAGCATGGCGCGAGACCGGCGTCCCGCCGCGGGATGCCCCGCCCGTGCACCTGTCAGAATGGCGCGGGTGCGCTATATTGCTGCGGCGCAGAACAGGACCGAACGTGAGCCAGAGGACACCAGCAGCGAGGGATCAGCGGCGCGCGCGGCGCGCGCCCTCGCCGCGTGCGCTGCGCCACGAGGCGCGCCGGCGCCAGCGCCGCAAGATCGCGGCGCGCGGCGGGTTGCTGGCAGCCGCGATCGCCCTGCCGACCTTTGCAGCGCAGGGCGAATGGTGGGATTTCGCCGGCGCCATGGGGAACGCGGACGAACAGGCTGGCCTCACCGCCATGCCGTTCGAGACGCCGGGGGAAAGCTTTCCCGGTTCCGCTTTCTACTATCTCGAGGACGCACCGCGCCTGGCGACGGACTATGCGGAGCTGCGCGAAGACGAAGGCGCGCTGGAAACGGTCGAGTTTGCCGAAAGCCACGGCGCGGGCGCCGCAGCCGAGGCCTTCCGCCAGGCGGGCAGCGGGGTCGACAAGGCGCGCGCGCTGCAATGCCTGTCGATGGCGGTCTATTACGAGGCGGCGAGCGAGAGCTACGGCGGGCAGCAGGCGGTGGCGCAGGTGGTGCTCAACCGGGTGGCGCATCCGGCCTATCCGGCAAGCGTCTGCGGTGTCGTGTTCCAGGGGTCCGAACGCACGACCGGGTGCCAGTTCAGCTTCACCTGCGACGGATCGCTCAGGCGCACGCCGGCGCGGCGCGGCTGGGCGGTTGCGCAGTCGGTCGCACTGGCTGCACTGGCGGGCGAGGTCTACCGGCCGATCGGGCTGGCGACGCATTACCACACCAATTACGTGAACCCCTATTGGGCGGCGAGCCTTGACTATATCCGCACGATCGGGGCGCATCGCTTCTACCGCTGGAAGGGCGGCGCCGGGACCGCAGGCGCCTTCACCGACGCCTATGCGGGCAGCGAACCGCTGACAGCGCCCACCGTCCGCCGCGCCGATGTCCGCGAACTGGACAGCGGCCCCGTCTCGAGTGCTGCCACGGCCCGGACCGGCTTCGAGGCCGCCGCCCCGGCAGCCAGCGCAACCGCGGCCGCCGATACGCCGCGGGACGCGGGCAAGCTGCCGCAATCGGGCACCGTGCGCGAGGAATACGCCAATTCGGGGCGCTGGATTTCGCAGCCCGGGCAGCAACCCTAAGGGATTGGCACAGGGGGTCCTTTACATCTCCCCAACCATGTCACGGAACCGAAGTTTAGCGCGCGCTGCGCTAGGGAGAACGTCCCCCAGTCGCTACACGAGGTTCCAGGCATGCCCCTCCATTTCGCTGCCGCCCGCTCCACCGCCCATTCGCCGATCGCGCGCGCATTGGCGAGGAAGGCCCATGGAAGGGCAGCGAACGACAATAGCGGGGCCGCGGGATCGTCGTCGCAGCCACCGGTAGCCGGGCTCGACCGCGCAATGCGCGCGGCGCTGCGCCATTTCGGCGCGCATGGCCTCAAGGCGGCGGAAACCGCGCGCGACATGGCCGAAGAGGCATTCCGTGCCGGTGACGAGGACAGCTATCGCTGGTGGCTGGGCATCTGCCGCACGCTCGACGCGCGCCTCGCGCGGCAACTCGAAAGCCGGGTGATGCCGGAAACCGCGCTGATCGGCTGACTTCGCGCGCTCGCTGAACGCCATCGCGCGTCGGCTTGCCGCGTGCTTCGCGGGGCACCAGGACCACCGGCAAACCACCCCGCGCCCGGCCATGGTATCACGACGCGCACGCGCGCTTATTGCAATTGATAACTATTTGCAAACATAGTTTTGCGCCGCTTGGGATTGGCGGTTGCAATCGCTCGGGCACGGGCCTAGGGCGCATTCGCAATCGACCGGGTGCTGTGCCTCCTTTGCGGGACACGTGAAGCACGGCCCGCTCATCGGTCCGGGTATCATTACTGTCCCGCACGGCAGGAACAAGGACCCTCATTTCCATGGCACGCAAGAAGATCGCCCTCATCGGCGCCGGCATGATCGGCGGAACGCTCGCCCACCTCGCGGCGAAGAAGGAAATGGGCGACATCGTCCTGTTCGACATCGCCGAAGGCATGCCGCAGGGCAAGGCGCTCGACCTCAGCCAGTGCGGCCCGGTCGAAGGCTTTGACGCCAAGATCACCGGCACCAACGACTATGCCGACATCGCCGGTGCCGACGTGGTAATCGTCACCGCCGGCGTGCCGCGCAAGCCCGGCATGAGCCGCGACGATCTGCTCGGCATCAACCTCAAGGTGATGAAAGCGGTCGGCGAAGGCATCAAGAACAACTGCCCCGACGCATTCGTGATCTGCATCACCAACCCGCTCGACGCGATGGTCTGGGCGCTGCGCGAATTCAGCGGCCTGCCGCACAACAAGGTCGTCGGCATGGCCGGCGTGCTCGACAGCGCGCGCTTCGCCACCTTCCTCGCGTGGGAATTCGACGTCTCGGTCAAGGACGTCAACGCCTTCGTCCTCGGCGGCCACGGCGACACCATGGTCCCGGTCACCAGCTACACCACGATCAACGGCATCCCGGTCAACGACTTCGCCAAGATCAAGGGCGTATCGGCAAGCCGCATCGACGAAATCGTCGACCGCACCCGCAAGGGCGGCGGCGAGATCGTCGGCCTGCTCGGCAACGGCTCGGCCTATTACGCCCCCGCCACCAGCGCGATCGCGATGGCCGAAGCCTATCTCGGCGACACCAAGCGCATCCTGCCCTGCGCCAGCTATGTCGAAGGCAAGTACGGCCTCGACGGGCTGTATGTCGGCGTACCGACGATGATCGGCGCGGGCGGCACCGAAGAGGTGATCGAGATCGAACTCAGCGACGAGGAAAAGGCCAACCTCAAGGTCTCGACCGACGCGGTCGAGGAACTGCTCGAAGCCTGCAAGGGCCTCGACAGCTCGCTGGCCTGATCCACCCATGCGCAAGCTGACCCTGCTGCCCCTTATCGCATGCTGCGCCCCGCTGGCGGCGCAGGATGCGGCCACCGAGGCGGCGCATGCAGCAGAAGCGATTGCGGCCTGCCAGGCTGTCGTCATGCAAGATCGCGTCGACCCCGAGCGCCTGCCGGCCTCGGGTTGGGACGAGGCCAAGCGTCGCGGCAGCCGGTCGGAGCTCGTGGTTCGCGGTGTCTACGAAAAGGAAGGCAACAGCGCCTTCATCGTGATCGGCAAGCAGCAGGAGCGTGAGCGCAGCTGCGTCGTTCAGGCATTCCTGGCCGACACCGCCTCCTACAGCACCCTCCTCCAGGAGGTCTCGCAGGAAATCGGCATGCCCCAGCGGCAGGATGGTTTCAGCTATTACTGGGTCGATGCGGACAAGTCCGTGCGTGTCGATCCCGCGGGCGACGCGAAGCGCCCGTTCGCCCGTTTCGAAGTTACCGCAATTCCTCAGGAGAGCGCCGAATGAGCATCCTCGTAAACAAAGACACCAAGGTCATCACGCAGGGCATGACCGGTGATACCGGCACGTTCCACACCGAGCAGGCGCTCGCCTATGGCACGCAGATGGTCGCGGGCGTGACCCCCGGCAAGGGCGGCAGCGAGCATATCGGCCTCCCCGTTTACAACACCGTGTCCGAAGCCAAGGCCGAAACCGGTGCGACCGCTTCGTGCATCTACGTCCCGCCGCCGTTCGCCGCGGATTCGATCCTCGAGGCGATCGACGCCGAGATCGAGCTGATCATCGCGATCACCGAAGGTATTCCCGTGCTCGACATGGTCCGCGTCAAGCGCGCACTGCAGGGCTCGAAGTCGCGCCTTATCGGGCCGAACTGCCCCGGCGTCCTGACCCCGGGCGAATGCAAGATCGGCATCATGCCCGGCAGCATCTTCAAGAAGGGCAGCGTCGGCGTGGTGTCGCGCTCGGGCACGCTGACCTATGAAGCCGTCCACCAGACGACGCAGGTCGGCCTCGGCCAGACCACCGCAGTCGGCATCGGCGGCGATCCGGTCAATGGCACCAATTTCATCGACGTGCTCGATCTCTTCCTCGACGACGAGGAAACCGAATCGATCATCATGATCGGCGAAATCGGCGGCAGCGCCGAGGAAGAAGCCGCCGAATTCATCAAGCAGGAAGCCGCCAAGGGCCGCAAGAAGCCGATGGTCGGTTTCATCGCCGGCCGCACGGCGCCTCCGGGCCGCCGCATGGGTCACGCGGGCGCCATCGTCTCGGGCGGCCAGGGCGGCGCCGACGACAAGATCGCGGCCATGGAAGATGCGGGCATCCGCGTCTCGCCGAGCCCGAGCGAACTCGGCACCACGCTCGACGCACTGTTGAAGGAACACGCCTGACATTCGGCGCGGACCCCCTCCTCCCCGGGACCGTCCGCGCCGCTGAGGCATTGCCATAGAGAGCCGACAGCAGGTCGGCGCGCGAAAGGTGACCCGGATGGGTAACGAAAGCCACGATTTCCTTCCCGAAATGGGTGACCAGGAAGGCCCGCAGCCGGGCCCGAGCTGGGGCAACCCCAAATGGCTCGCCGAAGTGGTCGACAGCGGGGCGGATCTGACCGCCGCGCTCGACCCCACGCAGATGCGTGCGGCGGTTGCGCAGGCGGCGCAGAAGGCGGGCAAGACGCTCGACCCCAAGGCGATCGAGCAGGCGGCGGACGATTCGATCCGCGCCATGCTGCTCATCCGGCTCTATCGCGTGCGCGGCCATCTGGCCGCCAATCTCGATCCGCTGGGCCTGTCGCATCGCGAGGTGCCCGAGGACCTGACGCTCGAATGGCACGGTTTCGACGGACAGGAAGGCCGCGAGGTCTATGTCGGCGGCGTGTTCGGCTTCGAATGGGTCAAGGTCAGCGAGCTTTATGACGCGCTGCGCGCAACCTATTGCGGCAATGTCGGCCTCGAATACATGCACATCACGGATACGGAAGAACGCCGTTTCCTGCAGGACAAGTTCGAGACCCCCGAAGACACGATCCAGTTCACCCCCGAAGGCAAGAAGGCGATCCTTGCCGCCGTCATCCGCGGCGAACAGTACGAAGCCTTCCTCGGCAAGAAATACGTCGGCACCAAGCGCTTCGGCCTCGATGGCGGCGAGTCGATGATTCCCGCGCTCGAAGCGGTCATCAAGTATGGCGGCCAGCTGGGCGTGCGCGAGATCATCTACGGCATGGCCCACCGCGGCCGCCTGAACGTGCTCGCCAATGTCATGGGCAAGCCGTACAAGGTGATCTTCCACGAATTCTCGGGCGGCAGCGCCAATCCCGACGACGTCGGTGGCTCGGGCGATGTGAAATACCACCTCGGCACCAGCACCGACCGCGAATTCGACGGTATCAACGTGCACATGTCGCTGGTTCCCAACCCCAGCCACCTCGAGGCGGTCAACCCGGTGGTGCTCGGCAAGAGCCGTGCGCAGCAGGCGATCCGCGACGATCTCAAGCAGCACGAACAGGTCCTGCCGGTGCTGCTGCACGGCGATGCGGCATTCGCCGGCCAGGGCATCGTGTGGGAATGCCTCGGCTTCTCGGGCGTGCGCGGCTACAACACCGGCGGCTGCCTGCACTTCGTCATCAACAACCAGATCGGCTTCACCACCAGCCCGCAGTTCGCGCGCTCCTCGCCCTATCCCAGCGACGTGGCGAAGGGCGTCCAGGCGCCGATCCTGCACGTCAATGGCGATGATCCCGAAGCGGTCACCTTCGCGTGCAAGCTGGCCGTCGAATACCGCCAGACCTTCGGCCGCGACATCGTGATCGACATGTGGTGCTATCGCCGCTTCGGCCACAACGAGGGCGATGAGCCCAAGTTCACCCAGCCGCTGATGTATGACGAGATCCGCCAGCACCCGAAGGTCAGCGCGATCTATTCCGCGCGGCTCGAGGAAGAAGGCGTGATCGAAAAGGGCTTCGCCGACGGGCTGATCGCCGAATTCACCGATCACCTCGAAAAGGAATTCAAGGAAGCCAAGGATTACAAGCCGGACCAGGCCGACTGGTTCGGTGGCCGGTGGTCGGGCATGAACAAGCCCGCCGATCCGGAAACCGCCCGCCGGAACGTCGAAACCGCGATCGAGAAGAAGCTTTTCGACAGCCTCGGCCGCACACTGACCACGACCCCCGACGACCTGACGATCCACAAGACACTGGGCCGCGTGCTCAAGGCCAAGGAAGACATGTTCTCCAGCGGCGAAGGGTTCGACTGGGCCACCGCCGAAGCGCTTGCCTTCGGCAGCCTCGTCACCGAAGGCTTCGGCGTTCGCCTGTCGGGCCAGGATTCGGGGCGCGGGACGTTCAGCCAGCGTCACGCCGTCTGGGTCGACCAGAAGGACGAGCACAAGTACATCCCGCTGACCACGCTGCCGCACGGCAAGTTCGAGGTCTATGACAGCCCGCTGTCCGAATACGGCGTGCTTGGCTTCGAATACGGGTTTGCGATGGCGGATCCGAAGAGCCTGGTGATGTGGGAAGCGCAGTTCGGCGATTTCGCCAATGGCGCGCAGATCATGATCGACCAGTTCATCGCCGCCGGCGAAGCCAAGTGGCTCCGCGCAAACGGGCTCGTTCTGCTGCTGCCGCATGGCTACGAGGGCCAGGGTCCCGAACACAGTTCGGCGCGCCTCGAGCGCTTCCTGCAGCTGTGCGCGAACGACAACATCCAGGTCTGCAACATCACCACGCCGGCCAATTATTTCCACGTGCTGCGCCGCCAGATGCTGCGCAGCTTCCGCAAGCCGCTGGTAATTATGACGCCCAAGAGCCTGCTGCGCCATCCGATGGCCAAGTCGGACGCGGCGGAGTTCATGGGCGATCACCACTTCATGCGGATCAAGTCCGACACGAAGACCATTCCCGACGAGAAGGTGAAGCGCCTCGTCCTGTGCAGCGGCAAGGTCGCCTACGACCTGCTGCAGCGCCGCGACGAGACCGAGCTCGAAGACGTCTCGATCGTGCGGATCGAGCAGCTTTACCCCTTCCCGGGCGAACCGCTGGCAAAGCGTCTGAGCCGGATGACCAATCTGGAACAGATCGTCTGGTGCCAGGAAGAACCGAAGAACAACGGTGCATGGTTCTTCGTCGATCGCCTGATCGAGGAAGCGGCCGAAGCCGCCGGCAAGTCGGGCATGCGCCCGTGCTATGCGGGACGCGAAGTCGCTGCCTCGCCCGCCACGGGTTACGCCAGCCGCCACCAGGTGCAGCAGGAAGCCCTCGTCAACATCGCACTCGGACTGAACGGCACCGCGCCCAACGTCCGCAGTGACTGCAAGTAACTCGGGAAAGCGAGATTATGGCCACCGAAGTCAAAGTTCCCACGCTGGGTGAATCGGTCACCGAAGCGACCGTCGGCGAATTGCTCAAGAACGTCGGCGATGCCGTTGCCGTCGACGAGCCGATCGTCAGTCTCGAAACCGACAAGGTCGCGGTCGAGGCCCCCTCGCCCGTCGCCGGGGTGATCAAGGAATTCAAGGTCGCGGTCGGTGACACGGTCGAGATCGACGCCATCATCGCGGTGATCGAGGAAGGCGCCGCGCCCGCCGCCAAGGGCGCCGAGGCCGGCCGTGCGCAGGAAGAGCGCGAAGAAGGCAAGCAGGAACGCGGCGATACGCCTGCACCCGCACCCGCCGCTTCGTCGGACGCCGCGCAGACGCTTTCGCCGGCCGTGCGCCGCGCAGTGCTCGAACACGGGGTCGACCCGTCGACGATCAAGGGCACCGGCCGCGATGGCCGCCTGACCAAGGAAGACGTCATCGCCGCCGCCAACGCCAAGCGCGCCGGTGGCAGCACGCCGGCATCCTCCGCCCCGGCACCCGCGTCCACGGGCGGCGAACGCCGCGAGGAACGCGTCAAGATGACGCGCATGCGCCAGACCATCGCCAAGCGGCTGAAGGGCGCGCAGGAAAACGCCGCGCTGCTGACCACCTTCAACGACGTCGACATGTCGGCGGTGATGGAGGCGCGCGGCAAGTACAAGGACATGTTCGCCAAGAAGCACGACATCCGGCTCGGCTTCATGGGCTTCTTCGCCAAGGCCGCCTGCCTGGCGCTGAAGGACGTCCCCTCGGTCAACGCCTATATCGAAGGCGACGAGATCGTCTATCACGACTATGTCGACATCTCGGTCGCCGTGTCGGCACCCAACGGCCTCGTCGTTCCGGTCATCCGGGACGCGCAGGACAAGGGTTTCGCGCGGATCGAGAAGGACATCGCCGATTTCGGCAAGCGCGCCAAGGAAGGCACGCTGACGATGGACGACATGAAGGGCGGCACCTTCACCATCTCCAACGGCGGCGTGTTCGGATCGCTGATGTCGACGCCGATCATCAACCCGCCGCAGAGCGCCGTCCTCGGCCTGCACCGCATCGAGGACCGCCCGGTCGTGGTCGACGGTGAGATCGTCATCCGCCCGATGATGTATATCGCGCTGTCCTACGACCACCGCCTGATCGACGGCCGCGAGGCTGTCACCGCACTCAAGATCATCAAGGAAGCGATCGAAGATCCGACCCGGATGCTGATCGACCTTTGAGGAAAGAATAATGGCTGAATACGACTACGACGTCCTTGTCATCGGCGCTGGCCCGGGGGGCTATGTCGCTGCGATCCGCGCGGCCCAGCTCGGCCTGAAGACCGCCTGCGCCGAAAGCCGCGACACGCTGGGCGGGACCTGCCTCAACGTCGGCTGCATCCCGTCGAAGGCGATGCTGCACGCGTCGGAATACTTCAACGCCGCCAGCAACGGCACGATGGCGGAGATGGGCATCGAAGTTACGCCGAAACTCGATCTCGACAAGATGCATGCGCAGCGCCGCGATGCGGTCGAGGGGCTGACCAAGGGCGTGGCTTTCCTGTTCAATAAGAACAAGGTCGACTGGAAGAACGGCCACGCCACCTTCCAGGACGCGCATACGGTCAAGGTCGGCGACGAAACGGTCACCGCGAAGAACATCATCATCGCAACCGGCTCGTCGGTGACCCCGCTGCCCGGTGTCGAGGTCGACAACGACAAGCAGGTGGTGGTCGATTCCACCGGCGCGCTCGAACTCAACGCAGTGCCGAAAAAGATGGTCGTCATCGGCGGCGGCGTGATCGGGCTCGAACTCGGTTCGGTCTGGTGCCGGCTCGGCGCGCAGGTGACCGTGGTCGAATATCTCGACAAGCTGCTGCCCGGCATGGACGACGATGTTCGCAAGGAAGCAGCCAAGATTTTCAAGAAGCAGGGCATGGAACTGCGCCTGTCGACCAAGGTCACCGGCTGCACGGTCAAGGGCAAGAAAGCCACGCTCACGCTCGAACCCGCCGCTGGCGGGGACGAGGAAACGCTCGAGGCGGATTGCGTGCTGGTATCGATCGGCCGCCGCCCGAACACCGATGGGCTAGGGTTGGAAAACATCGGCCTGGAAACCAACCAGCGCGGCCAGATCGAGATCGATCACGATTTCCGCACCAAGGTCGACGGCGTTTGGGCGATCGGTGATGTGGTGCCGGGTCCGATGCTGGCGCACAAGGCCGAGGATGAAGGCATTGCCTGCGCCGAGAATGTCGCCGGGCAGACGGGCATCGTGAACCACGATCTCATCCCCGGCGTGGTCTACACCTGGCCCGAGTTTGCCGGTGTCGGCCTGACGCAGGAAGAAGCCATCGAGAAGATGGGCGGCGACAAGTCCAAGGTCAAAGTCGGCAAGTTCCCGATGATGGCCAACAGCCGCGCCAAGACCAATCACGAACCCGACGGCTTCGTGAAGATCATCGCCGAAGCCGAAAGCGACCGCGTGCTCGGCGTCTGGGCGATTGCCAGCGTTGCCGGGACGATGATTGCGCAGGCAACCCAGGCGATGGAATTCGGCGCTACGTCCGAAGATATCGCTTACACCTGCCATGCCCACCCGACGCATTCCGAAGCGATCAAGGAAGCGGCGATGGCGGTCCAGGGCAAGCCCATCCACGTCTGATCGGGTGGCTGACGGCGCGGCCCTTCCTGCGACGAGCAAGGACCGCTGAATGGCCGGGCGCGCGGCGATCATGCTCGCGCTCGGCATTCCCGTAGCTGCAGGACTGCTCTACCTCGTGCTGGGCAGCGCACCGCTCGCCTATCCCTTAGCCAACGCACTGGCCCTGCTCATAGCTGTGCCGATCGCGGCGTTTGCGCCGCTGCGGCTTGCCGAGCGCGAGCAGCGCGTCCTTACGCTGGTCCTGCTCGCCCTGTTATTCGTCCCGCTAGTCAGCGGGCCCCATCTCGGCACAGTGGCGCGATGGCTGCCTCTGGGACCAGTCAATTTGCATACCGGGGCGCTTGCGCTGCCCGCGTTGGTCGTGTTGGCAGCGCGAGACGAGGATTACGCACCACCGATCCTGCTGGCCGCGCTGCTCGCCGCCAGCCTCCAACCCGATGCCGCGACCGCGCTTGCCGTGATGATGGCCGCCGTGGGGCTTTACAATGCCGGCCAGGATTGGCGCATGGTGCCCGTCGCGGGAATAGCCTTTCTTGCCAGCATCGGCGCGGTGCTGCGCGGCGAACTGCCCGCACAGCCCTTCGTCGAGCGCTTGCTGGTCGATCTGGCGCTGCGCGAGCCGCTGGCTGCACTCGGTCTCGGCATGGCACTGCTTGCCGGTTTCCTGATGATTGCGCATGCCCTGCCCGCGGCAAAATCCACGCGCCATGCGCTGGCGGGATCGCTGTTCGGCTTTTCGCTCGCGGCGTTCGTGTCGAATTATCCCAGCGTGCTGATCGGCTACGGCACCGCGCCGATCCTTGGATATGGGCTCGCGCTGGCGCTCGCGCGGCATACGCGCCAGGATTAGAACAGCGCGCTTGACCACGCTGGCCGCTTGTCCGACATTGGGGGCAAGAGGAGACAGCATGGGTTACCCCGCACTTACCGACAAGCCCGGCGCGATCGCCACGGCAACCGCCATTCGCAATGGCGAGATGTCCCCATACGAGGCCGTGGAAGCGGCCATCGCGCGGATCGAACGGCTCGATGCGCACATCAACGCGGTGGTGGTCACCGACTTCGACCGCGCGCTCGAACGCGCGCGCACGCTAACCCATACGGGGTTTGCGGCCGACCAGCCCCTGTTCGGTGTGCCCATGACGATCAAGGAAAGCTTCGATGTCGAAGGCCTTCCCACCTGCTGGGGGCACCAGGCCTATGCCGACAATATCGCGAAAGCCGACGCCCGCGTGGTCAGCCTGCTGAAGGGCGCGGGCGCGGTTATCCTCGGCAAGACCAATGTCCCGCCCGACCTGGCCGACTGGCAATCGCGCAATCCGGTCTACGGCCGGACCAACAACCCGCATGATGCAGGCCGTTCTCCAGGCGGATCGTCGGGCGGCGCGGCAGCGGCAGTGGCCAGCGGCATGGTCGCGTGCGACTTCGGCACCGACATCGGGGGGTCGGTCCGCGTGCCCGCGCATTTCTGCGGCATCTGGGGGCACAAGAGCAGCTGGGGCCTCGTCCCCCTGCAGGGCCATGTGCACCCGCAACTTGCCGGCAGGAATGCGCATGATGGCGCGCTGGGCATTGCCGGCCCGCTGGCCCGCAATGCGGCCGATCTGCGATTGCTGGTCGAACTGACCCGCTCGGTCCCGCTTCAGGCAAGCGGCAAGCCGCTGAAAGACTGCCGGGCGCTGCTGCTGCTCGACCACCCATCCTGCCCGACCGATGCAGCGGTGCGCGCACCCATCGAAGCGGCCGCGGCAGAGCTCGAGCGCGCGGGCATGGCCATCGACCGCGCAAGCGAGCTCGTCCCCGATCTGGCAACCGAGCATGCCGAATATATGCGGATGCTCAATGTCGCGATGGCGCGCGGCATGCCCGGGCCCGGCGGCAAGCGGGCCCGCGCCAGCGACTGGTTCGACATGCTCGACCTGCAGGCGCGCAGCGAGAATGCCTGGGCCCGCCTGTTCGCAGTTTACGACTTCGTGCTAGCGCCCCCCGCCCCCGTCCTCGCGGTCGAACACAGCGAAGGGCGCGTGTTCGATGGCCCAGTGATGATAAACGGGACGCAGCAGCCCGGTGGCAGCACGCTGTGCTGGGCGGGGCTCGCGACCTATCCCAACCTGCCTTCTACCGTCCTGCCTGTGGGCGAAACCGGCGGGCTGCCTTGCGGAATGCAGGTGATCTCGCGCAGGTGGGCCGATCTCGACTGCATCGCCGCGGCGGAGTCGATCGGCACGATACTCCACGGCTAGGGAGCCTCGACGACATGGAATACCAGCGCGGCCTTCAGCGCCCTGCCCGCAAGCGGAAACAGCAGCCGGGCCGGATGGCCGGCGAGGACGCGATCGTGCCAGGGCACGGCGCGCACGCGGCTATCGCATGAATCCCGAGGTCCTGACCCCCCTGCTCGACTGGCTCGATCTTGCCGGCGTCGCCATCTTCGCGCTTACCGGTGCGCTGGTGGCGGCGAAGGAGCGGCAGACCTTCGTCACGCTGGCATTTTTCGCGCTGGTCACGGGGGTTGGCGGCGGCACCGTGCGCGACCTGCTGATCGGTGCCCCGGTGTTCTGGATCCACGATGGCGGCGTGGCCGTGGTCTGCCTCGCGGTCTCGCTGTTCGCGTGGTTCATCCCAACGAGATGGTGGGCCGGCCGGTTTCTATCGATTGCCGACGGCCTCGGGCTGGCGGCCTACGCCGTGCTTGGCGCGGCCAAGGCGCTCGAATATGGGATACCGCCCGTAACCGCCGCGCTGATGGGCGTGATCACCGGCTGCGTCGGCGGGATCATCCGCGATGTGGTGGCAGGGCGTCCATCGATCCTCATGCGCCCCGAACTCTATGTCACCGCCGCCGCGCTTTCTGCCAGCGTTACCGTGCTGGGCGATCTGGCAGGCATCCGCCGCGAATGGGTGTGGGTGGCTGCAACCGCCGCGGGATATGGCCTGCGGCTTGCGGCGATCCGCTGGAACCTCGCGCTGCCGGCCTACGGCCGCGACTAGCCGCCGGTGCCGCGATAGGCGGTCCCGTATTCGAGATCCCCGTCGATCACATCGTCGCCCGGCAGGGGGCCGCCCGGATAGGCAGGCTGCGCGCCATCGGCCCGCGCGCGTGCCGCCGCGTAGACGTCGGCGCCGTATTGCCGGTCGGTCGCCGGCTGATAGCCGTAGCTGCCTGCCCCGCCCGCGTCGTAACTGGCCATGCCACTGCCGTAATCGATACCATCGATCCGCCCGTCCGGTCCGATCCGGCAAGTGAAGGCCTGGCCATCATACATGCGGCCATCGACCCTCCAGCCACTCGCATTGCGGTTGACCGCATCGACCGTGTCGACCCGGGCATCGCGTTCGATTGCTTCGACACACATCGCGGCGGCGCGGTCGAGCCCCCGTACATCGTCGGCGCGATCGGTGTCGCGGCGGGGATCGGGATAACGCGCATCGCGCGGGTATTCACGCTCGTCCGACTTGTCGACCGCGCTGGCGACCGCAGCGATGCCGCCGATGATCAGCAGTCCGGTGAGGATGTCGCCGACATCGGTCCCGCGGTCGCGATAACGGCGATCGCGGTAGCGGCGATGCTTTGCGGCATCGTCGTCGCCCGGTGCCCAGGCCGGAGCCGCGGCAACCGTTTGTGCTATCGCGGGCGCGGCCTGGACCGGCAGTTCGGCCGCCTGCGCGGGCATGGCCACCAGCGAGGTGGCTGCCAGCAGCGCCGGCAGCGCGGCAATGGATGGTCTGGTCGGCATATGGATCCCCTACGGTCGCGCGCTCACCCCGGCACGCGTATGGCAATACGGCAGGAATGGGCGGCCCGGGCTAAACGAGGCCTGAACCGCCCGTGGTGGTGCGTGAAACGCGATCAGCGCAGTCCGCGAATACCGCTGTAGTCGACATCGGCAACGCGGCCGCGTTCGATGTAGCAGGTGAACTTGCCGCTATCGCGGGCGCTGTAGCGGTCGCGGCGGCGATCGTAGCGCGCATCGCGGTAACCGCGCTGGCCATCGACAACCATCGTGCCCCTGACCTTCCAGCCATAGCGCGTGTCCTTCACGCTACGGATATCGGTGACCGACGCGTGACGATAGCCGGAGCGGCGCGCGTCGACCTGTGCGGCGCTGACGCAGCGCTGCACTGCGGCGCGCGGGTTGCCGCGCCTGGAGTAGGCATCGCGGCGGTAGTCATTGTCATAGCGGTAGGCGCCGCCATTATAGCCGTAGCGGTCGCGGTTGCGGTCCTTGCTGGCAGCACCGGCGATGGCAGCGATACCCCCGATGATCACTGCGCCGGCGATTACCTCGCCGACCGAAATCCCGTCGTCGTCGCCGCGTGCCTGTGCCGGTGTGGCACTCGCCAGGGCCATTGCCCCGACCGTTGCCGCTGCGATCCCACCCTTCGCGAACGTTTTGCTGAACTGTTTCATCTCGAGGGTCTCCTCATCAGCGCCGCGGCGGGAATGCCCCGGCTGTGAGAATCGATCTAGATGAACGGGCGTGAGACGAGGCTGAACTTGGACGACAGCCATTGTTCAGTTTAGGCGCCATTTTTATGAATGGTTCATTCCAGCGAAGCCAGCACGTCGCGCGTGAAGGCGGCGATATCGAACCGGTGCCCGGCCAGGTCCTCGCCCCGCCGGACGATGACCGTGTCACGGCTCGGCACGATTACGATGAACTGCCCACGGTTCCCCATCGCGGCGAAGGTATCGGCGGGGACGCCGTTCACCGCGTCAAGCAGCCAGAAGCCGGCACCGTAGCCGAAGGGGCCATCGGGCTGCGGGCCATCGGGGGCGGAGACGTAGTCCGCCCAATCTACTGGCAGCACCCGGGTGCCATTCGCAAGCACGCCGTCATCCAGATAGAGCTGTCCGAGCCGCGCGAGATCGCGCGCGGTGGACCATACCTGGCTCGACAGGATGTAATCGCCGCGCCAGTCGGTTTCCGCGACCGTATCGAACATGCCGAGCTGCGCGAAAACCTGCGCGGGCGGCTGCTTCGCCAGCGACGCTTCGATCGCCTTGACTGCAGCCAGCGTATCGTTGTTGGCA
>Ga0105357_10000790_pt1 | contig 17006 bp, 15 predicted proteins | sample GOMGulsemesocosm_4_FD_83660 | JGI IMG/M metagenome (GOLD analysis project Ga0105357, IMG submission 83660) | Methane-oxidizing microbial communities from mesocosms in the Gulf of Mexico - GOM15B Gulf of Mexico | ecosystem: Environmental > Aquatic > Marine > Cold seeps | place: USA: Gulf of...
ATCATGGTAAGTCATGAGCAAGATAAAGGTGATTATCAGCGTTTTGTTAAACATCTTCAAAAGAATTATCCTGAGCACACTTTGCATAAGCTAAACCGTGCAGAATTACTCACGCTAGAGCCTGAAATAGGACGAAGCTTTAATCAAGGCTTATATCTACCTGAAGAAGGTCAAATAGGTAATCGCCGTTTGTTAATTGCCCTGCGAAAGCAACTTGAAAAAGAAAGCCAGAGCAATAACGGTGTTAACTCGCTAAACTGGTTAAGCGAGTGTGATGTATTTGCCATAGAAAACACTGAACTTAGCAGTAAAATCAGTTATCAACTGAGCGGTGTTAATTATAGTCAATCATTTGATTTAGTCGTTGATTGTAGAGGCACAGGCGCAACAGCTAAAAGTAGTAAACCTACTTGTGCACCGTTAAGTGATCTACGTTCAGTACGTGGCGAGTTATTTCAATTATTTGCTCCCAATGTCCATATTTCTAGGCCAGTAAGATTAATGCACCCTAGATATCAGCTTTATATAGCCCCTAAAGGAAAAGGGTATTATGTGATTGGTGCAACTGAAATAGAAAGTGATGATAACTCACCGATGACAGTTCGCTCAGCGATGGAATTACTCAGTGCGGCTTATAGTGTGCATCCGGGATTTGCCGAAGCCAATATTCGTCAACATATAAGCCAGTGTAGACCCGCCTTTAATGATAATCAGCCTAAAATTACTGTACAAGATTCACTTATTCAGGTGAATGGTTTATTTCGCCATGGCTTCTTAATTGCGCCGGTAGTCCTTAAACAAGTGATAACACTAGTCAATAACCTAATTAATAAGTCCAACGATAAATTGCCCTATAGTGATTATTTACGCACAGAAAAACGACAAGAAGAGGTGACTAAATGAATATTCATATTAACGGAAAAGCTTACTCGTTAGGTGGTCATACACCTATTAATGTCAGCTCAGCATTAACGTTACATTTTATTGAACCACAGCAGAGCACTTTTGCCGTTGCGCTTAATGGTGACTTTGTTGGTAAGTCAGATTACGACACTACCAGTCTAAATAATGGCGATAGCCTTGATGTGCTTTTACCAATACAAGGAGGCTAATAATGTCACTTAATATTTATGGGCAGCAGCTTGATAGCCGCTTTATTATTGGCAGTGCTTTATACCCATCACCACTCGTGATGAAACAAGCTATTCTAGCGAGTGGTTCACAAGTAGTAACCCTCTCACTGAAACGTCAAAATCCTACGGATCAATCAGGTCTACAAATATGGCGTTATTTACAAGAAATAGTGACTGAAGTGAACGGCCATTTACTCCCTAATACAGCCGGCTGTAGAACAGCAAAAGAAGCGGTGACATTAGCAAAAATGAGCCGAGAAATTTTCAAAACTGATTGGCTTAAGCTCGAAGTGATTGGCGATGATTACAACTTACAACCCGATCCTATAGAGCTACTAAATGCAGCTGAACAATTGATTACTGAAGGCTTCAACGTTTTACCCTACTGCACTGATGATCTTGTACTGTGTCAGCGCCTCTATGATTTAGGTTGTCAGGTGATTATGCCATGGGCATCACCTATTGGCACGGGCAAAGGGTTAATGAACCCATATAATTTAGAAACCATTCGTTTGCGTTTACCTCATGCGACCTTAATTTTAGATGCGGGCATTGGTAAGCCTTCTGATGCTTGCTTGGCGATGGAAATGGGTTATGACGGCATATTACTCAATTCAGCAGTAGCATTGGCTGATAACCCCGTGTTAATGGCAAAAGCTTTTAGCCAAGCATTACAAGCTGGTGAACAAGGTTATGTCGCTGGCATAATGCAACAAAGACAAACTGCTCACCCCAGTACACCAACACTTGATACACCTTTTTGGCACAAAAATTAAAAAAGATTGAAGTAATGACGAGTAATATTAAGAAAAAACCGATTATATGGACCATTTCTGGTAGCGATTGCTCCGGTGGTGCGGGCATAGCTGCAGACATAAAAACAGGGCATGCCCTAGGGGTGGAAGTGTGTCATTTAATTACTGCTAATACGGTACAGAACTCAACGACTTTACATTCAGTTAATGCCGTACCTATTGAGTTATTACAGCAACAAGTTGATGCGTTATCTAAGGATAAAAAGCCAAGTGTAATAAAAATTGGTTTAGTCGCTAATTCTGAACAAGTACAGTGGCTAGCGACAATGCTTGCTAAATTAAAACAAGAAAATAGTTTGTTAATTACTATTTACGATCCCGTTGGTCAAGCCAGTGTTGGTGGTGATTTTAATGCGCTGTCATTGGCCGAATTAACACCTTTTTTAACGCAAATAAATATTATTACACCTAATGTAAACGAAGCAAAAACATTAGCAGCTACCACCGGAAACAATACATTTTTAGCACAAAAAATAAGCCGAGATTTTGCTATTAATGCCGTCATCGTTAAAGGGGGACATAGTGATAATAACAGCGTTTGCATTGATCTATGTTGTTATCAATTAAATACTATCAAACAAGATAATCAAGATAAAACAGTAAAAAATATTTACTATCAACTTAGCTCTCCACGCCTTACCTGTCATTTTAGCCATGGTGGTGGTTGCTCTTATGCTAGCGCACTGGCTGCTTTTTTAGCACAAGGTTACTTACTTCGCGATGCGTTTACCCTAAGTAAGGCGTTTATTAATCAAGGCTTAGCAGCAACAATGCCGCTTAGCGCTAAAAATCATCATCAATATTATGGTGCTTTCGAGCAATTTTCATGGCCAAAACAAGCGCAATATTTTCCGCAAGTCAGTGACAAGTTAACTCAGCAATACCAAGACTTGCCAAGCTTCAATAGTTTGGCTTTACAAGGTGAAAAGCTTGGCCTTTATCCCGTTATTTATTCACTGTATTGGCTCAAGCGTTTACTGCCTTTAGGGCTAAAAATCATCCAGTTAAGGGTAAAAAATTTAGTAGAATATGAATTAGAACAAGTGATAATTGACGCAATCGCCTTAGCAAAAAGCTATGATACTCGGTTATTTATTAACGATTATTGGCAATTAGCAATAAAACATGGCGCTTATGGAGTGCACATTGGCCAACAAGATTTAGCTGGTGCTGATTTAGTACAGATTCAGCAAGCCGGCTTACGTTTAGGTATAAGTACTCATGGCTGCTATGAGTTTCTATTAGCAAAACAGCTGCAACCATCCTACTTAGCCGTTGGGGCAATTTTTTCTACCAAAACAAAGGATATGACTGGACAAATACAAGGGCTTAATAATTTAAAACAATTGTTAGCATTGAGACAACAAACGCCGCAATTAATTAATATAGGGGATAAAGAACAACGTTATAACCAACAGGATATCAGCGATGATACTATTCCCGTTGTTGCCATCGGCGGCATTAACCTAGAACGAGCGGCTGAAGTTCTAGCAACTGGCGTTGACAGTATTGCCGTGGTAACGGCTATCACTGAAGCAAAAAAACCTGAAGAAGTAGTGTCACAATTTGTTGCGTACACTCAGTTACGGTTATAACTTAACGCTTTCGTCTGTATCTACTGCCCAATCATTATTTTTGGCTGCCATTCTAGCCAATCACTATCAACATTTTGGTGCAACGTAAAACGCTGATTTTTCTGCTCTCCATCGTTATTACGTGACTCAGGTGTAGCAAAAGCGATACCACCAGAAATCAGCGTTTCAATAGACTCTGAATCAATGTTTATACCAGAAAAAATACCTGCTTCAATATTTATACCACTGGCATTCCAAAATTTACTACCTCTATTTACCAAAGGTGCATAGCGCTTGGCAATATTAATAAACACATTCACGGTATCTGCCGTTGCTGATAAGTCTAACCCTATCACTTTACCAACCGTTATTTGACGATATAACACAGGGTTTCCTACACGAATTGAACCTAAACGCTTCGTCATTAGCTCTACATTCAAACCATAAGGTAGTTGGGTGACCGTTGGTGCCAGTGCCAGTGCCTGAAACTCAGTTTTCACCTCATTTTCTAGGTCTGCATCAGGAAGTAGTGCAATAAAAGCACCATCAAGCAAATGGGTAATATTTTTCGATCCCACTAAACCTATTGTCGGCTCTACTAGCCAAAACTTACTGCCTAGTTTTGCAAACTTGACCCCAACATCATTTAAAAGCACAAGAGCATTAACACCAATTTCACCGTCATTAAACACTAACCGCTCTACTTTACCAATTTCTTGTTCTTGATAAGTAACCTTGGTATTTATTTTCAGCCCAGTAAAGTCATCAAAATGTATGCTAATAGATAAACCAGCACTCTTAGCTTGTTCAAAATGTGAAAATAAATTAAAACTTTCTAACTCTTTGACTGAAATGATTTTTGGTGAGTTAACTACCGGATTATAAAAACTAATTCCCCCGCGCAATACGGCATCAACAGACTCGGTTTTAACAACAAAATCACTAAAGTTTCCATTTAGCATGATGCCACTTGCATTATAAAAGCGTGTATTCGCCTGTATTAACGATTTATGTTCTTCATCAATAGTAATATTAACGCGTACCCTATCAGCAATTTTATCTAAGGTAACATTATCCACTTGTCCTACGGTAATGCCGCGATAACTCACACTACTACCCGGTGTTGCAACACTAGCACTCTCACTTATCAAGCTTAATTGCAAACCAGCAGCACTTGCATGCTTTGCTGGCGGTGACCTTAGTAAACGAAAATCTGTTTTATCTTCGCCAGCTTCTGAATAGAGATTAAACGTAATATAACTCCCCCCTAACAAAGCATCTATGTCTGTTGAGCCAGATAATGAAAGATTAGGTTTTGCTAACCAAAATTGAGTGCCTTCACGTAAAATATATTTATATTTTGGCAGTAAACCTAAGTATAATTTACTGTTATCACTTTGCATTTCAACTTTATGAATAGCACCTACTTCAACACCACGGTATAAAATTCTAGTATTAACACTAACATGCTCATTTGCGGAAGTTGTTAAGGTAAAGCTAGTACGCTGTTGTGCAATTTTTTTATTTGAAAATAAGTTAAACACATCACCATTAGCTACCTCACCATCACTCGCTTTTTGTTCTAAGTTAGTAAATGAAATGCCGCCTGTTAAAATACTTTGCAGTGATTGTGCTTCAATATTTATACCTTGCAAATTAGCCTTAATTTTTAGTCCTGAATTGTTATAAAAACGACTATTTACTGAAACATAATCTTGATATTTCTTTTCAATATGAATATGTATTAAGTGCTGATTAGCACCAATAGTTTCAACCGTTTGCACACTACCTACCGACTGCTGCTTGTAATAAATATTACTACCTACTTGTAAAGAATTACGATCATTAGTTTGTAAAACTAAATGCAAACCTGGCTCAGTATATTTATAAGGTGGCTTAGAATTGAATACAATAAACTTGTCTGTTGGCTGACCTTGTAACGATGGTCGAATACTAATATATGTACCACTTAACAACGTTTTAGCATTAGAAATACCCGTTAAGTCAATATGAGGTGATACCAAATAAAACTGAGACTGATCCGTTAAATATGGAACTACCCTAGGGTTTACCTTAGCTTTGGCTGTTATTTTTCTATTTTTCAGATCTATCTTACTAAAAGACTCTATGGTACCAATAGTTAGACCTTGATATAAAATTGTCGCATTGTGATTAATGCCTGAGTTCCAATCTAACGTTAATTCAATTTCAAAGCCCATTTCTGCCGATTGAAAATCTGCATGTAGTGGAAATGTTTGACCATTTTTAGCTGGAGATAATTTGTCTTGATAACTCAACGTATCAACGGCGATACCGCCGGCTATAATAGAAGTTAATGAATCAGTGTTAACTTTTATTCCCGCTGAGATTGAAGCGGTAACTTGCACACCACTAGTATTCCAAAATAATGAGTTGTCTTTTACTAAGTGAGCATATTCTGGTTCAATAAAAATATTAACATTGATTGCTTGATCTTTTTCTGTGAAATGATAACCAGTGACATAACCAATAGGAATTTGTTTGAAAGTGATGGGTGAATTTTCGCTAATAGAGCCTAGCACACTTGTTTGCAGCGTCAGGTGTAATCCGGGCGTAGACATATCAAGTTGTGGTGCTTCCTTTAGCGCAATAAAATTATCTTGGCTATCAGCATCTTTGTTAGTATCTGGAATAATATGGATATAACTACCTGATAATAAAGTGTCTAAACCCGAAATTCCTTGTAAAGATATATCTGCACTAACTAACCAAAACTGTGTATTTTCAGTTAAATAATCACTAAACGCTTTCGATATTTCTACATAGGCAATAACTGACTGTAAATCGTCAGATGGCACCACCTTGTCTACCAAACCAATCACCAAGCCTTTATAACGAACTTCAGTTTTCTTTGCCACAATACCAGCACCATTTTCAAACTCAATGGTAATAAAAGTACCTTGTTCTGACAAAGCTTTAATGCCTAGCCACCCACCAAAAATCAGCGCAATAAAGGGGACAAACCACACAATTGAAATACCTTGGCGCGGTACCACTTCAACTGAATATTTTTCACTGTTATTATTTAATGATTTATCATTCGTCATTTTATTCCTTAGCGTTTTCACACCCTTGTTTTTTATCCCACAAAAGACGAGGGTCAAAACTATTTGCTGCAATCATGGTAAAGATAACCGTCAAGGTAAAATAATTAATTGCCGGTCCTGCAGAAACTGAAGTGACAAAGCCAAGTTCCACTACCGCGATAAGTAAGGCTACCACAAAAACATCCAGCATAGACCACGGACCTAAAAATTCTAAGGCATGATAAAATTTACTGTGCTTATCTGGTCGTAATCGCACCCCTGTATGTACTCTATAAACTAGAAGAAATAAGCCAATAATTTTAATTAATGGCACAATAATGCTAGCAGTAAAAATAATGACTGCAATAGGATACAATCCATAATCAATAAATTCACTGATACCAGAAAGTATTGTGTTTGGTTCGCCAATACCCATTGAAAAAACAATCATTATTGGATAAATATTTGCAGGAATAAAGGCAATTAAGGCAGCGACATTCCATGCTAAGGTATTTTGTAAACTACATGGTTTACGTTGGTAAAACATGCCTCGACAGCGGCTACATTCTACTCGTGCATTATTACCAGAAATCTGCTTAATGTCATTGAGCTTGTGGCATTTTGGACATAGTGCTAGACCACTTTCTTTGGCAGTCTTAATTATCAAATTCCTTCTCCAATTCTCGCCATATATAATCTTGGTCTAATGCACTTGAAGACATAGTGGAGCAGATAAGCCAGAGAATAAAAGCCAATAATCCCATATTGACTGAAAGTTCAGTATCATCAAGTAGTTTATACATAGAAACAACAATGCCTAACATAAAAACATTTAACATGACCCAGTTGTCTAAATGGTGATACGCACGAAAAAAGTGCAATAGCGAGGGTTTTAAACGTTTAAACTTAAAGCTATAGGTGATATAAAATGCACCCAGCAAACGCACAATAGGTACAGCCAAAGTGAATAAAAAAACTAAGGTGGCAATCATAAAAAAACCATTATCAATAAGTGCCAAAATACAATCCAATAGTGACGCATGATGAAATTGCCCCACAAGTGTCACGCCCATAATAGGTAATGATATCGCAGGAGCTGATAACATAATCCCCGCAAGCGACCAATAAAAACTGCGCTCTATTGAGTCCACCTTGCGCTCAACCAAGGTACAACCACAACGAGTACATTTTGCACTTTGTCCTTGTTTTAGTATTGGTTCGTCATACAATGCATCGCACTGCTGACAGGCAATTAAAGATTTAATATTTTTTATTTTAGTCAAATCATCCTAACTTTTTATTTCTAAGCTATTATTATTGAAACTATACTCATTACTATGTGAAGTATAGTATTTCAGTGAGAATTAAAATAACTTTAAGCAAGGATAATAATTTAAGTATTGTCATTATAAACTTTTATTATTTAACGCTGTATAAAGTGGTTTTAACTTTACTTATATTAAATCCCGAAGTGCATAAACTAAAAAAGCAGCGATAAACGCTGCTTTTTATAAAATAACACTATAACTGTATCTATGTTATTTAAGCGAAGATATATAGTTAACAAGCTCATCAATATCATTGTTAGATAATTTAATAGCAATATTACTCATCATATTATTACGATCATTACCTCGGCTACCATCACGAAAGCTAGCTATTTGCTTTTTCAAGTAAGCAGTATTTTGGCCAGCAAGCGCAGGAAAACCAGCTTGAGCCATCCCTTTACCTTTAACACCGTGACAAGCAACACAAGCAGTAATACCTTTAGTTACATCACCGCCAAAATATAATTTACGACCAACATCGCTACCTTCAACTTGACCTGCTGTTGGTGTTTGCACGGCAAAATATGTAGCCAAATCATTCATATCTTGATCGGATAAAGCGGCAGCCATTCCAGCCATAATAGGATCTATTCGATTACCTGATTTAAAATCAGCTAATTGCTTAGCAAGATAACTAGCACTTTGACCCGCTAGTTTAGGGTATATAGCGATAGGGCTGTTACCATCAGCACCATGACAAGATGCACACATTGTTGATTTTTCTTGACCTGCTTTAACGTCACCCTTATATATTGCTTTAGCACCTGTTGTAGTAACAATAGCGACACTGCTTACTGAAACGGTTGCGCTTGCTGAACTATCATCAATCGCAGCAGTTTTTTTACTAACACGCTTTTGACTTGAGAAGTAAGCCGCTAAATCAGCCATATCTTGTTCAGTTAAATTTGCCGCCATTGGCCCCATCATCATGTCGGTTCGAGCACCAGATTTAAAATCAGTAAGCTGTTTAGCTAGATACGCTGCATGCTGACCTGCAATATCAGGATAAGTAGGATTAGGGTTAATACCTGTTGCGCCGTGACAAGCACCACACACAGCCGACTTAACCTTACCTGCACCGACATTGCCTTCTACTGCGCTCGCTGTATTAAAAACGCCTATGATTAATAATAGTGAAAAGATAATTTTTTTCATTAAGTTGCTCTCTGCTTGTCAAAAACTAAATATATAAAAAGTGTCGGCATTTTACACTAATATATAGTGTGTGTAACAGTATCTAATAAAAATCTCTGAAAAAAATAGTAATTTGTTCTTTTATTTATTTTTTTTATAAAAAAGGAACAGAAAACGTTATAATACGGTTTTACTTTTTCAATGAGTTAAGCCCTTGTCTTCAACAACAATACATTTAAGCAAAGCAATCTTCACCATTAGTGCGCCAGACATTCGAAAATTACCAGAAGACAGTGGTATTGAAGTTGCCTTTGCCGGTAGATCCAATGCAGGTAAATCAAGCGCATTAAATACATTAACTAATCAGAAAGGCTTAGCTCGTACCAGTAAAACCCCCGGTCGTACCCAGCTAATTAATGTATTTGATATAGGCGATAATAAACGCCTGATTGATTTACCTGGTTATGGTTTTGCCAAAGTACCGCTAGAAATGAAAAAGAAATGGCAAGAAGCCTTAGGTGAATACTTAGAAAAGCGTCAAAGCTTAAAAGGCTTAGTCGTACTGATGGACATCAGACATCCGCTAAAAGATTTAGACATGAATTTAATAAAATGGGCAGTTGATGGCAATCTTCCCGTATTAGCCTTACTAACCAAATGCGATAAATTATCACAAGGTAAACGAAATACTGAAGTGCTAAAAGTTAAAAAAGTATTAGATGCCCTTAATGGTGACATAAAGGTACAAGCTTTCTCTTCACTTAAACGTACAGGCTCAGAACAAGCAGATAAAATTATTTGTGATTGGTTTAGCGAAGAGCAAGAAAGTGAATTAAAACGTTAATTTTTTTAGTTTTGAGTGTAATTAACAATTAAATATTTTTGATTTTCTACTCGAAAAAAGACAAAAAAAAACCGATAGTATCTTTAATTAAAAGATTATCGGCTGATAAGCTATGGGGAAAGCTATAATCAAAATCATTACAATAAGTGTTCACTAAGGAACGAGATAATTATAGAGTAACTACTCTATCCATGTAAAGTGTTAATAGTATAAATACTCTATTTATTTTGATTTTAATCAAATTTATTTAAGGATGATTATAGATATTCAGTTAAATTGAGCATCAAAAACGCCTCTAATTTAAATGAATTTTTATCATATCATAACTCGTTTGCCAATTTTTATAGTCAATTCTAATAGGAAATAGCACTTCATCCACGGCGAGTACTAAAGAAGGAAATCCTTGAATAGGCATTGCTTTTACTTTCATTATTTCATTAACTAATTGCTGCTTTAATATATCACTATTGATCTGTTGTGCAAATAAATCAGCATCAAGCCCAATAGAAGCAGCAATTTCTATTAATGTATCCATCTCAGATGGGTTTTTTGCGTTTAAATAGTATGCTTCTTGTATGGCCAAATTCATTGATTGTTCTTTATTATATTGCCTAGCAATAATAACCGCACGGCATGAGGGATAAGTTGATCGTTTTGGTTGGCATTGTAACCAGAAATCAAAGTTAAACTGAGTTCCTAATTCTTCAGAGATCTTATGCCAGGTTTGTTGTAAGAAACTTTGCATTTCTTCAGGCATAGGCACATTAGAATCTTCGGCTAAACCGCCCACCATTGGGATAATTTTCACCACAGATTCAAGTTTTTTTTGTAGAAGAAGCCACGTTGGTCGATAACCCCAACACCAACTACACATAGGATCATAAATATAATATAAAATAGGTTTAGGTCTAATATTCACTTATTTTCTTCATCCTCTTAGCTTAGCACTTTTAGATTTGAGGTTATCTAAATAGTCATTTATTTATTGATAAACAATACAAATTTTATCCTGATTATTTATATTACTGCAAAACCTAATTTAGGTAATATGACAATATATGCATAATTAACTTTTGGAAAAAGCCATATAACTTCATTTAAAATCATTGTTAGTAATATATTAAGTGGAACAGAATATGTTGCCGATGCATGTAAAGAGCAGTTAAGTATATTAGATCATCAAAAAATTACATTTAAAACCGTATTTAACATCGATCATAAAAAATACTTTTGCTCAAAATATCACCAAAAAACCTATTTGGCTAATATGTATGTCTACTTATGGTGATGGTGACTTTCCTGACAATATTGGCGCTTTTGTTAGAGATCTTAAAAATTGTGAACAAGATCTATCCCCAGTTAACTTTATGATCATATCGATCGGATATTCTAACTATGATACTTTTTATGAAGCAGGTATATAATTAAACTAAATACAAAATAATTCATTAAAAACAAATAGTTGTGAATTTTTTGTTAAAAATAAAAATGTAAGATATGAGTGAATATATTGATCCTGTAAAACATGCATAATAGTAGTTAAAATAAAAAAAGATCTTTTATAGTGATCTTATTCATAATTTATACACAATATAGTTAACATTTTTAAGCTATTGTGGATAGTTTGGTGAATAAGCTATTAATTTAACCTTATTATTCAGTGGTTAACTTTTAAATAAAATATCACTGTGTATAACTCGGTGTTTTGATCAAAGCTTATTTACCGGATGATCAAGCATTGATCACAGACTTATTATTTATTTAACTCTATAAAAAATATAATAAAAAATGGCTTACACACAGAAATACAGCTCCTTAATAAGTAATAACAATAAGATCTTTATAAAGATCTTATTATATATTAGTGAGATCATACTCTAATTTTTTTAATCATTTGATCGTTTCCCTCAAGAGAAAAAAGCGCTAAAATATGTCTCCTAATTTTTCAAATTACTTTTTTGTTGAAAATAATTTCATCTGGTGAGTAGTTCTTTTTTTTATTAAAAACGTAACCCTAAAGGCTTAGATTTATGTGGTATCAAGAGTTTTATGATGTAATCGTTGTTGGTGGTGGCCATGCTGGTACCGAGGCAGCACTTGCTTCTGCACGAATGGGTTGCAAAACTTTGCTACTAACCCATAACATCGATACCCTAGGACAGATGTCTTGTAATCCAGCTATTGGTGGAATTGGTAAAGGTCATTTGGTAAAAGAAATTGATGCTTTAGGTGGATTAATGGCTACAGCCATTGATCATAGCGCCATTCAATTTAGAACATTGAATAGTAGCAAAGGTCCTGCGGTACGAGCCACACGCGCTCAAGCAGACAGAGCCTTGTATAGATCTTTTGTTCGAAAAAGTTTAGAAAATCAAGAAAATTTAACTATTTTTCAACAACCCTGTGATGATCTGATCTTAGAGAATGAACGTGTTGTTGGAGTTTCGACTCAAATGGGACTAAAATTTAAGAGCAAAACGGTCGTCTTGACCGTAGGAACTTTTCTATCAGGTTTAATTCATATAGGTTTAAATAATTATCAGGGTGGTAGAGCCGGTGATCCTGCTAGTATGAATTTAGCTGCTAAAATGCGTGATATGCCATTTAGAATGGATCGTTTAAAAACAGGTACACCTCCACGTTTAGATGCTAGATCTTTAGATTTTTCAGTTATGCAAGAACAACCCGGCGATACACCACGGCCTGTATTTTCATTTATGGGTTCGCAAAAGGATCATCCTGAACAAATTTCCTGTTATATCACTCATACTAACGAACAAACTCATCAACATATTCGTGATGGACTTGATCGTTCTCCCATGTATACTGGAGTTATTGAAGGTGTAGGTCCACGATATTGCCCATCTATTGAAGATAAAATAACTCGTTTTGCTGATAAAAATTCTCATCAAATATTTGTTGAACCAGAAGGTTTAACCACCCACGAAATTTATCCAAACGGTATTTCAACCAGCTTACCTTTTGACGTACAAATAAAGCTAGTGCGTTCAATTAAAGGTTTTGAAAATGCCTTTATTACTCGTCCAGGTTATGCCATTGAATATGATTATTTTGATCCCCGTGATTTAAAGCAATCGCTAGAAAGTAAATTTATTGAAAATTTATATTTTGCTGGACAAATTAATGGAACAACAGGCTATGAAGAAGCAGCCGCACAAGGTCTCATTGCCGCCACTAATGCTGCTAATCGCGTTAAGGGTAAAGAAGAATTTACTTTAGGTCGAGATCAAGCTTATATGGGTGTACTTATTGATGATTTATCTACGTTAGGCACTAAAGAGCCCTACCGTATGTTTACATCACGTGCCGAATATCGACTATTATTACGTGAAGACAATGCCGATATCCGTTTAACCGAAAAAGGACGCTCTGTAGGTTTAGTAGATGATATTCGCTGGCAACGTTTTAACGAAAAAATGGAAAATATTGAATTAGAACGTCAACGATTGAAAGATACTTGGGTACAAAGAGATCATGCTTGTGTTGAAGAAGTAAATAAATTACTTAAAAATCCAATGATCAAAGAAGCTAGTCTTGAAGATCTTATACGTCGTCCTGAAGTGCGTTATGATGATTTAATGAAAATTGAAGGACTTGGGCCTGCAATTGCTGACAAACAAGCATCAGAGCAAATTGAAATACAAACGAAATATGCAGGGTATATTGATAGACAACTTGATGAAATAGCCAAGAAAAATCGTAATGAAAATACCTTGATCCCACTGGAATTTAATTATCAACAAATATCAGGACTGTCTAATGAAGTAGTTGCGAAGTTAAAAGATGCACGACCAGAAACTATTGGCAAAGCTTCTCGAATTTCTGGTATTACTCCTGCGGCAATTTCGTTATTATTGGTATACTTAAAAAAACATGGCTTATTACGCAAAGAAAGTGTGTAAATAAAATAGCTTAGTAAATTTAGCCAGTATTAAATAAAGCAATAAATAATGACACTAACGACTGATTTACAAGCATTACTTGCAAAAACTACATTACAAGCATCTGAGCAACAGGTGCAATTACTTATTCAATACGTAGAACTATTACATAAATGGAATAAAGCGTATAACTTAACTTCTGTGCGCGATCCTCAGCAAATGCTTATTAAACATATTATGGATAGTTTAATGGTTGGGGAAGTATTACAAGGTCGTAATTTTATTGATGTTGGTACAGGACCAGGCTTACCAGGAATTCCATTAGCTATAATGTATCCTGAAAGAAATTTTGTTTTATTAGACAGTTTAGGGAAACGAATTACTTTTTTAAGACAAGTAGTATTCCAATTAAAATTACCTAACGTGCAGCCAGTAAAAGCACGTGTAGAAAAATACATTGTTGAAACACCTTTTGATGGAGTATTAAGTAGAGCCTTTTCTTCATTAAATGATATGGTTAGTTGGTGCTCACATTTAGTCACTGTAGAGCAAGGACTCTTCTTCGCACTAAAAGGGCAATACCCAACGAATGAATTAACGCAACTTCCTGAAAATATAAAATTAGTCACTAGCCATAAAATAACTGTTCCAGAGCTTGTTGGTGAACGACATGTTATTGTATTGAAAAAGTGTAATGAACAATAATAAATTATAAAAAGAGGCATTTGTGGGAAAAATAATTGCAGTTGCAAATCAAAAAGGTGGTGTTGGTAAAACGACTACTGCGGTTAATTTAGCCGCCTCCTTAGCCGCAACAAAGCGCAAAATATTATTAATAGACCTTGACCCGCAAGGTAATGCCACTATGGCCAGTGGAATTGATAAATATGAAGTACCTGCAACATGCTTTGAACTATTAATTGAAGAACAATCTGTTGAACAAGTTGTTCAAACTAAAACTTCTGGTCTTTATGATCTTATTGCTGCTAATGCAGATGTTACTGCCGCAGAAATAAAGCTAATGGAAGTCTATGCGCGTGAGCAAAGATTAAAAACAGCATTAGCGCCAGTTAAAGATTATTATGATTTTATTATTATTGACTGCCCGCCTTCATTAAATATGCTAACTGTAAATGCTATGACTGCGGCTGACTCTGTGCTTGTACCTATGCAATGTGAATATTATGCTTTAGAAGGTTTAACCGCTTTAATGGATACTATTTCTAAATTAACATCAGTTGTTAATAGCAATCTTCATATAGAAGGTATTTTGCGTACTATGTATGATCCGCGTAACCGTTTGGCTAATGATGTTTCAGAGCAATTAAAACGCCATTTTGGTGATAAAGTGTATCGCAGTGTTATCCCTCGTAATGTTCGTTTAGCAGAAGCGCCAAGCTTCGGCTCACCCGCTATGTATTATGATAAATCCTCAACAGGCGCTAAAGCTTATTTAGCTTTAGCTGGAGAAGTGTTACGTAAAAATAGCCTGGTTAAAAAAATAAAACATACACCTACTTCACCAGAAAATGAATCATTGGCAACTAATCAGTCAGCTGAATAAATTCAAGGATTACTATGAGCCCAGCAAAACGACGTGGATTAGGCAGAGGTCTTGACGCTTTACTTACTCCCCAAATAAAAGCACCTGTTCTCGATAGTGAGAAAGACAACCTTGAATTAATACCAAAAGATGGTGATTTAAGAAAAATACCACTGGATAAGTTGTCATCAGGAAAGTATCAACCGCGTAAAGATATGTCAGATGCTGCATTAGAAGAGCTATCACTCTCCATTCAATCTCAAGGTATTATTCAACCTATTATTGTAAGACTATTAGATAAAACTAAAGGTGAGTATGAAATAATTGCTGGAGAACGTCGTTGGCGTGCAGCTCAATTAGCTCAATTAATAGAAGTTCCTTGTATCATTAAAAATGTACCTGATGAGTCAGCAGTTGCTATTGCGTTAATTGAAAATATTCAAAGGGAAGATCTTAATGCGATGGAAGAAGCCCTTGCACTAGAGCGTTTGTTAACTGAATTTGATTTAACACATCAAGAAGTTGCTATTGCGATTGGTAAATCGCGTACTACCGTTACAAATTTATTACGTTTAAATAATTTGAAAGAAGAAGTAAAAGTGTTTCTAGAAAATGGTGATATTGAAATGGGTCATGCCCGTGCTTTGTTAGCGCTTGATGGGAAATTGCAAGTTGAAGCTGCTGCTATTGTTGCGACTAAAGAATTAACAGTACGTGAAACTGAAGCACTTATTAAAAAAATTAAAAATCCAGAAGAAAAAAAGAAAACTAAAGAAAAAGATCAAGAAAGTATAAATATAGAAAAAAACTTAACAAATAAGTTAGGTTTAAAAGTTTCTGTTAGTCATAATCAAAAAGGTAAGGGAAAGTTAGTTATCTCGTATAGCAAACTTGCAGAGTTAGAAATATTATTAACGAAAATAAAATAAATACTTTTATTTATTTATGTTTGGTGATTATCTAATCCTTTAGTAGTATTTATTAAAAAAATAGTAATTATTCGCACAAAAACAGGGCTTCGCTGCCCTAATTTCTTGCAAAAATACACATGATGGGTATACTTGCGCAAAGTTTTTACTTTTAAAGTTTTTACTTTAAAAGGGATACAGCTTACGATTAATTTTGTAATGTTTTATTTTAATTTTAGTGAAGAAGTGATAATGATAAATAAGCTCACTATTGCTGGTCGAAAGCTAGCATGGCAACAAAATATTCTAGCCATTAGTGTTGTTTTATTATGTTCATTAATAAGTTATTTTATTTGGGGATTAGGTTATGCCCAGTCAATTTTGGCTGCAGGTGTGGTAACTATCATTCCCAATAGTGTTTTTGCGCTTAAAGCATTTAAATATGCTGGAGCCAAATCGTCTAAATTAGTGGTTGAATCCTTTTTTAGCGGTGTAAAATTGAAAATGGTAATGACGGCTTTGTTATTTGTACTCGCTTTTAAATTTTTAGTACTACTGCCAATACCATTTTTTAGCATGTTTTGTTTGATAATGGCTTTGCCTTTAGTAGCGCCTTTGTACATTAAAAAATAGCTAAGAAAGTATTAACAAAAGAATTTTATTTTTAAACTTTAATCATTAGGAACATTAATATGTCTGCTGCTGCTGAGTTAACCAGCCAAGAATATATTAAACATCATTTAACCAATTGGACTGTAGG
>Ga0105357_10000792_pt1 | contig 16944 bp, 7 predicted proteins | sample GOMGulsemesocosm_4_FD_83660 | JGI IMG/M metagenome (GOLD analysis project Ga0105357, IMG submission 83660) | Methane-oxidizing microbial communities from mesocosms in the Gulf of Mexico - GOM15B Gulf of Mexico | ecosystem: Environmental > Aquatic > Marine > Cold seeps | place: USA: Gulf of...
TATTGATGGCGACACCATTATTGCTAACTTTGGTGAATATGGAATATCTGAAGATGGTGTTACAGCTCTATTAGCTGATGAAAACAACATCATCATCGGTGACAGTGGTTACATTGATTGGACTGCAGCTGATATCGGTCGTATTTATGCCGATATTACACCGCCACTATATGATCCATTGACTGAGACCTTGCAAGGTGATGATACCAATGCTCTGGATATTGACCGTATCCTGAGTACGCAACCAAGTGATGGTGGTAATGACAATATTACTACTGGTGATGGTGATGACATTATCATTGGTGGTGAAGATGGTGAGTTGGTTATTGATACCAGTATTTCTGGCGTAACGACGGTTGAACGTCGTGTTGAAGTTGATACCACAAATGGAGATGTTATTTTCGCTGGTAATGGCGACAACCTAGTCTTTGGTGATAATGGCCAGATCTTGACTTCTAAACAAGAATTTTTAACCCAGACATTTGCAACTCACCCATATGGTGATGGCGATTTTAGTAACCAGCCTATGACCTTCGCTGTAATAGAAACCATTGCTGTAACAATCGGTGGTGGAGATGAAATTAGAACAGGCGATGGTAGTGACATTATTCTAGGTGGTTTGAGTTTCGCAGCTAATGATGGCCCAGTTGATCTATTAATAAGCGGAAAAGGATCAGATATTGTTATCGGTGATGCCGGTACATTGATCTTTGACGATCCTCTAGTTACTGATGTAGATGCTAGTACGCTGAACCTAATAACAACCACTAATCCAACTGTTGGTGGTAGCGATATTATCTACGCTGGCAGTGATAATGACTTTATCTTTGGTGGTACGGGTGAAGATCAGATCTGGGGTGATCGTCTTGATGCTGATACTGTTGATGATGAGTATGGTGAACCTGACAGTGACTTGATCTTTGGTGATCATGGCAGACTGGATGGTGTGGTTAATGCCGACATGATTGGTCTGGCAAATGCTGGCTTTACTTATACCGCCATACATACTAAGGATATTGATGATGGTGGTGATGATCTGATCTATGCAGGTTCAGGCCACACAACCAATGACCCTGCAACCATGGAAACTGATAATGGCCATAACATTATTCTGGGGCAGCAGGGTAGCGATACTATTTACGGTGGCGACGGCGATGATGATATCTATGGCGGTCACAATGTAGCGAATGGTTTTGATGCTGGAGACTTTATTGATGGTGGAGCAGGCGCTGATGTCATCCTTGGTGATAATGGTCTCATTCTACGTACCGGTAATGATATAGGTCCTAGATTCCGCGCATTGATTGGTACTGAAATTTATCAAGATAGCAGTAATATACGTCCGATTTCGGATGCCTTGGCTAACCCTGCTAATGTTGAAAACCGCTACATCGTGCTTTATGACCATGCCGATGATACGAGTGAAAATTACTATGGTGACGATGTCATCGCTGGCGGTGCTGATGATGACGTGATCTTCGGTCAGCTTGGTAATGATCAGATTCATGGTGATGGTTTGCTCAATGGTGCCGGTGGTAAAGATATTGGTGTGACAGTGACTGATGGCTTGAGTGCAGTTGTTCTTCGTAACAGTGATGATACTGCTAGTCCTTTCTACGCCAGTCGCGCATTTTATTTGTCTACTTCACCTGCCGTTGACCTGACAGGTGTTGTTACTGGTGATCTGTTAACAGTTGGTGGCGAGACTTTCTATATCATCGGTATTGATCTTGGAAATGATATTCTTACTGTCGATCGTAATATCAGCGGTGTTAATAACGGTGGTGCTTGGAGTATTCATTCCAACCTTAATACCTTACTGAGAACCATTGACGGTTCTGATGTTGGTGGTGACGATTACATCGAAGGTAACGGCAACGGTGACATGATTCGTGGTGGCTTTGGACAGGATGACATTATCGGTGGTAGCTCATCATTGTTTGGATTGACTTCAGCTGATATGCGTCCAGATGGTGACGATGTGATCTTTGGCGGTAATGGTCTGTTAGTAGCGCGTAATGATTACGGCACGATAGTTATGGATGATGCCGGTGACCAGCTTCAGTCAGCATATCTGCATGCCAGAGATTCTGATGCGATTGTTGGTGATAATGGCAATATCTTCCGCTTAGTAGGAGTTGACGATATTGATAGTGGTTCATTGTTAACCTTTAACTACGACAATTACACGAATGAATTGTTGCCAATAGAGCAAATGCACATCGTAGTACGCTCTATCCAGTTGATTGATTACACTGACGGTGGTTTAGACTTTAATGTTGACAGCGTAGCTAATGATAATGGCGGCAACGATGTTATCCGTGGCGAGTCTGGTGATGACTTCATCTACGGTATGGTTGGTCAGGATATTATCTACGGTGATGCTCAGAATGATGATCTGATCGGTGGTTATGGTTATGATTGGATCGATGCAGGTACTGGTGTTGATGGTGTTCTGGGTGATGATGGCCGTATTTATACTAGCCGTAATGTTGAGCTTGGGAATAATGATTCTGAACTTTTCTCTGAATCCTTATATGGTGTTTACAAGGTTGATGAAGTTGATAAACGCATAGATACACCGGGGGATCTGCAATTTTCTTATATCAATGCCGTTAATGCATTGAAGAAAACGGCGAATTTGTCTCCATTCAATGTGGATTCTAATTCTAATCAAGATCCTTTATTTGAAGCACAGTGGGCTAATGACATTATCTATGGTGGTCTAGGTGGAGACTTCTTACACGGTGGATCTGGTGATGATGCTATCTCAGGTGCTGAAGCGTTGAATGCGTTCTTCATTAATCCTCAGGCACAGCAAAATATCCTAGGATTTGGTGAAGTGAGACCAAATGAATTTGCGGCTTATGATGAGTACAACCCACGTCCACGCATTTACGTGGATGAGTTTGGTGTCTTTATCGAACAAGGTGATACATCAACAACCAAGATCGAATTCTTGCTGAATTTTGATCATGACGATGAAGCGGCTCCGTTCACTAATCCTGATGGTATTCAGATTCGTACCGATGGTAATGACCGTATCTTTGGTGATTTGGGTAATGACTGGATTGTTGGTGGCACAGGTCAAGATCATCTATGGGGTGGTCGAGGTGATGATCTGCTAAATGCTGATGATAATCATGATACCAATCCAGCTAACGATATACCTGACAGTTCAGCTTCTTATGAAGACATCGTTTATGGCGGCGCAGGTCGTGACATTATGATTGGTAATACCGGTGGTGATCGCCTGATTGACTGGGCTGGTGAATTTAATAGTTACATTGTGCCTTATGCTCCATTTGGTGCGTTCTCTATCAGCCGTAGCTTACAGCCTCAGTTGATGGATTATTTATATGACCTATCTGAAGCTGACGGTGCAGACCAGACGCTTCCAACATTGTCAGCTTACGATATAGCGCGTAATGGTGAGCCTAACGGTGAAATTGGTCTGGTTAACCAACAGGATGCGGACTGGGGTGATCAGACTGGTGCACCAGATGATCCTCAACCCGGTAATATCCCTGGCGGAGCACGTGATGTTTTACGTACATCCATATTTAATGACGGTAGCGGTAACCCTGATGGATTCTCATCGGATATTGGTACTTGGTCAGTACGTGAAGGTCAGTTGTTTGTAGCACCTCAGACTCTCGGTGAAGATGCGGTTAGTGTTTATTATATTGATGCTATGAAACCACTATATTTTGAAATATTGGCAACAGTTAAAGCTGATAAACCAATTGCTGGTTATTTCTCAAATGCTTATTTTATATTTGATTATGTTGATGAATTTAATTTTAAATATGCTGGTATTGATGCCGCAACCAACAAAATTGTTATTGGCCAAGCTTCTAAAGATGTTGAGGGTAATAGAGTTTGGACTGCAGATTCAGAAAGCTCTAATCTTGGTAATATCAGGTCCAATACATCGTATAACCTAAAACTAGCCGTGAATGGTCTGACCGCTACTCTGGTTGTTGATAATACTTATGTGCTGAGCCATGCTTTTGAAGCGCGTTTGGATGATATTAGTGGTTATGCTTATGCACTTAACGACGGCATGGTGGGTGTCGGTACTAATAATTCTAAAGCTTACTTTGATAATGTGATATTCCAGTTATTACCACCTGAAATTACGTTTGAAGATGTCGAAGACTTTAGTGATGGTACCGCTGACTTGTTTAGTGGAGCGCAGACAGGCGATTGGTCAACAGTTGCGTCAGAGTATACATCTAGTTTAGGTACAGTATTGGATCCAGCAGTTACGTTAATGAATATTGGTCTTCCTGAAGGATTACGTACTTCTTCAATCTTTGAAGCCGATATTACTTTAACCACCACTGGATTAGGTGGATTTGTATTTGATGCAATCAGTGCAACTGATTACAAGTTTGTAGCAATCAAGGCTACCTCAGCTAATGTGGATGGATACTCGGTTCTTGGTGTTGCTGTGGGACATTATCGTAACGGTAATCTTGAGATTGATGCTTTTAAAGAATTTGCTGTTTCTGGTAGTGAACAGTATGAACTTGGTGTTTCTTTAAAGGGTACTACTGTTGCTGTGACGCTTTTGGATTCAGGTAATACTACTCCTCAGTCAATATTAGGTTATATATTTGATAGTTTGGTTGTTGATGGTGATTTTGGTTTATTTAGTATAGGTAGCAGTAATTTCGATATCGTTGCTATCCGAACTGATGATCCTGCCTTCCGTAATGATGATCCAGACAATAATGCACCTGTTGCAAATATTGATGTAGGTTCTACGGATGAAGATAGTCAGTTACTTATTGATGTGTTGGTGAATGATACCGATCTGGATGTTGATGGTTTGACTGTTTCTGTAGTTACTGATGGTACGCTTGGTGGCATTGTTACCATCAACCCTGATTTCACAGTTACCTATAATCCTAGTAATAAATTCCAGTACCTAGCAATGGGTGAAAGCATTGATGATACCTTCAGTTATACCGTTTCTGATGGTCGTGGTGGTTTTGATACAACGATAGTTACGGTGACAGTCAGTGGTAATAATGATAACCCATTAGCTGTTGATGATGCCGTATCCACGAGTGAAGATGCAGCATTTACCATTGCAGTGCATGATAATGATGAAGACGTTGATACTAGTGATATTTTGACAGTCGATGCAGTGAATATTACTGGACTACTAGGTCTCGTAACCATTAGTAATAATAAAATTATATACAACCCTAACGGTATGTTTGATTCCTTAGAATCTGTGGAGCAAGCAACTGATACCTTTAGCTATATCATCAGTGATGATCATGGTGTGACTTCAACTGCTACAGTTACTGTGACAATTACCGGTGTATCAGCAGGTAATACGGCTCCAGTTGCACAGGATGATACGATTGTTGCGATCGAAGATACGCCATTGTTGATTACGGCAGATATGCTACTCAGTAATGATACTGATATGGATGGTGATACTCTGATTGTCGTTATTAGTTCTGGTCAAACAGAGAATGGTTTATTGACTGATAATAATGATGGTACCTGGACTTACACACCAGATCTTAACTTCAATGGTACAGATAGCTTTACCTATCAGGTTGATGATGGGCAGGGCGGCCTTAATACAGCAACGGTTTACCTGAATGTTGCACCAGTTAATGATGCGCCTGAGGCTGTGGATGATCTATTAACAGTTGAAGAAAATACGGTATTAACCTTCAGTATTGCTAGTCTCTTGGCTAACGATATTGATATTGATGGTGATGCCTTAACGCTGGTCAATCTGGGTGTTCCTGGGAACGGTTCTTTAGTGAATAACGGAGATGGCACATTGACTTATATGTCAAGTACTGTAGGTGAGGATACCTTCACTTACACCATTGGTGATGGAGACTTGACTCATACAGGATCAGTACGAATCATCGTGGAGGCCGGACTGGCTCCAACAATTACCTATACTATGGATACAGCTATAGAAATTGCTGATAATGGTGTCATTGTTACATCCATTACAGTCGATGATAGCTATTTGATTGATAGTCTAACAGTTAACCTTGATATCGATCATGCTCGTTACAATGATCTGGTAATTGAACTAATTGGTCCAAATGGGCAGGTAGTCGAACTGTTTAGTAGTACTAGTGGACAAGGTACTAGCTATACCGCTAACTATGCGCCTGAGTTATTTAATGGTACTAGTGTTACTGGTGATTGGACTTTACAAATTTCAGATATCAAAAAACGTAATATAGGTACCTTGAATAGCTGGTCTATCGAAGTGACCCGTTTCCAGCAGGCATTGACTGCAAGTGAAGTAGCTGAAACCGATACAGAGCAGGGTGATGTATTAACGAATGAAGCACTAGTGGCTTCCTTTAATGAGGCGGCTAATCGCTGGATTGCTTCAGGTCTGCTAGATGCTACACAATTGGATCAGTTGCAGAATGTTAATGTTCAAATGGCGGATCTTTCAGGTGCCCTGATTGGTATGGCTGAATATGACACCATCCTTATTGATGTTAATGCTGCTGGTCATGGCTGGTTTGTTGATGACACGCCGGATGATAATGCAGAGTTTATTAATGTAGGTGGCCTATATGTAGCGACAGAAGGTAGTGAGGCATTTGGTCGTATAGACCTATTGACGGTGCTTATGCATGAGATTGGTCATGTGCTCGGTATGGAACATACCGACACAAATGAAATCCAATTAATGAATGAAACGCTAGATGCTGGTATCAGACTTGTTCCTCAAACCGAAAAAACAACACTAGATGAAACGGAAGAGTTTTCAGTAGAAACAACTTATCAATTTTCTTTTATGTTCACAGGTATGATTACGGATATATTTAAGCACTACAATTTAGATCATAAGTTAAATGATGATGATTTTGAAGCATTGAATATGATGAATCATATTCATACATTAGATGAATCTAATCATATCCTGAGTTTAAAAAACAAGGATAGTGTATTACTAATATCCAGTTTAACTGGATATTCAGATCATGTTAGGTTAGATAAATACTTTATCTAACCTATTCCAATAATATCATAATCAATTTGACCTAATTGTTAACTCCGGCTACCCTATAGACAGAATCTATGTAATAAGAAAACAATATTTTCACGTTTCATAATAATAAAAAATAATGACGGACATTACATCAATTGCCGAAGGAATGGAGCAGTCAGACTCCAAAAAAAAAGAAAAAAACCCTGATATATGGCAAGTTCTTAATCATACAAATAATCCTGAAGAATATGCTACTGCATGGTTAAATATTCAGTGTTCTCGTTTGGAAAATGTAAATAGAGCTATTGTTGTATTTGGTACGCCTGATAGAGGCCCGTTTTCACCTATCGCAGTCTGGCCTGAAGCTGCAACTGGCAGTCCAAGAATTCTGACCGCAATTGAGTCTGTTATCGCCACAAAATCCAGTTGTATCCTGAATACTGAAGACGCTGAGGTCGTTAATTCTGATAATGTCATTGCTACACCTATTTTGGTTGATAACAGAATAGCTGGTGTCGTTGCGATTGAAATCGCTCAAGCAGATAATGCACAGCAGCAAAAAACATTAAAAGATCTGGAATGGGGACTAGTCTGGATGCAAATGCTGGTTCGTCGAGGCCGACTAACACCAACAGATCGATTGGTTACTGTGCTTGAATTACTTGCGACGAGTTTACATCACGAAAGATTTCAAGAAGCGGCGACTGCCGTGGTCACAGAATTAGCGAATATTTTCGGTTGTGAGCGTGTCTGCATTGGTTTTCTTAAGGGCAAACATGCTGAAGTAAAAGCTTTATCTCATAGTGCACAGGTCGGTAAAAAGGCCAATGTTATTCAAAATATTGAATCAGCAATGGATGAGTCAATTGATCAACATACAACAATCGTATATCCAGTTTTAAAAAACTCTCCTATACAAGTTGTAAGGTTGCATGAAGAACTGCATAAAAAACACGGTGAAAATGCTATTTGTACCGTTCCTTACACCGATGGAAATCATATTATCGGTGCATTCACATTGGAACGCCCAATTGATCAACTATTTGATGCTGATACAGTAAAACTTTTAGAACATGCTACTTCTTTACTAGGGCAAATTCTTAATGTTAAACACAAAGAAGACCGTTGGTTAATTGGAAAAGTAGGAAGTAGTTTTAAAACTAATTTAAGAAAATTAATTGGTCGTAAGCATATGGCTTTTAAATTGGTTTTCTACTCTTTATTTTCTATAATCGTATTTCTTTCCATTGCAGATGGTAAGTATCGTATTACTTCAGATGCAACGCTTGAAGGCACAGTACAACGTGTAATATCTGCACCTATGGCAGGTTATCTGGCTTCACAACATGTAAGAGCAGGAGATATTGTAAAGGAAGGAGAGGTTCTGTTCACACTAGATGAACACGATCTCCGTTTGGAAAAACTTAAGTGGGAAAGTCAACGTTCACAACGTGTTCGTGAATATACAGAAGCATCTGCAGAACATGATCGCGCAAAATCACTTATTTTAAATGCACAAATTAAACAGGCAAATGCTCAAATTTCATTAGTTGATGAGCAGCTTAAGCGAACGCAAGTATTATCACCTTTTGATGGTATTGTAGTTTCTGGAGACTTAAGCCAATCCTTAGGTGCTCCTGTTGAGCGTGGAGATATATTGTTTGAAGTTTCTCCATTAAATTCATACCGCGTCATTCTTAATGTGGATGAAACTGAGATAAGTAATATTAGGCATAACCAAACAGGTATATTAGTATTGGCTGCAGCACCTGATAAAAAAATACCCATAATTATTGAAAAAATTACACCCGTTTCTTCAGCAGAAGAAGGGAAAAATTTCTTCAGAGTTGAGGCAAAACTAGAGTCTTCTTATAAAGATAACCTAAGACCTGGAATGCAAGGTATTGGAAAAATAAGTGTTGATGATCGTAAACTGATCTGGATCTGGACATACAAAATAACACATTGGATGCGTATGTTCTTTTGGACTTGGTTACCTTGAGAGGTATAGACGATGTCTGAATCACTGTTTAGTCCCTCATGGTATCGCGTCGCTGATTTAAACCCCCGGTTACGTCAGCATATTCAATTGCATCGTCATGAATACCGAGGTCGTGTCTGGTACATTATGCAAGATCAGCTTGCGGGCCGTAGTCAGCGATTTTCGCCTGAAGCATATCAGTTTATTGGTTTGATGAATGGTGTTAACACAGTCCAGCAACTTTGGGATGTAATCAATGAACAAGAAGGTGACTCAGCACCTACTCAGGAAGAAATAATTCAGCTTTTAGGGCAACTGCATTCATCAGATGCTTTGATCTGCGATGTTCCACCTGATAGTCGTGAATTATTTAGACGCTTCCAACGTCATGAAAAAATGAAGTGGAAAAGTAGGTTTTGGTCGCCTTTAGCTGTAAAGTTTCCATTCTGGGATCCAGAAGATTTTCTCGAACGTACATTACCTCTTGTTAAACCATTATTATCCAAAGTCGGATTTTTTATCTGGTTGCTTATTGTTCTAATAGCGGCAATTTATGCCATTGTTAATTGGAATGCATTAACAGAAAATGTTATTGACCGTGCATTCACACCCAATAATCTTTTAATTTTATGGTTTATTTATCCTGTAGTAAAAGCAATTCATGAATTAGCACATGGTTATGTTATTAAATATTATGGAGGTGAAGTTCATGAAATAGGCATTATGCTACTAGTGCTTGTACCTGTGCCTTATATTGATGCATCTTCCTCATGGGGGTTTCGAGACAAACGTCAACGAATGTTGGTTAGTGCAGCAGGAATTATGGCAGAACTGCTAATGGGATCTATAGCGTTGTTTATATGGCTTAATGTACAACCTGGAATAGTTCATTTGGTTGCCTACAATGTTATTTTAATTTGCGGCATATCAACTATTTTATTTAATGGTAATCCATTACTACGTTTTGATGGTTATTATGTGCTATCTGATGGAATTGAAAGTCCTAATCTGGGAGCTCGTTCCACTACTTATCTTGGTTACTTGATACAGCGTTATATATTAAAATCAAAAGAGGCATCCTCTCCAGCTGATACTAAAAATGAAAGATGGTGGCTTATTATTTATGGTGTCGCAGCATTTATTTATAGACTATTTATTATGTTTGCCATCATCATGTATATTGCCACCAAGTTCTTTATAGTGGGAATATTATTATCCTTTTGGGCGATTTTTACACAAATCATTATTCCATTTGGCAAAAATATTTTATTTTTATTTACCAGTCCTAAACTAAGAAAAAATCGTAACCACGCAATCGGAATAGCTTCATTAATATTAATTTCTATATTGGTCTTAGTCTTTATTTTTCCTGTCCCATTATGGACAAAAACAGAAGGTGTTATTTGGCCATCAGAACAATCCAAAATAAGAATGGGAATGGATGGGTTTATAACAAAAATACTTGTTCCTGAAGGTACATGGGTAAAAAATGGCCAAGCTATCCTTACATCCAATGATCCTTTTCTTATTGCCAGAGTAAATATTCTGGAAGCCAGAAAAAATGAAATAGAAATACAATTACATGCCGTTGAAACAATAGATAGAGTACAAACAAAACTAGTACAAGAAGAACTCAAAGCAGTTAATGCAGATTTGACTCATGCACAAAAACAGGTAAAAGACTTAACCATACGAAGTGCTCGAAATGGTTATCTTTTCGTACCTAGAGCATCTGATCTTCAGGATAGGTTTGTTAGGAAAGGGCAACTTGTTGCTTACGTCATTGATCCATCTGATAGTTATACGATTAAAGCAGTTATTTCACAAAATGATATTGATTTAGTGCGAAAAAAAACAGATTCAGTTGATATTGTAATTGCAGACTGGGAAGTTGATTCTATTCAATCTAATATTGTAAAAAAAGTTCCGGGCGGTAGTTATCAATTACCCACATCTGCTTTAGGTACCTATGGAGGCGGTTCATTTCCAGTTAACCCTAGAGATAATACAGGGCGTACAAGTATAGAACGTGTTTTTGAATATGAACTTCAGCTACCATCAAATTATCGTTCAACATATCTTGGCCGTCGTGTACATGTCAGATTTGATCATGGGTTTGAACCTATTGGGTTACAAATTTATCGTGCTATAAGACAACTTTTTCTCAGGACATTCAATGTCTAGAAATTCGATTCATCTTCGACCAGGTATTGAAGTTGGAAATTATCCAGAACGTGAAGATGTTCGGGATAATTGGTTGGACAGAACAGCGGCTAATATTACAGGTGTAGCACGACAATATATTGTAGGCAGAAACCCTCGATATATGAAATTTGTAAATAAAGTAAATATCCATTCTAAAGATCTTGATAAACTTGAAAATGGAGAATTACAAAACTGTATTAGAAAGTTGCGTCGATCTTTATACAATGAAGGTCTAAAGGATGATTTAGTGTCGCAATCCTTTGCACTGATTCGTGAGGTATCTACTCGACACCTTGGGCTCCGCCATCATGATGTTCAGTTATATGGTGGCTGGGTTATGCTTAATGGCATGATAGCTGAGATGGAAACAGGTGAGGGGAAGACACTTGCGGCTACCTTACCGGCTTGTACCGCTGCTATGGCTGGAATTCCTACTCATATTGTCACAGTAAACGATTTCCTTGTATCTCGTGATTCTAAATGGATGATGCCAATATATAAAGCGTTAGGACTTACCGTAGGTGTAATAAAAGAAGGTATGTCACACGAAAAAAAACAAGCTGCATATGCTTGTAATATTACTTACTGCACTAATAAACAATTAGCTTTTGATTATTTAAGAGACAGAATGCTATTAAATGATGAAAGTCGTCGTTTACATTTACAATTGGAAGGGTTACATAATGACAGGCCTAAAACCAGTTTATTATTATTAAGAGGACTATGTTTTGCCATCATTGATGAAGCTGATAGTGTACTGGTTGATGAAGCTAGAACGCCACTTATAATATCGCGCAAAGGTGATTCACCTGATCATGATCGAGTTTATAACGATGCAATAAAAATAGCACGAAAATTACAATCACCACGTGACTATAATATTCGGATAAAAGAACATAGTATTAACTTGACTGACCTAGGTAGAGCTTATGTTAAAAAACATTCAAAAAAATTGGGTGGGATTTGGTCAGGTGCGCGTCGTAGAGATGAACTGATTAAACAAGCTCTTTCAGCACTTTATTTATATGAAATTGATAACCATTATTTAGTTAAAGATGGAAAAATACAGATCATTGACGAATATACCGGTCGTGTAATGGCAGATCGATCTTGGGAACGAGGTTTGCATCAAATGGTTGAATCTAAAGAAGGATGTGAAATTAGTATGCGACAGGAAACATTAGCGCGTATTAGTTATCAGAAATTCTTCAGGCGTTATTTGCGTATAGCTGGAATGACAGGAACTGCTCGTGAAGTCGCAAATGAATTATGGTCTGTTTATAATCTTAATGTTGTCACGATTCCAACAAATACACCTTCAAATCGACAAGCTGAAGAAAATAAAGTATTTCTTACTTCCAATGAAAAATGGAAAGCTATTATTAAACGTATACATAGTTTACATGATAAAAAACGACCTATATTGATTGGAACTCGCTCAGTGATTGCTTCAGAACATATTAGTCATTTATTACATCAGGCGGGGTTGCCACATAGAGTACTTAATGCTAGACAAGATGAGGAAGAGTCAAATATTATCATTCAAGCGGGTCAATCAGGACGAATTACAGTTGCAACAAATATGGCGGGAAGAGGAACAGATATAAAATTATCTCAAGAGGCATATGATAATGGAGGTTTGTTTGTTTTAGCAACTGAACGAAATGAAACAAAACGAATTGACAGACAATTATTTGGTCGATGCGGACGACAAGGTGACCCAGGTAATTACCAAGCAATTATTTCTCTAGAAGACGAGTTGACCAAAGAATTTTATGGTCATTTTTACAAGAAGTTATTAAATCGCTGGTATGGTAATGATAAATGTCTTTCTGTTAGGCTCGGTAATATTATGATTTGGATTGCACAAATAGCATCAGATTATCATTTCAGTCGAATAAGACGTGATTTATTAAAAGCGGATGATCACCTTGATGATATGCTTGCATTTACAGGTAGAGGGGAATAAAAGAAAACAATGTATAAAATAATAATAAAAATAACCATGACCACCGGGTTATTAATAGCGATGGGAGTGAGTGGCAACACCTTTGCAGAAGAAAGTACACCCGCCTGGGTTAAAAATTCAGTCATAACCTCCAATAAATCCATTAAAAAAGTTAGTAATACCGGCAATAAAAAAGCACCTGTAGTTGATTATCAATGTCTGGTAGAACCTCATTCCCTAGTAGAAATTAGTACACGTGAAGAAGGTATTATTGATCAACTACATGCTAAACGTGGGGATATTGTAATAAAAGACCAACCACTTGTTAAACTTGAATCAGGACTTGAAGAGGTATCGTTTAGACTAGCCAAGTCGCGTGCACGAATGTATGCTGACATAGAGGCAAAGAAAACAACGTTAGCATATCATAAACGTCAATTGAAACGAATTAATGAATTATGGAAAAAGAAAGTCATTTCATTTAGCGAGAAAGATAAAGCTGATACAGATGTTCTTCTTGCAAAAACAAATCTTAATGATGCAAGAGAAAATATGAAATTAAGACAAATTGAAAAAGATAGAGCAGAACACTTATTTAACAAACGTACAATTTTTAGCCCTATTAGTGGAGTAGTTGTACAATCATTTCTTGATCAAGGAGAATCAGTAGATGATAGTAAGCCAATTATGTCAATTGCTGAAGTTGACCCATTAAATATTGAAGTTATTTTACCAGTTGAACAATTCAGGTCAGTTAAAGTTGGTTCCTTTGCAGAAGTGACTCCTCTTATATCAGGAAGTACTACAAAAAAAGTAAAGGTGGTTATTGTTGACAGGGTGATTGATGCGGCTAGTAATACATTTGGCGTTAGATTACTTTTACCAAACCCTGATAAAAAATTACCTGGTGGTATTCGTTGTAAAGTTAAATTCCTAACAAATTAAGGTTAATTATAAACAGTTACACGGAATAACTTACTGGGCCCATCTCAGTAATCCACTTTAAAGCTAGGACTATCTTCTGGTTTATTGTGTCGTTTATCATAGAGTCTGGTGGTAGATATATTGGAATGCCCCAACCATTCCTGTACTTTCGCAATATCCGCTTTGTTTTCCAGAGCATTGGTGGCTGCTGTTGCTCGTAGTGAGTGAACGCAAAAACCATGCGTGTCGACAGTAATCCCTACTTGTTTTGCATAGCGTTGTACAATCTCTCGATGAATGGAGCGAGGGTTAAGATGCTTGTTTAAACCTTCATGACCGTAGTTGTTTCTTACCGGTCTAAACAAAGCGTTATCTAATTTATTTCGATGTCCCGATACTTCAAAGTATTCATCCAGTAAGCGTTGAGTTTTAGGCTCAACCGGAATATAGCGTTCTTTTTTACGCTTCCCGATCACATGAAACATCATAATCCCACTACGGCGTTGATAGTCCTTTACTTTAAGGTCACACAATTCTTGTCTTCGTAATCCGTGATAAAGCAAGGTGGCTAAAATAGCTCGATCTCGTTTTCCTTTTAAGGTCTCTTCTGATGGTGCATCTAACAGCTTTCGTGCTTGTTCATTACTGATCGCAGGTGTCTTTCCTTCGTTGTTATTTGCGGGTGGTCTTTTGACCCCTTTAACGGGATTGTGAGTGATGGCATTGCTTTCGCAGAGGTATTCAAATAATGATGACAGGGCTGATAATTTACGTCTGATGGTGGAATCAGCTAGGTTTTGTTGTTCTAGCATTTGTCGCCAGGCGATGACATGGGCTCTGCTGATTATGCGGAACTCTTCGGGTTGTTCGATGCCTGTAAATTGCGTGAAGGCTTTGATGTCGTTTTGATAGGCTTTTCGGGTCTTGTCTGAATTGATGTTAGCGAACCATTCTAATTCGGGAGGGACTTCGGCTAATTGTTGAAAGTGTTCCTTGGTTAGTAGGCGTTGTTCGGGTTTTATGAGAAGTGATTGAGACATGGGGTTATACCTTATATATAAGTGATGTCGTTTTAAAGGTTTGTTGGACTCATTATAACACCCGATAAAATAGATTATCGGGTGTAAATTGACCTATTTAGCATTTGAAAAATAAGACCTAATTATCAAGTCAGTCTGTTTTTAACAGACTGACAGCATGGAAACATATGTTGTATTGAATGTAGTATTTTTTGTACATATTAAAAAGGACATTGAAAAAACCATGTTAATTTTTGCTATCTGTTTTGCTATCTACTTTGCTATCATTTTTGCTAGCAAAACCTATAAGGTATTTAAAATTAATAACTTGAAAAATCATGTTTTTATTAAATTTGATAAAAATTGGTTTTTTGTGATGCGTATTTTGCTAGCAAAAAAAGAGTAATAATTACAATTTATACTATTTTTTTGTAAAAATTAGGTTGTCAATTTAAGCGTTTTTTTAGTTAAAATAATAACCATTATTTTGGTAATAGCGCCTAGAATAGCTATCAAATCTAGTCCATTAGTAATACTAATAAATATACCAGGTCACTCGGAATATTATTTTAATGTAGTGGGTTGCAGAAAGTAGAGAAAGTGCTAATCTAGTATAAGAAAATATAATTCCACTTTTAATGGAATTATATAGGCATTGCAAGGCAATGTCACAAGCGATAGCTTGTAGCCAATTCATTTATGCAACCCTTACAATATTTAAAAAGATATGAGTGACAGTCAGGATAAAAATATTGCGTATTACCAAGATATCATTAATAAAGCGACAAACAGCATAAAAGGCATAGCAGATGATATTCAAGAAAAAACACTGCATGATTATTATTTAACTGTTAAACGGTTATTGATTAACAATCAGCTACCGATTACTGCAGCAAAATCAAAAGGAACATACTATAAATATAGAGCCGCCTGGATCGGTTATTTTGCTAATGATATTCGAAGTGAGCTAATAAGAATTGAAAGTCATAGAGAGATTGATTTTGAGGGATGGAAAAAAGAAGTTGAAGCAATTAAAGCTACATTAGTTTTTTTTGAAAAAGTTAAACCCGATGCAGATAATAAAAACTTACAATTAGCGTTAGATTATGACGCGGCAATAAAAGCAGGTATTACACCTCACTTTGAATACTCGAATGAATGGCGAGAAAAAGCTAAGCGTGAAAAAATTAAAAACCAAAAAAGAGATTTAAAGACACGTACACGAAAATTACCAACCGGGTGGCGAAATAAGATATTCCAAGCCGCAATTGAGAAGGGCTCTAAACACCTCCTTGCTATTGCGGTAATGAGTTGTTCTGGGTGTCGGCCTCAGGAATTTTATAATGGTATTAATATAAAATGGGATTCTGAAAAGAAAGCCATTCAATTTAAAATATTGAGTGCTAAAAGAAAAGGAGAGGCGGTTGAGTTTCGGGAATTCAGTATTCAAGATAAAGATAGTCTTGCTTTTCGATATATAGAATCTCAACTATTCTTTCAAAGAAGAAATGAAATTAAACTTGAGGGAATTAATCTAAAAGCAGTTGCCGCAGATATTGATCGAACTAGCAAAAAATATTTTAAGTTGAAAGAGCAAATTACGCCATACTGTTTTCGCCATGGGTTTAGCGGTGATTTACATAAGGTGGGCTTATCAGCAGAAGGGGTAGCTCAAGCACTGGGGCATAGTAGTGATAGAACACAGGCTTATTACAGCCGTTCCACAAAAAATAGTTCGGGGAGGTTTTCCATACAAGATATAGAATCAACTGAGCCAGTGCGATCCCATAGAAATGAGCGGTTAGAAAAATTATTTGATAACCAGGGGCTGAGTATTGGGATGGGATGGGATGAATTGAATTAACCA